>Ga0209382_10009749_pt1 | contig 11996 bp, 7 predicted proteins | sample SoiMetdeltSBSDD5_FD_187599 | JGI IMG/M metagenome (GOLD analysis project Ga0209382, IMG submission 187599) | Bulk soil microbial communities from a Populus tree surrounding site in Tennessee, USA - Soil MetaG P. deltoides SBSDD5 (SPAdes) (version 2) | ecosystem: Environmental > Terrestrial >... | reverse complement strand
CTTCAGGTAATTGGCATAGAGCGACATGTTCGAGTCGCCGATGATCACGTGGAAGCGGCGATACAGCTCGTTGTTGGCATGGGGTTCGTCGCGGGTATTCACCAGCGGACGGCGCTGCATGGTGTCCACGCTTTGCAACTCGGAGAAGAAATCGCTGCGTTGGGACACCTGGAAGCCCGGCTGCAGGAATTTGTCTTCTTCCTCCCAGCCGTACTTCCCGGCGCCCGCATAAATCTGGCGCGTGACGAAGAAGGCGACGATGGCCTGGCTGAGGACTTCCCAGGTAAGCGTGCGGGGCATGAGATAATTCTCATGGCAGCCGTAGCTGTGACCCCTAAAGTCGGTGTTGTTTTTGTAAAGCAGGACAGGGTTGTCCGAGTTCTGGCTGAGCGTCTTGGCGCAGGCGATGAGCAGCGCGTCGCCGGCGTAATCCTGCTGGAGCAATTCGAGCAACGTGTTGCACTCAGGCGTGCAATACTCGGGGTGCGCGTGGTCGTTATAGAAGCGCGCGCCGTTGCGGAGGACGAGGTCGCTCTTGATCTCGCTGAACGTGAGGGTGCGTTGGGCGTCCTGCGCAAAGTAATTGGCTTCGTCGATGTCTTGCAGGAGTTCCTTCACGCGGAAGCCCCGCGCGTCGCAATGCGGGTCTTCGCAGCTGTAATCCCATCGCATACGGACGCCGGGCGCGGTCGCGCTGCGGACCAGCGCGATCGATTCGGCAACGACATCGAGGTTGCCCGGCATTTGCCGGGTAATTCCGATTTCCGTTTCGGTGCCGAATTGGATATCCATAAACGATAACGGTTAGGGGTCGCCCCGCGCGCTGGAAACCGGACCAATCCTGCGGGAAAGGGTCCGCCTCCGTACGTCGGCGGCTACGAACCCGACCTTAGATGGTCCTGGAATTATCCTGGGAGCGCTCATTGGACCGATAAGGAGACAGGCGGACGACGTTGCCTGGTTCGAAGTCGGTGAGTTTCAACCAATCTTCAGTGATGTCGCTCGGCGGGAACAAATCGTTTTCACGATATTCCTTCTCGAGAGCTTCTAGCAAGTCCTGCCGCGTGAGCGGCGATTCTTTTTTCTGTTCGATCGAGCGTTTGATGGCGATTTCCTTCGCGCGTTCGACGATGGCGGCGATGATGGCGCCGCTGGCGAGATCGCCCCGATACAAATAATCGTGGCGTCCGCTGCGATACGCGACATCGAGGAACCGATTCGAGTCGGTGCGCGCGTAATGTTGATCGACGATGGATTCGACGAGCGCGTCGCGCGGTTCGGCGAGCGGCAACTCGTCCGTGAGATAGATTTTGTAAATCTCGCGGCCGGCATCCTTGTCCGGACGGCGCACGCGGATTTTGCGGTCGATACGACCGGGCCGCAGAATGGCGGGATCGATCAAGTCGGCGCGATTGGACGCGATGATGACAACGACGTTGTTCAACGCTTCGAGGCCGTCCATCTCCGTGCAGAACATCGGCACGAGCGTGGACAGAATATTGTTGCCGACGCGCACGGCCTGGCGCGTGCCGAGAATCGATTCGGCTTCATCGATGAACAGGAATGCGAGGTGGCCTTCAGCAGCCTTCTCGCGGCATTGCTGGAAGAGGTCGCGCACCTGGCGTTCGGATTCGCCGAGCCACATATTGAGGATCTCGGGACCCTTGACGCTGAGGAAGAATTCCGGATGGTCCTCGCCGGTCTGCTCCTTGATCTGGAGCCGCAGGTTATGCGCGGTAGCCTTGCCGAGCAAGGTCTTGCCGCAACCGGGGGGACCGAAAAGTAAAAAGCCCTTCGGGACGGGGTGATTGAACCGCTTGAAGAGATGCGCGTGCAGATACGGCAACTCGATCGAATCACGGATGGCTTCCACCGCTTCCTTCTGGCCGCCAATGCGCTGCCACGGAATCGGTTCGACGCGCGAAAGCGTGCGATCGAGGCGCTTGCCAGTGCCAAGCACTTCAACGGCGACGCGTTGATTGCTGTCGAGGCGAACATCGATGCCGGGTTTCAGCTTCTCTTTCGTGAGGAGCGAGGAACGAACAACAATTGCGTCGGAAATGCCCGTTTCGTTGCCGACGCGGAGCCGGCCGTCGCCGAGCAACTCGCTGATCTTTACGACGGGGCCGTTCTTATCGAATCCAAAAGAGTCGGTGACCGCGAAAGCTTCGTTCAGGAGAACACGGGTGCCGGTTTCGAGCGAAACGTCCGGCAGTGAAGGATCGACGCTGCACACGTAGTCCGTGCCATTCGCGCACACGAGCGCTCGGCCCTTCGGCAGCTTTTGCATCAACGTGCCGAGACGCAGGGCAGGGGCGCGAAGTTTGTCGACCGCTTCGCTAAGCTTCTCGACGGCGCTGCGCGCCTGGTCATGCATGTCCTCCATTTCCTCGACGCGGCGGCGGAGAATGGACATGTCCGAAGGAAGCGCGCCCTGGACGGCGAGCTTGTGCGAAATAATATCCAGGAGTTGAAGCGTGGAGAGTTTCTCCAGCTCGTCCTCCGGAATAATATGTTCGAGCGGCGGCATCTCCGAGCCCGGAGTATGCCCCGCCGATGATCGACCTCTATTGGATTTGTTCACAATTGATTATACTTCACAACCGAGTTCGCGCAAATTGACCCGCGGCTCGCAAGGACGCTCATCCTCTCAAGCTTGCTGTGTTGCGCGACAACAGCTCCATTCAGGACATTCGTGTTCTCAACTTTGCGAAAAGTGTTGTTAATCCGATGAATCGGTGCGATCCACTGAGCCACAATTTCACGTGCGTGTCTCATTCTCAACTTAGACGCACTAGCATAACCTTTGCCGCTTGGGGTAAGGCCCTCGGCAAAGTGGGGTGCGCTCCAGAATCGAATGGGGAAAAATTGGCCGTTTGAAAACTCCTCCCCACAAACCCTCATGTTGAAACGGCACAACATGCGTGTGTAGAAGGATTAGACCACTTCCCAGACGAAACCGCCAGAGGTTTTTGGAACGAAGAGCGGTTGGAAAGGCGAACGTTAAAGGAAATTCATCCGGCAACCTTTGCCGAAGCAGAGCGCGAAATTCACGCCGCACGCTCGATTCTCATTGAGGGCTTCGCTGCGTCGCCGCGTCATCGGCGCCTATTCCTCCACGCGGATCGCTGGGATGCGTTCCCGGTGTGCTTCCGGGCGGACGTGGAAATTCATTTTCCCACGTGTCCCACTGCGGGGGACCGGATTCAGTCCCGGTTGCTCCTGAGCCGATAGCGCCGCGGCCTTCGTACGGATCATCACTGGCACAGCCGGCCAGCAACGCTGCCAACGCGCAAATTGTGATTACACTCCTCATAACACAGGAAACGTCGAACCCCGGCCATGCACCCTCAAGGCAGGTGAAGCACCGGGTAGCGTTTCACCCCGTGCCTTTTACCTGTTAAAAGACAACTTCAGCCTCGGCACCTCGTAAGGCATTTGCGTCGCATGTTTCTGCGACGAGAACGCGAGGTAGAAATAAACGAGAATATTGATCCCAGGGATCAACAGCAGAAAGCCAAGGGCTGAACTCTTCTGGCGCGTGCGACAGATTTTAAAGCACCAGACGGCCATCACGATCAGATTGATGGGCGGGATAAACAAAAGGAGGAAATTCCAGGGAGACATGCCCGCGGCTTTCAAGAGAGAAATCCATTGAAAGCCCGGCAGCCAGACATACAAACCGGGACGCACGGTTGTCTTCCGGCAAATCTTGATCGCTGCGAGACAGAATAGAAAGTAGATGCACACCACACCGCCCACGACGGGGTAGATGATGACCTTGTCCTGTTCCGTCAACACGCGATCCACCTCCGTGCGAATGTCCTGCTCCAGGGTTTTTATGCGCGGGTCATTCATCCACGTGGCAAATTTTTCAGTGTATTCATCGCTGTATTCCTTAGCCCGATCCGCCAGCGACTTCGGCGGCGGGGGCGGTGTATACCCGACCTTGGTTTGGTCCTTAGCGGGCAACTGCGTGAGTTTCACCGTAGAGAACCCCTGGGCATGCTTGAACGATACGTGCGTATCCGTTTGGCTGATGATCGTGACGTTGGAAAACATGATTCCATCGATGGTCAGCGTATCCAATGTCAACCCCTCTTGCGCCCGTGTGACAGAAGACAGAAGACCAAAGACAAAAATGACACATGCGAGCGCTCCCCAGCGTTTGACTGCGGCCCGTACATAGTATCGCCACTGTATCACCAAGTGTTACATCGGCAAATTCAGCCGGTTTTTAACACCTTATTGACGGCAAAGGTCGCGAAAGGCTGCATGGATAGCGGGGGCGACGTCCGGGCCGCAGGAATTGATCTCCCCATAGGGCTTCTTCTTGGCCCCATAAATATAGGGCTTTTTGCCGTCCCATTCGGATTTTGGAATGATGTAGCCGATCTCATCATTGGCCAGCCCAAATACAAACTTGATCGTTCCGGGCATCAATTCGCGGATCGGCGGCACCTCCAAAGGCTCAATTGGGTAATCGCCTCCAGGGGCTTTCTCGACACCGCCGTTGACGAGTTCGGGATAGATTTCACCTGGAATACACGCAATTGAGGCGTCGCCAATTCGCACTAAAGCCACTTCGGTGCGCAATTTCTTCCAGCGTACGTGACCACGGTCAATCAGGCCCAGCAGCGGCGCGGCAATGTAGCCTTTGTTGGCCAGCGGGATTTCGATGGTCTTTGCTCGGATCGAAATCGAGGGCGACGACGAGGGCGCGGGCGAGTCGAGACGTTCGAGAACGCGCCAGGCGAGCTGACGGCCGAGGGCGCGCGCCTTTTCGTGCGCTGGTTCCTTGAAGTCCTGCTTCAGGTAAGGGTCATGCACGGTGACCGAAGGCGGGGTGCTCATCAAACCGCCCACCGCGCCATTAATATATAGGTGAATGCCACCGATGCCTGGCTCGAGAATCGCACCGGAGTGGTGAATGCCGTTTTCCAACGCATCTCGCAAATAGCCCGGGAAGTCCGCGGTGATCTCTGTGCCTTTGGACCACACGGTTTCGGGATGATCCGCCCAGCCGACAATGCTTCCGACCGTCATGCGGTTCGTTGGGTCCGTAAAATGCATGACGCGAATGTCAGGATCGAACACCTCGGGCTTCCGGGAATCCGCCACAAGCCCATCCGGTGGCGTCTTGATCTCGTGAAAAGCCACCTCCACCGGTCGAAGCGCAGCCGTGGCGGCTCCCAAGACGTTCGCGGCGGCCGCGATCACTTGCTGGCGGTAATGCTTGTCCACTCCCGTGCGCAAATAGTTCGGCCCCCATAACCCGAGCAAATCGGGTGTCGTGTGATTGTGCGTCGAGCAAATGACCGTGTAATCCAGCTTCCAGTCCTTCGCCAAACGTTTCCGCACGCTAATCACGTCGTCGTGGAAGAATCCGATCGCGTCCAGGGCCACGATCCCGAGACGCGTATGTCCATCGTCGAGGACGCAGGCTACCGCCCAAAGATCGTCGTGAATGGCGGTGGCCTTGCGGTTCTGTCGAAAGCCCGCCAGGTAAATTGGCCGTTTGGAATTCTCAAGGTCGGGAGTGATCTTTATGCGCGCGAACCCTGCGCGCAGCACGTTCGTGGACGGCTTGGGTTGGATGGCGAGATTGACCTTGTAACCCGGATTTCTATCGCGCAACGCGCACAAGCAACCCGTGCCCAGGCCGCATGCGGCGATCAGCACAGCCACGATCGCGATGCGCACGAATCGTTTTCTCTTTGAATTGCAGCTCACGCACGGTTCTCCGGACTTGCCGGGATTCCACACGGGAACCTAGCAGGGCAATTCAGCGGAAACGATCCAAAAGATTTTTGCTGGGGCTGTTCTCCTTCCGCTTCTCTTCGCGCGGGGGTGTCGGTTCTTCGGCTGAGGCGCATTCGTGACAAAGATGGTGGGCTGATGGCTGCGCTCCGCGTCTGGCCACCATCTTTTTCCCACAGCATTTGCACACCCTGTGCTTCATGCAGCCGACAAAGAGAGCCCACCCGGGAGGGATACTCAATTGTAAAGTTTGTAAAAACTGGAGTAGGCGCCTACCACAGTTGTGCAGGCGGCTTACGGCCCGAAACCCGCATCCGTGACGATGCGGCGGTGCTGGATTTGAACCTTGACGGGGCTGTTTTGACTATCTATCTTGGTGTTAAGAAAGGAAATTGCAGTCCCGCCCGGGCGGGAAGCGCGAGAAGTCGGAGATGCATTCTACCGACTTTTTTGTTCCCCGGAAGGGGTAGTGGTTATGAATGCTGATTTAGTTGCCGTGTTAGAGTTCTGGGAGCGCGAAAAGGGCATCAAACGTGATGTCCTGGTCGGCGCTGTCCAGGAAGCCCTCCTTTCCGCCGCCAAGAAAGCCGTTGGTCCGGCTCGTGAAATGCGTTGCGTCATCGATCCCAAGACCGGCGATATCAAGGCTTTTGCAAAGCTGGTGGTTTCCGAAAAGGTGCTCTCCAAGCACGACCAGATTTCCCTGCCCGATGCCAAACGGATCAAGCCCGACGCGCAGCTCGGGGAAGAACTCGAAGTCGAAGTCACCCCGGCCGATTTCGGGCGGATTGCGTCGCAATACGCCAAGCAGGCGTTGATGCAGCAGATCCGGCGGGCTGAGAAAGAGCTGATTTTTGTCGAGTTCAAGGACCGCGTGGGCGACATCGTGAGCGGGACAGTACGGCGCTTTGAGCGTTCGGACGTCACCCTGGACCTCGGCAAATACGAGGCGTTGCTGCCGAATCGCGAGCGTGTGCCGACTGAGGAATATCAGATTGGCGAGCGGATTCGCTGCTACGTCAAGGCTGTGGAACAGGGACCCCATGGACCTGAGATCATCCTTTCGAGGGCGGACCCGAATTTCGTGATCAAGCTGTTCCAGCTTGAGGTCTCGGAAATCGCCGATGGCACGATCGAAATCAAGGCGATTGCCCGGGAGCCCGGCTTTCGGACGAAGGTGGCGGTCTGGACCCGGGACGAGAAGGTTGATCCTGTGGGCGCGTGCGTTGGCTTGCGCGGTCAGCGGGTGAAAAACATTGTTCGCGAGTTGAACAACGAGAAGGTGGACATTATCCGTTGGGACTCGAACGTGAAACAGTTTATCTCGAACGCGCTGAATCCGGCGAAGATCAAGACATTCGACGTTGATGAAGCGAAAAAACGCGTTAAGGTTACCGTTGCCGAAGATCAGCTTTCGCTGGCGATAGGCAAACGTGGCCAGAATGCGCGTCTGACTTCGAAATTGACCGGCTGGCAGGTGGACATTGAAGCTGAACGCATTGCCACGGTAGGATTTGAAGAACAAATGGCCCAGGCGGTGCAGTCACTGGCTGCCATCGAAGGGATCTCGGTGGAACAAGCGAACGTGCTTTTCAGGAATGGGTTAACCAGCCTGGAGGCGTTGCTTGAAGCCAAGGTCAGCGATTTGGCAGAGATACCCGAGATCGGGGAACAGGCCGGGGCCATTTACGAAGCAGCGAAAGCTGAGGCTTCGCGGCGGTCGATTAAGCTCGGTGGCGGTGAAGCCGCTGCCTGAAGATTTATGTTGGTATAAACACATTGTGTATGGTCCGGTTATGAATAATCCGTGTTCCAGCACGATGGGTCAGAAAAATTATGCCCGTTCGTATTTACGACATAGCAAAGAAGTTAGGGATCGAAAGCAAGGAAGTCCTTGTCAAGGCCAAAGAACTGGGCATCACCGCCGCGCGCGTTCCATCCAGTTCGCTGGATAAGATCACCGCCGAATACCTCGAAGGTCACTTCAAACCCGCTCCTGCTGCCGAAGCGCCAACAACTCCGGTGACCACTGAAGCCCCAGCCCCTGCTCCAGCAGCCGAGATTCAGCCCGAAGCCCCGCACATCGAGATTCGGGGTGAACCTGTAGTGCAACCGCCGCCCGAGGCGCTCCCAGAAAGCGTTCCGCCGCCGCAACCCGAGATGCCCGAGCCTGTGCAGGCACGCGCAATCCCGGAACCTGCGCCCCCAGCAGCCCCTCCGCCGCCTCCACCGGAACCGCCAACGCCCCGCGTGGGTGATTTGATCGGGCGCATTCAATTGCCACCCAAGCCGGGAGCGCGTCCCGGCGAGAAAGTGGGTTCAGTCAAGTTACCGCCCCGTCCGGCGCCGCAACCACCGCGTGTCGAGCAGCGGCCCCAGCAACAGCAGCGGCCCGGCGGTCGGATGCCGCCCCTGCAAGGGCGCGGTCCCGCGGCCCAGCAGCAACGTCCCGGCCAGCCGCCCACCCCTTCCAAACCGGAGGAACCGAAGATTGTTCTGCCAACGGACGCGCCTGTCATTTCCATTAAACCACCGATCATTGTTCGCGAGCTTGCAGAGAAGTTGAATCGCCGGCCGTATCAACTCATCGCGGATCTCATCGAGTTGAAGGTCCTGGCAAACGTAAATCAGGCGATCGATGAAGCTGTGGCCCAGCGTTTGTGCGCCAAGTACGGATTTAAGTTCGAGGTCGAGAAACGCGAACGCCGCGCTGCCCCGGCGCCCGTGCCCGTCCGCGAGCCGACAGTGGAGGTGGATGACAAGCCTGAGGATCTAAAACCCCGGCCGCCGGTCGTCACGATCATGGGCCACGTTGACCACGGGAAGACGACGTTGCTGGACGTGATTCGCAAGACCAACGTTGCCGAAGGGGAAGCAGGCGGAATCACACAACACATCGGTGCTTATACGATTTCGGTGCCACACCCTGAGCGTAAGAAGGAAATGGCGCAGATCACCTTTCTCGACACGCCTGGCCACGCAGCCTTCAGCGCCATGAGGTCGCGCGGCGCCAACGTGACGGACGTGGTGGTGCTGGTCGTTGCTGCCAATGACGGCGTGATGCCACAAACCATTGAAGCATTGAACCACGCGAAGGCGGCGAAAGTGCCCATCATTGTCGCGGTGAACAAAGTGGATCACCCGAACGCAAATCCATTAAAGGCGCGCCAGCAATTGCAGGAGCAGGGCTTGGTGCCGGACGAGTGGGGCGGCGAAACGATTTTTGCGGATGTGTCCGCACTGACCAAACAGGGCGTAGACAAACTGCTGGAAATGATTTTGTTCCAGGCCGACTTGCTTGAGTTGAAGGCAAACCCAAATCGACCTGCGAAAGGCAATGTCATCGAATCGGGCCTGTCGCCCGGCGGCCCCACTGCAACCGTGCTGGTGCGCAAAGGCACCTTAAAGGTAGGCGATGCGATCATTTGCGGGCCTTACTGGGGCCGCGTGCGCGCATTAATCAATGAAGAAGGTCAGCGCCTGAAGGAAGCAGGGCCATCAGTGGCGGTAAAGGTGCTTGGCCTCAATGGCGTTCCCGAAGCGGGCGTTGGCTTTGCGGTTCTTGAAGATGAAAAGACCGCGCGCGAGGAGGCGGGGAAACGCGTGCTTGAAGCACGAGCGCAGCCTGCCGAGTTGCGGCCGAAAGTGACGCTCGAGAACCTGTTCGACACGCTGGCGACCGCGCAGTTCAAGGTTTTGAAACTAGTGGTCAAAGCCGATGCGCAAGGATCAGTCGAGGCCATCGTCGAGGCGCTTAAAAAGATTCAGTCGGACAAGGTTTCCCTGGAAATAATTCACAATGGCGTCGGCACGATTACAGAGTCGGATGTCCACCTGGCTTCGGCGTCGCGCGGATTGATCCTCGGATTTCACACGCGCATTGACGTCGGTGTCTCGGACATCGCGAAGCGCGAAGGGGTTCAGATCAAGCTCTACTCGATCATTTATGAGTTGATCGACGAGGTGAAGGAAGCGATGGCCGGTTTGCTCGAGCCGATCCTGAAGGAGAACATCCTTGGCTCAGCCGAAGTGCGGAAGCTGTTCGAGTTGTCCAAGGGCGGCAAGGTGGCCGGTTGCGCCGTAACTTCGGGACGGATTACGCGCGGCAAAGCGCGCGTGATGCGACGCAAGAGCTTGATTTACGAGGGCGCGGTTTCGTCCTTGCGCCGGTTCCAGGATGAGGTGAACGAAGTGCGCGCGGGCATGGAGTGCGGTATCCGGCTGGAAGGCTTCCACGATTTCCAGACGGGCGACCTCATCGAGTCGTTCGTGGTCGAAAAGATCGCCGCCAAACTGTAAACCTCGCATATGGAGTTGAAGTATGGCATCGCATCGCATGTTACGGGTTCGGGAATTGCTCAAGCGGGAGATAGGGGAGATTCTCCGCCGCGAATTGCCGGTGGACCAGGCGGGACTGATCACCGTGAATGATGTCGACCTTTCCGGAGATTTGCGAAACGCGAAGGTGTTCGTGGGTTTCCTCGGGAGCCCGGAACAACAGCGCACCGGCCTGGCGCTTCTGCAGAAAAACCGGGCACGCATCCAAAACCTGATGGCCAAGTCCGTGTTTCTAAAGTACATTCCGCGCCTGCACTTCGTGATGGATGATTCGGTCGTGCGCGGCAACCGCGTGCTCGAAATTATCGCCGAGCTGGAGAAGAACTCCGGCGGCGGGGACGAAAAGTAACACTTTGATCTCAGAATCCAAAACCAAACAGTTGACCCAGAAAATTCTGGAAGTCATCCGCAAGAGCGAAACGATTTGCGTGGCCGGACATGTGCGGCCTGACGGGGACTGCATCGGATCGCAGTTGGCGCTCGCCAGCGCGCTGCACGACGAGGGCAAGCACGTGGTGTGCTGGAACGAGGACGATATGCCGGCCAAGCTGGCGTTTCTTGACACGCTGAAGCTGATGGAAAAGCCGAAGATGGGCAAACACTTCGATTGCGTGATCGCCACGGACTGCGCCAGCTTCGAGCGCCTCGGAAAGGTCGGGCCCGCCATTGCGGATCGGGATGCGTTCATCAATATCGATCACCACGAAAGCAACACGCAGTACGCGGAGATCAACTGGATCGACGCGGATGAGCCATCGACCGGCGAATTGATTTTTCGATTGATCGAGACCGCCAAGTGGAAGATGACTCCGCACATCGCTGATTGCCTTTTCGCGGCGATTTCGACGGACACCGGGTCATTTCAATATTCGAACACGCGCCCATCCACATTGCATATTGCGGGCCAGCTAGTCGAGGAGGGCGCCGACCTGGCAAAGATCTGCAACGAGGTCTACCAGTCTTATCCTCTCTCGCGCGTGCGGTTGCTGCGGCACATGTACAACAAGTTCCGACTAACGCACGACAACCAGATTGCCTATTTTTGGCTGAAGAAGGCTGACTATTCGCGCACCGGCGCGGAGCCTGCCGATTCGGAAGGGTTGATAGATCACATTCGGGCTATGGAACCTGTCGTCATTGCCTGCCTGTTCGAAGAGATCGAGCCGGAGTTGACGCGCATCAGTTTGCGCTCGAAGGATGATAAGGTGGACGTGAACGAAGTGGCGAAGCGCTTTGGCGGTGGCGGTCATCCGGCCGCTGCCGGGGCGCGGGTGGCGGGCCGGCCGATGTCCGTGCAGCGCCAGGTGATCAACGCGCTGAAGAAGGCATTGAACAAGCGCTAGGTTCTCGCCGCGCGCATTGGGAACATGGAAGCTTTCGATCCATTGGACGGTGCTTTGTTGGTGGATAAACCCGTCGGTCCTACCTCGCACGACATCGTGGACCGCGTTCGGCGGCGATTCGGGATCAAAAAGGTCGGGCACGCCGGCACTCTCGACCCCAATGCTTCCGGCCTGTTGATCCTGATGCTCGGGCGCGGCACAAAGTTGTCCGAGAAACTCATGGCTGACGACAAGGTGTACGCAGGTGCCATAAAGTTCGGGGAAACCACGGACAGTTACGATACCGATGGCAAGATCCTGGAAACGCGCGCGGTTCCGCCACTCACGGTCGAGAAATTGAACGAGGTGGCCGGCACGTTCGTAGGAGACCAACTCCAGACCCCGCCCATGGTTTCGGCAGTGAAGGTGGATGGCATCCCGCTCTACAAGCTGGCCCGCAAAGGCGTGGAAGTAGAACGCAAACCGCGCCTGATCCACGTCTACAACTTCAACTTCAGCCAATATCAGGAGCCTCTCGCCGAATTTCGCATCGCCTGCACCAAAGGCACCTACGTG
>Ga0209382_10009747_pt1 | contig 11998 bp, 16 predicted proteins | sample SoiMetdeltSBSDD5_FD_187599 | JGI IMG/M metagenome (GOLD analysis project Ga0209382, IMG submission 187599) | Bulk soil microbial communities from a Populus tree surrounding site in Tennessee, USA - Soil MetaG P. deltoides SBSDD5 (SPAdes) (version 2) | ecosystem: Environmental > Terrestrial >... | reverse complement strand
AGTTTCTGTTCAACCTATTCTTTGTTGCTCCGATGGGGATCGATTCTGCGGACCTTGAAATATTCAAAGGAAGCATCATTGCTTTGCGGCCTGCTTGATAGCTAGTATTCCTCAGAGTAAAAATTCGTCGAGTTTAAGAAAACCGTGGAAGACTCAACATGCACACCGATTAGGACAGAACAGTCGAGTCTCGTGTAGGACTCGTTGGTTTCATAAGCGAGTCTTTGATTTGGTCGCTGTCAATCAGCACGTTAATCAGTTGCGCCAATTCTGCTTTTGAAATTGTCGCACCATATGACGTTTCAATTTCCTCTATTGCCTTTAATTTTCCGTAATAGGTTAGTGCTTTGCCTATTATCATCTGTGAATCATAGACCAACTTTCCAAATAGCGTGAGAGAATACTCACCATAATGTCTTTTAATCAGGCCGGTATCCATCAAACCGGAAATCCTAGTATAATATTTCTTTTTGGTTAAATATTTCCTCAACTTGGCGAGGGATCTGTTGCCGTCAGAGTTAGCGATACTATTGAATAGGGCTAATGTCATCTCGTCGGAGATCCTCCTTATAATATAGTCAATTGAAGGTGGCTTGGTTTTAGATAACAACTTTTAACCTTGAATAGTGTGCAATATCGTATTTAGCAAGCACGTACACAGTCGCAGGGGGAACTGCATCAGGATTATAAGATATCAAGTACGATAGGAGGGCGAAATAAGGGCCGCAGGAGACTCGACATGAATAAAGTCGGAGCAGGAAATGCCTATCCTCTAGATTCTAATTATGCCTGACACAGCACTCAATATCTGTCTGGACGATGCTGGCTTTCGAATCAATCCATCTATTTTTGGATTAGGAAGAACTCTAGCAAACTCCTTGTCATCAATCTCAAATGCTGTCATTAGCAAGATCTTGACCTTTCGATTAATTTTCCTGGCCTCTCTTACGAATTCGAACCCATTCATTGTAGGCATCCTAATATCAGATATTATGAGAGAATAATCCTTTTGATTTATTCTAAAATGTTCCAAAGCCAACAATGGATCTGTAAATGCAAAAACATTCCTAAAGTGATGTCTCTGTAGGATTTGCTTAACTAGTTGAGAAAGGTCAAAATCGTCGTCCAAAACCATAATACATTGCTTAGAGGATGGAGATTGTTGGCTGTTCATCGGGTCAACCGATTTTTCACTGACGAGATTTAGTAATTTAAAGATTAAGGTATACTTGAAACTGAAAGAACATTCAATTAAGATCCCTATTTAGTATGGTATTTAATGAGCTATTCCTGCACGTGCGAGGTATTATTCTTGCAAATGCGTGCAATTCCTTTCATTTTAATAAAGTTTATTAAAAAGCAAGATAATTTTAACCATGGCTAAAAAGCCGACAGAGAAGGAAAACATAACCTTTAGGCTAGAGAAAGAAACGCTTGAGAGGATAAATCTTGAAGCTGAGCAGAAAGGGGTGAGCATGAATTCAATTGCACAGAACGTGTTTTCAGATTATTTTGACTGGTCTGCCTATGCTCCGAAGGCAGGGATTATACCCATCCATAAGACTGTATTAAGTATGATGGTGGACAGACTGCCAGAGAAAGATATTATCGAGATCGCTGATCTCTTCGGAAAAGTAAAAGTAAAGAATATGATATTGGTTCTTAGAAATGATTATAATGCAAGGGCCTTTCTAGATATGTTTGAGTCGTGGTTAAAATCGTCCAGCGTTTCATTTAGGAAGCACATAAACCATGACGCAGAAGTATACACCGTAACTCACGAATTGGGGATCAAGTGGTCAATGTATTTGTCACATATGCTTCAAGTAATAGTCAACGACATGGGAATGAGCGGAGTAACCATCGAGAAGACTGATGATATTGTAATGTTCAAGATTCCGTTGCTTGCATTACAGAGCAAAAAATCTATCGCTGTCCCAAGTAGTAGTAGCTAGCAGCTTACCTAAGTAACTGGATTTCTAGGTCCTCCGACCGTTGAAACTAAATCTAAGTTTAGACTATGACAGTTTTGTAATAATGCTTGTTGCTTCTGGCTGAATCGACTTTCAAAATCCTTTTGGTGATATAAACAAAAACCTTTCAAAGCCATTCCATCGAAACTTTTAGGCAATGAACTTTCATATTCAATTAGTTTGTTGTTCCCATTATTAGTTTTGTGATAGTAATGATAAAAAGAACCGAGGTCAGATAATACACTAACACCGGTCTTTCTCTTCCTTTCTGCTTGTTTTAGTAAGATATCAAGGTACGAAGGCAAGTCCAATCCTTTTTTGGGAATGTCATCATTACGAGAAATGATTAGGTCATCGGACGAGAAGTATCCCTTTAGGGAATCAATAATAATTAGAGAACCTTCTCTTTCGTATTTACTTACATCAATCCCAGGATATCTATCGTTAATAGCGTAATTGCCACTAGCTCCAGAAAGCGCAAATTTAACCATATCCAGAGTTTCGTAGTAGGGTAAAATCAAGACGATCTCATTGCAATCTTCTAGTTGTGTCTTTGTATATTGCGAATATATTTTTCCTAGGGTCCTCAGGTCAGGATACATCATAAGCGAGTGGGTCCCTGCTGTTGTTTTTTTACACCAATTAACGGCATCATCTACTTTGTTAAGTGTAATTCTTGGTGTATCTAGTAACACCATTATCACCTATTTTGCACAATATATAATATAATACGTTCTGAGTTTTAATATTAATAATTTCAAAACCTGGTACTAACATATAATCGGCAAGTGGTCAGAAGGCCTTTCTCGATATAATCCCTAGTCATTCAAAAGTTAATGGAAAGCAGTAAGCAATAATACATGAAACCTTAGGATAAGTTGTAATAAGTTTATATTCTATATTCAAGATGAATTTCTCATCATATAAGTGAAGATAACGTATCATTGTTTTGGATGTAAACAAGACTTTGCGGACATAGAAATAGCAAAAGTGCATTCTAAATCCTTCAGTCATGAAGTTGTTGAAAGTATTCAAAGAGCGAGTAAAGATAGCAAGTCACTTCTTATATGAATAATTATTTGCTCGTGGACGATTAATCATTTAATAAAAACTGTATCTGGTACCGCAGGATCCTTTGGAACAAATTTCAGTATTAGTTATATATGAGATTTATACATAAGAAGCAAATGGTGAAGTCTGACATTCACCTATTGGAACTGGCTGACGGAATAAAAAGTGCTCTGGACAACGCAGGATTTTTAACCATTAAATCTATACTAGAGTGTTCAACTTCTGATATTTCAAACAGAATCGGGGTAGATCAATACGTTGGCCAAATTATTATCGAAGAGGCAAAAAGAGTTACAAAAGAAATGGCCAAGGAACCGCCTGTCCCAGATGAAAAAACCTTTACTCCACCCGAGGTAACCATCAAAAGAGAAGAAATTTAGATTATTTAACACATAGTAATCTATTTGGAGGCAGTCTTCATGAAATGAATATTGTCTCTAAAAAAACCACAGGAGACTCAACATAATGGCTCAGATTTGTGGGGTTCTCCTGTAGGGGATACTTTTGTCGTATTAGGGAGTGTAACTTCGTCCAGACTCATATTAAAGACATGATTAACCTTGTTATTCTCTCATTATATAGTTCCTGGTGCATTTATCATTGAATTATGACTCTATCACTGAATTGTAAAGACGCAGGAGATCCAGTCTGTACACATACGATGACTGGTGAGACAGAGGAAGAACTTCTTGCCAATGCAAATAAGCATGGTATAGAAGTTCATGGATATAATGAAGAGACCTGGAATGAAGAGATTGAGAAAAATAAAGATCAGTTTAGAAGCCTGATAAAGCAGACATAGGCTTCATTCTTTTTTATTAACAGGTTTGTCCTTGTGATGGACCACAATCCACTATGCGACCGGTCATATTACCGCCAGACATATTTCCAGACATAGTTGCGTTATCACCAGTCATTTGTGCAACTACCGAACTTACGTCACTAAATCCAGTTATGGATAGCATTGCTCCTGAGAGAATGACCAACATTGCTAATATTGTGATTGCATTCATTGGTTACTACGAGTTTTGACTAATATATAAGATTATCATACAGTGAACCTATAGTGGACAAAGGAAGTAGTATTATGACAATTTACTGGTGTTAACGTAATTGATAAAGCACTTTCTGGATAATCTCCGTGTGGTCGTATATTCATGTAAGAAATGTGGTGACCTAAATTATCTTACACCCGCCGCTTTTTGGAGTATAACTGATTTTGGTGCCAAATGTGAGAAATGCGAGACGATAAATAAGATTATTTTGGAAAAGGGGGAATTTAAAAAGAAGGTATGGTCAAAAATCTATTTATGTAGTGATTGTAATCAGTGCGTGTTAACATTTTCTTAATCAACTCTAGCACAAATAATTTCCCTCAAACTGATAAATAATTTATTATACTAAAATCTTTGATGAAATCAGACCAGAATGTAAGAACAGTAGATATAGACGTACGGCATTCTATCTCTAAATCTAATATTCCCAAATACTCCAAAATTTTAGTACCCGACGACGGAAAAGAAATATCAGATAAAGGAATTAATCATGCAATCTCTATTTCGAATTTATCTGGAGCAGAAATTGTCATTTTGCGTATAATAGAGAATATTGAGAAAATGGGAGACACCTCAGTCAGTGTATCTCAAAATAAAGAACCAGATACTGAAAGTGGCCTTAAGTACAATATGGAAGGAGGATTGGCAAATGCTATGGAAGAAAAGATAAAAATGTGTGTAGAAGCAGGTGCAAAGAATAAAATATCCTATGAAATAAAAATAGGAAATGCAGCCGATCAAGTAGTGAAGGCGTGTGAAGACACACGCTATGACATGGTAGTCATGACAACTTCACATCTAGATTCTTGGCTAAGTTCTTTATTTAGTGATGCCAGAAAGATAATAAGTAAAATAAATACGCCTGTGCTTCTGGTTCAGTAATAAAAAGTAGTTAATAAAAACTCAGTGCCATTTCCAAAAGAAGATTTCTGACAACCTAGGAAGACGGCGAGAAACAATTTGGACTGGAGGGTCTAGTACGGCTCCCTACAATGAAGTTGCCGTAAGAGTTCCTCTTGCTGGAGGTAGAGAATATAATAATCCATTTTTTGTAAATGGCAGACCGAAAAAAGTTATTGGTATAATCGAAATCCCAGAGGTATCTAGAGAAAAAATGAATGAACTATTTGAAAATATGAAGATAAACAAGTTGAACAGGCAACCAGATACCACTCCAGAATTTCATTGATGGAGTCGCAATCAAGAGATTCACATAGTTGAACCTCCAAGAATAACTACACAGGGAAGGGCTTTTACAAGCCATTTAAGATATTTTTATCATAAAGACGCATTCTTACAAACCCAAATACCACTTAGCGTTCATGAAGATAACACCTGTAGCAAATCATGATCCTATAAAAATGCCAGCAACCGGACCTCCCCCCTGCTAATCTTTAATAGAGATATTTTTGTGTTAATAATTGATTGGCAAAAGAGGATAATAAGAAGTTTAATGAAGATGCTGATCCTAATATCATAATTAAATCCAATGACGATCATAATCCCACAGAAAATGGGCTTGCACAGAAGAATTTAGAGACAGTATTAGTTGTAAATCCAGCTTCCAGCGGTGGCTCAACAGGCAAGGATTGGGAAACACAATTTGCTCGAATAAAGGAAGCTTTTGACAAAGAACCAATACTTGTGTATACCGAAAAATCGGGTGACGGAACCACGCTGACAAGAGAGTTATTAAAGAACGGCTCTCAAAATATTGTTGCAATTGGTGGTGATGGAACTATAAATGAAGTTGCTAACGGATTTTTTGAAGAGTCTCACAACATCTCAAATTCATTACATGATAGTGGAAATACTCAGAAGAATAGGGAAAAAAGGTGGAAAATTAGACAAGAGAATGGTAACATCACCAAGTTTCCCACACCACCACTGATGACTCCCATTAACCCTGAGGCTACATTGGGATTGCTTCCTAGTGGTACAAGAAACGTATTGGCTAAATCTTTAGATTTACCTCAGGATATGAATGAATGTTGTAACAATTTAGTAAAAAGTAAACCAAAAAAGATTGATGTCATCACTGCAACAGTAACCAGTACCGGACTACAGGGCAAGAGTTCAAGATTAGTAACACGTGTTTTTCTCAATGCCGCTGAAATTGGAGTGGGAGCGGAGATTATTGACAGATCAAAAAAAGTTAGGAATAAGATTAAAAGTCGTCTATTATCTACTATAGCGAGCATTTTCGTAACTCTGCCGGGTTACGTCAGCAACATGTCTGAAATCGTGTTGGATGATAGACGAGAAAAAATCCGAACAAAGATGACAATGGCCGTAATAGCTAATGGCAGATTTCTTGGTGGCGGTTTTAAGACAGCCCCAAAAGCTGACGTTTCAGATGGCCTGCTAGATCTCGTAATTCTGAAGAATTCGGGTAGTTTCAAGATGGTAGATGATTTCGTAAACCTTAAAGATGGAGACTACTCCAAGGAAGATGACATATTATATAAACAGGCTAAGAAGGTTTCAATTAAATCAAAGGAGAGGAATGTTACCGTAGCAATAGACGGGGAACCTATAGGAATTCTACCAGCAACATTTGAAGTACTTCATAATGCGTTAACAATTAGAGTATAGGTGGGAGACCCTAGATTTATTGAGGTGTATTGGCTAAATGTTACCATATCCAATCAGTATCCAGATTTTTCCCCCTTTATCTATGGCTAGATTTTTATCCTTTACAAAGGTGGATTCATTATCTGATATAATTATATGACATGTATTCCCATATCTTATATGGGAGCAAAGGAATCTGCAATCGCCAAGTCTTCTGGACAACAACAAGAACAAGATATGACCATACCGGACACTGCATTTTTCCAAGTACTAGGTTCGAAAGAAAAGATATCAAAGCAAAAAGCTGACTATCAGGATGAAATAACGGGAAGTCAGAAACCAGACGAGTATTGTATAAAGTGCAAATTCAACCTGGGCGACGAAAAGAAATGCCATATAGTCGAGGGCGAAATTAATGACCATGGAATTTCAAAGTTCTTTTCGGCTAAAGGTGACGGAATGCTCCCTGGGGATATTGCATGGGATTTCATAAAAAAGACTGGAAGAAAACTTGAATATGACGAGGGCCATGTTATTGACGAAGGTGCAGACGGTTTTCAGTGTAAAGATTGTAAATATTTTATGTATTCAGGTAACTGTCTGTTGATAAAGGGTAATTTCACACCAGAAATGAGCTGTGGTTTTATTGTAAAAATTGGTAACGGCACTGAAGTCTAGATAGATATGGCGAGGTCGCAGACCCAGTTGTAAGCTCGGTTGTTGTAAGCTCGGTTGGTTAATGAAACATGATATGCATAGCTATAATAGCGATGGTCACGCAGGATCTATGAGGAATTTCTTGTATATCATAAAATGGTGGGAAAGATGACAATTCACGGAACTGAAGTTAGCAGGTATCACATCAGACACTCCCAGATATCTGAGCGGCCTAGAATTAGCACGATACGTTCTAAAAAGGAACAAGACCTACAAGAAGCGAAAGGTCCATTTGGCAGAAAAGTAGCTGGTCCTCTTTGATCTTTCTATCTATTTTTGGACGTAGATCCATATCGTATAGTTGGAGTAATGATGAGGGTTGAGCTTGGATATGAGATCACCACAAACATTGTTATCGATAGATGAATGCGAAGAATGGATATGGGATATTCTCGATTCCAACAAGGACTCTGGCTTTGAATATCTATTAGATGATAATAAGGAATTTTTAATCTTCAATACAAATGATTTCCATGCCGACCCAAAGGCCTTTTACAAGATAAGAAGGCTTACCGGAATGAGACTGGCACAGATTAGTACCCACAATTGCTACACTCAGTTATGGTTTTACAGGTCAAGTCATCTCACTAACAATAATTCGTATTTGTAACAATAGAGCATACTGGCTGAGCAGGAGACTCGACCATAAAGTTGAATCTCCTGAGGAGAATAAGTTTGCCTATACAGAATCAACATAGTATCACCTAGACGGGTATTAAAGCTATGATTGACAAGTTAATCTCATATTCAAAATCTAAAAAATGAGAACATTTAGGTTAAAGCGTCTTTTACTTTAACCTTGGCTTTGTTTAACGTTTCTGAGCTGGTTTTTCCTTTAGCATGGTCTACTGAAGTTTTCATTTTTGCTTCAACTCTTTTAACTGTCTAATCTTTAAAAATACATACTTTACGTTTAAAATTTCTGATCTCTGAAGTGAATTGATGGTTCCGAAGGTAGGTTGAATGAAATTAAGCTACACTTTATGCCACTGCATCGGCATCCACACTTGGATTCATGGGGTCGGTGTATAGATGCAATCTAACCAAGAAATAGTAGAGATGTTTTACAACATTTAGCATCTTTTCTGTTTATTCCTTCATACTACTGCCATACAGAGTATAAATGTCCCCAGTACTATTACTGACATAATTCCAAATATCAGGCTCAATTCGCAGAACTTTAAAACTAGATTTCTGTGATTTATCTAGTACATCATATACAAACTGACCAATTACGATTTGATTATCCTTTGCAAATGTTGTCATTTTAGCTGTTATGCTAATAGTGTAACCTAAAATGTCAAAATACAGTTTTTTGAACATCTCCCGTTTATCCTGACCAGCCGATACACGACTACTACCTCCCCAACCATACCGCACTACTACATTCTCCCCTAAATCAATGCCCACACGTACCCCCATCTCTGGATAATCATACTCACTGAGAATTGGATTCAGGCCCTCACGCATTATCTTAATCATAGAGCGAGCACAATTTACGGCGTTAGCACAAGGCAAATACCTATCTTCCAAATTCACAGGAAAGAATGCCAAAACAGAATCTCCGACATACTTTAGCACATATCCTCCATAGGCTGCTATAATAAGTGACATTTCTTGAGTAAATGTCTGAATTATAGTTGCGAGCCTCTCAACTGGCAGAGACATTGACATCTCAGTCGAACCTACAATATCAATGTGTAAAATTACAAATGTAACTTTGGATTTTGCATATTTCTCAAGAATATTCTGTGCTTCTTCCATCATTGAGATATTAAATTCTGGCACCTCTTCTTTGAGAGCTTTCCACATACTATACTGAGCATGTTTGATAGCCAGGTCTACACTGATAACTGCATCAAGATAGAACATCCCTACCGAAGAAGCATTTGAAGCTCGTTTGACAGTTTTATATTTTCTTTCTTCTTCACTGGCTTGTTCCTTTATAACTTTGTGTACTTCATCTTTTGTAATATCCAGCTGCATTGCAATAATATCTGGTAAAATTCCGGAATTATACAAATTGATAATGGTTTGTCGATGTTGGAGTCGCACTTCTATCTGTAACTCATTATTTTAAAGTACATTGCAGAGTACGTATCACATTTCTCTTTTTCCTTATTTATATTAATTCATAAACTAATTTGGTCTTTTAAATACAATTCTCCAAATTTCTCAATGAATTCATTTTGTCACTAAATGTATTATCCCCCTTTCAAACTTCGCAAAAATGTCAATTATTTTATTAACTTGAATAGAATCAATCCTGGTAAATCTTGCTGTCCTGATGCATTCCCAAATGTTTGAACTTTTCACATTGTTAAATATGCCGTTTGCAATAATCAGAGCAGTGTCTGCAACGACACTCTCTTCTCTATCTAAGACATTTACCGCAATTTTTACAAATTCCTTTTCTGTATATGATTTGAATTGTATGACTCTAAACCTTGTTATTAATGGGTGGAAGTAATTTGTTTGGAACTATTGCAAGAAGCAAATACCTAGGTCTTCAACTGAATTGTTCTTTGTCGATAAATTCTGAGGTTCCAGTTCTCGAAGTTTGGTTTTATGTTTCGCCTTCTTCTTCATTGTCCTGTCATCATCTAAAATTTTGCATAACAGACTTAGCAAATAAAGTCAAAGATCTCACATCTGGAAGATCTGGATAGTGTATGTAAAATGCCCTACATTGCCAATAACAATGTACCCCTTTATTTTTTTATGACACTACGGATTAGATAGAACCTATTGGAGTAAGGCGATGGTAGCTATAAACGGAATTAATATCCTGATTATCAATTCGAACGATTTAGATAGAGCGCTTGCAATAGAAATGGAAAAAATCCCAGATAGACACTATCGTATTAAAGAAGACATGCTAACTTTGCTAATCTCAGAATATTAATTAGTAATCATGAAACCGCATGGGCGTAGGGGCACAGGATATTCGTCTAATCGTGATATTCCGCCTCGAAGCTAATTTCTATCTTCTTTCTGTTCCGCCAGGGGAATATTTATTCCATTATCTGTTACTGTCATTTCTAATCTATCCCCCTTTCTTAAATTGAATCCATCCACTACTGGCTTGGGCAGGACTATAATCGAACTAGTGCCCACTGATGTTACTGTCACGGTATATCTCGTAGGCATATAACAATACTGATTCATATTTATATTTAAGTCTTATGTTGGATATATATCAAGACTTATATACCAATTCATATACTGATTAGTATATGCTTCGTAGTATTAATATGCCTCGAATTTTAATGGTCTCTACCGAATATCCACCGATGCAAGGTGGGGTAGGACGTTATACTCTTAACTTGACCAAGGCTTTGCGAGAGCTTGGCTTTGAAGTCAACGTAGTGTCCAATAAGCTAGGTAGCGGTGAGTTTTCAGGCATTTCTCCAAAAAATCCAGAAAATTCCAATATACTTTTAGAAATAGTTGAAAGAATGAAGCCAGATTTGGTTCACGTTCAGTATGAACCTGCCTTATATGGAATGAAGCTCGATCCTCTAAACCCTGGAAAAACAAGTACAAATATTGATTTGTTTTATAAATACTGCCAGACACCAATAGTAACGACCTTTCATTCAGCCTATCCTTTCAAGCAATGGCTTAGTCTTATCACGTCTATCAAAGATTCAACAGAACGAAATAGGCTTAGTAAGTTTTTCAAGAATGCAATCCGATACTGGAAGATGCTCCTTAATTACTACTCGTTCCACAATTTGAATAAAGAAAAACTGGCATGGAGTAAAGCTGGTATAGTATTCTCAAATTATATGTCTAAAATGATTGGAGGAGGTAAAGTTATTTTGCATGGTGCCGAACCTTCTTCGTCAGTTAGTATCTCGCAAGACGAAGCTAGAAAAATGTTCAATCTGCCTGAGTCAGGTCGAATAGCATTGGCACTTGGATTTATGACTGCTACTAAAGGTTGGGATATTATAGAGAAAATGAACATACCCGAAGGGTGGACTGTAGTAGTAAACTCCTCAAAGAATCATTATAGTACTGAGAAGTTTAATCCCAACTTTGTTAAAAAGAACGTAGTAAATTTGCAGAAGGATTTTCTGACTGAAGAAGATCTCTCTTTATTGTTTTCTTCGGCTGACGCAGTAATTCTGCCCTACACAGTAAGTTCTGGATCAGGTGTCATGTTTGATGCTTTGGCTCATGGACTTCCATTCATCGCTACTAATTTGGAGTTCTTCAAAGAATTCTCTCAGAAAGGATTAGGAATAACTGTGAGCCGTTCCCCTGACGAATTTTCAAAGGCCCTTATAATGCTAGACCGAGATTATGTGAAATATATCAATACAGTAGAATCGTTTCGAAAAAAATTAAGTTGGCAAGATATTGCTAACCAGCACGCACAATTATATAATCAGATAATAAAGCAATCTATAGTAGCAGTGTAATCGGATTTGTTGCTTTTACAATTACAGAACTACTATCAAATGGAAAACACTTGAGGTGCATCCGAGATAGGGGAAGAAACAACGACGAGCCCATTGTGTGAATTGTGTAATAAGAATGAGCGATATCATATATGCACGGAATCTAATAATCAGCATTTGTGCTTAACATGTTTTAACA
>Ga0209382_10009745_pt1 | contig 11999 bp, 10 predicted proteins | sample SoiMetdeltSBSDD5_FD_187599 | JGI IMG/M metagenome (GOLD analysis project Ga0209382, IMG submission 187599) | Bulk soil microbial communities from a Populus tree surrounding site in Tennessee, USA - Soil MetaG P. deltoides SBSDD5 (SPAdes) (version 2) | ecosystem: Environmental > Terrestrial >... | reverse complement strand
AGGCGGCGACCGCGACGTGATCGGTTACGCGCGCGATGGCGACGATGCGTGCGTCACTATCCTGCGTATCCGCCGCGGCAAACTGCTCGCGCGAGATCACCGGTTCGTCGAGAACATCGACGGCGACGACGACGCGGCCGTGCTGTCGGCGTATCTCGCGCGCACGTACGTGACGTCCGAGGAGCGCGCGGCAGAGCTCCTCGTGCCGTTCGATTTCGAGGACCGGGAGGCCATCGAACAGTCCGCGGTCGGCACGCGCGTGGTCGCGCCACAGCGTGGGCCACGACGCGAACTCGTCGACCTCGCGCAGCAGAATGCGCGGCACCTGCTCGAGGAGCTGAAGCTCTCGACGCTCGAGAGCGACGAGCGCGCGACGAATCCTGTCTACGAGCTCGGTCGACAGCTCGGACTTCAACGAATTCCGCGATCGCTCGTGTGCTTCGACATCTCGACGGCGCAGGGCACCGATACCGTCGGATCGTGTGTGTGGTTCGACAATGGCCGACCGCGCCGCGCCGAGTATCGGAAGTTCAAGGTCAAATCAGTCGTCGGTACTGACGACTTTGCGTCGATGCACGAAGTCGTGCACCGATATTTTCGACGCCGCCTCGACGAACAGAAGTCGCTCCCCGAGCTCGTCGTCATCGACGGAGGCAAGGGCCAGCTCGGCGCTGCCGCCGACGCCCTGCGCGAGCTTGGCCTGGACACGATGCAGATCGTCAGCCTCGCGAAGCGCGAGGAGGAGATCTACGTGCTGGGTCGCGCCGAGCCGGTCCGCCTCCCGCGTCGTTCGCCCGGCCTCCGCCTGCTGCAGCAGGCGCGCGACGAGGCGCACCGCTTCGCCGTGACATACAATCGGAAACGGCGCTCGATGCGAACGGTCACGTCCGAGCTACTGCAGGTGCCAGGCATCGGGCCGTCGAAGCGACGCCTGCTGCTGCAGACCTTCGGCAGCGTGCAAGGCGTGCGCGATGCGACCGTCGAGCAGATTGCGGCACTGCCGGGATTCTCGGCCGCCAGCGCCCAACGGCTTCTCAACCGTCTCGCAACCACCGACGCGGCGACGCCAACGCACGAGGTGAACGCGACGTCGCCTGCAGCACCGGCACCGCCCGAGGGAGTTGCGCCTCCGCCCGCGAACGACGATCTCTCTCCACCGTCCGACGAAGGCGCTCCGAGCGCCGACGTTCCCGTCCTCTGACGAATCTCTCGTGACGACCTGGTTCCTGCGGTGCTCCGCATGTTCGCATGAAGAGCCGAGCGCGACGCGCGTGGGCACGTGCGCGCGTTGCGGCCAGCCGTACCTCGCCGAAATCACGTCATCGCCCGATCGCGCTGCCCTGCAGCGCCGGTGGGACATGTGGCGATACGCCGATGCGCTGCCGCTCGTCGATGGCGAAGCGCCGGTGTCGTTAGGCGAGGGCTTCACGCCGCTCCTCGAAGTTCCTCGCCTCGCGTCGGACGTCGGCGTTCGGCGACTCTGGGTGAAAGACGAGGGGGTAAATCCCACGGCATCGTTCAAGGCGCGAGGGCTGAGCGCTGCGGTCACGCGCGCCCGCGCGCACGGCGTCCCCGGCCTGGTCGTGCCAACCGCTGGCAACGCCGGGGCCGCGCTCGCCGCGTATGGAGCGGCTGCAGGCGTGCCGGTTCGCGTGTATGCGCCAACAACGACGCCGGCGCCGATCCTCGAGATCATTCGCGCCGTCGGTGGCGATCTTCACCTCGTGGACGGGCACATTGGCGACGCGGGCAAGGCCGCGACCGCGTTCGCGGCGGCGGATGGCTTCTTCAACGTGGCGACGCTGCGCGAACCGTATCGCGCCGAGGGCAACAAGACGCTTGGCTACGAGCTCGCGGAGCAACTCGACTGGCGACTCCCCGACGTCATCGTATATCCAACGGGCGGCGGCGAAGGAGTGATCGGCATGTGGAAGGCCTTCGCCGAGATGATTCGCTGGGGATGGCTACCGCGCGACACGCATCTACCGCGTATGGTCGTGGCCCAGGCGGATGGTTGCGCCCCGATAGCGCGTGCGTTCCGCGACGGAGCTGCGTCGGCCACGCCGTGGGAGAATCCTTCGACACACGCAGCTGGGCTGCGCGTTCCGGGCCCGCTTGGTGACCGGCTGGTGCTCCGTGCCCTGCGGGAGAGCGGCGGGGAAGCAGCAAGCGCGAGTGAGGACGCGATTCGAGCTGCGACGCGGCGGCTCGCGCACGCCACGGGTATCGACGCGGCGCCTGAGGGTGGGTGTGCCCTCGCCGTCGTCGGTCAGCTCGTGGCGGCGGGACGGATCGACCGCCACGCCGAGGTAGTGCTCTACAATACGGGCAGCGGCGCGTCGTATCGGTGATCCAGGCTCATCGTGGGAGCCGGTATTGCTGAGGCGTTACGGTCAGGATTCCGTTCGCGCGGGTCGGCGGAGGCTAGCATCGGCCTGCTGACGCCGGATAGTTTTTCTGGCTGTGCCGATAGCCATTCTCGATCCCTTCAGCGGCATTTCCGGGGACATGACCCTGGGCGCCCTGATCGATCTCGGGCTGAGCGCGGAGTGGCTGACGTCGCTTCCGCAGCGGCTCGGGCTCGAAGACGTGACCGCGTCCGTTTCCGACGTGCGCCGCGGAGGGATCGCCTGTAAGAAAGTCGAGTTCACGATCCCTCCGCAGCCCCACGGTCGTCACCTCAGCCATATCCGGCGTATCATCGAGGCGTCGGGCGCTCCGCCTGACGTCCGTCAGCGCGCGGATGCGGCGTTCACGGCAATCACGGCCGCGGAAGCCGAGATCCATGGGACGACCATCGAACGCGTGCACCTCCATGAGGTCGGCTCGGTGGACGCCATCCTCGACATCCTTGGCTCCGTGTGGGGCTTCGCGGAGCTTGGTGTCACGCGCGTCTATTGCGGTACGCTCTCGCTTGGCGACGGCTTCGTGACGGCCGCGCACGGTGTGTTGCCCGTGCCCGCGCCGGCCACTCTCAAGCTGCTCGAGGGCCTTCGTGTCAGGCCGGGCCCCGATGGCGCCGGCGAGCTCGTGACGCCAACTGGCGCGGCGCTCGTTCGCGTGCTGTCCAGTGGATTCATTCCGACCGAGTACACGCCGCTTAAGTCGGGGTTCGGCGCGGGCACGAAGGATCCGGCGGATCGGCCCAACGCGCTCAGGATTATCCTGGCGGAGGAAGCGCCGGCTCCGCTCGTGGCGCAGCGGGGCGCGGCGGACGAGTGCGTCACGATGCTCGCCACGGACATCGACGATATGTCTCCCGAGCACCTCGCCGCGGCGACGGACTCGCTGCGCGAAGCAGGCGCGCTGGATGTGACGTGCATCACCGTTGCGATGAAGAAGGGACGCATTGGCACACGCGTCGAAGTGCTCTGCCGCGATGAGGATGTTCTGCGGCTCGAGTCTCTGCTGTTTCAACGAACCTCAACGCTCGGTGTCCGGCACACCCGAATCCTTCGACGCGCGCTCGCACGCGATGTGCGCACGGTGGAAGTGCTCGGTCATGACGTCCGGGTGAAGCTCGCGGCGCTTCCCGATGGTCGACGCCGCGCCAAACCGGAATACGAGGACGTGCGGTCCGTTGCCGAGGCGACCGGCCGCTCGCTGCAGGAAGTCAACACGCTCGCGCATGTGGCGACGGAAGAGTCGTAACGCGGAACGGGTGTAGTTGGGGAAGGGTAGGATCACAGAATGCGTGACGCTGTGGGCGTCCCGCTCTACCTAGGAGAAGGTCATGACGGTTCGACAGACGTTCCTGCTCGCGGCGTTCGCCGCCAGCGCGGCGCCGGGCGTCGCGTTCGCGCAGGCCAAGTGTGAGATCGAAGAGCAGAAGCCGAATCAGCTGAAGGACGCCCGGAACGCTCTCGTGACGGCGGGCCTGATTGGGAAGCCTGAGGACAAGAAGAAGCAGATCGCCAAGGCCGTGGGATTGCTCACGACCCCACAAGCGAACCAGAACCAGGTTGGCCGCAACTGGCTCCTCGGGCGCGCGCTCGTGACCTACGTTTCGGTTCCCGGCCAGCCAGTGGTTACGGAGAAGGGCGCCCTCGGCTATACCGGCGCTACGCCGACCGATCGTATCGACGTCGTGCTCGCGGCCGATTCCGCGTTCGACGTCGTGGAGCAGGCGATGCCCCAGTGCGAGGCGGAGACGGAGCAGTATCGTCGGGTTCCGTATGTGCCGCTCGTCAACGAGGCGGTCAACCTGTACAACGCCAAGCAGATTGACTCCGCGGTCATGATCGCGCAGCGGGCGCTGGTCATCTACCCGAAGTCCCCAGTCGCATACAACGTCATCGGCAACGCGCTCCAGGGGAAAGAAGACATCCCGGGCGCCGTCGATGCGTTCAAGAAGATGGTCGTCGCCATCGGCACGGATACCGCTTATGCCGATGAGAAAAAGCAGGTGATGCTGAACATCCCTCAGTTGCTCGCTGCGTCAGCGGAAACGGCTGAAGGCCAGAAGAAGACGGACCTGGCGAAGCAGGCAGCGGAAGCGTACGAGGCGTATCTCAAGGAGTATCCCGGCGACGCCGCTGCCCAGTCTGGTCTCGCGCGAGTGCAGCTGATGGCGGGTGACAGCGCAAGCGCGAACAAGATCTTCACCGACATGCTCGCGGCGCCTGACAAGTACAGCGATATCCAGCTGATGGAGGCCGGTGTGAACGCGGCCCGTGCGGATCGCGGGAAGGAGGCGTCGCAGCTGTTCGAGGCGGGCCTCAAGAAGAACCCGTATTACCGCGATGGCCTCTTCAACGTGGCCGTGACCTACCTGCAAACCAATCAGCTCGACAAGATGCCGCCCGTTCTGCAGCGGCTGATCGAGGTCGACCCGAACAACCCCGAGAACTACCGGGTGTTCGTGAACTACTACCAGGAGAAGGCGAAGGGCGAAAAGGTCGCGGCGTCGAAGAAGGTGCTCAACGACTCGGTGCTCAAGTACTACAAGCTGTTCAGCGAGCCGGCAGCGAAGGTGACGTTCAACCTGTTCAGCCACGATGGCGCGAAGCACACGCTGGCCGGCAACATCGAGAACCTCTCGGCCTCGGCGAAGAGCTACACGCTGAAGGTGGACTTTCTAGACAACACGGGGAACACGGTCGCGACGCAGGAAGCGACGGTCGCTGCGGTCGACCCGAAGACGTCGAAGCCATTCCGCATCAACGTCGAGAAAGAAGGCATTGTCGCGTTCAAATACGCGCCGATCGACAAGTAGCGTCCAAACGATTGATACGGTCCAGCGGCGGACGCCCCGAGGGCGTCCGCCGCTCGCTACTTATACGGATCGCGGCTCGATGTCGTCTCCGGTGACGGTGCCGAAGTGATTATCGGTAATTGTTTTCGCCGGCCTGAGGTTCTAAGTTAGGTGAGCTTCGGCCGGGCGTGAAATCGAGCGGCGGGCAGGCCCGTGGTTCACGGGTGGAACCGAGTATTTCGGGTGTGGAGTGAATGGTTCGAGTCGCGCGCGTCGTAGCAAACAGCATCGGTGAGGAACTCGGCGTCGTTCCGGGGACGGAGCTACTAGCCGTCAACGGGCGTGCGCTCGCGGATTTCCTCGACTGGGAGTTTCTTACCGCCGATGACGAGCTGGCCATCGAGGCTCGCCTTCCCGATGGTGAGGAAGTCATTTACGAGATCGAGCGTTCGGACGGCGACACGCTCGGCATCGAGCTCGAACCACCTTCGGTCCGCCGATGTGCGAACCGATGCGAGTTCTGTTTTATCGAGGGGCTACCTAAAGGCCTCCGAAAGAACCTGTACATCCGCGACGACGATTACCGGCTGTCGTTCGCGTATGGCAACTTTGCGACGCTCTCGAACATGAAGGAGCGCGACGAGCAGCGCATCATCGAATATCGACTCTCGCCGCTCTACGTGTCGGTTCACGCGACGCCGTGGGAGGCTCGGCGCGTGCTGCTGAACAACCCGCGCGTTCCGAACATCGTCGACCAACTCACGCGTCTGGCGGAGCACGGCATCCAGTTCCATTGCCAGATGGTGATCGTCCCCGGGCTCAATGACGGCGCCGTCCTCGAGCAATCGCTGACCGATTTGTGGGCGCTCGACGACGCAGTGCTATCGGTGGCCGTGGTACCTGTCGGTCTGACCCAGTTCTCGCATCTGTACACGGGCGAGTCCATGAGCGCCGAGCGTGCGAGCGAACTGCTCGACGGCGTGGATCGCTGGTCGCGACGCGCGAGCGCGGAGCGCGGCGACCCGTGGGTGTTCGGATCGGACGAGCTGTACTTGCTCGCGGGGCGAGCGCTGCCCGGCCCGGACCACTACGGCGATTACGCGCAGATCGAAAACGGCGTCGGCGCGGTGACCTCGTTACGCGAGCGCGTTCGCGCGGGGGTCACGGCGCTTCCTCGGCTCGACGGTAGGCGCATCGGCGTCGTGACCGGGACATCCATGGCCCCGCTCATGCCCGATCTGCTCGCGCAGCTGGAATCGGCTACCGGAGCATCGTTCGTGCTGATCCCGACGATCAATTCGCTCTTCGGCCCCACGACGACGACGGCAGGACTGCTCGTCGGCGCGGACATCCGGCGTGCGCTCGAGGGCCGGCACGACCTCGATCTCGCACTGATTCCCGCGGAGACGATCAACGACGGGGGGCTGTTCCTCGATGACGAGCGCTTCATCGTGGTGCGTGAGAGCCTCCCGATGCCAGTGTATCCGTCGTACGACTTCATGGACGTACTCTCGCTCGAGGGCGACGCAGTAAGGGTTGGTGCCGGAGAGCGTGCCGCATGAACGTCCCGGTTGTCGCGCTCGTCGGCCGCCCGAACGTCGGGAAGTCGGCGCTGTTCAACCGCATCGTGGGCGGCTCAGCGGCCATCGTAAGCGATGAGGCGGGCACGACACGAGATCGGCACTTCGCCGAGGCGGATTGGAACGGACGCGCGTTCTGGCTGGTCGATACCGGCGGGGTGACCGACGATCCGCGCGCACCGATGGACATCGAGATCCGGAAGCAGGTGGATCAGGCGATCGAGGAAGCGGATCTCCTGCTGTTGGTGGTCGACGCGAGGATGGGCGTTCATCCGATGGACGCACGCGTTGTCGACTTGCTGCGAGAAGCGCAGAAGCCCTGGCTTCTCGTTGCCAACAAGGTGGACGACCCTGCGTCCACGGACTTCTACGAGTTCTATCGTCTCGGGGCCGGCGAGCCGATCCCGGTGTCCGCCATCAACGGAAAGAATTCGGGCGACCTGCTCGACGTCATCGTGGATCGCATTCCGCCGGTGCAGGCCGAGGAGCGCGATGCGCTGCGCGTCGCCGTCGTCGGGCGGCCGAACGTCGGGAAGTCATCCTTCGTCAACCGACTGCTTGGCGAGAATCGGCTGGTCGTGTCGGAAGTCGCGGGCACCACGCGCGATGCGATCGACACGCCGATGCGCTACCACGAGCGCACGCTCGTGTTCATCGACACCGCGGGTCTTAGGCGGCAGTCGAAGGTCGAGGATGGCATCGAGTTCTATTCGGCGCTGCGCACGCGACGCGCGATCGAGCGGGCCGACATCTGCCTGCTCATCATCGATGCTACCGAAGGGCTGCACAATCAGGATCTCAAGATCGCGAACCTCGCGTGGGAGGCCGGGCGAGGTCTGATCGTGATTGTCAACAAGTGGGATCTGAAGGAGAAGGACGACAAGACAGCCGCGCGTTTCGAGAAGGAGTGCGCCGAGAAGGCCCCGTTCCTTGGATTCGTTCCGTTCATCTTTACCTCAGCGGTGACCGGACAGCGTGTCACTCGCGTGCTCGACCTGGTGCTCGAGGTCGATGCGGAGCGGTCGAAGCGCATCACGACGTCGCAGGTGAACAACACCCTCGAAGCGTTGCTCGCGCGGCGACAGCCGCCTCAGGCGGCTGGTCGTGAAGTGAAGTTACTGTACGCCACGCAGGTCGAAGTGGCGCCTCCAACGATCGCCGTCTTCGGAAACCATCCCGAGCTCGTCGCGGAGCATTACGTGCGCTACCTGCACAACGGGTTTCGCGAGGCGTGGGGATTTACCGGGAATCCGTTGCGGATAGTCCTCCGACGCCGCGCGGCATAAGTGTCTCCCTTTCTGGGTCTCGTGCTCGCCTATTTGGCGGGATCGATTCCGGCAGCCTACATCGCAGGTAAAGTCACGAAGGGAATCGACCTCCGACAGCACGGGTCCGGAAATCTCGGCGCGACGAACGTATATCGGCTTCTCGGGGCGAAGGTCGCGGTTGGGGTGCTTTTGTTCGACGCCGCCAAAGGTGCGATTCCCGTGCTCTGGTTCCCGCGCCTGTTCAACGTGGGCGCCGATCCACAGAGCGCCACGCTGTGGGCCATCGGCTACGGTATTGCCGCCATCGCCGGCCACGTTAGGCCGGTGTTCCTGCTCTGGAAGGGCGGGGGGAAGGGAGTGGCTACCGCGTCAGGCGTGTTCGGAGCGCTTGCACCCGGCGCCATCGCCGTCGCACTCACCGTCTGGTTTCTCGTGCTCGTCGTGAGCGGCTACATGTCGCTCGCCTCGCTTGCCGGCGCGGTCGCCCTTCCCATCGCGATCGTCGCGATCTCGGGTGTCCGATCGCCGCTCTTGCCAGTCAGCGTCGCGGTCGCCGCGTTTGTGTTCTGGACGCACCGGGCGAACATTGGGCGCCTCCGCCGCGGTGAGGAGCCGCGGTTCGGTCGGAAGTCTGGCGGACCGCCGACCTCACCTCCCGCACCGGCGTCGCCGCAGCCGGCGAGCTCGGAGCCTCGAACATGAGCCGAGCATGAAGTGCGCGGTCATCGGCGGCGGCGCATGGGGGACGGCGCTCGCAAACGTGCTCGGCGCGAACGGCAGCGGTGTCGCGTTGTGGGCGCGTGAGCCGGACGTCGTCGAATCGATCAATGCGGCGCGTGAGAATCGTCGCTTTCTCGCGGGCGTCTGCATCGACGAACGCGTTCGGGCAACGGAAGACATGCACGACGCCGTGCGCGGCGCGGGCCTCGTGACGTACGCGGCGCCATCGCACGCCCTGCGGGAAGTCGCCGGACGTGCGGCCGACGCGGTCGAGCCGGACGCGATCCTCGTCGTCGCCACGAAGGGTATCGAGCGGGAGTCGCTCGAGATCATGACCGACGTCGTGGGCGAGGCGGTTCCCGGCCATGCAATCGTCGCACTGTCGGGACCGACGTTCGCGGCCGAGGTCGCTCACGGGCAGCCGACTGCGGTCGTAGCCGCGTCCGCCAGCCCCGACGCCGCGGCGCTCGTGCAGCGTGTGCTCAGCTCCGAAGTCTTTCGGGTCTACCGCCACGACGACGTCGTCGGCGTGGAGCTCGGTGGTGCCTTGAAGAACGTCATGGCGATCGCCACCGGGATCGCAGAAGGCCTCGAGCTCGGGCACAATTCTCGAGCGGCGTTGATCACGCGCGGCCTCGCGGAGATGACGCGGCTCGGTGTGGCGTTAGGCGCGAACCCGGGGACGTTCGCGGGACTCGCGGGGCTTGGCGACCTCGTCCTGACGTGCACCGGCGCGCTCAGTCGCAACCGCGCCCTCGGTGTCGAAATTGGTCGCGGGCGAACGCTCAATGAAGCGTTGGAGGGCAAGGACACGGTGGCCGAAGGGGTGCTCAACACGATCAGCGCGCGCGCGCTTGCTGAGCGCGAAGGAGTGGACATGCCTATCGTCTCGGCCGTGCATCGAATTCTCTTCGAAGGACAGTCGCCGCTGCTGGCCATTTCCGAGCTCATGAGGCGCGAGCTCCGCGCGGAGCGGGACTGATGGCGACGAAGGAAGAGCCGGTTCAGGAGTTCTTCTCCATCGGTGACGTGTGCGCCTTGACCGATCTCAAGCCGCACGTTCTGCGGTACTGGGAGAGTCAGTTCCGCTTTCTGAACCCCGCAAAGAATCGATCGGGCAATCGCGTGTATCAGCGCCGCGAAGTCGAGCTGATCATGCTCGTGAAGCACCTGTTGTACACGGAGAAATACACGATCGACGGCGCGCGGCAGCGCATCGAGGAGCAGCGGCGCGCCGGGTCGCTTCGGACGGAGGCCCGAGCCGCGCTCGACGTGCAGATGATACGCGATCTGGAGCGCCAACTGCAGGGCATCCTGCGCGTGCTGAATGGGACGGAGTCACTCGCCGCTGAAGCGACGGGAGGGGACAACGAAGGCGCGTCGGAGCCGTCGACCGCGTGAACGCACCTCGCGTCGCCTGCATCGTGCCCGCGTTCAACGCCGCACCGACGATCCGGTCGGTGATCGGCGGCCTTCGCGGTGCGGTGCCCGAGGCTACGATCATCGTCGTCGACGATGGGTCGACCGACGGCACCGAGCGCGTCGTACACGGCATCGCGGATGCGACAGTCAGATTCGCGAGCAACCTGGGGAAGGGCGCCGCGTTGAGGGCCGGTTTCGCGATGGCGGTCGCACACGGCTACGACACGCTCCTCACGGTGGACGCCGACGGGCAGCACGACCCGCGTTTCGCGCCTGTTCTCGTTCACGCCTTACGTACTGCGGATCTGGCGATCGGTGCGCGGGCGAGGACGTCCGACGAGATGCCGCTCGGACGACGAATCACGAACCGTCTGTCGGCGGCCGCGGTGGGCCGATGTATCAGGCAGCCGGTCGCTGACGCGCAGAGCGGGTTTCGCGCTCTGCGCGCCGATCTGGCGCGCGAGGTCCGGCCGCGCGGCGATCGCTACGAGTTCGAAACTGAGTTGCTGATCATCGCCGGCCAGCGTGGTTACCGTATCTCGTTTGTCCCGGTTCCAACCAGGTATCCGGGCACGGTTCCGAGCCGCTTCCGCGCGGTTCGCGACTCGGCCCGAATAGTCGAGACGATCTGGCGTTTCAGCCGAGGCGCAGAGGTCTGATGCGTCTTCTGTGTACGAATGACGATGGGATCCTCGCCTATGGTCTCGAGTGTCTCGTGCGTGCGGCGGCGCCGCTCGGCGAGATCACCATCGTTGCTCCCGACCGCGAGCAGAGCGCGACGAGTCACTCGCTGACGCTTCATCATCCGTTGCGGCCGGTCGAGCGTGGCGATCGCCGGTACCAGGTTGACGGTACGCCCACGGACTGCGTGATGTTGGCCGTCGAGGCGCTGATGGACGCTCGACCGAACTACGTGCTGAGCGGGATCAACCATGGCCAGAACATGGGCGAGGACGTTCTGTATTCCGGCACGGTCGCCGCGGCGATGGAAGGGCTGGCTCTTGGTATCCCATCCATTGCCATCTCGTTCGCGGGCGGCGACCTTCGGGCGGACAGGGCGCTGCTCGACGAACAGGTAGCGGTGCTCACGCCGCTACTCGCCCACCTGACGTCTCTACCGAGGTTCCCGGAAAACACGCTGTTGAACGTGAACCTCCCGCCGCGTCGCGCGGCCGACGTCCGCGGCGTACGCCTGACGCGACTCGGGCGACGCGTGTACTCCGACTCACTCCGCCCGATGGAAGATCCGTGGGGACGGAAGATCTTCTGGATCGGCGGCGGCTCGATTAACTGGGAGGCGAGCGCCGAGGGCTCGGACTTCCGCGCCGTGGACGAAGGATACGTGTCCGTGACGCCGCTTCACCTCGACCTCACACACCGCGATATGCTCGAGGCGGCGGAGACCTGGTGGCGGGATCTGTAGGCCCGGAATTCCGGGGCGCCCGCAGGCGCCTCGTCGAGACCCTTCAGGCGAACGGCATTCGCGACCTTGCCGTCCTGCGCGCCATCGACCTGACGCCGCGGCATCTCTTCGTGCCGACCGGCGTGCGCCATCGCGCTTACGAGGACTCCGCGCTTCCCGTCGGCAACGGGCAGACGATCTCGCAGCCGTCCGTTCACGCGCGCTACCTCGAGCTACTGCACCTCAGCGGTGCCGAGCGTGTCCTCGAGATCGGAACCGGCACAGGCTATCAGACGGCGCTGCTCTCACACCTCGCCGCCCAGGTGTTCTCGATCGAGCGCGTCCCGGCACTTTACGACCGCGCGCGTGACGTTCTTCGCCAGCTGGATGTGCGCAACGTCTCAATGCTTTTG
>Ga0209382_10009744_pt1 | contig 12001 bp, 7 predicted proteins | sample SoiMetdeltSBSDD5_FD_187599 | JGI IMG/M metagenome (GOLD analysis project Ga0209382, IMG submission 187599) | Bulk soil microbial communities from a Populus tree surrounding site in Tennessee, USA - Soil MetaG P. deltoides SBSDD5 (SPAdes) (version 2) | ecosystem: Environmental > Terrestrial >... | reverse complement strand
AAAAGTCATTACGGAATTCGGACATCTTGCCGGCAGGACTCACCTTGGCGTAGATCACGCCGGTTCCCGCCTCATAGTAGTCCCGCGAGGCGGACATCACCACAGGGTCTTCGCCCACATTCGTCAGCGGAAAAGTGCGTTCGTAGTTCTGATCGTGGCCGCTGAGGTGGAGATCGACCCGGTGACGTTCGAAGATTGGCGCGAGGAGTCTTCGGATACGCGGCTTGGCCGGATGGCTGTGGCCGTGGCCATAGATGGGTTCGTGCTGGAACACGATCAGCCACCGCATCCCCAGCCGCCGGGCGTTCGCCAGGTCGGAATCGATCCACAGCAGTTGTTCGGCTGTCAGCACATCATCAGGCACGAAGAGCGCCGTGCAGTGAACGTCTCCTACCTCGAAGGAATAGTTTCGTTGCTCGTCGAATCCGGGTGGATGAGCGAAACGGGGCGCCCAATCGCGAAACCGTTCGTTGAGAAAGATTTCGTGGTTTCCGTACTGCGCCATGAAAGGCACAGCGCCGATGAGCGGCTGCATCTGTTCAAACCATGCGTCGATCCCGTCATTCACGTCTTTGAAGCGCGAGTCGTGATTGGTGTAGGCGTAGTCTCCTGCGCCGAGGACGAACAACGGGCGACTGGCGACGAGTTCGTCAATTACCCGTTCGGTTCCTGTACTGTTCCCGTCTCTTCGTCCCTTGATACCCGTGTCACAGATGAGGGCGAACGTGAAGTCCGCCGGTCCAGCGGGTGGAGCGGTCCGAATGAGGAAAGCGTCGCTCACCGCAGGCATGACGGCGTCTTCACGCACCACCCGATATTCGTAATCGGTGTCCGGGGCAAGATTCGAGAGCGTTGCTCGATGCAGGAACCCATTGCCGGGGGACTTCGTCGCCGTCGCCGTAATCCGGCTCCATTCGCCACCAGGCTGTCGGTACTCCACCCCACTGCCCGATTCTTCTCCGCCTGTGTGCCACGTAACCGTGAGGGTTGTCCTCGGGTCCATCGTCCACGATACGTGAACCTGGTTGGCGCCACGAGGTTGCGTTTTCTCTGCTGTCTGGATCGCGAAGGGCTTCGTTGCCTCCACAAAGAAGCTGTCGTCAGGGCGCTTGTCGAGCGCCACGATCTCAGGGTGATGACCGGTGGTCTGTCGATAGGCGACCCGACAGATATTCGAAAATCCTGCTGCCTGGAGCAACTCGTCGACGAATTCGTAGGTGAGCGGCGTTCGAACGACATTATGGTTCAGCACCTGGGTGATGAACCGTCCGGCGAGCGACTTCCAGTTCCAGGTCCAGAAATAGTTGCTCTGTCCGTTCATGTACGCATCGATGGCCTTGTCCAGGTCAGCGACGCCGAGTCTTAACATCCCGCCCGGCTTCAAGACCCTTTGCAGCTCGCGAAGCGCGGACCGAAGTTCGTGGATCTTGAACTGCTCCAGGGTGTGATGGCTGGAGATGTACTCGATGCTGCCGGTCTCGAGCAGCAGGCCGTCCACGATGATGTCCGAGACGATGTCTGTGCCGGGTCCTTCTTCCCGATCGGCGTTGATCCAGTCTCGGGGCTTATTTCGGTCGAAGGTCCAGTTCAGGCGGCGAACCGTGGTCATTTCCTGCGCGTCAACTTGGCGTCCAGGTTCGTGTCGGGGCCCATCGCGATGCGAGCGAGACGGAACCGGTCGGCCACAGGTAGAGGGTTGGGGCCGCCACCGTACAGGCAGGCCGCCCGATAACCGGCGAGAGCGAGCGCTTCAGCCGTCTCTTTCGAGTCGAGACCGCCGTCGCCGTATGGAAACGAAAAGATGTCGACCGGTTTCGAGAGACCCGACTCGATGACGGTCTTGGATCGTCGAAACTCGTCGGCCCGTTCTTGGGGACTGAGCTTGGACAGCAAGCGATGCGTCACGCCATGGGACTGAATCGACACGCCAGACTCTTCAAGTTCGCGCAATTCATCCCACCCCGAAATGATTTCCTCGGGTTCCATGCCATTGTCGAAACTGTTCGTCCCACCGATGAAAGCCGTCGGCACGAAGGAGACAGCCGGATATCCGAACCGGCGCAGGCAGGGGAGTGCATCTCGGAAGATTGACTGATAGCCATCGTCAAACGTGATCAATACGGAACGGTCGGGAAGAGAGTCTGGATCGTCAAGTCCACGCAGGAAAGTCGGGACATCAATCACATGCCAGCGATGATCGCGGAGGTAGGTCAGATACGCGACGAAGAGCTCTTCCGAGATGTAGTACCAGGACTCCCAGCCGCCAGCCGAAGGTTTCCCTATTTTGTGGAAGCCCAGGATTGTCAACGTGCGGTCGCTTGCCGTCGTTTCCATTCCCTTCACCGGTCCTTGCGGGCTCAGGACAGAGCGCGTTCCAGGATACTGCGGACAACTTTCCGGGCGTCGAAGTACTCTTCCGCCAGCGATCGAGCCAGTTGAGAGTGCCGCTCGTAGTCAGTCGCCACGACGTCCAGACAGCGGGCCGCATCCTCTAGATTGTGAAAGCGAAGCAGGCCCTCGGCGTCTGGAAGAAAACGGCTCTGCCCCGTATGCTGCACGACCGCAGGCTTCCCGCTCGCCAGATAACACAATGTTCGATCACTGATCCACGCGTTCTGCATCCGGATGCAGGACGGCTTTACCGCACTGAACTCACCACGCGACGTTTGGATATAGGTCTGATAGTCGGACGGTGTACCAGAAACCTCGTGGGAATGGCGGATTCGCCACCCGTGTTCCTGCAAGGCCAGTCGATCCTTTTCGTCCTCATGGTGCAAGTACACCGCCAGCTCCAACGCCTGGGAAGTGTGCCTGGGGAGATCCATGAATGGCAGAAAACCCGAGCGCTTGTCATTCTTGTACACCCCGTCCCGATCTTTCATCCACTCCCCGTCCCAATTCGTGACAGTCGTAAAAGGGGCAGTATCGAGTGCTTCTCGGCGAGGCCACGAGTCAAGGGCGACACATGGCCTGGTGTACTGCCACCGGCGCCCGTCGTCTGGAACACGCGAGCCAGGTTGGCCCACAGTCTCTCCGATCGTGAAGTAGACGTCGTGCGGCGCGATACTGATTTGACCTCCGGCGAGCCAGCTCTGAAGCAGGCCCGGATCAATATCGAGCAGAGCAGATTTCCGAAAGCGCGCGACGACTTCAGGGAACTTCGAATACCCGAAGTTCAAGAGGAGATCGGACTCGCTGGCAGCATCGTCGAGATTCAAGCAGCCATCCGTTGCCCCTGATGGCAGCGGCTTGCCATCCTTGGAATGAACAGCGAGCGAGTCAGCGAGACCAAACGACTCGAGGTAACCTTTAAGCGTGGTGATGTTCTTCCGTATCTTGTCCACAGACTCGGTCGATCTCGCTTGATCAAGCCAGATCACGCGGCAACCAAGCGCCCGCAGACCGAGCGCCCAGTTCAGGTACACCCAGAGGTGTCCGCCCAGGTTTAGAAAGCGCAAGGTTGTTCCGGGTGCAAGACAAACCGTTGTGGACATGCTGCAATCGCCTGTTCACCCCAACGTTGTCGATCGGAGACGAGCCTTCAGATTGCTCGTGTCCAACGTACAATGAGTTGATGGTTTGATGATCTCCGCTTCGTCCAGACGAATTGGGCCACCACAGGGATGGGCCCCGTCGTGGTGCTTGGACTTCTGGTGATTGACAGGTTCGGAGTGCCCCAATGATGCGTGCCGTATCTCGGCCATGAGAGTATCACACGTAAGGATCGTCACCACCGAGGATTCCTGCCAGCTCCAGGCTGAAATCAGCAGCTCGGCCCTCACGACGCCGTTTGTCTTGTGGTATCGGTTTCCGGCCGATGTCAGTGCCTTCATTGCCGCGGACTCCGGGAACCCGTGGGTTGCCGCGCTTCTGCTCCCCGCGATGTGGGTGGGTGAACCGTTGGAGGTCGATGTTCCGATTTCGCCCAAGCTCGCGACGTCTCTCAAGCAGATTCAAGCCATCTACCGCGCACGGTTTCACCCGCTTTCGCCGGTGACGGTCACGGCGCCGCTCGGGCGCCATTCGCCCCGCGTTGGCTCAGGCGTTGCGCTGTTCTTCTCGGGCGGTGTGGACTCGTGGTATTCGCTCCTGAAGCACGAGGCCGAAAGCGCGCTGAGCGATCCCATCACACACCTGATCGTGATCCACGGCGCCGACATGCCTATCGACAGCCAGGCACGAATGGGTACGTTTGCCACGACGGTTGCGAATACGCGCCTCGTTGGTGAACGATTTGGAAAACAGGTTCTGAGCGTCGCGACCAACATCAGGTTTTTATATAGCCGGCTTGGGATCGCCTGGCACCTGGGGAGCAGTCTGCCAAGTACCGCATTGGTTCTTGAAGGCTTCTTCAAGAAATTCAACATCGCCGCGACATTCACCTACGCCGATATCGCAGAAACACCCTGCTCGCACTCGAACCGTCCCAGCGGGACCCATCCGTTGCTCGATCCACTGTGGGCGACCGAGTCATCCCGATTCGTTCATGACGGGTGCGAACGGACGAGACTGGAAAAGATCAAATTCATCAGCGGGTCAGAAATTGCTCTGGATATGCTCCGGGTGTGTTGGAACAACAACCAGCCGGAGTATAACTGCGGCCGCTGCGGCAAGTGCTTGCGAACAATGGTCGGCCTCCACATTGCGGGGGCCTTGGGCAAGTGCAGGACGCTGCCGTCTTCGATTGACATCGCTGCGCTTCGACGAACGTTCCTGGGAATGCCCTATGAGGTGCGGAGCTTCGAGGGACTGGTCAGTGAGCTCGGTGATTCGCAAACGGATACCGAGATACGATCGGCTCTGACAGAAACCCTCGGCCGGTCGAAGGCCTACTTCACACAGGTGGACGAGGCACAACGGAGTCTCGAGACGGTTGCACAGAAGCATCAATCCTTCATCCTCGTCGATGAGGAGGCCATTCGAGACCGACTTGCCGATCCTCGAAAGGCCACTCCGTTCCTGGAGCGAAATGGCGTCTACGACGGCCCCCCTAAGGACAGCGATCACGCCATCACTGAAGTGGAGCGGCTGCGCGTGGCAGGCGCGACATTGATAGCCTTCTGGCGAGGTGCGTTCTGGTGGCTGGAGTACTACGAGGGACTGAACCGCCATCTGCGATCGACATATTCGTGCGTTCTGGAAAACGAGAATCTCATTGCGTTCGATCTCACGAATGTAACCAGGCCCAACGATGAGTGCGGCGTTCAAACCGTGTGAGAGCGGTGCTCCGTAGTCGATCCCATCTCTCGATCAATCACGGGTTTATGGTTCGGCTGAACGACTCAAGTCGAACATCACCGTGTTGTCGTTGTCGACCAGACATCGATACGATGCCCGCAGATGCTGATTCAGGCCGGTGTAGTACTTCAACCACCACAACACGTCCGGCCAGAAGACAACAAAACGCGCACCGTCCAGCCTCAGACGTTCTAACTCCCGAATCGCCGAGGCGTCGTCCTTAGGCTCGTAGAACAGAATCACCTTCCGGCCCGCTCCGAGTCCCAGGCGGAGATCGTCCCCGTCGACGAGTATGAACTGGTCTTCCTGGGGAATCAGCCCGGCGATGCTTTCCTTTGTGTCGTCCAATCTCGTGAAATAGGTACTGGCGCGGCTCACGCCTTCCTGCAGTGCGCAGACAATTTCGGCATTGGCCGCTGACCATCGGCGCTCGTCGAGGATTTCGTTAATGAATGTCAATTCCTGTGAATCGACCAGAGGAATGGATCGAAGCCTGTCGGGATCGATGTGGGAGGGCAGGGTTCGACACTTGCCCTGGAGGCCGGCTATGTGCAGACACAGCATCGTCCGCAGGCATTTGGAGCACCTTCCACAGTTGTAATCGGGGATGTCGTTTATCCAGCACACTCGCAGGAGATCCCAGGGAACGTCTGAACGGGCGAGGAATCGGATTTTGCCCAGCCGGTCGGTCTCACAGCCGTCACACAGGAATGCCGTGCGCTCGGTAGACCATAGGTGGTCGAGGACAGGAGAAGGGCCGCCTCTTGCTTTCTCGACCTGGGCGTAGGTCAAACCAGCGGCGCCATAGTGCTTTCCGAAAGTCCTTTCGAGAAAGAGTCCGATGCTCGCCATGGTCGCGCTAGTCCCGAAGTTCGGTCCGAACCCTAGCTTGGTCATGAAGGTCTTGAGGTTGGTCGAGACATCTACGGGGTTCTTGCCAACTCGCTCTGCGGCCAACCGGGTCTTCGAGATCATCTGCTGAAAGACGTCTGTCTTTCGGTAGCTTCCGATGTCCATTCCATGCACGACGACGAGATGCGTGATCGCGTCCTCCGTCAGCGGGTGTCCCAGCGTGTTCTTGAGCAGCGTGTAGAACGAGTCGACGCCCAGGGAGAAAAACAGCCCTACGTGCGGCGCTGCGGACGACGCACTCGTACGCAGAGGCGCGCGAACATCGATCACGGCGAGAGACGGATCCAAGCAGTGATAGAACGCCTGCACGTATCTCAGCGAGTTGTAGAGCCTTGGCGAGATGGGGAGATCGAGCTCCAGAGAGTCTCCAGTCGCCATCGCGGGAAGCAGGAGACCAGGCACGAACGGATTGCCTGAATCGGTGCTTATGGCATCGCCGAGGGCAGCCGGAAAGCGGTACCACAATGGGAATGGTTCGCGCAGGGCCAGGCCGGTGATTTGTGCCCTGATCTCAATGTATTCGCCGGTCTCAACCAGCCGTAAGTCATGTACCTGCAAAGTAGACGCTCCGGCCGGAGTTCAGTTGCGGCTGGGTTCGAATTTGCTTCTGAGATCGAAAACGATCAGGCTGTCGTTCTCGAGAACGCAGGAAAACGTCGACCGCAGATACCGGTTCAACCCTTCATAGTACCCGAGCCACCAGAACGCGTCGCGCCAGAACGCCATGAATTTGGCTCCCGCGCCGCGCAACCGCTCGAACTCTCGTATCGCTGTCGCGTCGTCGGCAGGCGGGCCATCATACATTCCATCCCGTTCGAGGAATGGGATTGCGTGTCGTCCGAGGCTGAGCCCGAATCGGATCACTTCGTCGTCGACCAGGATGAACGAGTCGGCGAGTGGGATGAGCACGTCAATACTCTTCAGAGCACTGTGGATTCGGTCGAAAGATGCCTGACCCCGTGCAACACCTTCTGCTACGGCATTGCGTAGTTCCGTATTCTGCGGAGACTCGTCGAGTTCACTCAACACTTCCTGGAAGTATCCGAATTCGTGCGCGAATATGAATGATGCCTCACGGAACGCATCTGCATGAATCGTGGACGGAAGTGTTCGGCAGCTCCCGAGAGCGCCGAGGGCATGCAACGCCAACATCGTGCGCAAACATTTGGCGCAGTTTCCGCAATTGAATCGTGCGCTCTCGTTTGCCCAACAGACGCGTAACGTTTGCATCGCAAGCTCAGACTGAGTGACTAACCTGAGCTTCTCCTGCCTCGTAAACTCACATCCGTCGTGGACGAACTGGCTGGATTCGGTCGACCACAATGGGTCGAGCACGGGATGACAGCCGCCCGGCAGCTCATCGGCATAACTGAACCACGACGCGATGTGGAACTTCCGAGTCATGCTTTCAACAGCCAGGCCCACACTGGCCAGGGCGCCTCCCTGGCCCCAGTGCCAGGAGATTCCGAGTTTGGTGTAGAGGTTTCTAATATTGGTGCCGTTCCAAAGAACTGATCTGCCGGTTTGCTCGCCGATCATCTGCGTGTTCGCGAGCATCTTGGCAAACACGTCCTTCTTTCGGTTGCCAACATCGATGTCCGCTCCATGAACAACGATCAGTTGGGTGATCGGATCCTCGCCCAGCGAACGATCGATGTCGTTCTTCAGCAGCGAATACCATGAATCGACGCCAGAGGAAAAAAAGAGCCCGACCTCACTGCCAGGGGAAGGCGAATCATTGCGCAGGGGCGCCTTGACCTCGATTCTCGAGAGTGTGGGATCCCAGGCGAGGTAGACTGCTTGTATCTGTTCGATCGTTTGGAAGAGCAGCCGAGAGATCGGGACCGGAATCTCCAAGACCTCTCCGACCTTCATGGCAGGCAGGAGAAGGGCAGCAACCCATGCATTGCCGCTGTCGGAGCTGATGAACTCGTGAGCGGTGCCGGGAAAACGGTACCAAAGGACGAAGGGGTCCCTATATGCATCGCTGCTCACGAGCGCCTGGAGCAGGGATTCGTCATCCTCCATCGTGAGAGTCACATCGCCGACCTGCATGCCTAGCTCACCCTTGCCGCGATTTTCCCGGCCAACACTCTATCCACACCAACCTGCAGCTCGTAGAGGTGCGCGAAGGCTCCCCCTACCCGCAGAAGATCTTTCGGGCTCCCTCGTTCCACGATTCTTCCGCCCTCCAGGACCACAATCTGATTCGCCAGTCGCACAGTTGACAACCGGTGCGCGATCACGATCGTGGTCCGTCCCTGCATGAGCCGCTGAAGCGCCGCCAGCACCGAGGATTCCGTCTCCGTATCGAGCGCGCTCGTGGGCTCGTCGAGGAGCAATATCGGGGCGTCCTTCAGCAACGCTCGTGCAATTGACAGGCGCTGCCGCTCGCCTCCTGACAGTGTCACGCCCCGTTCGGCGAGGATGGTGTCGTACCCACGGGGCAGGCGTCCGATGAAGTCGTCCGCATTTGCCGCTACTGCTGCTTCAACGATTTCCCGGCGGCTTGCACCCGGCCGGCCGTAAGCGATGTTGTCGGCAACCGTGAGCGGCAGTAAGAACGGGTCCTGGAGCACGAGTGCGACCTGTGATCGCAGGCTCGTCAGCTGGATCTCGCGCAGGTCTTTGCCATCGAGAAGAACCCGCCCCTGCCAGGGATCGGCAAAGCGCACAATCAGGGAAGCCAGCGTGGTTTTGCCGGCACCCGTCCGGCCGACGAGCGCCACGGTGTCACCTGGCCGCGCCTCCAGATCGATTCCGTGCAGCACCGGTCGCCCCGGCTCGTAGCCGAATGATACCCCTTCGAGGCTGATGTGACCACGTGCGCGGCCACGAACCGGGCGCGCGCCCGGCGCATCGTGCAGCCGGTCGTCCACCTCGTCGAAGACCTCGAAGACACGCTTGGCCGACGCCGCCGCGGCGGCGTATCCAGCAGACAGGTAGGTGAGAGTTTCGAGTGGCGAATACAACGTGGCGAGGTAGCTCACGAAGACCAGCAGGCCTCCGAGCGTGAGCGTACCCTGCACGACATGAAGGCCGCCGATCAACATGACGGCCGCCGTGCCAAGCGCGATCATCGAGTTCGTGCCCACCTTGTACCATTCCTGCAACATCACATTGCGCTGGTACGCGTGTCCTGCGCGGCGACACAGGCTGGAGAATCGGCGATCCTCCACCTCCTCCTGGGTATGCGCCTGGACCATGGGCAACGCGGCAAGCGTTTGCTCGGCGAGCGCAGCGGCCTCTCCCTGCAACCGGATCTCGTCAGCAGATCGGGCCTCGAGCGGACCCGTCGAGATGCGGATGATCAACCCAAGCAGCGGCGCTATTGAAAGCGCGACGAGCGACAACATCCAGTCCAATTGCCACATGACTGCGAACATCGCGATAAGGCTCGCAAGAGACGTCAGCGCTCCAAGGTACACATTCAATATCAGGTCGCGCACGCATGTGGTGTTCTTGGTTATCCGCAAGGCGAGGTCGCCGACCGCCCGTTTTCCATGAAACCGCAGCGAGAGTCGCTGGACGTGGTCGAACACGTCCATTCCGAACTCGTACATCATCCGGCTTCCAATGCCGACCTGGATGTACGACTGCAAAGCGCGGCTCAGCCAGACAGCTAAAAACGTCAGCAGGGTGGCGAAGGCGAGGAGTCCGAGCAGTCCCGTGGTGGACCCGCCGCCTGGAAGGGATTGAACCCACGCCCAGGAACCTGGGAGCGGCTGGCGAGCCAGCACCGAATCGACGATCAGCTTCAAGGGCCACGGCCTCAGAAGGTTGAGGCCGACTTCCGCCAGTATCAGGAACGTCAGCAGCGCCAGCGGCGGAAGCTGGGGAACGGCATACCGCGTCAGGCGCAACCACCACGGCCTCATGAGGCAGCCTCACGGGGAGCGGCGCCCAGAAACTGAAGGTCGTGCAACCGTTGAAAGATTCCGTTGCTCTCCAGCAGCTCGGCTGGGGAACCGTACTCCGCCACCGTTCCTTCATGCAGGACCGCAACTCGGTCGGCCCTCATCACGGTCGACAGGCGATGAGCGATGATGAGCGTGGTCCTGTCCTTCGCCAGACGTTCCAGCGCCTCCATCAGCGATCTCTCGGTGTCTGCATCCAATGCCGAGGTCGGCTCATCGAGAATCAGGACTGGCGCGTCCTTGAGAAAGGCTCTCGCAAGGGACAGACGCTGCCGTTGGCCTCCAGACAGGGTCAATCCCTTTTGCCCCAGAACGGTGTCGTATCCGGATGGCAACTGCCGGATGAATTCATCGGCGCTGGCCGCCACCGCCGCGGCGATCACCTCTTCGCGCGATGCGTCCGGGCGGCCGTAGGCGATGTTTTCGGCGACGGTCCGAGGCAACAGATACGGCTCCTGAAGCACGATGGCTACGTTCTCCCGTAACAACCGCAGTGAGACGTCTCGCACGTCAACGCGATTGAATGCGACGTGGCCCTCCCACGGATCTACGAAACGGGGAATCATCGACGCGAGCGTGCTCTTCCCCACGCCCGTGCGCCCGACCAGTGCGAGCGTCTCTCCTGGGTTTACCTCCAGGTTGATGTTCTTAAGTACTGGTCTGCCAGGCTCGTGGCCGAACGTGACATCCTTGAAACGAAGATGCGCGCCGCATCCGCGAGAGGGGGCCGGAAAGGGTTTGGGCCGGGGTGACTCGGGAACGTGATTGTCGCCCTCGAATATCTCGAGCACGCGATCGAGACTTGCCTCGACGGGCTTCAGATTCGAATACGTCTTCAAGACACCTTCGGCAGCTCGTTCCATGCTTCGCGTATACGTCAGAAAGACCAGAAGGCTTCCGAGCGTAAGCGTGCCTGTGAGCACTCGCTCCCCACCGACGTACAGAACGATGGCGGAGCCCATGGTGATGACGAAGCCGTTGACCAGACCATAGGTTCTGTTGAGAACGGCTCCCTGCTGCGACAGTGCCACCGACTCGTTGCTGAGGGTGTGGAATCGTTCCCTGTTGAGCTCTTCGCGAGAGAATGCCTGTACCAGCGGAATGGCACCGAGGGTCTGCTGAACGAAGCTGAGGAGCCGTGACTGGGCCTCGCGTCCCAATCGAGCTCTGCGTTTGAGCTTCCGCCCGAAATAGAACGAGGAGACTGCCAGTAGCGGCGCCATGGCCAGCGAGAGTACCGCCAACTGTCGATCAAGTCTCCAGGCCACCGCGGCGGTCGTTACCAGCGTCAGCACGTGCTGACCTGGAGTGAGAAGTCCGCTTGTCAGGGAGTAGACCGACCAGGTATCGAACGACAACCGACTCAACGAATCGCCGATGGGGCGACGGTTATGCTCCGAGAGACTGATCCGCTGAAGACGATTGAAAAGATCAGCTGTGAGGTCGTAGACCATGCGCTGACCCGCAAGCGACCAAGCCCAGACGAGCCCCACCTGCAATCCGCTTCTGAGCACAAAGATCGCAAGACTCATCATGGAGGCCGCGACAACCAGCACGCCGGCCGTCGGTGTCCAGTTCAAAGATTCGAGCACGGCTCGAACAGACTCCGGGACAGCGCTGCCCATGAGCCCGTAGTCAACGAGGATTTTCATTGGCCAGGGTTGCGCGGCGGAAATGACGGAATTGAGGATGCTGAACAGGATGATCGCCGCGAGGCTCGGCCATTGACGCAGGATATAGGGAATCAATCGCGTGCCCTTGAAGGCCCGTCCGGGCAGCACTCTGTTCGGGAGGGCGTGCGCCACAGCCTAGCGTCCCAACCAATATGAGAACTTGACCATCAGGACATCGTCTGGGGGAGCCCGAAGGAGCGTACGAAGGTCACGCCCGACGTTATAAGCTCCAGGAAGCGATTCATCAAACCGCTGCTGAGT
>Ga0209382_10009743_pt1 | contig 12001 bp, 14 predicted proteins | sample SoiMetdeltSBSDD5_FD_187599 | JGI IMG/M metagenome (GOLD analysis project Ga0209382, IMG submission 187599) | Bulk soil microbial communities from a Populus tree surrounding site in Tennessee, USA - Soil MetaG P. deltoides SBSDD5 (SPAdes) (version 2) | ecosystem: Environmental > Terrestrial >... | reverse complement strand
AACCTCATGCGGGAGCGGGCCGTACGGCGGCTGCTGGTAGCAGACGACGACCGGCGGCTCGTCGGCATCGTGTCGCTGGGCGATCTCGCGGAGCGGATGGATCCGACTTCGGCGCTCGGTGAGATCAGCAGCGCCGCGCCGAACAACTAACCCCTAGCCAGCTCGTCTATCACCTCGGCGCCTGGCAACTGAGCCAGCGCGGCGCCAGGCAGGACGAGCTTGCTGTGTCGTACGCCGGACCCGATGATCACCTGATCTATCACGGGTACGCGGGCGTCGACCAGGACCGGCCAACCCTTCGGCAGGCCGATCGGGGTAATGCCGCCGTACTCCATGCCGGTCTGCTCGACCGCTTCGGCCATCGACAGGAAGCTCGCCTTGCGCACGTCGAGGTACTTGCGTACCACGTTGTTGACGTCCGCACGGGTGGTGGCGAGGATGACGCAGGCCGCGTACCGCGTCTCCCCCTCGCGCTTGCCCGCCACCACCACGCAGTTGGCCGACACGTCGAGCCCGACGTCGTACGCCGCACAGAACTCGGCGGTGTCGGCGAGCGTGGGGTCGATCGCGGCGACGAAGACCTCGTTGGCCCGCGGCCAGGCGCTGAACGCCTCGACGACCGGTGGCGCGAGCAGGTCGGGACGGGTCAGCGCCGGCTCGGTAACGAGCTTGCCTATCACTGGTCTTCCCTTCCTCAGGTTCGGGGCGCACCCTGGTGGCATGGCCGAGGTCCTCCCGCTGCCAACCTTGGGAGAAGTCTTCGTCGATCTGCGCGGCGAAGATCGGACCATGCGGGTCAGCCAGCACCCGAACGCCAGCGTAGTAGTTGTCTCGCTGTGGGTCGGTCGTACCTGCCGGGCATCGTTCCGGTTACGGGTGGAGGACGTACCCCGACTCGTCGCGGCGCTCCGCCAGCCCGCGGACCCGCCGGTGGTCGATCTGGGCCTGGCCTGTTAGCTCGCCAGCGCCTTCTCGTTCTCGGCGATCTCCTCGGCGACGTAGTGGTCGTCGGCGCCTTCCTCGGTAGCGGCCAGCTCCCGCAGTTCGGCAAGCGCCTCCTCGTGCCGGCCGAGCGCACGCAACGCCCGCGCGCGGGTCCACCGCGCAACGTGGTACGTATACCCGTCGCCCGTCTCCCGCCGCGCGTCGACAGCCCGCTCGAACAGCACCAGCGCGTCGGCCCAGCGGCCACCGTCGGCGTATGTCCAGCCGAGGTTGTTCAGCAGTGCCGCGCGCATGCGGATAGCCAAGGGATCCTTCGAGTTCTCGGCGATCGCCATGCCACGCTCGGCCCACTCCTCGTGCTGCTCCTTCGGCAACGCGATGGCGAGCATGTGCGCCGCGTCGGTGGCGAGCCCGGCCAGGCCGGCCGCGGCCGCCCGCTCGTACGCTCTTTCGAACAGCGGAATGGCGGTTTCCGGGGCGCCGCTCGAGTTGTACAGCCGCCCGCGTTCGAGCAGGCTGCGCACACCCGGCTCGTCGGCGAGCTCGGCCGGGTCGCCGAGCGAGTCGAGCGTCGCGTGGCCGTCGTCGTACTTTTCCTGCAGACCCTGCGCCCTGGCCATCTGGGTCAGCAACGACTGCCGGTACGCCGGATCCGGCTCGGCCCCGGCCGCCTCGGCGAACCGGGTCTGCGAAACAGCGGGGTCCCGAAAGTTCCAGAGTCCGATTACCCGTGCGGAGAACTCGAGATCGGTCATCCGGACAGCCTAGGAGATCTCGAGCTCTCGAGTCAGCGCCCTACGCTGCCGTCGATCTGCTCACGGATGATGTCCGCGTGGCCGGCGTGCCGGGCGGTCTCCTCGACCATGTGGGTCAGCACCCACCGCAGGTTCGGCGGCCCGGTCTCGCGGGCCGACCGGACACCGGGCGGGTCCAGGTCCGTCACGTCCGCGATGGCCGCGTTGCACCGTTCGACCATCGAGCGGTACGCGGGCACGACCGAGTCGATCGTGTCGGCGTCGGAGATCGTCTCGTCGAGTGGTCCAACGTCTTCGCCGACATAGGAGTAGAGGAACCAGGCGGCCTCTACCGCGGTCAGGTGTTTGACGAGCCAGAGCAGGCTCGTACCCGACGGCACCAACGCCCGTCGGGCGTCGTGCTCGCTGACGCCGACCAGCTTCGCCACCATGGCGTCGCGCAGGTAGTCGAGGAACGTCAGCAGTGTGGTCTTCTCGTCCGCCTCCACCTCGGGCGGTCGAAAGTCTCCCCGGGATGTCTCGCTGGTCACCCGAGGACCGTAACGGGTTGTATGGCCCAGCTGCGGCCTCACAGCGGGTCAGCCGTGTCACACGGATACTCGAACGGGCCATCCTCCGTCGACGTTCACGAAGCTCATTGTGCGGCCGTGATCCGGTCGATGCCGGGACACGAATAGCTACTGGCCGATCGGACCGCCGGCGAGTTCCACGACGGCGTCGAGGTGACCGAGGTGACGGGCGTACTCCTGGATCAGATGGAACAAGATCCGCTCCAGCGGCGGTGGATCGGCGCCGGCCCATCGCTCGCTTGGTTGGCCGATGGTCGTCAATTCGCTCGCCTCCACCACCATGCGGGTACGTTCGCCTTGCGCCCGCAGCCCGACCAGCAGGCCGTCGCTGGTCTCGTCCGGTGCGACATACCACCGGCCGGCACGGCTGTCAGCCCAGGGCTCGGAGACCTCGGCACCTTGAAAACCCCACTCCAGCCATCGCAGCTCGACGTACCTCAGGTGCTTGACCAGCTCCAGCGGCGTCCATCCAGACGGCAGGTGACTGCGGTGCAAGTCGGCTTCCGGCAGGCTCGAGACCTTGTCGAGAACGCGCGAACGGAAATAGTCGAGGTAACTGAGGAAGACCTCGGCAGATGACGAGATGACAGCGGTTGGCAACGGAGGAGGAACGTTCATGCGCCGAGATTTCGGCCTTCCCCTACAGGAGAGTCAAGTGGCCTGGCGCCGGATCCCGCGGAGGCCGGGTGCGAGGTCGACAGCAACGGCGGGGACCGGTCAGCTGGCCCGCACTCTAGGCGGGCGCACGGCCCGCAAGTCCTTCGGGACTGGGCCGATACCGCAATCGCGATCAAAAGTTCCCTCCTCGCGGGCCGCAGAATGGCGGCATGACCGAGGCACCGGATGTGTTCGCCGCCTTCGTGACGGTGCTCACCGATGCGCTCGACGAGCACGACGCGTCTGGCGCGGAGCTCGCCCGGCGGGTGCACCTTTCGCGCTACCACTTCGACCGGGTCGTCCACGCGCTGTCCGGGGAGCCGCCCGGGCGGTTCCGCCGCCGTGTTCTGCTGGAGCGGGCGGCGTACCGCCTTCTGGCCTCTGACCGCACCGTCCTCGACATCGCGGTGGAGGCCGGGTACTCGTCCCAAGAGGCGTTCACTCGGTCATTCGCGCGGGCCTACGGGACTACCCCGGGGCGTTGGCGGCGCAAGCCCGGCGTGCTCCGAATCGACGCGCCCAACGGCGTCCACTTCCATCCGCCGGCGAGCCTTCGCCTGCCCGCCTCCAGGAGGGTAAGTTCCATGGACCTCGTACTCGGAATGCTGGAACACCACCAGTGGCTGCTCGACCAGATGTTGCAACGGGCCGGGGCGCTCGATGACGCGCAGCTCGACCGTCCGATCGAGCTGTCGATCGAGGGGATCGACCAAGACCCCACCCTGCGGTCGTTGCTGGCCCGGTTGGTCGGGCAACTCGAGATGTGGAACGCTGCGATCGCTGGGGCGGAGTACGACTTCGCGGGAGAGCGCACGCGTACAGTGACCGAGCTACGCGCCCGGCTGGCGGTAGTCGGCTCGGCATTTCTAGCCCACATCGCGGACGCCATCGAACACGACCGGCTCGACGACGCGCTCGTCTGTCCAGGTGAGACAGTCGAGGTCTACACCATCGGCGCGGTTGTGGCCCATCTGCTCACCTACGCGGCGCATCGGCGCACCTTGGTCGCCGGCGCGCTATGGGACGGCGGCGTCCGCGATCTCGACGACGACCCTGTGCGGTGGCTCACCCAGGCATCGGCCTCGGCTGGTCGGTAGGCACCGCCCCGATTCGCTGACGCTGCTCAGACCGCTCGAACTTCGGCGAGCCGCTTGACCGCGTACTGGTCGTCCCAGCAGACGGCGGCTTCCCATGCGGCCGATGCTTGCGAGGCGATGTCGTGCGCGTCGTCGTCGAGACCGGCGGCGTTGTGGGGTAGCACCAGGTCGAGGTCGGGGACGTCGACGTGCGCCTCGTCCCAGTCGATCAGCGCGACCCTATCCGCGGTCATGCGGACGTTGCCACGGTTGTTGGGGTCGCCGTGCACGACGCAGGTCTGACGTCCGGTGAGCCGCGCCCAAGCTGCTCGGCATCGAGCAACGCCCTCAGTCGGCATCGCGCCGAGGTCGATCTTCGTCCCGGTCTCGGCGTGCAGGAGGTCGGTCGACGATCGCCAGCCCGGGCGCTGCGGCCAGCCCTGCGTCAACCGGTGCAGCTGACGGAGCGTATCGGCCACACGACGCCAGTCGGCCTGCGTCTCTGGCGGTCCGCCCTCCACGTAGGTCATCACCACCAGACCTTCGGCGAACAGCCGGCCGTCCACCGTCGGGATCGGCACCGGCACGGTCAGACCTTCACGGTCGAGGTGTTGGAGGAGCTCGGTCTCCCACGCCAGATCAGCGTCGCTTCTGGCACCCAGACGACCGACCGCGAGGTGCCCGTTGACGCGCACGCTCCACACGTCGTTGGCTACTCCGCCAGCGAGCGGCTCGATGCGAGCGACGTCGTCACCCCACTGCTCGAGTAGCTCCCATCCCACTGACCACATCTTGGCAGAGTCACTCCGCGCGCAACTGCCGGTAGCGACGGCTGAACGACACTGACCGACGCCCGAAGCTCGCGTCGCGCCGCCATTTGCATCACCTATGGGACCCCGATTGTGGTGACCGCCGTAGTAGCCTCCACCTGCCTCAGCGGTACGGAGGAGACGCCATGAGCATGATCTCTGCGGTGCCCGAACCGACCGGGCCGATTCTTCTGTGGCGCCATCGGGATTTTCGACGACTCTTCGCAGGTGCGACGGTGTCTCGCCTGGGCAGCGAGATCAGCGAGCTTGCCATACCACTGTTGGTGATCATCACACTGGACGGCTCGGAGACCGAGGTCGGCTTCGTTAGGACCGCACAATTCCTGCCGTTCCTGCTGCTGACCCTGCATGCAGGCGTCCTCGTCGACCGAGTGCGACGCCGACCGCTCATGGTCACCGCGGACCTGGCGAGGTTCGTGCTCATCGGGGCGATCCCGGCGCTGATCTGGCTGGGCGTCGACCGGATGGAGCCGGTGTACTTGCTCGTCTTCGCCGCCGGCGCGTTCACGGTGATTCATCAACTCGCCGACACGGCGTACCTGCCGTCGCTGATCGGACCGGACCAGCTCATGCCCGCCAACAGCAGGCTCGTCGCGGCACAGTCTGCCGCGGATCTATCCGGACAGGGCATCGGCGGGTTGCTCGTCGCCGCGCTCTCCGCGCCGATCGCGGTGCTCGTCGACGCGCTCTCGTTCCTCTTCTCCGGCGTGGCGGTGGCGGGCATCCGCCACCGCGAGCCCGCGCCAGGCGACCACACTCGCGCCGATCGACCGCCGATTCGCACCGAGATTGCCGATGGGATCAGGTACCTGTTCCGCAGCCGCTACCTGCGTCCGCTAGTCGGGGAGGCGGCGACGTACAACGCCGCCTACCAAGTGTTCATCATTGGGCTGTTGCTCTGGCTCGTCCGGGACCTGCACATGTCCCCCGCGTTGATCGGCCTGATCCTCAGCCTGGCAGCGCTCGGCGCCTTCGCGGGTGCCGCCGCGGGAGCGAAGCTGTCGACACGGTATGGCTTCGGTCCGACGATGCTCGTCACCATGGCCGTCGGCAACGGCGCTCCCCTCGCCCTGTTCGCCGCCACTAGCAGCGGCGGTCTTGGCACCGTCGCGCTGCTCGGCGGGATCTTCGCCCTAATGGGTTTCGGTACGGCGCTGGCCAACGTGCACAACATCACGCTGCGCCAGAGCGCAGTTCCCGACCGGCTGCAGGGTCGGGTGAACGCCGCGTACCGGCTAGTGTCCTGGGGCGTCATCCCGATCGGGGCCATCCTGGGTGGAGTGCTCGCCCGGGAGATGGGCGCCTATCACGCCGCGTTGGCTGGTGGGATCGGGGTCGCCGCCGCAACCCTGTGGGTCGCCTTCTCACCGATTCCGCGACTGCGCGAGGCACCACCCGCCGCAGATCTCGCCGCCGGCGTAGGGAGGAGCTGAAACCGTTCGACCAAGAACCGGCTGGGACGACACAGTAAAGCTCTTGGGGGTATTGCGAACGTCGACCTTGGTGGAGACGAGGGGGACTTGAACCCCTAACCCCCTCCTTGCAAAGATAGCGCCGCTCGTCGGCGGGTGTAGGTGGACGTCGTTGACCTGCGAGAACAGTCGACCGACGTCGAGCGTAGCGGCCCGGCGTCGGCCGGCTTGGCTGTACTGTCGGCTGTACCCTGCCGCAAGGGTCCGCTAGCACTAGGAACGCGTTCCGCCTCGACGTGCTCGGATCTCCGTAGGACTCTTTCGTGCGAGCACGCCGTCCGTTCTCGCTTGCGCCTCCCGTAGGCCCGCCAACGCCTTCTCGAACCCGGGCTCACGGTGCCGGAGAGATCGAAGGTAGTCCTCAATCATGGCGTGTACCAGGTCCTGCATCGATCTACGACCCTCAAACGGCTGTGCTAGCTGCAAGGCTGTGTAGGTCTCCTGTGACACACGAACCAAGATCGGCTCAGTCCTACTGTCACCAGTTTCGCTTGGTGGCACGGCCCTGCCTCCTTCAAGAGGGGCGGCATCTTCGATACTTTGTATCAATGGAGCATCGCAACCTCCCTCCTCATAATGTCGGACCCTCTTGCCAAGGTCGAGGGTGAGGATCAAGGTGGCGACGGCAGATCACCTGACGGGGGTGAGTCCGCATATGGGGAGAGCCGAACTCAGTCGAACGCGGATAGGTGCCTCGAAGAACGCTGTAGTCCCGAGCCGAATCCCGTCCTCTTCACCCCTCCATGAGCCACGAGCCTTGACCGCCGCAGAGCGCGCGCGCTTCAGAGCGACAGCGCAACAAGCCCGCGAGGCCAAGGCTGCCGCCACCAGGGGGGACGGCCCAGCTCCGCTTCACCAGGTCAACGTTCCGAAGCTCGACCCTTACGATCTGATGCCTGAGTTGCCCGCCAACGGCTTGCGCTCACTGTCGCTCTTCAGCGGAGGAGGCGGGCTGGACTTGGGCTTCGAGCGAGCCGGATATCGCCATGTTGCCTCGTACGAAATCATGGAGAGCGCAGCGGCTACGCTTCTGGAGGCGCGCCCTAGTTGGCAGGTTTATAGCGGAGAAGCCGGGGATGTCCGTGACGTTAACTGGAGGCGGTACCGGGGCAAGGTAGACGTCCTTCACGGCGGTCCACCTTGCCAGCCCTTCTCTCACGCGGGCCGCCAGCGCGGTCGTTTGGATCCACGCGATATGTGGCCCGAGTTGGTGCGGGCTGTGCTAGAGATCAATCCACCAGCGTTCGTTGCCGAGAACGTAGCAGCATTGGCGGACGCCAAGTTTGTCCAGTATGTCAACGAGACCATCATTGAACCGCTTGAGAAAAGGTATACTGTGAAGCGGTTCATCCTACGAGCACAGGACTTTGGCATACCGCAGGTGCGACGTAGAGTCTTTTTCGTCGGGTTCCGAAGCAAAAAGGTGGCGGGAAGGTATCTCTCCCCGACTTCGACCCACTATCCTCCGGGCACCCTGCCGAGCGAGCATCAGCTACCAGGAATGGGTATGCGACAAGCACTCGGCTTGCCGGACATCGGCATCGACGAGCTCAGCCCGACAATTCGGAGCACGCTAAATGGACCGAGGAATACGACCTCGGTTCTCAACAGTGTTTCTGCCAAACGCCGATTCGATGCCCTTCAGGTCTGGCCAAACGGCGTCGCAGCAACCAGAGAAGCGGCAAGCCACTTTGTCCCAGCCAACGGACACTTTCGACTCTCAGTACCTGATGTGGCACTTCTCCAAGGTTTTCCCGACGATTGGCCATTCGTGGGAGCTACCTATATGGTTCTCGGCCAGATTGGAAATGCGGTCCCCCCGCCGCTCGCCTATCAAGTAGCCGTGTCCGTAGCTACGGCGTTAGTGACTGCCAAGTAGTTGCGGACCTTCTCGCGAAGCTTTGCCGCATGATCCTCCGTTATCTTTACCCAACCCTCAAAGTAACTTCCTGAGATGTGCGGATTGTTGAGGGTCGCCCCGCGAGAGATAACGTAGGCGCAACGCAGCTTCAGAATCTCCACCATCCGCTCAGAGGAATACCCATCGGGCAGGTCCCGTTCATCGTCGTAGCGTTCTTGAGTCCACTGGCTCTTCATCAACCGCCGAGCGTCCTCGTAGTCGTACAGGCTCTTGTCGCCAAAGATCTTAACCAACGTCGAGCGATCGATAAGCCTCGGGACCTCTGTCGCTAGGACAATATCCGGCCGAACGTACTCCTCCTTTTCCGCGATCCAAGGAGCCATGTCTGCAGGAGACGCATAATGACAATAGAGTAGCCGCGTGCCATCACGGTTGTAGAACCCAAAGATCCAGTGCTTATCTTTCCACTTCGCGATATGGTCAGCGCCAAAGTCGCGCACTGTGGATACTGACCTTCCGGTGGTCGACTTCAGCTCAAATTCCAACTCGTGGCCATCAATACGCAGCGAGGCGTCGGTGTCTGCCCGCCGCCGCTCAACAGGCACGTGAAGGTTGAAGAGTTGAAGCAGCTCGCGTTCTCGCACATCGTCCTGCACCGGCATAGGTGGTAGCCTGCCCGACAAACGCAGGGGGATCAACCATGCCACCCGAGCCTCTCCCGCGGGCGTTGAACGCCTCCGTTCAGAGACGCCTGCAACGCCAACGGACACGAGATACGACGCCAGAAATGGCGATCAGGCGGGAACTACACCGCCGTGGGCTCCGCTACCGGTTGGACGCCGCACCCGTCGGTGGCCGCCACCGCGCTGACGTGATCTTCGCCCGAGCTAGGGTCGCCGTCTTTGTCGATGGTTGCTTCTGGCATCGTTGCCCCCAGCATGGACTAGCCCCCAAGAACAACGCCGCTTGGTGGAAGGAAAAGCTAGATCGAAATGCCGCTCGCGATAGGCACGTGGACGTGGAGTTGCGAGAGTGCGGCTGGACAGTCATCCGGATCTGGGAACATGAGGACGCAGTTGAGGCCGCTGACCGCATCGAGAGGGCAGTCCGCGCGGCGGCAACGCCTGCATTGTGACCACTTCCCCGCAGCGTCTCACCCAGCCCGGGAAGTCTGACCCAGCCACCCCTCACCCGACCCGACACGCCACCAAGCTGTGCATGTTCACCTGTGCGTGGTTGTGCACGTTCAAGCCTTACGCCGACACACCGTCACGGAGTCCTTGTGCCCGCCGGAGGTGACCCTACGCCGTCGCGTCACCAGTCTTGCAACGGCCGGGTTCGCCGGGTAGCATCGCTGTCTCTGAACGGCAACGCTCCACGAGGGAGCCGACCCGCAAGAGAGACTGGAATAGTGATGAGCTGGCGAGACAACGACCTTGCTCTTGAGGCCCTCGCGGTGCAGGGTTACTACGACGAAGAGCACAAGATCCTCCAGCAAGACATTCTCGCAAACTCGCTGAGGGATGTCTTTCTCCGGAAACCAGTTAAGGCCTCCGCCGCCGATGTACTGGACAAGAAGAGCAAGTTCTTCCATGCAGGTTTGACGAAAGCCGACATTCTGGACAGGATCCTCCCCAGCTTTCGTGAGAAGCATCAGCTCAACGATGAGGAACGCCTTCGTCTCAGGAAGAACTCGAAGGACCATCCAGACCTCGAAGAACGTGATAAGGCCGTCAACGAGGTGGGCACTCTCCTGTGGGGCACGCTTGGGAAGACAAGCCGCTCGGGGGCAGTACAGGCGCTGCTGGTACAACGTGGATTGCTGCTAGTCGAGGCCAAAGGCGTGCGTAACGGCGCACCTGTTGTCGTAAAGGCAGCTACAGACGATCAGGATCTGATCATCGAATTCTACGTGCGGCCAAGAGGCGACCAGCTTGTTCGGGTAAGCGGTGGCGTCCGAGACGACTGCACGATGGTCGGCATGACCTTCGACGGAATCGCTGAGCGCATGAAGCGGGAACTTGGAATAAGCGTCACGACTGCGGTAACCAGGCTGCTGCAAGTAGCCACGCCCGACCTCGCCGCACTCAATACTGGTGTCACCAACCCAGCGAAAGCGATCCCGGCAGGACCGACGAAAGGCTAGTCGCAATGACCTCCCGGTCATGGGAGGCCTTGGTAGTCGAGGCAAAACGCTTAGTGGAAGCGGATCGCCTCGACCGATGGGCCATCGGAGACATAGCCATTGACGCCATACCGCCCGGCAAGTCCCGAACAGAGCGGTCGGCAGTTCAGGAGAAGCTCAAGGACTTCTCCGCCGCGACTGGGATCCCGCTTAGTGTCCTGAAAGACTGTCATCGGACCTCGGAGGCGTGGCCTTTGGGTCTGCGCTTTCCCGACATCTCACATGCGAAACATTCGCGGTACGCATCCCGCAAAAACCGAGTTTCTCTGCTGTTGAACGAGGGCATATCGGATAACCTCAGCATCAGACTGCGCGAAAGGGTACAGAAGGCGGAGGAGCTGCTTTTCGATGTAGAGCTCAGAAAAGCCCTGATTGAGCGCTCCAAGTCGCGAAGTCGGCACTTCAAGGCGGCGGTTCGAGCCGTGGAGGACGAAGAACTCCTTAAGGCACGTATCAATCAACGACTCCAGGAACAGGATGCCCGCGCACGGCTAGCTGCTCCTGAAATTCTGTCTAAAGCTGCAGAACGAGCCATTAGAGGGAATGTCGCGCTCGCGAAAATGGTAGCCGAGCTGCTTGACCTTAGCTCCGTTGTTTGGGACATTCCTGAGCAGTACCACGATCGAACGGCGGACCATCTATCGCAGATTTGCAGGGCCGCGCAACAGGTCCTGGACAAGCTTCGCCCGCAGCGACGGTCACCTCAACCGCGTACAGTCGTCATTTCCAACGACGACCATTCGGGGGCAGAGCACCTGTAGGGCGGGTGGAGACTCGGGCCCGGCGATGGCATGTCATCATCCGGGCCCGAGGCGTCTGGGCCGGCTGCGCTCGACCGCGACTAGGAGACCGCTGAACAATCCGCGTGTTGATCCCGGCGTCTGTAGATCATGGTCGATGATCTATGCGTGCAAGGGATCGCACGTGGGGGTCGCGAGTTGTTGGACTCGCAGGCGTTGGTGGGTCATTTGGTGGCGGCTGGTTCGGTGTACACGTTTCTGGCCGAGCATCGGCGGCGGGTGTTCCCGGACGCGATGTTCGCCGACCTGTTCGAGTCGGGGCGGGGGCCGCCCAGTGTGCCGGGCGAGGTGATCGCGTCGGTGCTGGTGTTGCAGGCGTTGGAGGGCCGTTCGGATCGGGGGGCGGCCGAGGCGCTGCGGTGTGATCTGCGGTGGAAGGTCGCCTGCGGGTTACCGCTGGATGACGAGGGTCTGCATCCGACGACGTTGACCTACTGGCGCCGGCTTCGGGAGTCGAGGTCGCCGCAGCGCATCTTCGACGCGGTCCGCGACGTCGTGACGGCCACTGGTGTGCTGAAGGATCGCTCGAAGCCGGCGCTGGACTCGGTGGTGCTCGACGACGCGGTGGCCACCCGGGACACGGTGACCTAGCTGATCGCCGCGATCCGGCGGGTGCGCCGCCAGGTGCCGGGGGTGGGCGAGTTCATCGCCGAGCATTGCCACGCCCACGACTGGGACGATCAGGCCGCCCGCGACGTGCTGGTCTCGGCCCTGGTGAGCGACGCGCTCACCATCATCAACGCGTGCGGTGATGCCACGCTTGATGAGCCGGCCGGGCAGGCGTTGGCGTTGCTGGCGTTGGTCGCCGGTCAGGACGTGGAACCGGCCGAGATTCTGACGGCGCCGACGGA
>Ga0209382_10009739_pt1 | contig 12004 bp, 11 predicted proteins | sample SoiMetdeltSBSDD5_FD_187599 | JGI IMG/M metagenome (GOLD analysis project Ga0209382, IMG submission 187599) | Bulk soil microbial communities from a Populus tree surrounding site in Tennessee, USA - Soil MetaG P. deltoides SBSDD5 (SPAdes) (version 2) | ecosystem: Environmental > Terrestrial >... | reverse complement strand
CGGTCGGTGATCTTCTCGTGCGTCATCCCGTACGCGGCGAGCTTGCCCTCCGACACGGGCGCCTCGATGACCGCGGCCTTGACGTCGAGCTCGAGCAGCGCCTCGAGGTCCTTGGGATGCGCGCGGGCGATGTGCTCAATCGCCTCGACCACGCGGGCTTGCACGTTCCATAGGCTTTCCCCCTCCGGAAATTCCATCGCCGAAGGGTGGCGTTGAACGACGTCCCACAGTTTGGTGCGCGCCAGCCGCTTGAGACTCTTTCCGGTCCAGTTGCCATAGCGCACTTCCCCCAGCCCGGAACTAATTTCGACTTTGAGACCCTTCACTTTGGCGAGCGGCGCAGCCGTTTCACGCGCGCGCTCTAAGGGACTGGAATAAATCGCCGTAATCGGCGCTAGCGTCAACCGCTTGGCTAATGCCTCGGCCTGCTTTTGGCCCGCATCATTTAAATGAACGCCCGGCGTCCACCCGGCCAGTTTGCCGCTCCGCGTATATTCATTTTCGCCGTGACGAATTAATAAGAGTTGAGTCATATTTAGATTTTAAGTCCAAAGTCCAATGTCCTAAGTCAAGGGCGAGTCCGACTTCGGACTTAGGACTTTCTTTTTACCATTTTTCCCAGTGTATCACATCCTCAAAGGGCCTCCGACCACTTTTCTTGACGACCGGTGGGCGTGTCTGATCCGTAGTGGGATAGCCAAAAGAAATCGCAACGTTAAGATGTAATTCGGCGGGCACATTCAGGAACGCGTGGGCTTTATCGGAGTCATGAATGCTCGCCAGGCACGAGCCAATGCCCAACTCCCAGGCGGCCAATTGCATATAAGCGGCGCTTTGACCGGCGTCGAAGATGATAGACCAATGTTCAGCGGGGTTGGGGGTCGCGATCACCACGCCCAGTGCCGCGCCGGCGAGATGCCCGGCCCACGTTCCTGTTTCTGAAATCGTTTTAAGGGTGGCTTTCTCGCGGAGGGCGATAAAATGCCAGGGCTGTGTGTTCTTGGCGCTTTGCGCCCGCCGTCCGGCATTCAAGATGGCGCGGACGGCTTCGTCGGGCAGCGGCCGGTCAAGGAATTGGCGGACAGCGCGTTTGGTGCGAATGGCGTCAGTGGCATTCATTTTTGTTCACCTCTTTGCATTTGAAGAACTGCTCAAAACCCGCGCGGAAGGTTGCGGTTGGTGAGCATTGATAATCATTCTCCTCTAGCCCGCGCGTCGGGCCATTTTCTGTTTGATGGACAAGACTTCCGCCGGAGTCAACCCATCCAGCGTCTTCGTCGCTTCCAGGCCAAGCGCTTTCTCTTGCGCCGCCCGCCAACGGGCCAGACGCTCTTTCACCTGCGCCTCATAGCCCTCTTCTGAAGGTTTATAGAAGTAAGTTCCAAGGACGGCCGTGGGGAGATACTGTTGCCCGAGGTGATGGCCCTCGCCGTCGTGCGGGTACTGGTATCCCTGGCCGTGCCCCAACCCTTTCGCGTCCCGGCTCGCATCCTGCAAATGCTGCGGCACGTCCACTTTTCCCTCCGCCTCCACTTTGGCGAAAGCTTTGAAGTAATCGTTCGTCGTGTTCGATTTAGGCGCGGTCGCTAAATACAGCGTCGCTTCCACAATGGGATAAACGCCCTCCGGCAGCCCCACATACTCAAAGGCTTGCGCCGCGGCGTTGGCGACGACCAAGCCCATGGGGTCCGCCAAGCCGATGTCTTCACCGGACAAGATGAGCAGTCGGCGCAAAATGAAGCGCGGACTCTCGCCCGCGTACAGCATCTTGGCGAGCCAGTACAGCGCCGCATCCGGGTCCGAGCCCCGTACGGATTTGATGAACGCAGAGATCGTATCGTAATGCGCGTCGCCGTCTTTATCGTACAGCACCGCGCGGCGCTGAATGGATTCCTGCGCGACTTCGAGTGTGATGCGGACCGCACCATCCTTCTCCGAAGGCGTCGTCTCCACCGCCAACTCCAGCGCGTTGAGCGCGTTGCGCGCGTCGCCGCCGGCAATGTTCACGAGGTGCGCCAGTGCGTCATCTTCCAGAATCACATCGCGTTTCCCGTATCCCCGTTCCGGGTCGGCGATGGCGCGCAGGATCACGCGCCGGGTGTCCTCATCGCTCAGGGCTTTGAGTTGAAAGATGCGCGAACGCGAGACGAGTGCGCCGATCACTTCAAAGTACGGATTCTCTGTCGTCGCGCCGATGAGGACGATGGTGCCATCCTCGACGTGCGGCAGCAGCGCGTCTTGTTGAGCTTTATTCCAGCGATGGACTTCGTCTACGAAAAGTGTGGTGCGGAGGTTGTGGAGTTTGCGTCGTTCTTTGGCGCCGGCGATGACTTTCCGCAATTCGGCGACGCCGGCCAGGACGGCGCTGATAGTTTCAAAGTGCGAACGGGTGGAGTTGGCGATGATCTGCGCGAGCGTGGTTTTGCCCGTCCCCGGCGGCCCCCAGAGGATGAGGGACGAGAAGAGTTTATCGGCTTCAATCGCGCGCCGCAACAAGCGCCCCGGCCCGACAATGTCCTCTTGGCCCACAAACTCGTCGAGCGTGCGCGGGCGCATCCGCGCCGCGAGTGGGGCCTCGGTCGTCAAACGCTGCTGGAGGGCGTGGTCGAAGAGGTCCATTAATTCAGTTTCTCTCCCTCCGCCGTTCTGCCTCCAGCACCTTGAGTGCTCCTTTGCCTTTGAGTGACCCACGCAAACGGTGAATGTGCTCGCGCGTGATGGGTGTCAAGATAATTTGGTTGGCCTTCTCATTCACTTCAATCTGGATCCGGGTTCCAGGCTTGATTCCATATTTCTGGCGTAGGTCGGCAGGCAGAGTGATCTGGCCTTTAACTGTCACAATAGTTTCCATGGATTCCTCAACGCAACCAATCAACCTTTATCTCAGCTTCAACCTGTTTAAACTCATGATCCCCTGTGACTAAGTCCGCTTGGCTGCTTTTTGCCAGTGCGGCCGCATAGCAATCCGCTAAGGACATCTTATGTCGGGCTTTGAATTTTGCCGCTTCCAAGGACAATTCCCAATCAGCCTCCACAAATTCAATACCCAACTGCTTGAGTTCCGAAACACCCTGATCTGCCTCTTTGGCCGAAGAATCTCTGGCGAAGATGTACCAAACCTCCGCCACATTTACCACCGTCATCAGCAGTGGAATACCGGCCTCATGGGCTTCGGTGATGATGGCCTCAACGCGTTCGCCGGCCGGTTCGTCTTCCAGAAAGGCCATAATAGACCACGTATCCAGCACAATGGCCTTGGCTTTGTATTTGCGCGTCATTACAGATCTCTTTCCCGCTTCTTCTCCGCCATTAACGCTTTGAGCAGGCCGCGGCCTTTGTATTTGCCGCGTAGGCTGTGGACGTGCTCACGCGTGATGGGCGTGAGGATGATGCGGTTGGCTTTCTCGTCCACTTCAATCTGAATCCGAGTGCCTTCTTTGATTCCGAGCAGCCGACGGACGCGCGCGGGGATAACGATTTGCCCTTTGGTCGTGGCGTAAGTTTCCGAGTTCTCCATGGTCGTCTCCTTTCCGCGATGAGTATACGACCATACTAAAAGTAAGTCAACAACAAAATTTACTACTTTTATTGATTTATCGGAATATTCACGTTGGGCCGTAAAAGACTATCGCCCCAGCACCAGGGGAAAGAAAATGAACAGCCCGATATTCGTCAGGCCGTGGGCGATGGTGACGCCCAAGATTGAGCGCGTGCGTGTCACGACGAAACCGAAGAACATCGCCACCAAGAAGACAAAGACAACGTCGAGCACGGATTGGTAACCCAAGTGCAGCACCGCGAAGACGATGGACACGTACAACACCCCCAGCCGCCCCAGGCTCTCAGTCGCGGCGCGCTGCATCACGCCTCGGAAGATGATCTCCTCCAGAAAGCCGGTGAAGATGAACAAAACAAGCGCGGGGAACCAAATCTGATCGAGCGTCAGGCTGGTCGCCAAAGGTTCTGGGCGCAAGATGACATACTCGGTGTATCCCAGCCCAATCCCGGTCAAGCTGATGAGAAACTGCCAGGGCAACGCGCGAGCGTTTAGCCCGACCTTTGCAGCGGTATAACCCGATGACCGCGCGGCCACATACGTTGACGCGAGCAGCGGCACGCCGATGATCAGATACCAGTAGACGATCTCGATCCGGGCCAGCGGCAGCGAGAGACTCAACAAGCGGATCAGCGGCGCGAGCGTCAGCGCCCACAGCAAGCGCTGCTGTGGCCCGCGCGTCGCCAGCGAAGCATGGACAATGAGCGCGATCAGGAGCAGACCGTGCAAGATCAACCCGACTTGCGGGAGGATCAACACCGTCAGACTCTCCGCCGCCGTCAGCGCCATCAAATAAATCAACGGGATAATAAAATTTTTATTGCGCCAGAGCGGTAGGGCCGGGATTTTTTTCCAGGTTCTCAGCAGCGGTGGCGCGGGAGGGTACGTTTCTGCGAGCGCCGATTCATCGGTCACCTCGGCCTCAACGCTCGGCATCGGGGAGGGACTGACTGGCAGGCCGGATTCTCGCGACGGGGGAACCCGCGGCGCGCCTCGCGACCGAGAAATCGTCAGCGCATTTCGAGGCTGGCCGCCGGCTGCCGCCCGCGCGATTTCGGCCCGGGCGCGAGCCGCTTCCTTTTTAGCTTGGGATAAACCATCTTTGGCGATCGCGCTGTCCGGGTTGACCCCCAACGCGCGTTGAAAGTAGCCGATAGCCGCCAGTGGGTTGGGCGCCGTCCAACCGAGGAGCAGCCAGGCCTCAAAGTTATTCGGTTCCCGCCGGACAATCAACTGCAAAGAGCGATGCGCGCGGTCCGTCTCGTTGGCATGGATAGCCGCCAACGCCTCCCGCATCGGATCGTCAGACCAGTCGCTCTCAGGGAAACCGCCGGAGCTTTTAGACATGCAACGATTATATATCCAAGCGGAAAGCGGTACCCGGATTTCACAGACAATCAGGATTTCACGGATTTTTCAAATTTCTGTGTTATCCGTGTCATCCGTGTACAAAATTAAACTCTTGTCGTGCGGTGGATCGCCAGCAGATCGCTCAGGATCGCGTAACCTGTCTCCAAACGTCCCGCGCCCGGCCCAATCACCGTCACCTCGCCGAGCAAGTCGGTGCTGTAGGTAATCGCGTTCGTTGCGCCGCCAACGGAGGCCAGCGGATGTTCGCGCGGCAGGCGGGTGGGGCGGACACTGGCGCTGACGCCGTCCGTCGTCTTCTCTACTTTACCGATCAACTTCCAGCATTGACCCTCGGCCCGCGCGGCGGTGATGTCCTCCGGCGTCAACTGCGTAATGCCCTGGCAATCTACCTCTTTCATCGTCAAAGGCACATTCATTAGCAAATTGGCCAGGATCACCACTTTGCCGGCGGCGTCATGGCCCTCCACATCGCCCGCCGGGTCGGCCTCCGCATAACCGAGAGACTGCGCCTCGCCTAACGCCGCGGGATAGGTTGCCCCGGCTTCCATCTTCGTCAGGATGAAATTCGTCGTCCCGTTGAGAATCCCCTGAATTCGATGAATGCCCGCCGCCGACAGAAATTCTTGCCCGATCCGCAAGGTCGGCGTCCCACTCATCACCGTGCCCTCGACGCCGATCTGCGCGTTGTGCGTCCGCGCCAGTTCACTCAATTTGGGATAGTGCAGCGCGACGGGGCCTTTGTTCGTCGTCACCGCATGTTTGCCCAACTCCAATGCTTGACGCAGATGGGTGAAGGCCGGCTCGCCGGTTTTCAAATCCGTATAACTTAACTCGACGATGACCTCCGCATTGCTTTCGGCGATGGTGCGCTGCGCCTCCCAGCCTTTGGCGGGTACGGATATCCCTTCAAGTTTGCCCGTCGTTTGGACGGCATTCAGCAACGCCGCCGGGTCCAGCCCATTGGGATCATGAACACTGCCCTTCAGTAAATCGCTGACCGCGACGATTTGAAACTGAACGTCGAACCGCTGCGCGAGGTCCGCGCCCCGATCCCGCAGAATTTGGGCAAAGCCCTGCCCCACATTTCCAAAGCCGATGAGTGCTAGACGATAAGTGTACATCTTTTTTCTCCGGATTGAACGTGGTTATCTAAAACTTCACCGGCAGCGCTTCCAATCCGCGCAAGACCAGGCTCGGACGCCAGCGTAGCGACTCCGGCGAACCTTTCAGCCGTAAATCAGGCAGTCGGCGCAAAAGTGTGTTAATAGCGATCTGCGCCTCAAGGCGCGCGAGCGGCGCACCCAAACAGTAGTGGAGGCCCTGACCAAACGCCAGGTGCTTATTGTTCTCGCGCGTGAGGTCCAGCGTATCCGGATTCTCAAACACGGTCTCATCCCGATTAGCCGAGCCGATGACGCCGAATACCAATTCGCCGCGCGGGATGGTCACATCGTGCAGCGTCACATCGGTGCGGGCATAGCGTTCAGTGGACAGGAAGACCGGCGCCGTATAACGCAATAATTCCTCGACGGCCGTTTTAATCAGCACCGGGTCGCTGCGTAATTTCTCCAATTGCTCAGGATGCCGCAGTAATTCCAATGCCCCACTGCTAATTAGGTTAACCGTCGTCTCGTGTCCGGCGATGAGCAGGATGAAAATCATCGCCATCAGTTCGTCTTCACTGAGCTTATCCCCGGCCTCTTCCACCTGGAGCAGGGCGCTCGTCAGATCATCGCCCGGATTCGCGCGCCGCACTTTGAAGAAGTGCCGTAAGTAACGACTGAATAGCCAAATATTTGGAATGACCTGCCAGGGCGTGCTGAAGGAACTGATCGAGACGATGGATTTTGACCAGCGATGAAACTTTTCTCGATCCTGAATCGGGACGCCCAGAATTTCGGTGATGATCGTCATCGGCAGCGGCAGCGCATAATCGCGGATCAAGTCCATTTCGCCTTTGGACGCGACGGTTTCCAGCAGTTCATCTGCCAGCGTTTGGACGCGCGCCCGCATCTGCTCGATCAAGCGCGGCGTGAAGGCTTTATGCACCAGCGCCCGTAACCGCGTGTGGTCGGGCGGGTCGAGGTCAAGCATGTTGCGCTCTAGCGGCCGGAACATCGGCGGAATCCACGGCTGTTTGCGAAGCTGCTCCGGTGTCAGAATCCTGTGGCGGTTCTTAGCGAACCGCTCGTCCTTCAGCACCAAGTCCACATCCGCGTGACGCGTCACCAGCCAGATGGGAGTTTTATCCGCCAACGTGGTGCGGCAGATGGGCTGCTCAGCCCGCAGCCGCGCGAAGTAGGGAAACGGGTTGGCTTTGAATTGCGGCGAGGTGATGTCTGTGGGGTGAGAAGATGTCATGATTTACTCTTAAGTATCCCAGCCTTTGAGGGTGTCGGTATACCTTCAAGGGCTACACTATGTTGGTGCCTCGATCCCGCAGAATTTGGGCAAGCCTTGTCCTACATTTCCAAAGCCGATCAAAGCCAAACGATAAGTGCGCATGATGTACACCCCCAATCCTAATTTCATGAGTTATTTGAAGCAGGTCAATTTAAAGTATCGTTGGTCAGCTTCCTAATTCTTACTTTCATTCTTCTCTCCATCCTCAGTTAAAGGGGATGAATAGAAATATTTCAGGATATCTCTTGTATCAAATAAGCTGGCTCGAGCGGCTCTCTTGAACTCGAAGACTACTGAGTAACTGTGTTCTGCGTTAGGAGGAATTGCGGCGGGTTTGCCATCAGCCGTAACAAGAATTCTAGAGAGATTTGTTATTGGCTCAATCTCATGTTCATCACCTGTATGATATAACAATGACTTTGGGCGTTGTCTTTGGATATTAGAGTGCATGATGTCGTTGCGGCGCTGGTTGATTAACTCGGCAAGCGATCGAATAGGATCGGATATAATCCCCTCTTGGCTACACCTCTTTATAATTTTCCCCAAAGCCCAAGTGTCTTTGGTAATGTCCCTGCGGTAAAGCTCGTATCGCAATGTGATCTCAAGTAGGGCTGCTGACATTACAATACAGGCTCGGAACTTCCCATAGACGTAACACCAAGCTGCTTCTTCCCATGTTCTAGGTATAGAACTTTCAAGTGCCATTGCAACGAATTCTTTATCATTCTCTGCTGCATGTACAAAATGTGGTGTGTAGGCCAACTCTGTGCCACCAACACCTGGGCCGCCAACTTCTTCAAGACGCAAAGCCCATTCTGGTATTTCATACTCAGCAATCAGTCTCAACCGTTTTTGAAGTATCTCTAGCATTTAACCTCCTGAGATTGCGCACTGTTCTCCAAACTTATATCCAAGATGTCTACTTGCGACTCTGCCGTCTCTGTCGGCTTCTCGGTTGGAGAGATCTCAGTAAAAATGGCGCAGACTCGTGAGGTCTCAAAGGCCTCGCGGGTCTTGAAGCGACAATCAGTTGTCAAACTCTCGGCTTTGCCATCTCCGTCAACTCTTCAGTTTTCATTCGCTCATTAATTGCGTTTTCTCAAAAATCATCACATCCCCGCTATCCGGGTCTCCATACGTAAAGATCAATCCGTGCGGCGGCTCATTGTTCGTTAGGTTCACGACCGAATCATCCAACACGGGATCAAACACAATTCCCCAGGAGGCGGTGTGTTCATCGCCGCCGGAGACGGTTCCAACCGCCTTGATCTTCCAATTGCCTGTCATTGATAAAAGTGAATCGAACTTGTATTCCGCTGCGCCTGTTTCTTTCCAGAGGAGAAAGTTCGTAGCAGTATAAGTTCCATTGCTATTAAGTTCAATCGTCGCTGGCTGGCCCTGAAGAAAGCTTAACCCCTCCGTGGACAGCGTCTGTTCTTTCAGAATATAAACGCCGACCACGTTTTCAGATGGGGGCTGTTGAGTTGTGAACAAGTGCGCGTAAGGATCGTACTGGCAAAAACAAGCCGAGGAAATTAGTGCGAGGACCGGCAAGAGTGCAAGCTGATAACGCCGCATCAGGCCCTCGCTATGGCTCTGCTGTTTCCGTTGGCTCCTCGGTGGGAGAGAGTTCGGTGGGGATTTCTGTTAGCTCCGGTGTGGGCGTCAGCAGCGGCACCCCACGCCGATTGGTGAGCTGCGTCACGTCCGAGGCAAAGCGTGGCTGTAATCGGAAACGCGGCTCTTTATCGCGAACGGTGGTGTACTCCACAACAACGCCGGTGATCATCCACGTTTCCCCGCGACGCACTTTGGGCCGGCGCACGCCGGTCGTGGAACTGAAGAAGACTCGGGTTGGGCCGGAACCATCATCAATCCAAAAAGCGCCGGACTCCAAACGCACCACTTTCCCCGTCACGTGTACCAGCGAGCCTTCCACGCTTTCGCCAATTTGCGCGGTGCTCACGTCCACTGGAATCATCGGCACAATATCGTTCTCTAAACCAAACACGACGAGCGATAGATTGCGGACGTAAACTTGCAGCAGCCCACTGCGATGCCGGAGATAACCGAGGACCGTGACCGTTTGCCCAACTTTCAACTCCGGCCAATTTCCGCGCCCAAGATAAATGGCGACCCCGCCGGTATCGTCTTGAATGTAGATGAGACGTTTGCTGAAGACCGAGGCCGGAACCGTGACCCGACCAGTGACCGTGACCCACGCGCCATCACCCCATTGACGGAAGGTCCCGATGGGGACGGGCGTCGGCGCGGGCGGCACCGGTTCGGCGCGGTTGCTCCCGCCCGGCGTGGGAATGCCGCGATCATTCCAGTCGCCGCCATCCGGGATGCGCGCCCAAGAGACGTTTACTCCCGGATCATCCTCATAAGCCCATTCATCCGCGACCGTGCCATCCGAGTGCAACAGTCGGGCGGAGTCGCCACTGTCGTTCAAGGTCAGGTGCGTTGTGTCTTGGAAGAAGACTAGAATCTGATGGGGCTGAAGCAACGTGCCATTGGGAATCTTGTAGGGCGAACTGCCTCCCGCCATATCGTCCAGCAGCCAGCCGGAAATATCAGCGGCGATGTCAAGGGAGTTGATGATTTCAATGAACTCTTCCGCGCCGCTCCCCGGGCGCGGCAGAAATTCGTTGAGGAGTACACCGGCCGGATAAGGTGCGGGAGTCGGCGTGGGGAAGTTGGATGAGTTGATGTTGCGCGGCGTGCCGTTGAGCGGGCTGCCATCCGCGTCTAGCCCGTTGATGGTGAAGCCGTTGTTGCTCTGCCAGTTGCCATCGTTGTCTGGGCCAGCGCCAAGGCGCTCCATCGAAGCCAAGATCAAGCTATCACCGGCGGGCCACGGGCCTCCATCCCCATTGGCGGTGTCAATCAGATTTCCGCCGGGGTCGCGCAAAGTCAACACCTCGCCGCTGTTGTTCAACCCGCCGGTGTAAATCAAATCAGCGCTGATGTCGGAGACAGTGGCGTTATCGGTTCGCTCCAGCAGCAGAAAACTATTCGCGCCAATCGTGAGGGATGGAAAGACGATGTGAATGTCGCCGCCATCCGAAAGCGTGCAGCCCAGCAGGTTTATCGGAGCGCCGCCGGGATTGTATAACTCGATCCACTCATCACCGGAGGAAGCTGCCGTTCCACTCCAGGCGACTTCGTTGATGATGACCGCGCGCGGCGGGATGGCGGTGGGTGTGGAGGTCGAGGTCGGTGTGAGCGTAGGGGTGAGGGTTTCGGTGGGCGTCGGCGTGTCGGTCGAAGTCGGTGGCGGGAAAGTGGTTGAGTTCGGTTGTTTGGGTGTGCCGTTAATGGGATTGCCGACCGGGATGCTGGCGTCCAGCCCATTGCGATACACGCCGTTGTTGCTGGCCCAATTGGTGTCTGAATCCGGGAGTGAGGCACTGATGCGTTCCATCGAATAATGACCAGGGCTGCCGCTCCCGGCGGGCCACACGCCGCCGTTTCCATTGGCCGAATCAACTAAGTTGTCGTTCGGGTCTTTGAGCAGCAGAGTCTCGCCAGTATCATTTAGCCCTCCGGTGTAGGGTGGCTGATCGGCGTTGATGTCGGAAACGGTCGTCTCGTCCGTGCGTTCGAGCAGGAAATAGCCGCCCGCTGGAATGCTGCCAGTTAGATTGATCGTAGGTGAGCCGTCCGTGCTGGACAATTTCCAACCGGCCAAGTTCACCGGGAAGCTGTTCGGGTTGTAGAGCTCAATCCACTCATCATTACTTGAAAAGGCAGTCCCTCCCCACGCAACTTCGTTGATGACGACTGTCAATGGTGAAACTGGAGTTGGCGTTGAGGTGATGGTTGGCGTGAGGGTGGGAGTGAGTGTCTCAGTGGGCGTTGGTGTATCACTGGGGGTAGGAGTCTCGGAAGGAGTTGGTGTATCGTTGGGTGTCGGAGTCGCTGTAGGTCCAGCAGTGTTGATTGGGTTCGGCGTGCCAACTATAAAATCGGAAAAATTGTTGTCAGTGTCCGTAAAGCCATTTCCGTTTCTAAGAGCGGCTGTTGTGCTGCTCAGAGTTGGAGTTGGAAGGGTTTCGGAACAATTGGCTGTACTCCCGTACCCAACGAAATCAATAATACTGGCAGTGAAAGGGCAACCGATACCGCTGAGAGCAGTAGTGTTAGTGACTAATGCAACCTTCCCGGATGTGGCACTCAGGTTAATACTCCCTGTTGCATCTGGGGTAGGGAGATTAACTGTTCCCCCACTACCTGCCGCTTCTTGCACAAGATAATATTGACCTGGAGCAATGCTGCCGGACAAAATTGTAACTTGCCAAGAAGTGCCACTGCTCGAAGTATACTGAACCGACCAGCCACTCAAATTGATTGTCGTACCGCCCCGATTAAACAGTTCAATGAAATCGTTCTTGTAGGTTGCGCCGGCGTTGCCGCCGCCCCCATACACCTGGCTGATGACGATGGTGCTGGAGAGGCCCTGCACCGGGCGCGGCGTCGTGGCCGCATGAATGACGAGAGCCGTCGCGAGGACGAGACGGAGGCGAAGGGGGGTCGTCATGATCAGGTCCTCTGTTGGCCACAGAGTATCGCGGTCCGCCGTAACAGCGTCATGACTGACCCGTTCCGGCGAGGGCTGACGCGCTGTAGGCGCGGCAATACGCGAGTGGATCTTAGCGGAGTCCCGTCTTG
>Ga0209382_10009738_pt1 | contig 12004 bp, 13 predicted proteins | sample SoiMetdeltSBSDD5_FD_187599 | JGI IMG/M metagenome (GOLD analysis project Ga0209382, IMG submission 187599) | Bulk soil microbial communities from a Populus tree surrounding site in Tennessee, USA - Soil MetaG P. deltoides SBSDD5 (SPAdes) (version 2) | ecosystem: Environmental > Terrestrial >... | reverse complement strand
CGTGCAGCCGGCCGTCACCGACGTCTTGGTGGCGACCGCCTTCTTCGCCTCGCTCGCCACCGCTCGGCCGGTCGTCGCGCGGTTGGCTTCGGACTTCTTCCCGATGAGCGCGGAGGTGGCGATGCGGCCCCGGGTCCGGCGGCTGTTTTGGTACCTCACGCTGCTGTGGGGGATGGTTTGCCTCGGCAAGGCCTCGGTCACGGTGTCGCTTCTGGTGTCACAGTCGACAATGACCTTCGTCGTCGTCAAGAGCATCTGCCTCTTCACGATCACGGTCGTCGCGGTCACCGCCACCGTCCTGGCTGCCCTCCGCGTCGCGCGCCAGGAAGGCCTCCTCGCGGCAGCATGACGGCGGGATGCGTCCGACCAGAAGTCACGGTTGAGTCTGTAGACCCGCGATTAGGACGAGACCGACGTTTAGATGGGCTTGCGGGGGTCCCACAGGCCGTCGTTGAGTTGGCCCCATTCTCGCGGGTTGAAGAGCATCGATGCTGCCGAGCAGATCCGCCGTCTCCGTCGGAACCTGCGGAGCTACCGGCTGACCGGTCTTGGCGTGTCGGCTGGCGATGTGCTGCCGAGCCAGGTTGCGCAACGCTCCGTCGCCATAAGCGGCTGTGACCGGATCCTTCGTCTCGTGTCGCCCGGGCGCCGGAGGTCGCCCTGCATTGCGGCGGGATCGTGATGCCGGTAGCGTCGGTGGTCCGTCACCTTTCGGTGCTGCTCCGGACCCTGGCAGCCGTGCACGAACGCACAGCGCTCTTGTTGCGGTCCGCTTTCCGCCTTCAAGTCGCTGTCATGCGTGTCACTTGCCGCCGGGTGGGTTCTACAGGATGCGAGCGGTGAGGCGAGGGTGGTTTCAATGTGGAAGAAGAACTTGGCGAGGACAGCTGTGTCCCCTGGCCTGGTGGCGGAGTACCTCGATCGGATGACCGATGAACGAGAGACCGACCTCGAACGGCGGCTGGCAGCCTTGGAGGCCCGGGAGGCGGCGTTTGCCGAGCGCATGTGGGTCGCCCAGGAGATCCTGGCTGCCGCTGACCAGCGGGATGCCCTCGCCGATGCTCGAGACCTTGCTGCCGACCGGCGTGAGCACGGCCTCGACCAGGCTGAGTTCCTGGCTGCCGATGGTGAATACGGCAACGGCTTGCCGGAGCGTCGTGCCGCGGCTCTAGATCGTGAGTGCGCGAAGGATGACCGCATCGCAGCCCGGCGCGATCGGATCGCCCTGGCTCAAGGCCGTGTTGAACCGAGTGGGCTCCAGTCCTCGGACTAGTCCAGGGAACTGCATACCCGGTGTGCTGATATCCCGCGTGCGTGACTTGCTTCGTCGCGGTGAACCAGCCGTCGAGCGTCCGGCTCACGCCGCGGTTGGTGGTCCTAGGCCACCGGCATGTAGAGGTAGTTGCCGAGATGGTCCCGGGCGGGTTGTCGCGTCTGTGGGCTGTACACCAATCGGTACTGGAACTGTTGACCACCGACCATCAGTTCGACCGTTCCGGGTGGGGTGGTGTCGCGGGTTAGAGTCCACGATCGTCCGTGGGCCGGGCCGCAGTAGGCGCGGGCCTGGCTCTGGTCGACGGAGATGGCCCGGGTTTGCGCGCCAGATGGCGCCGCGTGTGCTGTCGTCATCGCTCTCGACCTCCGGCAAGTGAGAGGATCAGCTGCCGGGGTCCGAGGCAACAAGGGTCTTCAATTGTACCCAGGTTCGCGGATCCTGACCTTCCATGGCCGCTCGCCGGACTACCGCATCCCGAGGGTATAGAGGCGGCGCCGTGGGAGTCGAGTGGCTGTGGGGACACTGTTGGCGCGTACTGTTTGCCGGGATGCGGGTCGCCTGTCGACATCCTGACGCAGCGACGACCGCCGAGGTGGCGGGTCGGCCAGGCCGTACTCGGCCGCGAAGATGTCGAAAAGGTGCAGGGCACTCATACTCAGCTTGGGTCACCTGATGACGGGGAGTGGCCGGGGTCGTCGCGGCCTTCGACCACATCGGCGGCGAGGTCGGCCAGCCGACGGTTGGACGACCGTGCTGTGCGGCGAAGCCGGTCGAAGGCGGTGCCCATGTCAATCCCGTCTCGCTCGGCGAGTACGCCTTTGGCCTGTTCGATGACGATCCGGCTGTTGAGGGCGCTCTGTAGCTGGGTGGCCAGCGTCTCGCGGCTGCTGGAGACTCGTTCTTGAAGGATCGCGATGGTCGATACGTCGGCCAGTGCTTGGGCCACGCGCAGGTCGTCGTCCAGGACGTCGGCGGGCTGGGCCCAGAAGAGATTGAGCGCGCCGATGGTGTTGTCCCGCCAACGCAAGGGGAGGGCGTGCACCGTCTCGTAGCCGGCGGCCCCGGCCGCGGCGGCGAAACGCGGCCAGCGGTGGCTGCCGGCACTGAGCCGCTCGGCGCTTATGGGCCGGCCCTCGACGTAGCAGTCGTGGCAGGGCCCTTCGTCGGTTTGCAGCTCGAACAGCTCGAGCAACCGGATCTGCTCGTTGGACGACGCGGCGAGGTGGAGCCGTCCGCGTGGGTCGCCGAGCACGATGCCGGCGGCGTTGACCTGGAGTAGTTCGACGCACCGCTCGGTCAGCAGGTGGAGCAGGTCGATCACGTCGTAGTCGTCGACGAGGGAATCCGCGAGCTCGACGAACGTCGTTGCGAGGCGCTCGGTATCCATGTCGCCTATTTTCCACGCGACACGCATCCGGCGCACTCAGGCGTCGAGCCGGATTCGGCGGGTGACGATGTCGTGGGACAGTTCGGCGATCGACCGTCCGTCGGCATACGCGGCGGCGCACAAGCGCGCGAAGGCGTCGAGGGCGTCGACGTGAAGCTGGATGGTGAGCATGCCGGTGGCCTGGTGGACCTCGGCGCGGCACCTGCTCTCGTCGGCGATCACCCACGCGAGGGCATCCGGCGACCCAATCTCGGGGGCGTCGAGTAGCACGATCGCGGCCGCGTCGGCCACCGCGACCGCGTCCGAGCGGTCGGCGTTCGACAGGGTGCCAGACCTTCGGCGGTAGAACCCGAGGACGCCGAGCGACGTCGCTCCGACCTGGACCGGCCAGCCGTAGGCCGCGCCGGCGCCCAGTCGGACGGCGGCGGGTGAGAACCATGGCCAGCGGATCGCGCCCGAGTCGTTGAGGTCGTCCTCGAGCGATGGCGCAGCGCTCCGGGCGACGTCGACACCTGGACCCTCGCCAAGTTCTACCTGCAGATCGTCGAGCTGATCGGTCGTCCGGTCGGTCGCGTGAACCGTCATCCGGTGTGGTCCGGCGGCGATCAGCTGCACGCTGGCACCGGAGACGTCGAGGCTGGAGACGCACAGCTCACACAGGCGGGCTACCCGAGCGGTCACCGTGCCGCCGGCTGTGAGCAGCTGTTCCGGCCAACCGGTTGGAAGCATGCGGGTCCCTACTGCTCGACCGGAACCGAAGGTTTGCGTAGCCGAGCGCCGACGTCGCGGAGATGTCGCAGGACCTGACGGTACGACGCGAACGCGGAGGTTTCCTCGTAGGTCACGCCGTACCTGTCGCAGAAGCGTTGGACGACCGGCTGCGCACGACGGAGGTTGGGCCGCGGCATACTGGGGAACAGATGGTGCTCGATCTGATAGTTCAGACCCCCGAGGACGATGTCGACGACCGGGCCGCCACGGACATTGCGGGTTGTCAGGACCTGCCGGAGCAGCGGGTCCTCCGACTGTTCGGGCGACATCATCGGCATCCCCTTGTGGTTCGGCGCGAACGAGCAGCCGAGATAGAGGCCGAGCAGACCCTTGTGGATGGCGACGAAGGCGATGGCTTGCGGCCAGCTCATGGTGGTGACCAGCAGCGCCGTGTACGCGACGAAGTGGGCGGCAAGCAGGCCGAGCTCGACACCGCGGTCAGGTACTCCATGGCGCCGTAGTGCGCGCACGCTGGATACGTGCAGGCTGATCGCTTCGAGCAGCAGCAGGGGAAAGAACAGCCAGGCCTGGTGGCGGGTCAGCCACGCCGCGGCCCCACGCCGATCGGCCGCACTTTCGACGTCGAAAACCAGAACACCTGGATGGACGTCCGGATCGGATTCCAGGTCGTTGGGGTGGGCATGGTGGGCATTGTGCTTGTCGACCCACCAGCCGTAACTGAGTCCGCTCAGCAGATTGGCATGCACCAGGCCAAGCAGCCGGCTCCGACCCCTTCGCCGGGTGACCTGACGGTGGCCCGTGTCGTGGCCGAAGAACGCGACCTGGGTGGACACGATCGCGAAGCCGGCCGCGATCGCCAACAGCCACCACGACCCACGCAGCAGCACCATCGCGGCGACGACGATGGCGAGTGCGCACAGGTTGGCGATCAACAGACCGGCGTAGAACCCCGGCTTGCGGCCAAGCAGGCCGAGCCGGCGGATCTCGTGTGCCAGCTCGGCGTAGCCGCTCGGTTTGACCGGGATGGGCTGATCCTCGGTGACAGACATCTCGACTCCGCTCGGTGGCGATTCACCACCAGGGGCCGGAGCGGTCTCCCTCTCAGCCTACGGCTGACGCCGAACCGAACCAAAACGACAGCCGGCCGATGCCGAGAATCCGTCAGGTGCATCATCGTCCGATTCCTATGCTCGACTAGGGCTCGATCGCCAGCACAACTGTCGGGTGGCATGTCCGCAGCGTGCTCAACGTCTACGACGCGTGGGTAGGCGTAGCTGATGGGACGGGACGCGCGGAGCGCGTCATCGAGGTCCGGCAGCCGGCAGTGACACGCATTTCCGCTTGGCCCCGATCTCCGGAGCCACGCCCGCCGTATCTACCAACAAACACGCCCCCGGTGTAATGGGACGACGGGGGGCCGCCTTCAGGGTCCTCGTCGTTGCTGAACACCCGTTGTCGGTGCCCTGTGGTCAACGTGAACCGCGAGCAACGCCTCAGCCAGCCAGACGCTACTGATCCGCCGTGCTCAGCCTTCGGGTAATTGACGACGCTCCAGAACGACGATGCAGTCAGGGCACCGCACATACTCGTTGCCCGGGTCAGTCATCCAAGCCACGGCGTGTACGAACCAGCCGACGCCGAGGATCTGCTTTCCGCATTCGACGTAATCGCTTCCCTCACTCCACGCATGACCCCTGCGCGACGATTCCCCTCGGTCAGGTCCGGGGGCGAGCGGCTCAACGATGGTCATGTAGGCGCTCATGGAGCCGACGATCCCGTGAGCGCCAGCCCACCAGTAGGGCCGAATGGCTCGAGGTCACAGGCAAGGGATCTGTTGGGTCTTACCGCTCGAAGCGGGCTGCCGGCGAGTGTCTCGGCCGGTGAACCTGGCGAAGGGCGGCTGAGCTGGGGTGTTGTGGGGTGGGCCTACCTGGACTTGAACCAGGGACCTCTTCCTTATCAGAACTGCCAGCCGTCAACGGCGGGTCCGGGCAGGGGGCGGCTAATCGTGCTCCGACAATGGTTTGTGCCGGCCGATGCCGTCATGTGCTGCCCCGTGCCGACGCCTTTGATGAGTTTCTGATGTGTCCTAAGGGCGTTTGCGCCTACGCAACCTCTTGGTAGAGATCTCGGTCGGTCAGGGGGTGACGCTGCTGTACTTGACCAAGTCAACGCAGAAGTCGCCGGTCGTGTCGGTGCGGCCCGTGGACTCGCGGATCACGCGGAACGAACCATCCACCTCGGTGTCGTCGTCGGGATTGCCGGGCGTGCCGTTGAAATCGACCTCGAAGGCGAACCGGATGGTGCCGGGATCGAGCAGCACCTGGTTCCCGGCGTTGTCGTAGTACTTGGAGCCACCGGCGGCCCAGGTCTCAATGGTCGCCGTGCCGTCGCCGTTGTCGGTGATGTTGTGGTCGGCGCGGACCACGCTGAACACGTTGGTGAAGGTGCCGCCGTTGTCCAGATTGGTCCAGGTCACCGAGCCGCGCACATTCTCCTTGAAGTAGGGGAACGCTGAAGATCCGCGCTGGTTGAACAGGAAGTTCACGTCCACGTCGACATCCTCGCGGGTCGGCGTGCCGGTGGTCTGGCAGGTGAAGAAGTTGGTCTCGGACTCGTGGAAGTGGCCCTTGTCGATGGGCCGAGAGGTGGCCGGGGACGGGGCCAAGGTCAGGCCGAGGGTGATAAGACCGCAACAGGTGGCGGCTGCCGTAGTGCGCAGCATGGGACTCTCCTTGCCAACGGATATTGGAACCCCTCAGAGGCGTGCGAGGGACTTGCGCGCCATGGGTGCTCCCTTCGTAGCGAGCAGCCGGCGGCCTCGACCTGATGCTCCCAAGAAGGTACCGGCATCAGTGCAGCCGAATCTGGTGTGCTGTGGGTAATGGCGTCTAGGGCCGAACGACCCACACCGTCGACAACCTGTGACTGCGAGCGAACCTAGCTTCGATCTGCCCTTATCTACACCGCGTGTAACTAATCCTGACCCTTCGTCCCGAACGCAATCCCCCGCTGCCGACGCGTGCCAACCAGTACACCTGATGGTCTGATCCACGCGTGGCGAGTGTCGATCATCGCGAACTCTCATCGCTCGATAAGAGGGACGCTGCCGAGTTTCTGCCGAGGACTGTCGACGTGAGGGCAAGGCCCACTCGCTAGTCCAACCCAGAGGAAGACCGGCCAGTAGGCGACGCTCAAGATGGTTATGAGTGCGCCGAACACGAGTAGTCAAGGCCGAAGTCCGCCGAAGGCTGATCTGACCGATTGTCGGTGCCTCGGTCGCTCGGAACGTCAACCTGGTCCGACCTGACGTTGGCAGGCAGCGAACACACCTGCGCGGCAAGGGCTGTTCGGCCGTGGCGTCGCAAGGCTCAGGTGTGGTGTCGTTGTGCCGCGGCATACTGAGTGGTGGAGGGATCGATGCGATGACGAGCGAGGGCCCGGAGGGCGTGGCGCCGGCTGCCGGCAAGGTTTCAGACGGCTCGCAAGGGCGCGACGATGACGGTTTCCTTCGGATGTTGGTCCGGTTCTGCAACGAGACCGGAGCAGGCATCGCCCTGACTGTGCACGCCGGCGGGACGATCGTCAGCGGGACCCTCATCTCGGACACCGAGTACTACCAACTGCTCGCAGAACGCGTACGCACCGCCCTACCGTCCGACGAATCAGCCGAGGATTTCGCCGGAGGCGTCGACCAATGGGCGCGGCTCATCGCAGGAGAGGACGCCAAGGAGGAACCGAACGGCGAGAAGCCTGCGGATCAGAAAGTCAAGACGACTCGAGGGACTTCCTACCTGCACCTAAAGGATGCGTCTCTCGGCCCCTCGCTTGCCGAACTGTCCCCCCAGGAGCGGGTTCTGTGGAGGGGGCGTCTGAGTAGTATCGACGGTTGGATGCTGGGATCATTCGAGCCAAAGATGTGACATCCCCGCGGCTGTAGCCGCCGCCCGAACCGCCACGACACGCTCCCGCTGCTCCCGCTGCTCTGGCTGAGGTTGGCGTCGGTGTCGTCGTCGTCCCACGGCTACTCGCTCTCCTCATCGTCGTCGCTCGTCTCTCGGTCGACCTCGTCACGGACGGCCTTGTTCCCGAGGTCGACCAGCTCGCCGAGGTTCTCGACCTCGGCGTCCGGGTGCTGCTCATTGGCGAGCCGCGACATGTCGAGCATCTCGTCCAGGCCGCGCCGTCGGTGCTCGGAGGCCCGGCCGTCGTGAGCCAGCCAAGTCTGGACTGCCTCGACGCCGTGGTAGAGCCTGGCTGCGACGCCGAAGTCGAGGTCGCAGAGCTGCTTCCACGTCGACACGAGACGGTCCCATGCCTTGTGGTCCTGGGTCGCCCCGGCCATCTCGAAGACCGCCCCGGACAGGTCGCGTCCGAATGCTTGGACGAGCCGCTCGACCTCGTCCCGGTGCTCCTCGTCCTTCGTCATGCGGGGTCTCCTTCGTCTCCCGTGCCTCGGTGGTCATCGTCACCGTCGCCGGTCACCACGAGCGTAAGCCGTCGGCCTACGAACGGCTGGAGTTGGAGGAGGCCCGACAGCGCGCGCTCCAGCATCGTGTCCCCTGGTGCGCGTTCCACTGACAGCATCTCAGGCGTCATGACTCCCTCGTTGCGAACGTGGCTGATCATCAGCGAGCCGTGACTCCACGGGGCGCGCTGACCGCGGATTGCCGCGAGTTCACCTGTGTTGAGGTGCGTCCCGACCCGTTCCCGTCTCCCACTTGTCTCCCACCGGGGTGTGCGTCGCGATGAGTTTCGCCTTCGGCGACTGTCTATAGGTGGTGGGGGCGACTTGGAGGTTCTTATGTTTGCAGTCATCGGCACGTGGTCGGTCGACGGCCCGTTGGACTCAGAGCAGTTAGCCCACATCGCCGATACAGTGCGGCAGCAGCCGGGGTTCGTACGCGGCTATTGGGGCCAGGAGCTCGACGACCTCACGTCTGCGCACGCGGTGGCGTTCTTTGAGGATGAGGCCCGGGCGCAGATGATGGCCGAAGGAGTCAAGGCTGCGATTTCCTCGGCTCAGCTTCGCGTCGTCCGCGTGCTGAAGGAAGCGTAGAACCGGGCCGATCCCTTTCCATGCCTCGCCGGGAACTGAGATTCGGTGCGGTCGCTTCTTTCCCGTGATTCCCCGCGGCTGCAACCTCAATGTGGCACGCGCCCAGCTTCGGGAGCGACCTCTTCCGTGTCAACGCATCGGAGGCGGCGGTGAGAGGTTTCGCCTTCGCCTCTCGGGCGGGCTCGGCGTGCGTTGGCGTGCTCTCTTGTGCGACGCCATAGGCCAGCAGTTAGGCCCAACCCGCTTCCAGCTCCCAAAGCCGCCGCGGGTCAGTATCCCAGTGATTCCCTCTCCGCCCGTGCCGGTGCGTGGCGGTGAGCCGTCTTAGGTCGGGTGGGGTTGTTGCATTGGGGCGGGTGTTTGTTCGGCGGGTTGGCTTCGGGTGTAGAGCAGGACCGCGGCGATGAACAGGACCAGCCCGGTCGGTCCGAACGGTGGCGGGTGCGCGGCGATCAGGATTCCGGATAGTCCGAGGAGGATGGGAACCGCGATGGTCACGCCGGCCTGGCGTCGGAGCGCGATCCCGGCCGCGATGGTTGCGGTGAGCAGCGAGAGGGTTCCGATGATGTTGAAGACGCCGAAGTCGCGGACGAGGATGTTTTCGGTGAATTCGTTGACGAGGGTTGATCGGGTGCCGCGCTGGTCGGCTGGCAGGGCGTTGACGTCTTGGATGAGAACGCCGGTGCCGATGCCCAGCAGCACCTCCCAGGCGGTGTAGAACAAGGCGAAAGGCACCAGCGCGATCCGACAGACCTGCGCCGCGGTCTTCTCGACCCCGCGCACGAGCAGGTAGATCGCTATGGCGAACAGCGGGATGAAGATCATCATGCCGACGTGGACGACCAGCCAGCGATTCACGTCGTCGCGTATCTCCGCGTAGGGGTCGTCGCCCTCCGCGAGCGGGTGGAACAACAGCAGCACCGCCCAGGCCAGCGGCACCCCGATCAAGAAGGCGAGTTCGCGGCGAGAGAACCGCGCCGAGTCCATGGCGACTCCTCTGGGGCCGAGGTGACGCGACCGTACACCGCCCGGGCCAGCCACTGCAGGGTCAGAGGTCCCCACCGCGCCCGCGGACATTCGTCACCACCACTGCGACCGGGGTTGCGGCCGTGCCCGGGTCGTCCCGCATTGCGGTCGGACTGTGATGCGCGTAGCGTCAAAGGTCAGTCACCTTTCGGTGCTGTCCCGGACCCCGGGTAACGGTGAACGAACGCAGGTGGTCTGGTTGCGGCCCGCATTCCGTCCTCAAGTCGCTGTCACTCGACGCGCTTGCCGGCAGGTGCGCTCCGCGCGAAGAGAGCGTGGTTCCAATGCGGAAGAAGGGCTCGAGCAGAACAGTTGTGGTCCCCGTGCCCGAGACGGTGCCCCCTCGATCGGGCAACCGATGAACGAGAGACCGGCTTCGAACGGCGGCTTGGAGGCCCGGGAGGTGGCGTTGGCCGAGCGCCGGCGGGCCGTCCAAGAGATCCTGGCCGCCGCCGACCAGCGGGATGCCCTCGCCGACGAACGCGACCTCGCGGCCGACAGGCATGACCACACCCTCGACCTTGCCGAGTTTCTGGCGGCCGATGGTGAATACGGCAACAACTGGCCGGAACGTCGAGACGCGGCCCTCGCTCGCAAGCTCGCGAAGGATGACCGTGGCGCAGCCCGTCGCGATCGGATGGCCCTGGCTCAAGACCTTACTGATCCCGGTGGTCCCCAGGCCTCACGCTAGTCCCGGGAACTGCCCGCCGGTGAGCCGGTATCACGGCGGGATGACTTGCGCCATCGCGGTGAAATCAGCCGCGCAGTCCCCGATCCGCACTGGGACGCTGTCGCGCCACCCGCCCCGGTTCCCGGTCATACTCGGCGCCGCACCTCGTAGCTGCCGATCGTAGGTCGGAGCGGAGCAGGTCAAGAGGCGGGCTTGCCCGATCACGTAGGGACGCCGTCAGGCGCTCTTGACGTGCGAAGTGGAGGCCGAAGGCTGGTACGAAGGGGTGCGGGGCCTCGCCACGGATACACGCCCGGCGGCGCGAGCTGGCATGCTGCGTGGGCGCTCTGTCGCGGCGCGCCCGCAGGGCGCGCCCTTGACATCAGGAGAGCCAGTTTCCGCAACGCAGGAATCGGGACGCTTGTCCTGTGCCACCTGACATGCGACACACGCTAGCCCGCCGTGTGGGCACACGAGCGGTACGAATGGTCGGACAACCATGTCGTGGGCACGACACCCTAATCCCGGCAATCGACGCGTACTCGCGCTGTTGGCCTTTCTCGACGCGGACGATCGCTTGCCGCACATGGGTTTGCGCCCGTACCCACCACCGGAGTCATCCGGCACGGTGAGCACGGGCGCAACCCCCAACCCCGATCGCTACTCGGTGACGACCGCGCGGAGCACGTCGACTCGGGCCGCGGATCGGGCCGGGCCGATCGCCGCGAGGACGCCGGCCAGTCCGGCGAGCACGATGTAGAGCAGGACCTGCGGCACCGGAACGGAGATGGCCTTGATGCCTTCGTCCTTCAGGGCCTGGGCCAGGGCCAGACCGAGGCCGATCCCCAGCGCTGCTCCGATGACGGCTCCTATGAGCGAGATGACGGCCGATTCCCATCGCACCATCGCCCGCACCTGTCCGGAGGTCATGCCGACCGCGCGTAGGAGACCGAGCTCCCTGGTCCGCTCGAAGACCGACAGCGCCAGTGTGTTGACGATGCCGAGCAGCGCGATGATCACGGCGAGCAGCAGCATGACGGTGACCAGAGTGAGCAGGTTGTCCACGGTGCCTCCGATCTGGTCCTCGTAGCCCTGCTGGTCGACGACCTTGGCGTCTGGATGGTCGGCCAGCGCCGCATCGATATCCGACTGCACAGCGGCCGGGTCGGCTCCGTCGGCGACGATCACCAGCGAGGTCGTGGTCAGTTGCTCCCCGGCGTGGGCGGTCTGCCCGGCGATGCTGAGCAGGTAGTCCGCCTCGACGAAGCCGCCACTGGCGTCGTAGATGCCCGCCACGGTCAGGTCGTCCTTTCCGGTGGCGGCGAACTCGACCGGCACGGTGTCGCCGACCGCCCAGTTGTTGGACTCGGCCGCGTCCTTCGAGATCAGCACGCCATTGGGGCCAAGGTCGGCGGTCGAGCCGGCCGAGAGCTCCAGGTTGAGCACGTCGTCGACCGTGGCGGGATCGATGGCGGTGTAGGCCGAGTCGCTCCCGTTGAAACGCGCCTGACCCCATCCGTTCGGCGATATCGTCTCGACCCCGTCGACCTGCGCCGCGGCCTTGGTCGCCTGTGGGCTGAACCCGTCGGCCTGGGCGCTGGTCGTGGTGATGTAGAGATCGGCATTGGTCGAGTCGTCGAGCAGATCACCGAACGACGCCTTCAACGACGAGGCGAAAACGCCCATGCTGACGACCAACGCGAGCCCGATCATCAGCGCCGACGCGGTCGACGCCGTTCGGCGTGGATTGCGCATGGCGTTCTGTTGTGCGAGCTCGCCGGTGACACCTCGCCAGTGCAGCGGTCGGCCGATCGCGGACGCCAGCGGGCGGGCCACCAGCGGGGTCAACACGAT
>Ga0209382_10009736_pt1 | contig 12005 bp, 12 predicted proteins | sample SoiMetdeltSBSDD5_FD_187599 | JGI IMG/M metagenome (GOLD analysis project Ga0209382, IMG submission 187599) | Bulk soil microbial communities from a Populus tree surrounding site in Tennessee, USA - Soil MetaG P. deltoides SBSDD5 (SPAdes) (version 2) | ecosystem: Environmental > Terrestrial >... | reverse complement strand
GCGCGTCGGCATCCGTAAGAACGAGAACACCGATACGCGCGGGCCTATTCTCCTGGGCGCGCGCCGCCAGCGGCATTACCGCCGCGCCACCGAGAAGTGTGATGAACTCGCGCCGCCTCATAGTCGCTATTCAATTTTGGTGCTTATAGCGTGCACTGGAAGATCGACGGATCTCAGACAGGCCACCGCTTTTCTATCATTCATCAGATAGTGGCGCCGCGTACATTGGTGGCGCCGTTGCACCGCCATCACCGCGAAGACGAATTTTCCCATGTGCTGACTGGGACCCTCGGTGTATTGCTTGGCGACGCGGTTGTCACAGCTGAGCCGCATACATGGGTCTTCAAACCGCGCAATCAGTGGCATGCGGCCTGGAACGCGGGCGATACCCCATGCGAATTTATTGAAGTGATTTCGCCAGCGGGGTTTGAAGATTTCTTTCGTGAATTGCGGGCGATCTGGCCCGACAGAACCAAATCCGGCCCACTTCTGCAAAAATATGAATTGGACATGGACTTTGACAGCGCCCCTCATCTTTGTGCTCGCTTTGGTTTGAAATCTGTCGGTAGTGCTGGGCCTGCATCAGCGCGGAAATAAAACGCAAGAAGAGGAAATGGATGTCCGCTATTGGCCCAAAGCAGACATGCACTGCCGCACTGCACATGTCTGCTTTCGGGGGCAAAGCGGACATGACCGTTTGCGGGAAATCCACTGCCCTTTTGCACTGCATATGTCTGCTAATGACCCAAAGCGGACACGACCTTCCTAAGACCGCCCTCTTTCGAGCCCCGGCGCGGATTGTTACCATTGCGCGTCTGAGCCTCGGGGGCGACGACAATGAGGCGACGAGACTTTATCAGAATTGTCGGCTCAGCGGCCGCATGGCCACTTGGGGCGCACGCGCAACAGCCGGAACGTATGCGGCGCGTCGGCGTGCTCATGAATTTCGCGGAAAACGATCCGGCAGCGCAGGCGCGCCTGACGGCATTCCTGCAGCAGCAGTTGGGCTGGACGAACGGCCGCAACGTGCAGATCGACACTCGCTGGAGTGCGGGCGATCCTGAACGCAATCGCAGATACGCGGCGGAGCTAGTCGCACTCACGCCCGACGCCATCCTTGCATCGACCACCGTGAGCGTGGCTGCCTTACTTCAGGCGACGCGAGCTTTGCCCATCGTTTTCGTGCAGGTCGCTGATCCAGTTGGAGCTGGGTTCATTGCGAGTCTGGCGAAGCCGGGCGGCAACGCCACCGGATTTACCATTTACGAGTACGGTATGGGTGCGAAATGGCTAGAAATGCTCAAGGAGATCGCCCCGCGCGTGACGCGAGCGGGGAGTCATACGGGATTCCGCCAGCGTCGCCGAGATCGCCATGTTTGGCGCTATCCAATCTGTGGCGCCGTCACTAGGAATGCAATTGAGCCCAATCAGCTTGGGCAACGCCAGCGAGATTGAAGGTGGGATTAGCACTTTTGCGCACGAGCCCAATCGCGGACTCATCGTGGTGGGGAGCGGCTCGGCCTTCGTTCACCGCGAGCAGATAATCGCACTTGCGACCCGGTATCAACTTCCAGCGGTGTACCCGGATCGGGGATTTATAACCTCTGGCGGACTGATCTCTTACGGGCCTGACAGGGTCGACAGTTACCGACGCGCCGCTGGCTACGTCAATCGCATCCTCAACGGCGAGAAGCCCGCGGATCTGCCGGCGCAAACGCCAACCAAGTACGAAATGGTGATCAATCTGAAGACCGCCAAGGCGTTAGGTCTATCCGTGCCCTTGGGCATGCAGCAACGCGCCGACGAAGTGATCGAATAATATTGCCCCGCCAATGTCCGCTATTGGCCCAAAGCGGACATCACTGGTTGCGCCGCACATGTCCGCTTTTGGGGGTAAAGCAGACATGATCTTTTGCGGCGCACATGTCTGCTTTTGACCCAAAGCGGACATGCCGTTTCGACATTCAACCTCAAAAACTAGCGCCGGATTGTTTTTGATAGGGGTGCGCGTGTCACATCCGTCGAAGGGGCAGCAAAAAACCAGAAGCTGTGATCTCAACAGGGACGTTCACCAGCGCGAATTGAATTTCCCGCGCGGAACGCGCGCGCATTCGTGAAAAGGCGCAAATACACAGCGAAATTACGACCGCCCGACTTCGCCCCAGCGCGACGCCGACGTGGACTCAAATATCGTCGCTTCTTTGCCCTCGTCAGTGGCGAGCCACTCATTCAGCTCATCAAGGCTCTTTGGCCGACGACCTTTGACGCCCTCAAAAAGATCTTGCAGCGTCGGGGCTTGGACCTTCTCCAATTTCTCTTTTTCTTTGGCGCTCATGGCCTGATACTCCTCTATGCGAGCGAAGGGCGGTCGGCTCGACACCTATGGCCGCGGATTAGCGGCGCGCTTGAAGGCGTCCCACGCGGCTTGATTGGCGCGATCGAAAGCTGCACGCGACTCTGACAAGGCGCCATTCAAAGCGCCCCAGGATTCCTCTCCCGCACGCTTCAGCTTTTGCAAATTTGCTTCCGCTTCCGAAGCGTCGGCCTTCATTCTCTTCAACGCGGCATCGATGTCGTTACGCCGATCACTCGCCAATTCCGTTGCGGCACTTTGAATTTTATCCGCTGCGTCGCGCCAAGCCTTCAGTTGGGCGTTGGCTGCTCCATGAAATGTCGCCTGCTGTTGATCGACCTGCTTGCCGAAAGTTTCGACATATTTTTTGACTTCTGCCTCGAAGCCCTTCCAGGTGGTTTCCATCTGGCTCTTGGCGCTCAACCACGCGGCCTCGCCGGCATCGGCCTGCTTATTGACAGACTCCTGGAACTCGTCTCGCTTTTTCTTCAAATCGGCGATGAACTGGTCGGCCTTCGAGCGGGAATCGACCTGCACCTCACCGGCCTTGGTTTCGAACGATGCCAGTACGGCATCCATTTCGTCGATCCGCTCCTTGGCCCAATTGAGATAGAAATGCATGCTGCTGTGCGCGGGCATGATCGCCTCCATACAATGCATCGGCAAGCTTTTCCGATGAGCGTCGCGCTGTCTTTGACATATCTCAACAAGGCCTGATCGGGATACCGCGACTAGCGCCGCGCTAAACGGGTCTTCTCCTCAAATTTTTTGATGGCGAGGGTCCCGAACTTCCCTACCAAGCACGCGAAGTTCATTGCAGGGTCATACGGAAATGCGTGCGCTCGTAGGCGGCGGGATCTGGAATCCGATCAAACCGCATGTTTCCCCGCATCTTCTCAAGCGAGCTCCATTCGTTTTCTGCCAGCCAAGCCTCAAGGTCGGCTCGCAGTGTGCGTAGGTGGCCAGGGCCGTTGCGCACGAGAGCGGACACCATCTGCACGGCGTCGGCCCCCACCATCGTGGCCTTCACTACGTCGAGGACATTGTGGACGCCTCCCGAGACTGCGAGGGAAGCTCGTATGCGACCCGCCAGCATCGCGACCCCACGCAGCCTCAGCAAGAGTTCCGAAGAGTCGGAGAGGGGAAAAGTGCGCACGATCTCAAGCTCGGTGACGTCGATGTCTGCGCGATGGAAGCGGGTGAAGAGAGTAAGTCCGTCGATCCCCGCCGAGTCGAGCTGTGTCGCGAAATGCGCAAAGGCGGTGAACAGAGGCGAGAGTTTGACGGCGACAGGTATGCGCAATCCACTTTTTACACTTCGTACAATTTCGAGCATCCGTTTCTCGACCTCGGCCCCGCTCGCCTCGGGGTCGCTGGCAGCATGATAGAGGTTCAGCTCCAGCGCGTCGGCGCCCGCCTGCTCCAATAAGCGTGCGTATGAAGTCCAACCACCCAGGCTGTGACCGTCGAGCGCGGCGAACACGGGGACATCCACTGCGTCCTTTACTCGTCGCAGGTGCTCAAGGTACTCGTCCGGCCCAGGCGCCTGCTGAGGATCGGGAGAATAACTCGTGGCCTCGGCGAAGGAATCGTTATGGCTTTCGGAGTGGAAAAACGCAGAGATTTGTTCTTCCACGACCTCCTCCTCATACAGAGGACGGAGAATGAACGCGGCAGCTCCTGCATCTTCGAGCTGGCGAACCACACCGAGGTCATCGGTCAGGGGCCCAGAACCCACGATAAATGGGTGAGGCAACCGGAATCCAAGGTAGGTGGTGGCCAGGTTCATTTCATTTGCCCTCCGTGTCGGTCGAGTTCGGGGGACTCCGTCTGCGGGCGTTGGGGCTCCACCGCCGGCACGCTAATACCTGCCAACTGCTGGTAGACGATGTATCGACGTCGCGCCGCCTCCTGGGACTCTTGGATGAACTTCTTGTAGCGTTCGGGGTCGGCGCGCTCGATCACCCGAAATCGCGACTCGTTGCCCATGTAATCGGCCACGTTGATTTTTGGAGCACCATAGTCGAGGTGTAGGGGCGGCTCACCGTTGGCGAGCCGCACCGGATCGAATCGGTAGAGTGGCCAAACTCCCGAGTCTACCGCACGCTTCTGCTGTGCGGGGCCCTGAGCCATGTCGTAGCCATGGGCTATGCAGTGGCTATAAGCCACAATGAGCGATGGGCCGGAATAGCTATCTGCCTCCAGGAAGGCTTGCGCGGTCTGAGCCATCTTGGCCCCAAAAGCCACGCGGGCCACATAGACATGACCGTACATGGTAGCGAGGAGGCTCAGGTCTTTCTTCCCTACGGATTTTCCGGCGGCAGCGAACTTCGCGGCGGCGCCCAGCGGCGTCGCCTTGGACTGCTGTCCGCCAGTGTTCGAGTAGACCTCAGTGTCGAGGACCAGCACGTTCACATCGCGCCGGCTCGCGAGAACATGATCGAGGCCGCCGTAGCCGATGTCGTAGGCCCATCCATCGCCACCGACCAGCCATACGCTTTTCTTCACCAGATAATCGGCAAGAGTATCGAGACGCAACGCCTCGGGGTCCTTCAATTCGCGAAGCCGCCTCCGCAGCGCCGCGACCCGCTCACGCTGAGCCGCGATGCCCGCCTCGCTTCCTTCGTTCGCTTCCAGTAACTCCGTGGCAAGGACATCGCCGACGTGGGGAGCCAGAAGCTTCACCAGGTGTCGAACGGCGGCCACTTGGGCATCGAGCGCAAGGCGGAAGCCAAAGCCAAACTCGGCGTTGTCCTCGAAGAGTGAGTTCGCCCAGGCGGGGCCCCGCCCTTCCTTGTTCGTTGTGTAGGGTGTTGTGGGCAGATTGCCCCCATAAATTGACGAGCAACCTGTGGCGTTGGCGATGAGCAACCGGTCGCCGAAGAGCTGGGTCAACAGCTTGAGGTATGGCGTCTCCCCGCAGCCTGCGCATGCGCCCGAATATTCGAAAAGTGGCTCCAGAAATTGCGAGGCCTTGTGGTCAAGCCGCACAACCTCAGTTCGCGGCAGCTCGGGCAGGTCTAGGAAAAAATCGTAATTGGCCCGTTCCGCCTCCAGCAACGGCGTCTTTGGCGCCATGTTGATCGCCTTGTGCTTGGGATTTGTACGGTCCTTTGCCGGGCAGACATTGACGCACAGGTTACAGCCGGTGCAGTCCTCTGGCGCCACCTGAATCGTGTACTGCCGGCCTTTGTATTCCTTCCCTCGGTAAGCGATGCCCTTGAATGTCGACGGTGGGTTGAGGAGTGCGCCCTCGTCATAAACCTTGGCCCGAATTGCGGCATGCGGACAGGCGAGCGCGCACTGGTTGCACTGAATGCAAATCTCCGGATCCCACACCGGGATCTCAGGGGCAAGGTTGCGCTTCTCCCACTTGGCCGTTCCAACGGGCCAGGTGCCATCCACGGGGAACGCGCTGACTGGGAGGAGATCGCCCTTGCCCGCCAGCATGACCGCCGTGACCTTCTGCACGAAGTCGGGCGCCCGCTCGGATACAACGGGTGGCCTCACGCGCGTGGCGCTCGCTCCGCCCGGAACTTTAACCTCGTGAAGGTTGGCCAAGGCTTGGTCTACCAGCTCGCAGTTTCGCCGCACCACCTCCGTCCCGCGCTTGCCGTACGTCTTTTCGATGGACTTCTTGATGTGCGCCACTGCCTCCTCGCGGGGAAGGATGCCAGAGATGCCGAAATAGCAAGTCTGCATGATAGTGTTGATGCGCCCGCCCATCCCCGCCTGCTTTGCGAGGGCATAGGCGTCGATGGTGAACAACCTGATTTGCTTCTCGATAAGCTGCTCCTGCATCTCTCGCGGCAAACAATCCCAGACCTGGTTGGCGGCGTAAGGCGCGTTCAGCAGGAAAACAGCTCCCTGAGCGGCGTGCTCAAGTACGTCAATCCTGTCCAGGAAGTTGAACTGGTGGCAGGCCACGAAGCTGGCCCGGTTTACGAGATAGGCGGAGCGGATAGGCCTTGAACTCGAGCGCAGGTGCGAGACCGTGATCGCACCCGATTTCTTGGAGTCATACACGAAGTAGCCCTGCACATGGCGCTCGGTTTCCTGGCCGATGATCTTGATGGAGTTCTTGTTGGCGCTCACGGTGCCGTCCGCGCCTAGACCGTAGAACAGCGCAGTGGTCACGTCCTCGCCCTCGCTGCGAAACGAACCGTCCCAGGCGAGTGACATGTGTGTCACGTCGTCGATGATCCCGACCGTGAAGTGGCGCTGGGGCACTTTCTTGTCGAACTCGTCGAATACGGCCTTGACCATTGCCGGAGTGAATTCTTTCGACGACAGGCCGTAGCGGCCGGCAAGGACGAGTGGCTCGGCCCTCAGGTGCGAGACCCCTTCGGCACGCGCTTCGGCGAGTGCGGTTATGACGTCGAGGTAAAGAGGTTCACCGAGAGACCCCGGCTCCTTGGTTCTATCGAGGACGGCAAGGCTCCGGACGCTCGCTGGTAGCGCGGCTAGGAAAGCGGCGCGAGAGAATGGCCGGTACAGGCGCACCTTGACGACACCCACCTTCTCGCCGCGGCCCACGAGGTGATCAACCGTCTCGTGCACCGTTTCGGAGCCGGAGCCCATGATCACGATGATTCGTTCGGCCTCAGGATGGCCCACGTAATCGAAGAGACCGTAGTTTCGGCCTGTGCGCCCGGCAAAGGCGGCCATCAAGTGCGCGACAATATCCGGACAGGCTTTGTAGAAGGAGTTCGCGGCCTCGCGGGCTTGGAAGAACACGTCGGGGTTCTGGGCGGTGCCTCGCATCACGGGGCGATCGGGGCTGAGTGACCGCCGGCGGTGAGCCAGAACTGTGTCCTCCGAGATCAAGCTCGCGAGGTCATCATCAGAGAGCTCCTCGATTTTCGCTAGTTCGTGCGAGGTCCGGAAACCATCGAAGAAGTGCAAGAAAGGGACCCGCGAGAAAAGGCTCGCGGCGTGGGCGATAGCAGCCATATCGTGCGCCTCCTGGACCGAGTTGGATGCCAGTAAAGCGAAACCCGTCTGGCGGCACGCCATCACGTCCGAGTGATCGCAAAAAATCGATAGGGCATGTGTGGCCAGCGCACGCGCAGCTACGTGCATGGTGAACGGCGTGAGCTCTCCCGCGATTCTGTACATGTTTGGAATCATAAGCAGGAGCCCTTGGGACGAGGTGAACGTCGTGGCTAGCGCCCCAGCCTGGAGCGCACCGTGGATCGCACCCGCGGCTCCGGCCTCCGATTGCATTTCGGCGATCTGCGGAACCACATCCCAGATGTTGGTCTTCCCCCGACTGGCCCACTCGTCGCAGAGCTCAGCCATCGGCGAGCTGGGGGTGATCGGATAGATCGCTATCGCCTCGCTGAGGCGATAGGCGACGGAGGCCGCTGCCTCGTTGCCGTCAACGGTTGCGCGTTTAGACATGTTCCGATCCTGTTTTCCAGCTTCGTGCCTCTCGGGCGCGAGAACAACGATGCACAGAAGAAGGGCGAGCCAGTCGACCCAGTTTGAGTTTGCTTAGGGACATTCCCACCCTAGAGCTTCGCGTGCGCCGCCTGCACCGGCTTTACCTTGTCAGAGACTGGCTCGGTGTTCGGGAGTACCGCCTGATTAGATCGCAATTTGTCGGGTCGAGCATGAGGCAACAACCACCCACGCGGCGCGTTGTCTCGGGATGAGTCGGCATGCCTCGACTCCAATGCCAAGTGCAGTCTCTGCCTTTGAAACAAGCGCGCGGCCGGAAGCTGCGATTGGTTGGCACGTCTATTTAGAATGAGGCTCCGCGCCAACTTTTGAGATAAGTCAAAATCGCTTTTTGGTTTGATCTAGAGCTCTAGCAAAAGCAGGCATGTGCAGTGCAACTGGGGATGTCCGCCTTAACCCGAAAGCGGACATTAGCGCTGCACAAATCAATGTCCGCTTAGGGTCATAAGCGGACATTTTGCGATGCTGGAGCCATGTCCGATTTACACCCAAAAGCGGATTTCAGGTCCGCACCCCACGAATTTGCGAAACTAACGGTCTCGAATCTTAGATTCATCCTAGGTACCTGCCCAAATAGCTTTCACCAGTTTCCATGCGGGTGCGACGGCAAATCCGATTACTGGGATCGACGCTGCGCCGATCGCCAGTCCAACGACCCCTGATAGAACGGCCCTAACTATCCATTTCACCGGTCCGGCGGTGGACGGCAGCGTGTGAGCTGCTGCTTCGGCAGCGGAATTGATGACTTGGCCAACGGAATGCACGCCGTACGCCTCCAGACCATGAACGATAATGGCGCCACCAACCCAGATCATGGCGGCAGTCCCGGCGGCACCGAGAAATGTTAGGAAGCTGGGCATACCGAGAACAAGGGCACGTCCGAATGCACGGCTTATACCGCCGATAGCCGAGTCGCCGTCGTGCTTTGCAAGAGCCACACCGACGTCGTCCGCTTTCACGATCAACGCGACCACGCCATAGACCGCGACGGTGATCCCAATTCCGACCAGCGCCAACACGAGTGCCTGCATCAAGATGCTCCCATCGGGAACAGCCGCCAGCGTGATCACCATGATCTCTGCCGAGAGGATGAAATCGGTCTTGATAGCGCTTGCGACTTTCTCATCCTCGAGCGTCTGCGGGTTCAACGCTACCGTGCCCAGCTGAGCTTCATGGGCGTGCGCCTGATGTGGCATGATGGCTTCAACGACTTTTTCCACCCCCTCGTAACAGAGGTAGGCACCGCCAGCCATGAGAAGCGGAGTGACCACCGAAGGGAGGAAATAGCTCAGGGCCAAAGTAGCGGGAAGCAGGACAAGAAGCTTGTTGCGCAGTGATCCCGCTGCGATTTTCCCCACGATCGGCAATTCGCGCCTGGCAGCGAATCCGAGCACGTAGCGCGGAGTGACTGCCGCGTCGTCGACAACGACACCCGCCGCCTTTATCCCCGCTTTGGCAGCCTGGGCTACTACGTCGTCAAGGGAGGCTGCCGCCACCTTTGCGATCGCCGCGATATCGTCAAGAAGAGCGATCAGTCCGATGCTCAAGAGTAGTTACTCTCACATTTCAGAAACTGGGTAGTGGCGGGCGGAAGTGAACCTGCAAAATAAATTCTCTTCTCCCAGTCGCGATCTATTCGACCACCTCGTCGGCGCGCTAGGCCCTCGATTGAGCTGGTCGAGACGAGGGAGCCGCGCGGTGTCGAGGTACCGAACATTCAGTGGACCAAGGTCCCCTATACGGATTGGGTCGATCGAGTCATGTCTTTGTAAAGCAGCCTGAGCTGCATCATTAATCACGCTTGCGCAAAGGAGGAGCTGCACATGGGCATTCTTGACGAGTTACTTGGCGGTGGGCAACGCCAGAAAGAGTACCGGGATTTCGTTGATCGATACGAACAAGGAGATCCGTCCGAGGGTTACTCCGATCAAGAGGTTCTCAAACGATATAGTGATGTGTCACACGCCGTGCCGCCTAAACAGTACACTCAGGCGGCGATAGAGGCGCTCGGCAAGCTGTCGCCGGAAGACCGGGCGGCGTTCGTGAAGATGTTGCAGGAGCGGGCCGCGGCGCGGGGCGTGGCGCTGCCGCCACAAGTAGCGCCCGAACCGAAGGAACTGGGCCAAGTGCTCACCGATCTGCATGGGAAGCCCGGTCAGCTCCGCGATATCCTCGGCGGTGGCGACGCCCAGCCTCAGGAGCAAGCGCAACGGTCGAACCCTATCATCGACATGCTGGGGTCCCCGCAGGCCAAGGCCGTGCTCGCTGGCATCGCGGCCATGGTGGTCAAGCGCGTCATGCAGGGTTCGTCCCGAACCGCGTAACGCATGCGTGAGGCTCGCGTGGGGTTGCACACCGCGCGCCAATGGCGGCGTGCCGGGGGGCAATGGAGACTCACATGAAGTTAACTGTCTCCGGAATTATGATCACCGCACTCCTCATGTCTCTACCCGCGTTCGCGCAATACGGAACGGGCACGGCCTCGACGCCCGGTGCTGGCGTAACGAAGGACAACACGTGGAGCGTAGCGACGCGGGTGAAAAAGCACGTGGCAAGCCACAAGCAAAAGAAACACATGGCGAGCTACAGGCAGCGGCACAATGCCAAAGCCGTGAACTCCAAAACGCAAACGACGGGGTCCGGCACCTCATCTGCACCGGGAGCAAGCACCAGTGCGACACCGAAGTCGCGATAGCCGTCATGTCAGCTAGAGCGACAGCAGCTTCGTAACTGGCCCCGGCAATTTTTGAAGTTGGACTATGGGCCAACGCGGCGCCCGGCAAAAATAAAAGAGCCGCAGGCGCTTCTCCCTGCTGCGGCTCTTCCGTCCATATGCTGAGAGGCTAATTTATGGACGGCGCTTAGATAACAGATGCAGCGTGTTTTCCGAAAGTTGGACCATGGTCCAATCGCATGGCTTACCACGCACCACTACCGCCGTGATCGCTACGACTGCTGCAAGAAGCCCAAGTTCTACCTCAAAAGGAAGCTGGTCCGCCCAGTCGACGCCCGAGGCATCAACGTGCGGCGTTGTAGGCGTCGCGTAGGACGTTCGTCTCGAGCTCCAGGTCTTCCAGGCGATGCTTGACTACATCGCCGATACTGATGATACCGGCGAGCCTGCCATCGCGTAATACCGGCATGTGCCGCACGCGATGGTGCGTCATCAGGTTCATCACGCGATTGACACTTTCGTCCGCGGACACGGTGGTCACACCGTATCGCATGATTTCTTTCACCGGCATCGACCCGATTGCCTCGCCGTAGCGAGCAAATGCGTGAACGATTTCACGTTCGGAGATGAGACCGATAACTGCGTCCCCACTCGTCACCACGAGGGCGCCGATATTCTTTGCGCGCAGCCAGTCCGCTGCGCTTTTGATGCTAGCTTCCGGACCTATTGTTGTAACGTCGGTGCCCTTCCGCCTCAGGATGCTTTCGACGGACATAGTCTCCTCCCACCGTGCGGTCTAGCTGTCTCTCTCATTGATCTGCGTGGCTTTGACAATTGATCGCCCCGGCATTGGGGGGCATGCCATAGAAACCGTTCTCCGCAATGCGGACATTTCTTAGACCAGCAGCGGATCCGAGAAGTTAATGCCGCTATCTGCTCCAATGCTCGTTTTCACCGGCGCGGAAAAGCCGCATCGAGAGCCGCATGGCATTGCGAGGAAACCACACGCCTGGCGGTTCTCAGGCATCCGAGAATATTGCCTTGACCCGCGGCGACGGCTTGGCAATGCTGCACTGCATCTCTATCACAACTGCGCACAACATTGTTCGCCAATGCAACGCATCTTGGGGGAAGTTTTTCTTGGTTCTTTTGCAGGCACTCGAGCATATTGTTTGCTAGCACCGGCGTACCGCCGCAGTGTTTTTGAAGTTCTTTGCCGCACGAGGCTGCTCTGCCTTTTTTCGCTTGAGCAACATCAAACTGGGCGGCAGAAATTAGGATGGCAACAGAGAGAAGCCACGTGATTGCCGCGATGGCGCTATAGCGGACGTTCCTTTGCATCATTTTATTCTCCCAAGAGCAATGATCTCCCCTTTCTAGGTCGCGACCAGGGCCGAAGCTGGCCTCCGGCCAAGGTCGCCACCCGGTCCCGTAGGGAGATCGGGACCGAAGCACACGATGCATTGCCTCAATTCATCATGTGCAAAAGCGCGGGGCGATTTCGTAGGAACAGTC
>Ga0209382_10009735_pt1 | contig 12005 bp, 13 predicted proteins | sample SoiMetdeltSBSDD5_FD_187599 | JGI IMG/M metagenome (GOLD analysis project Ga0209382, IMG submission 187599) | Bulk soil microbial communities from a Populus tree surrounding site in Tennessee, USA - Soil MetaG P. deltoides SBSDD5 (SPAdes) (version 2) | ecosystem: Environmental > Terrestrial >... | reverse complement strand
GGCGACGGTCGATTGGGGGACGGCGTTGGCGCCCATCTATATGGCGCATGACGAAGGGATCGAGGTCCATGTCTGGGTGGACGAGACGCGACCGCGCAATCAGGGGGCGGCGCTTACCGCCTTCGAGCTCGGCGCCCATGGCGTGCCGCACACCATCGTCGCCGACAATGCGGGCGGCCATCTGATGCAGCATGGCAAGGTCGACCTCGCGATCGTCGGCACCGACCGGACGGCGCGGACGGGCGATGTCGCGAACAAGATCGGCACTTATCTCAAAGCGCTTGCGGCGCGCGACAACGGGGTGCCGTTCTATGTCGCGCTGCCGCATTCGACGATCGACTGGAGCGTGCGCAAGGGCTTGAGCGAGATCCCGATCGAGGAGCGCTCGCCGCAGGAATTGACCCATGTCACCGGACGCAGCGCCGACGGCTCGATGGTGTCGGTGCAGCTGTCGGCGCCGGGCAGCCCGGCGGCAAATCCGGCCTTCGACATCACCCCGGCCAGGCTGGTCACCGGGCTCATCACCGAGCGGGGCATCTGCGCGGCGAGCGAGGAAGGGCTGCTCTCGCTCTATCCGGAAAAGAGGCAGTCGGCAGTAGGCAAATAGGCAGTGAGCGGTGCTCTTCCCTACTGCCTACTGCCCAATCTTCAGCTTGCCGCCCTGATCACCCGGGCGCGGACCTGCGACATGAGGGTGTCATAGGCGCGCAGCTGAGTCGGGTTGAGGACGCGCGACAGCGCCGCCCGCTCACGGGCGCCGATGGCGAGGAGCTCGGAGGAGGCCCGCTGCAACTTGCTGATATCGGGACGGGCATTGGGATTGATGCCGTAGCGCTTGAACACCCGGCTGCGCTGGCTGCGGCTCTGGGAGATGATCCGTTGCGCCTGGGCGCGCTGGCTTCCCTTGAGCTTCAACGCGCTGACGATGTTGGCGTCATAGACCGACGCTTGCACGGGCAAGCTCGTGACCGGCATGGCAAATGCCGTGGCCGCCGCGAGGAGCAAGACGAAGCGCCAGGGCGAACGGAACTGCGTCATCAACTCTTCTCCTTCTTGGGTTGCAAAACCGACCGAACGCTCAGAGATTGAACCTGAAATGCATGACGTCGCCGTCGGCGACGGCATAGTCCCGGCCTTCGAGGCGCAAGCGACCAGCGTCTCTGGCGCCAGCCTCCCCGCCCAGTCTCACATAGTCATCATAAGCGATGGTCTCGGCCCGGATGAAGCCACGTTCGAAGTCGGTGTGGATAACTCCCGCCGCTTCCGGCGCACGGGTGCCCTTGGTGACCGTCCAGGCCCGCGCCTCCTTGGGGCCGACGGTGAAAAAAGTGATGAGCCCGAGCAGGTCGTAGCCGGCCCGGATGACGCGGTTGAGGCCGGGCTCGGTCAGGCCCAGCGCCGCAAGATAGTCCTGCTGGTCGGCGGGGCCGAGCATGGCGATCTCGCTCTCGATCTTGGCCGAAACCACGACGGCCTTTGCACCTTCGGCAATGGCGCGGGCCATGACGAGGCGCGCGCCGGCATTGCCGCGCTCGGCCGATTCCTCCTCGACATTGCAGACATAGAGCACCGGCTTCGAGGTCAGGAGACCGAGCGCCTGAAAGGCCCGCTCCTCCTCGGGCGCCCGCTGCACCAGCCGGGCCGGCTTGCCGGCCCGCAGCAGCTCGAGCGCCCGGGTCATGCGCGAAAGACTGTCCCGCGCCTCCTTGTCGCCGCCCTTGGCCCTTTTCTCCAAGGCGACGCTGCGCTTTTCCAGACTGTCGAGATCGGCAAGCATCAGCTCGGTCTCGACCGTCTCGATGTCGGCGATCGGGTCGATCCGGCCCTCGACATGGGTGACTTCGCCGTCGTCGAAACAGCGCACGATATGGGCGATGGCATCGACCTCGCGGATATTGGCGAGAAACTGGTTGCCGAGCCCCTCCCCTTTCGAGGCGCCGCGCACCAGCCCGGCAATATCGACGAAGGTCAGGCGGGTCGGGATGATCTGGGCGCTTTGGCCGATCCGCGCCAGGGTGGCCAGCCGTGGATCGGGCACGCCGACATCGCCGACATTGGGCTCGATGGTGCAGAAGGGGTAGTTGGCGGCCTGGGCTGCCGCCGTCTGGGTCAGGGCGTTGAACAGGGTCGACTTGCCGACATTTGGCAAGCCGACGATGCCGCATTTGAAGCCCATCACTGCCGCCCCTTGCTGGTCGCGGGGATCTCGCCGCTTTTGGCGGCGGCCCGCGGCGGTGCCGGATTGAGGGCGAGATGGACGCGGTTCTGCAGGGTCGCGAAATCGGCGCGGCCGATCAGATCGGCCTCGGCCGCCATGGCGTGGACGAGATCGTCGGCAAGCGCCAGCTCCGCTTTGGTGAAATCGTCGAGGACGTAATGATGGACCAGGGCCTTCTCGCCGGGATGGCCGATGCCGAGCCGGATGCGGTGGAAGGCAGGACCGATATGAGCCTCGATCGAGCGCAGGCCATTGTGCCCGGCGTGACCGCCACCGGTCTTGACGCGGACCTTGCCCAAGGGCAGATCGAGCTCGTCATGGAGGACGACGATGTTGTCCGGCGCGATGTGAAAAAAGCGGGCGGCCTCGCCGATGGCGCGACCGGAATCGTTCATATAGGTCTGGGGCTTGAGGGCCAGCACCTTGGTGCCGCCGAGCGAGCCTTCCGCCACCTCGGATTGGAATTTGCGCCGCCAGGCGCCGAAGCCATGGCGACGGGCGATGGCTTCGACCGTCACAAAGCCGATATTGTGCCGGTTGGCAGCATATTTCAGGCCCGGATTGCCAAGCCCGACAAGGAGAAGCATGAGGCGATTCCCAAGCGGAGCCGGCAGATCCCGGCAGGCGGTTTACTTCTTCTTCTCGCCGGCGCCCTTGGCCGGCTGAGCGGCGGCAGCGGCGGCAGGCGGTGCCTTCTGGGCGGTGGCCGGGACCTCGGCGGTCGGGGCCGCGACAACGGCCTCCGCCTCGGGGGTGGTCTCCTCCTCCTCCTTGCCGCCGGCACCGGCAATGGTCGCGATCGTGAAGTCGCGATCGCTGATCACCGGCTGCACATTGGACGGCAGATTGACGTGGCTGATATGGATCGAGCCGCCGATCTCCCAGCCGGCGAGATCGATCTCGATCTGCTCCGGGATGTTGTCGGCCGGGCAATAGAGCTCGATCTCGTGACGGACGATGTTGAGGACGCCGCCGCGCTTCAAGCCGGGCGAGGCCTCGTGATTGGAGAAATGCACCGGCACCGCGACCGAGATGCGCTGGCCCGCGCCAAGGCGCAGAAAATCGACATGGATGACGCGGTTCCTGACAACGTCGAACTGGAGGTCGCGGGGAATGGCGCGGACCTTGTCGCCGCCAATCTCGACTTCGACCAGGGTCGACAGGAAGCGACCGGTCTCCACCGCTTTCCACAGCTGGTTGTAGTCGAGGGCAACCGACTGCGGCTCCTTCTCGCCGCCATAGATGACGCCCGGAACCTGGCCGTCGCGACGGATGGCACGGGCAGCGCCCTTGTTGCCGCTCTTGCGCGCCGACGCCTGCAATGAAATGACCCTCGCCATCGCCAAACTCCTCGGCCCTTTGGAAATTCAAACGGAGCCGCATAGGCTCCGCCTCAGGCCCGGCGCGGCCTCCATGGGTGAACGTCGCCCGGCGGGCGCGCTTATACCGCCGAAGTGGCGCAAATACAACCCCGGCCGATCGGGCAGTAGGCAATAGGCAATAGGCAATAGGCAATAGGCAGTCGGCAGGCGAAGGGCACAGATCACTGCCTATTGCCTAACGCCTACTGCCTCCTCAATCAAACAGGCTCGAGACAGATTCCTCGCGCGAGGTGCGTCCGGCGGCCTCGCCGATCAGGGGCGCGATCGACAGCACCCGGATGTTGCGCGACACCCGCACCGCCTCGGTCGCCTGGATCGAATCGGTGATCACCAGCTCCTTGAGCTTCGAGGCGGTGATGCGCGCCACCGCGCCGCCCGACAGGACGCCGTGGGTGATATAGGCGCAGACGTCGGTGGCGCCTTCCTGGAGCAGCGCCTCGGCGGCGTTGCACAGGGTGCCGCCGGAATCGACGATGTCGTCGACCAGGATGCAGCTGCGGCCACGCACATCGCCGATGATGTTCATGACCTCGGATTCCCCTGCCCGCTCGCGCCGCTTGTCGACGATGGCGAGCGGCGCGCCGATGCGCTTGGCGAGCCCGCGGGCGCGGACCACGCCGCCGACATCAGGCGAGATCACGGTGAGATTGGCGCCATCGAAACGCTCGCGAATGTCGCGGACCATCACAGGGCCGGCGAACAGATTGTCGGTCGGAATGTCGAAAAAGCCCTGGATCTGGCCGGCATGGAGATCGAGCGTCAGCACCCGGTCGGCGCCGGCGCGCTCGATCATGTTGGCGACGAGCTTGGCGGAGATCGGGGTGCGCGGGCCGGGTTTGCGGTCCTGCCGGGCATAGCCGAAATAGGGCATGACGGCGGTGATGCGGCGCGCCGAGGCACGGCGCAGCGCATCGATGATGATCAGGAGCTCCATCAAATTGTCGTTGGCGGGAAAGGAGGTCGACTGGATGATGAACACATCCTCGCCGCGGACGTTCTCCTGGATCTCGACGAACACCTCCATGTCGGCGAAGCGCCGGACGACGCATTTGGCCAGCGGCAAGTGCAGATAGGCGGCGATCGCCTCGGCCAATGGTCGATTGGAATTTCCGCAGACGATCTTCATGCGCCATCTCCGCCGTTCGCACGATGACGGGTCTATTACAATCGGATCAAGCAAATGCCAACGGCGGATAGAGCATCATGCTCTGGCTTATTTCCGAAGGCTGTTGACGACTTGGAAAATGCCCTCGGAGGCGGCCTGGGTGGCATAATAGGCCGTGTCGCCCCAGCCCTTGTCGAGCGATCCTGACGGTACGTCATTTGCCTGCTTGATGGTGCCGACGACCTTGCCGTCAGGCAGCTTGACGATCCAGTCCACCCGGACCCGCTGGTTGGTGCCGGAGGGCGGCCCGAGGGCCACCTCGCCGACTATGGTGAAGGCGTCGGCCCGCCCGGCCTCGAGGACCGGCCAGCCGGCCTCGGTGAGGGTGCGGCGCATGGCCAGCACCAGCTCCTCATTGCCCTTGCCGGGAGAGCCGCTCACCTCGGTGACGGCGACGGCGCGAATTTCCGTGCGACTCCCCGGCGCCGGCGGCGGGGGCACCGGCGGCGGCATTGCGGTGGCGACAGCGGCGCCGGGGGGTTGCGGCGATCCGGGCGCGGGCGGCGGGGTCGGCGCCGGCGGGGGAACCGGGACACCGGCGGCGGCTGCCGCGGCGAGCGAGCCGTAATAGGTCTCGTAGTCGATGTCGCGCTCGGCGCCGGGACCAGCCCTGGCAAAGGCGTCGAGCGGCGGCGGCATGCCTCCGCCACGGGTTGCGAAGCCGAGCTCGGCGAGCCGGCTGGACAGGCCCTCGGCGGTCACGGCGGCGATGCGCAGAAGCATGGTCGTGGTGACCGAGGCCCAGGGATCGGTGCCGTTCAGGGGCGCCTGCTCGGCACCCTCGATGACATGCAGGACGCCGCCGGTGTTGCCGGTGAGGACCCAGCGGTAGGACACGCTCACCACGCTTCCTTGCGGGGTGGCACCGAAGGTGCCGGCCATCTTGTAGCCCTCGGCAAAGCTGCCCTGGACGATGCCGACATTGCGGCGGGCAGCCGTCTTGGCCAGCGCCAGCGCAAGGATGCCGGCACGTTCGGGCGGCAGGTTCTCCATGGCGGTGACGGAGATCGGCGGCGGCTGGCGCGCCGACAGCGGCGCCAGCGCATTCTTGGCGAAGGGCGACCGGCCGCCGGTGCAGCCGGCGTTGAGAACGAGCCCGGCGAGGAGCAGAAGGGTTGCCGCCGCCCGGCACAGTCCAGCCATTCCGCGCGCCGCCGTCATTCCCCCTGCCTTACCGAACGATCAGGTCGAGGGGATGCTGCGACAGCGGCGCGGGAGCACCCTCGCCGATGATGTAGGTGCGTCCCAGCGTCATCGCCGTCTGGCTGTCGGAGTCCATCAGGATCATATGGGCGAACATCACCATCCCGGGTTGCAGAACGAAGGAATTGCCGTGATAGAACATCGGTGCGTCCATCCAGGATGGGGTGAATTTGGCGCCGAGCGAGTAGCCGCAGGCATTGAGCCGATGGCGCTTCATGCCGTGCTCGTCGGCAACTCTTGCATGGGCATCGAACACCTCCCCTGCGGCGTGCCCGGCGCGCATCACCGCCTCGCAGGCCTCCAGCGCCGCCACTGCCGCGGCATGCAGCTCGACATGGCGGCGACTCGGCTCCCCGACGACAATCGTGCGCATCAGCGCGGCATGATAATGGCGGTAGACGCCGGCAAACTCCAAGGTGAGCTGGTCGTTCTTGGACAACCTTCGGCGGCCGGACTTGTAGCGGCACAGAAGGGCGTCCGCGCCTGAGCCGATGATGAACTCGTTGCCCGGATAGTCGCCGCCGCCGGCGAAGATCGCGGCCTGCTGGGCGGCCAGGATCTCGCCTTCATCGGCATTGGCGCCGGTCGCCGCGATGCCGGCGAGGAGCGCCCTGTCGCCGAGCTCGCCGGCCTTTCGGACATAGGCGAGCTCGGCCGGTGATTTCACCGCACGCAGCCGGCCGACGAGTTCGGAGGCGTCGACGAGCTGGCAGAAGCCGTCGAGCGCCTGCTCGACCTGCTTGCCATTGTAATGGGTGAGGCCATAGGCGTTGGTCTCCATGCCGAGCCGTTTGCCGGCGGCCCCCAGATCCTCGAGCATGGCCCGCAGCTGATCGGCAGGGCGCGCCCCTGCCTCATCGGTCCAGATGCGGATGTCCTCGATGATCGAGGTGTGCTGCGCCTGCCTCAGATCGGCCGAGCGGGTGAGCAATGCCAGACGGCCATCGGCGCCGAGATAGAGGCATTGGAAGAAGCAGAACCCGAAAGTGTCGTAGCCGGTCAGGTAGTACATGCTCTCCTGATTGAACATCAGGAGCCCGTCCAGCCTGTCCCTGGCAAGCTCGCGGGTGACCTTGTCGATGCGGGCGCGGTACTCCGCCTTGTCGAAATGCAATGCCAATTCTTCCTCCTTTTCGCTCGGGCGCCGTCAGGCGAGCATCACCGCCGAGATCTGGCGGCCATAATCGGTCTCGCCGCGATGGGTGGCACGGCGATAGCTGAAGAAGCGCTGCTCGTCGGTGTAGGTGCAGGCCCTGACGATCTCGACCTGCTGGAGGCCCAGGGCTTCGAGCCGGTAGGCGCAATAGGCCTGGAGATCGAAGCGGTAATGGAGCGGCCGGTCGCTCGCGACGAAGAAGCGGGTGTTACCCGGCTCGCTCGTCAGGAAGCGATCGTAGAATTCCTGCCCCACCTCATAGGCCGCCTGGCCGATGGCCGGGCCGATGGCCGCGACGATGTGGCGGCGGTGGCCGCCCAAACGCTCCATCTCGTCGATGGTCGATTCGAGCACGCGCCCGACGGCGCCCTTCCAGCCGGCATGGGCGGCACCGACGATGCCGACGGTGGTGTCGGCCATGAGCACCGGGGCGCAGTCGGCGGTGAGGATGGCGATGGCCATGCCGGGGTGGCGGGTGACGATGGCGTCGGCTCTGGGCCGGGCATTCGCGTCCCATGGCTCGGTCGCCTGGATGACCGTATTGCCGTGGACCTGAAAAACCGACAGGAGATGCCCTGGCTCGGCGCCGAGTGTCGCGGCCACTGCCTTTCGGTTGCGGCGCACCGCCGCCAGATCGTCGCCCGAGCCGAGGCCGCAATTGAGCGAGCTGTAGAGCCCCTGCGAATAGCCGCCCTCGCGGGTGAAGAAGCCGTGACGCAGGCCTGCGATTTGTCCGAGTCCGGCAGCCTCGATCATGGTTCACCCGGGGTAAAGGGAAATGGCGGCGGCAGGTCGGGATGGCCGGCGCCCAGGACCTTGAACAGGTGCCCCATCTGGTCGGCGGCCGCAAGCCTTGCCGCCCCTTCGGCGATCTCAGCGCGGATGGCCGGCGGCTGGCTGCGCTCGAGGGCGGCGACCCGCGCGGCGAGCCCCATGGCGGCGAGGAAGCCCGCCTGGTCGATCAGGGCATAAACCGCGGCGCCGGCTTGCCGCAGGCACTTTCCGAGGCTCGAGAAATCGACATGGGCGGTGATGTCGGCCTCCCCCGGATGGTCTAACGGGTCGGACCGGCGGTGGCGGGCTACCGCCTGAAGGGTGTCGCCGGCGGCCGATGCCGGATGGCCGTAATCAATGATCAGCGCCAGCGACGGCGCCGCGGCCAGCCGCGCACCGATGGCCGCGGCAAGCTGGCAGCGTTCGGGAGCGATCTCGGCAATTGTCCCCTCGCCGGCATGGCGGGCGAAGGCGGGGGCGAAGTCGTCGGCGACCGGATCGGGTGCGAGGCCGAGGACGAGATTGCCGGTCGCATCGAGCCCCACCACCCGCTCGTGCCAGCGGCCGCCGGTCAACTGGAGCTGCCGGATGGGGATGGCGTCGAAGAACTCGTTGGCGATGAGAATCATGGGACCCGGCGGAACCTCCTCCAGCCGCTCATGCCAGGCGATCCGGTCGGCCGCGCCGGCGAGGGTCTGACGCTGCAGGCCAGCGAGCGCCGGGCTGAACTCCACAAGATGAATGCGGGCGGCCGCGGCGAAGTCCGGGGCGATGCGGCAAGCCCTGAGCAGATCGGCCATCAGCGTGCCGCGGCCGGGACCGAGCTCGACCAGGCGGACCGGATCGGGCCGCCCCATGAGCTCCCAGGCGGCCAGGCACCAGACGCCGATCAGCTCGCCGAAGATCTGCGACACCTCGGGCGCGGTGATGAAGTCGCCGTGCCGGCCGAAAGGCAGCCGCGCCATATAATAGCCGTGGCGCGGATGAGCGAGGCAGAGCGTCATATAGCGGTCGATGGTCAGCGGGCCGTCGCTCGCGATCATCTCCTTGATGATGTTTTCCAGCGCGCTCATCCGGCGCTCCGAGCCCGCAGGATGAGCCAGATGCCGACGGCGACAAGCGGCAACGACAGCAGCATGCCGGCGGTGAGAAAGCCGACGACCGGGCCGAGCTGCGCATCGGGCTCGCGGAAGAACTCGACGAAGAAGCGGGCAATGCCGTAGCCCAATGCGAAGATGCCGGCAACCAGACCCGGTCGCGCGAGAGCATGATAGCGATCGGTGGCGATCCTGATGACGATGAAAAGGACGAGCCCTTCGAGGACCGCCTCGTAAAGCTGGCTCGGATGGCGCGGCACAGGCCCGCCATCGGGGAAGACCATCGCCCAGGGAACGGAAGACACCCGGCCATAGAGCTCGCCATTGATGAAGTTGGCGAGGCGACCGAGCCCGAGGCCGATCGGCACGCCGGTGGCGGCGAGATCGAGCAGCCGATCGAGGCCGATGCCATGCCGTCGCCCATAGGCCCAGGCGGCCACGATCACACCGAGGAAGCCGCCATGGAACGACATGCCGCCCTGCCAGACCTCGAGGATGGCGAGCGGGTTGGCGAGATAATGGGGCAGATTGTAGAACAGCACATAGCCGAGCCGGCCGCCCAGCACGACTCCAAGAGTGGCCCAGAGCAGGAAATCGTCGAGCTGGTGCGGCGTGACCGGAGGGCCGCCCGGTTCCCATAATTCGCGGCGCCGCACGAGGCGCTTGGCATAGGCGACGGCAAGCAGCAGGCCGAAGACATAGGCGAGCGCGTACCAGCGGATGGCGAGCGGGCCGATCGAGAAGGCGACGGGGTCGATCTCGGGAAAGGGAAGAGCATAGAGCGGCGGCATATCGCGGCGACACTGGCCTCATGGCGACGATTTGGTCAAGCCGGGCGGGCCCGCCCTTGAATGGCGCACGATTGCGTCATAGTTGTGCAGACGCCGACGGTCTCAGAAAGGGCCATAAGATGACCACGACCTCCTCGCGTTTCTTCGACGAGATCGCCAAGCTGATGAACAGCGCCGCCGGGGCCGCTCAAGGGGTGCGCCGCGAGATCGACACGCTGGTCAAGGCGCAGGTCGAGCGCGTGCTCAACGAGCTCAATGTGGTGCAGCGGGAGGAATTCGACGCCGTCAAGGAGATGGCGAGCCGTGCTCGGGAGGAGAATGAACGACTGCTCGGACGCGTGGCAGAGCTCGAGCGGCAGGCCGCCGCAACGGGTGCGAAGGTCGAGCCGCAATCGCAATCCACGACTCAGCCGAGTCCCGCGCCGCCGCCGTTCCCGGCAAACGAGTCCGGCAGCGGCGGAACCTCGGCCGGCGGTGCTTGAGAAGCACAGAAGTCGTGGTTCATACCCGAGAAATCGATCTCGGGTCTTGATGCGCGACTCGCGATTGGGCAACTTCTTGTTTGGTGGCTAGGGCATTGATTCGGGGGGCCAATCGGGGGGCCTCTATCGCGTTCCTTGCCTCCGGAGATCACTTACTGGCGGTGTCCTCCAGGCACCGCGGGGGGAACAAAGATGACGGCTGCCCCTTTGCTCGTCGAGGACGCTCCCAATCCCATCGACAAGATCGAGCACCTTGCCTCACGGCACGACTGGTTCGTCGACCGGCCGGCCGACGACGAGGTCAACATGATCATCGCCGGCGGTTGGACCGACCTTCATGTCAGCATCAATTGGCGCGAGGATCTCGAAGGGCTGCACATCGCCTGCTCCTTCGACCTCAAGGTCCCGTCGAACCGGCGCGGCGAGGTCGCGCGGCTGGTGACGCTGATCAACGAGCAGCTCTATTTCGGACATTTCGATCTGTGGGCGAGCGAAGGAACGCTGCTGTTCCGCAACGGTCTCCTGCTGACCGGCGGGGCGCAGGCGACGGAAGCGCAATGCGAGGCGCTGATCGATCTGGCGCTCGATGCTTGCGAGCGATATTTTCCGGCCTTCCAGTTCGTGATCTGGGCCGGCAAAACCGCCGACGATGCGATGCGATCCTGCTTGATCGAGACCATGGGTGAGGCATGAGCCTGCCGCTTGGCGGCACGCTTGCACTGATCGGTGCCGGCAAGATGGGCGGCGCCCTGCTCGAAGGCTGGCTGCGCCAGGGCATCGACCCGGCGCAGGTGGTGGCGTTCGATCCGCATCCGCCGCCCGAGATGGCGGCGGTGCTGAAGGAGCGGAAGATCCGGCACAATCCCGATCCGGCGGCGCTCGAGCGCCTCGAGGCCGTCCTGGTGGCGGTCAAGCCGCAATTCATGGACGAGGCGCTGGCGCAAGCGAAACCGCTGGCGCGGCACCGGCCGCTCGTCATCTCGGTCGCGGCGGGCAAGACCATTGCGACCTTCGAGCAATGGGGCGGCAAGGATGCGGCGGTGGTCCGGGCGATGCCGAATACGCCGGCAGCGGTCGGCCGTGGCATCACCGCGATGGTGGCCAATGCCCAGGTCGACGAGCGACAGCGGGCGCTGGCACTCGAGCTGCTCTCGGCGGTCGGCGAGGTGGTGACGCTCGAGGATGAGGCATTGCTCGATGCCGTCACCGCGGTCTCAGGCTCGGGTCCGGCCTATGTGTTCTACCTGACCGAATGCCTGGCGGCGGCGGGACGGGCAGCGGGGCTCGACGAGGCGCTGGCGGTGCAGCTTGCCCGCGCCACCGTTGCCGGAGCCGGCGAGCTGATGCGCCAGAGCGGCCTGCCGGCAGAGGTGCTGCGGCAGAACGTGACCTCGCCCAAGGGCACCACCCAGGCGGCGCTCGATGTGCTGATGGCGGATGACGGGCTCGCGCCTTTGTTGCGGAAGGCGGTCGACGCGGCGCAGCGGCGTTCGAGGGAGTTGGGGAAAGGGTGAGAAGGCAGTAGGCAGTAGGCAGTCGGGAAGTGTTCCGGTCACTGCCTATTGCCTAATGCCTATTGCCGGCTAGATTCCCCGGCATGGCGAAAAGTCCTTCGACCAACGACAAGATCCTCGATGCGGCGCTCCGGCTCGCCGCGTCCCGGCGGTGGACCGAGATCACCCTGCGCGACATTGCGGGCGAAGCGGGGCTGAGCCTCGCCGCGCTCAATGAAACGGT
>Ga0209382_10009734_pt1 | contig 12006 bp, 9 predicted proteins | sample SoiMetdeltSBSDD5_FD_187599 | JGI IMG/M metagenome (GOLD analysis project Ga0209382, IMG submission 187599) | Bulk soil microbial communities from a Populus tree surrounding site in Tennessee, USA - Soil MetaG P. deltoides SBSDD5 (SPAdes) (version 2) | ecosystem: Environmental > Terrestrial >... | reverse complement strand
GCATGGTCAAACTACAGATGAAGATCGGCGGCTGCTGGCGCAGCGTGCGCACCGCCGCCCGCTACTGCCTGGTCCGCTCCTACCTGGGCACCGCCCGCAACCACGGCATCCACCCACTCGACGCGCTACGCGACGCCCTGGCCGGCAACCCCTGGCTACCACCACAAACCGCCTGACCAACCCCAGGCCTGAATGGATACACCCAGCCCTCCTCGGTGGGCAGGTAGGTGATGTCACCCACCAGCCGCTGCCCAGGCGCCTCGGCGGTGAAGTCCCGGCCGATCAGGTCCGGGGCCGGCGCCGCGGCGGTGTCCTGCCTGGTCAACGACCGACGCCGCCGCCGGCGACTGACCCCGACCAGGTTGTGCTCACGCATCAGCCGCTCCACCCGCTTGCGGTTGACCCGCCGACCCCGACGACGCAGCTCATCGTGCATCCGGGGTGAGCCGTAGCGGCCGGCGTGCTCGGCGTGCACCGCGCGGATCTACTCCACCAGGTCCTGCTCGGCCTGTTCGCGCTGCTCCCGCGCTGGTTGGGCGGCCAGCCACTCGTAGTAGCCCTGCCGACGCGCGACCGCGCGTCACCAGCAGGCGATCAAGGCAGACAGCACGCGAGTGTTCTGGTGACTGATTTGCTCAAATTCTCGATGGAGGACCGTGAGGCCGCATACCTGACCGAGCTGTGGCGGGAGGATCGTCAATCCAGCTCGCCGGGGTCGATGCGGGCCTTGACCTGAGCGTGCTCGGCGAGCAGGTAAAGCAGGTTCGATCCATCGATGAGCTCCAGCGGCTTTCCAGAAGCGAACTCGTACGAGGCTGGGCCGTACCCGCTGGTAGTGACCAGGATTCCCTTGGACGCGCCCTCGTTCTGCACGGTCCCGAACAGGTCGCGCACCGACGACACGTCCACGGTGTTGCGGTAGCGCTTGGCCTGGATGACCACCTTGCCACCGAAGATCGGACGCTGGTCGAACGCCACGCAGTCGACACCGCCGTCGCGGGACGGTCTGGTCTGCTTGGTATCCAGCCCCATCTTCGCGAACAAGTTCTGGATGAGACTCTCGAACTCCGTCGGCGTGAGCTTGAGCAGGTTGGGGCGTTGGTCCAGGTCGGCCAGCACGTCGACCTCGTCGACGAACCGTTTGTCGACCATGTCGAACTCCAACACCGGCCGCACCGGCGCCAACGCCTCCGGGCGCCTCGACACCGACGCGTTGAGATGCTGCAGGCAGGCCGCCGGGTCAACCTTCGCGAGATTCAGGCTCGTGAACTCGTCGCGGGTCGTTCGAAGCGTGACCAGACACGGCCGCCGGGCCTGACCGGTCGCGGGGTCGATGCTGTCGACCATGCCGTTGAACACAATCGTGTCGACCAGCGACGTCCGGTCAGCCTCGAACAGCTCGTGAACGGTGCGCAGCGTCACCTTGGAGACGACGTCGAGGTACCGGTCGCGGACCTCCTTGGCCGGACGCGCAGTAGACGTGACGTCGTCTCGGGTCTTGACGTAGCGGTACTCCTTGACGGTGGGAACCACGTCGAGGTTCGGCAGCTCGTACTCCACCACAAGCTGGCGGGACTCGGGAACATAGGCGAGCCGGTAGGTCTGCGGAAAGTCGTCGGGGTAGACGGAGTTCGCCAGCACCATCCCGAAGTAGTCGACCACTGCGGCGGGCTCGTTCGCGGCGAAGGCCGCCGCGAACGTGTCGACCTCCGCGTTGTGGGCCGCGACCTCCGCCTCCGTGCGCCGACACTGCTGCTCATACTGGGCATGCGCGGCCGCCAGACGGCGCTGCCGGTCCTGTTCGGCTGCGGCGTGTTGCGCTTGTGCCAGCGTGAACTGGGACTGCGCAGCGGCCAGCTGCTGGTTGTACTTGGCCTGACCGCCGAAGATCTTGCTCAAACCGGTCGGCGCCGGCGGCTGGAAACGACGCCAGTCCGGCGGGGTGATCGGCGTTGCGAGCGGGCCAGGGTTGAACGGTGGGTGCGAAGCCTTCTTCTTCAGCCGACCGAAGTCGATGTAGTCGTCGACCGCCAACGTCGCGGCTAGCAGTCCCTCAACCTCATCGATGCGCGCTTGCAGATCGGCGTTGTCGGCCGCTACATCGGCCGCCCGGGACTCTAGGTACAGCCGCTTGCGCTCGCGTTCGTCCGCCAATGCCGCTTGCTGCGCAGCCTTCGCCGCCTGATCGGCCAGGCGTCGCGCGGCCTGCTGCTGGCGGTAGTACGCCATCTGCGCCTGGTGGGAAGCGCGGACCTGTCGGGCGTGCTCCCGCTGAATCTGGGCGATCAGACCCCGACGTGCCATGCATACCTCCCGATGGCCCAACGCGGATACCCCACATTAGGGCGCCGCTGGTGACTGTCGGCCACCGTCATATCACGATCCTGTGCGGTGAGGTGATCGGGCGGTTGGCTAGCGTCCGCCGGCGACGTGAAGACCGGCGCGAGAGCACCGGATCCTGTCGGCCGTTCGGTTCGTCTTGGTCGCCAATCTGCACCGTGGTACGCACAGATTCGCTCGGTCCTTGCCGGTGGATGATCTAGGACGCTCGAATCTCAGATCTACCTCTAATTGCAGCGCCCCGTGTGTTGGGAGGCGGCTGCCGAGCGACTTGCACATAGGCCTCAGCGGGGATCGCCGAGTACTGGCCCTCTCGCGTCCGTTAATTATTAGAGTGATCAACCGATGCAGCGCACGAACATGATTCGCACACTCACAACTATGTGGGCCAAACTTGGCAGAATAAGAACCGCGTCTTCGCAGTTCAGGGACTAGATGTGCCGGTCCTGGCGGTGCGTCGGCGGGTTCGGTAGTGCCGGAGGGCTGGCGGCGTTGCCGGATCACCGCCCGACGGGACGCGCCCAGCCGGACGGGCTTGCACTCGGCGTACCGAGGGCGGCTACAGTCTCTCCGTGCCTTCGACCGCGACTCTTCCGCGTGACCGGTTTGCGAGTCTTCTGGGTGTCGCGGCACCGGCCGGTCGGACAGGCCGTGGCCGACGGCGAAGCCGTCGACGACCGACGGATGCGGCGACGTGGTCATCGCCTGGAACTGCTGCTGCTCGATGCGGTCCAGGGCGGACGCGGTAGAAGTATCGGACATGTGACGCCCTCCACAAATCGACGTCAATACGAAAACACCGCATATCGACGGTTCTGGACTGACATCGGGGCGCCTCTTTCGTGTGACGCCGTGGTGAATGATCGATGACGTGCGGATTCTCCGGGCCCTGCACATGGCATCCGTCCTCCGGACGGGTGACATCCACATCCCGTCCGGAACCGGGTGGTCCGATTGGCGGCGACGAATTGTCCGACCCGTGCTCTACATTGCGTGATAGGGCCGTGACGCCCTTGGCGTCCCGTCAGGTACGTGAAGCCGCGACGAGGTGATACCGCTGACAACCAGAAGCGCAGAGCAGCTGCTCCACGAGTTCCACAGCAGCGCGGAAGCCGACGTCACGATGTCTCTGTTGCGATCGAGAGACGCCTACCTTCACCTGGCACTGATGGCCGCACACCTCGGCGATGGGCAGATCGTCGACGGCCAGACCCTGACCGCGGACATGAACGCCGATCTGCCGGCGCTGCTGCGCGGCTACCAGGGCGCGAATGGGAGCTCGGAACCGACCCTGGCCGACGCCGACAAACTGCTCGCCCGCTGGCGCAGCAAGGGATGGGTGAGCCGCAGTGTCGATCCGGCCAGCCGGGTCGAGCGTTACCAGCTGACCTCGGGCGCCAGTCAGGCGGTACGGCAGATGCGTGGTCTCCAGCGGCACACTTCCGTCGCCACCGAGTCGGCATTGGCAATGATCATGGCGGACGTGCACCGGATCGCCGCGGAAGCCAACCCGGACCCTGGTGCCCGTCGGTCGGCGTTGAACGAGCAGATCGCCGCCCTACAGGAGCAGATCGATGCCTTGAACAGGGGCGAACTGCCACCCGTTGACCACCGGGACCTGGTAGACAGGATCGCGGCCGTCGCCCAGCTGATCGACCGCATCCCGACCGACATCGCCCGCTATGGCGAGCAGATGCACGCGAACACCGCGGCGTTGCTGCGGCAGAGCCTGAGTGAGGACTCGGCGGAGTTCGCCGAGTCGCTGCACCGGATGTTCGACGGGCACGACGTGATCGCCGAGTCGGCCGAGGGCCAGGCGTTCCGCGCCTTCGCCACGGTTGTCGCCACGCCATCGCAGCGCTCGCAGTTGGAGACCGACATCGCCGAGATCACCACCCGCGTCCAGCAGCTTCCCGTACATCTGCGGGAGGCCCTGGCCGGATTCATCCATGCCATGTGGAACCGCGTACAGGAGGTGGAGGAGGTGCGGACGGTGGCGTTCCGCCGGATGAGCACCTTCGTCCGGGGCGGCGACGCCCTGCACTACCGCAGCATGCGGGTCCGCGTCGGTGAGGCGCAAGCGGCTGCCGCCGAAGCGTTCCAACACACACACGGCGGGCGTGACATCGGCTTTGTCGTGCCGATGAGCGGGGTCAACGCTACGTCGGTCGGCCGGTTGCGCTTGCACCCCGGCATTGCCCTCGTCCCAGACCCGGTGCACGACTCCAGCCGTGAGTTCGACATCGATCCCAGCGCTCTCGGTGGAATTGAATCGATCAACTGGGCGGCGCTGCGTATGGCCGTACATGCCGCGATGGACGCGCACGGCGGCTTCGCGACATTGCCCGAGGTGTTGCTGCACCTGCCTGACGCTCGTACCGGCGACGTCATCGGGCTGTGGTCCTTGGCGACCCGGTTCGGCCTCGTCGACGAGGAGGAGGAGGCGATTGCGGTCTGGATCGAGACACGCCGAGGCAAGCGGGAGATCAGCGTGCCGTACCTCGTGTTCGGTGAAACCCTGCCCGACCCGACGCCGACGGTCGTCGTCAGGCAGCGGTCGATGGCCAGTCAAGCGATGGTGCTGGAGGGTGCCCGATGACCCGACCTGCGGATCCGCCGTTCGAGGAGGTCTTCGGTGACGGGCTGTTCACCGACGACGGTGCGACGCACCGGGCACCGCTCACGCCGGCCGACGTGTTCCCGGAGACCCTCGATATCACGGTGGGAACGCACGTCGACAGTGGGGCGCCGCACGCGCGCTTCGACGGCGACACCAGCGAACTGCCGCCCGAGGCGTGCTGGGCGCTGCAGGAACTGGTGGCCGCTCCACACATCAGCGACCGGACCAAGCGGCACTGGCCGGCCGTACTCCAGTACGAGGACCAGCTTCGAAGCCGGCTGTCGGAGCTCGGGCTCGTGCTGGAGATCAACCGGGAGCACCGGTACGCCTTCACCCGCCAGGCCGACGATCCGAGCCCGCACAGCCGGGCCATCCTGCGCACCCGCACGCTCAGCCTTGCGGCGAGCGCTCTGGCGTTGCACCTGTACCAGCTGTACGTCACCTCGCCCGACGACGCGGTCGTCGAGACGGCCGACATGCTCGACCACATGGTCGCCTACCGCCGCGCCGACGACACGGACGAAGCCGGCTTCCAGAAGAAGATCAAGGCAGCGATCAACGCCCTGGACGACGCCGCGATCATCAAGCCGATCAAGGGAACCACCCGGTACATCATCTACGGCGTCATCACCTCGATCCTGACCGCCGAACAAGTCGCCGCGCTGCGCGACCGGTACACCGCCATCGCCCGAGGCGAGCTGACCGACGCCGACATCGAGCAAGGAGACGAGGCCGATGCCTGAGGCCGTTCGCGCCCGCACCACCCACATCGGACAGTTCCGGCTGGTGCGGTTGCAGGTCGTCAACTGGGGTACCTTCTGCGGCTACAAGGACCTGCGGATCGACGAGCGGGGCGTGCTCCTCACCGGACCGTCCGGCTCGGGCAAGTCCTCTCTGCTCGACGCTCTCTCGACGGCCCTGTTGCCCGCCAACGACCAGCGTTTCAACGCCTCCGCCGACCTGACCGCCCGGGGAGCCAAGCAGAGCACCCGATCGGTGGCCGACTACGTGCGTGGCGCCTGGTCGCAGACCAGTGACGAGAACGACCAGTCCCAGGTCCAGTACCTGCGGGGCGGAAAACCCACGTGGTCCGCCGTCGCCGCGACCTTCGACGACGGGCTGGGCTCGGTCACCACAGCCGTGGCCGTCAGATGGTTCCCAGGAGTCGACAACGACAGCGCCGCCATGAACCCGATGTACCAGCTCCACGACGGCGACTTCGACCTGTCGGTTATGCAGGGATGGGCGGAGCGCGGGTTCGACACCCGCTGGTTGAAGGCGACCTACCCGGTGCAGTATCCGCCCAGCCAGGGCTCCTACCTTCGCGACCTGGCGAAGCGGATCGGTCTGGGGCAGTCGAGGGTCGGGCTGTCCCTGCTCGGCAAAGCCAAGGCGCTGAAGAACGTCGGCGACCTGAACCTGTTCGTCCGCATGAACATGCTCGACGAGCCGGAGACCTTCGCCCAGTCCCAGCGCGTGGTCAACTCCTTCACCCCGCTCAACGAAGCGTACGAGACCGCAAGCCGCGCACACGCGCAGGCACGTATCCTCCGCGACGTTCCCGACAACTGGACGACGTTCCGCGAGGCCGGCCGAACCAGCAGCCGCGCTGAGGATCTGTTGGGAACGCCAATGGAGCACTACCTACGCGGGATCAACCTGCGCGTGATAGAAGCCGAACTTGACCGTCTGGACAAAGGGATCGAGCAGCTCGACGTACTGCTCCAGGGGCAGAACTCCGAGAAGACGACGCGGTACAAACTGTTCCAGGCGCTTGACGCCACGTGGAGTCGGGAGGGTCAGTCGCTGCGCCTCCTGGAGGCAGACCAACAGCTCGCCGACGCCGAGGCCAGGTCACGCCGGGAGGCGTTCGACCGCTACAGCAGTTACGTTGCACGGCTCGATCGGCCGTGCCCGCACGACGAACGCAGCTTCACCGCGTTGCGAGACGCCCTGCCGGACATTGCGGCCGCAGCACTGGCCGAGAAGGCAGACATGGAGCCGCGACGGACCGAGCTGTACGGCGCCGCCGCAACGGCCATCTCCGACTACAACGAGAAGAACGCCGAACTCACCGCCCTGCGCTCGGCCCGGACGCTGATCCCATCCCGGGAAGCCGACCGCCGGCTACGGGTCGCCGACGGGGCCAAGGTCCCGGCCGCCGATCTGTCCTATGCCGCCGAGCTAATCGACATCGCCCCGGGCGAGGAACGGTGGCGGCCTGCGGCCGAACGGGTACTGCGCAGCTTCGGCCTGCGGCTGCTCGTCCCCGACAAGCACAAGGATGCCGTCCGCCGCTACATCGACGAGAACGACATGCGCGGCATCGTCGAGTACAGCATCGTCACCGCGGCCTCCGCGCACCGGCCGAAGCCGGCAGCGAACACCCTCGCGGGCAAACTCGTGGTGGATGCCGGACATCCGAGCGCATCGTGGCTGGCCGGGCAGCTCGCCCAACGGTTCGACCACGTCTGCGTCGAAACCGCCAGGGACCTCGAAAGCCACCCCATCGCGGTGACCCTACGCGGCACCGTGAAGATGCGCGGCAACCACTACCGCAAGGACGACCGAGCCGAGCTGACCAGTCCCTCGTCCTACATCCTCGGTGCGAACCCGACCGCGAAAAGGGCCGCCGTCGAGCGTGAGGTCGCTCACCTCGCCCAGATCAGGGATCGCGCCGTTGGAGACGCGAGAGCCGTCGACGAGCGTTACCGCAACCTTGACGGGATCATCGAGGCCACTCAGCAGATCGTCGGCTGGCAGCAATGGACAACCCTCGACCACTGGACGGCAGCCCAGCATGCGAAGGACCTTGAGCAGCGCATCGCGGACATCAAGGCTAGCAACGTCGACCTGCAACGCCTGGAGACCGAGCGCAACGACGCAGAGGACGAGTACAACAAGGCATCCGATGTGTGTTCGAAGACCCGTATCAAGATCGAAGCAGCGGGTGAGCAGCAGACCGCGCTGATCAAAAAGTTCGACGACCTGGACGGCCGTCCGCACACGATCAGCGATCCGGACGACATTGCCTATCTCGACGAGATCCTCGCCGGGCTCGACGAGCAACCCGGTGTTGGCAACATGAGACACATCGAGTCGGCCACCCGGTCGGAGCTGCAACGGCGGCGGGACAACGCGAACTCCGAACGCAAGCTCGCCCTTGATCGGGTCAGGACAGCCATCGGGCGGTTCATCGAGCAATGGCCCGACGTCGCCCCGGACACCAGCGGCGATGCGGAACGGTCCGGTGAAGCGTTCGTGGCGCTGCACGACGAGATCGCGCATCGGCGCCTTCCCGATGCCATGGAGAAGTTCCAGCACATGATCAACCAGGACATGGTGCCGTCGATCGGTCTGTTGCAACACGCGATCCAGACGGCGTCGAAGGAGATCGAACAGCGGATCAGGACGGTGAACGTCGGACTGCGTCGGGTCGAGTTCAACTCCGGCACACATCTACAGATCGCGGTGAGAGACAGCCAACCCCGCGAGGTGAAGGAATTCCGCGCGGCAGTGGACACGCTGCTACGCCACGCTCCGGCTGCCCTCAGCGACCCGCAGGCGTCGGTGGCCCAGTTCCGCCGGGTGCGTGACCTCATGGCTCGCTTCACCGCCGACACAGCAGAGGCGCGTCGTTGGAAGACCAACGTGCTCGACGTGCGCGAGAGCTACATCTTCTACGGTCGGGAAGAGGACGTCGACGGCGCCACTATCTTCACCTACCAGAACACCGCCGCGAACTCCGGCGGCGAACAGGAGAAGCTGGTCGCGTTCTGCCTCGCGGCGGCGCTGAGCTACAACCTGTCCGACAGCGACTCCGATGGCCGGCCACGATTCGCACCCCTGATGCTCGACGAGGCGTTCAGCAAGTCCGACGAGACGTTCGCCGCGCAAGCACTCGCCGTCTTCGACGAGTTCGGGTTCCAGCTACTGATGGCCGCTCCGATCCGGATGTCCGGCATCGTCGAACCGTTCATCGGCCAGGCCATCCTCGTGGAGAAGCGGATGACCGCGGACGGCGCCCATTCCAACGCCGCATCCGCCACGTTCGGCGAACTCGCCGTCCGCCGCGACGCCGAGCTGGATGGAGCACTTCGTGCGGCAGCCTGACGAGGTCAGGGCATACCTTCGCGACCGCTTCGACCGCGATTATCCCGACTGGGCGCGTCGACGCGGCACCTTCCCCCTCCGGGTGCCGCTCAACCCGCCCAGCACCGCCGAACGGGCCGCCGACCCGATCGGCTGCCACGCGTGGGCTGACGCATGGCGCACCTATCCCGGCCCGGGAACGGTCGTGCGAACCAACCACCGCTTCCCGACCGGGGTCCATCCCATGCCCAAGACCCTCGTGCTGGATCGCCCCAGCGACGTGGCCGCCGTCCACCCGGACACCGACCGCACGTGGCGACGGTGCGGCGAGCGGCTCGTCGCCCTGCAGAAGGCGTTCCCCCAGGCCAGATTCGACGGCGTGGTCCGGCGGATCACCGACCTTCCCCAGGAGGACTACGACCGCCTGGCTGGTGTCGTCGCCTGGCTGAGAGACAACCCGACCTCGGGCATGCTGCTGCGCCAGCTGCCGATCGAGGGCATCGACACCAAGTGGCTGGGCAAACAAGCACACCTCGTGCTCGCCATGCTCGGCGATCAGGACCTCGACCCGGACAGCGACTACACCAGCGGGCCGCGCCGGCTCCGGCTGCACTGGCGACTCGGCCTGCGCGTCCCACCCGACCTGGTGCAGGTCGCCGTCCTCGATCCGAACCTGCGCACCCACCTGGCAGGCATGCGCCACTTCGCCGCCAGCGTCGACGACCTCAACGGCTGGCCGCACCACCCGCGCACCGTGCTCATCCTGGAGAACAAGGAGACCGGATACGCGCTGACCGACGACCACGACGGCGTCGTCGTCCTGCACGGCGGCGGGCTGAACGTAGCCAGCTACGCCCGCATCACCTGGGTCAGACAGGCCGACAAGGTCGTCTACTGGGGCGACATCGACGCCGTCGGCCTCCAGTTCGTCAGCGATCTGCGCGGCCACGGCGTCACCATCACGTCCGTCATGACGGACGTGGCCACGCTCGACCGGTTCCACCGGTTCGCCGTCGAGGGCGCCGGGCCACAACGCAATGAGGTTCCGAATCTCACCGAGCCCGAGCGGCTGCTCTACCAACGCCTGGTCGACCATGCGTCGAGTACCGGCACCGGCCTACTACTGGAACAGGAACGCATCCCGTGGAGCCACGCGTACCCGACGCTCGTCACAGCCATCGCGCAGTAGATTGACGCATTGGGGTCGTGGACATCCACACCGACGGCGCATGCAGCGGCAACCCCGGCCCGGGCGGATGGGGCGCCGTGCTGCGGTACGGCACCCGGGTCAAGGAGATCTGCGGCGGCGATCCGTCGCCGACCACGAACAACCGCATGGAGCTGATGGCGGCCATTCAGGCGCTGGAGCACCTCACCCGGCCGGTCCCGGTACGCCTGCACACCGACAGCTCCTATCTGCGCGACGGCATTACCAAGTGGCTGCACGGTTGGCGGCGCAACGGTTGGCAGACCGCCGAACGCCAGCCGGTCAAGAACGTCGACCTCTGGCAACGTCTGGAGGCGGCCGCCAAACGCCATCAGATCGAGTGGATCTGGGTCAAGGGCCACGCAGGCGACCCCGGCAACGAACGCGCGGACGCGTTGGCCAACCGTGGCATACTCGACGCCATCGCGCGGGGTGGGCCGCCTGCCACCGGCGACCCTCCCGTTGTTCAGCCTGCCGTCGACCCCAGGCACGCTGCGTACACGACCTCATCCGCAAAACAGTGCTGGGAATGCCGCTCCGCACGCACCAAACCTCCTGACCGCGTCGCGATCACATCGGGCGGCGTCGTCTTCCACCTCGACGAGCAGTGCGAAGCACTCCACGACGGATGACGACAGATTTCGCGACAGGGAAGAACCCGCCGCGCCGTCACCTGGGTTCCGATCGCGGACGCACTCGCTGGCCGTCGGTGTGTGGTTGGTCGCATTGGTTGCATTGGTGGCGAGCACCGAATCGGTCACCGACAATGCGCACTACATAGCCGCCCTGTTCCTGTTCGTTTGCATCCTGGGCGTGGCCGTGGTCAACGCACGTCGACGCAAGGAAATAAAACCCGGTGCTGCCTCGGGTGGGAAGACCAAGGATCACGCCGGCCGCGGTGAGCTGGACGGTCACGAAGAGCTGCCCGCCGCGGATCGCGGCCCTGCCGAAACGGCGGCGGACGGACCCGCGGGACTGCGCGTGGTGTCCGCCAGGGTGGCCCGTTATCGCTACACCTCGATCGCGATGGCCATGCTGGTCGTCACCCCGATCTTGGCCGCGCTGTGGCTTGTCGACCGCATCCCTCTGTTCTGGCTCGAGATCGTCGTGGCCGCGCTCTTCGCCGTGTTCTGGATGGTTCAGACCATCGAACTGTTGCCGGCAGAGCGAGAGCCTCAGCAGCAGAGCCCACCCCTGCCGCGCGTGCCAGCACCGCCGACAGCACGGGAAGCGACCGCGACCGGGTGAGCGCGAGCTCATCTGCCGCTGACGGCGCATCCTCCGAACACCGCTTGGCCGGTCGCAGTCACTCGTATCCGCTCGCCATCACTAGTAGCTCGGCAACCAGCTGCCAACTCGGCTGGGTCGGCAGTATCTCGCCACGGTTGGCGTATGCATGCTCGACGCCCTCAAGCGACGCTGCCAGGGCTTCGAGAAACCTATCCAGCGTCGCGTTCTCCCAGGCGTCGGGATTCCCGCGAAGGTTCTCGACCATGGCATGGATGACGGCGATCACCTCTTCGCGCGTTGCGACGCCGTCAGTGTTCACGTCGGCTGGCCGACCGGTCTCGTACGCCTCGGGCACGCAGACAGCATCCACCATGGGGGTGATCCACCGTCCGCTCATCAGCGTAAGGCGTTTTTGTCAAGTGTTGGTCGGTGCCTCGTCCGTCGCCTGTCCCTGCATAGCGGTAATGGGGTTGGTCCCAGCAGCGTGTAACCGGGTTGATGAGACGACGGGCGGGGC
>Ga0209382_10009732_pt1 | contig 12006 bp, 8 predicted proteins | sample SoiMetdeltSBSDD5_FD_187599 | JGI IMG/M metagenome (GOLD analysis project Ga0209382, IMG submission 187599) | Bulk soil microbial communities from a Populus tree surrounding site in Tennessee, USA - Soil MetaG P. deltoides SBSDD5 (SPAdes) (version 2) | ecosystem: Environmental > Terrestrial >... | reverse complement strand
ACAACGGGCCGCTCGCCAGCGCCCGGGGATCGAGCTGTCCGGCGGGAGCCGCCGCCAGCCGCAGCAGCTCCTCGACCTCCTGGCGCAGGGCAGGCTCGTCGCCGCACGCCGCGGCAAGCAGCGCGGCGCGTTGCTCGGCGGGCACGTCGAGCGCGCGATCGAACAGCGCGTCGACCCGAGCGCGGCGATCTTCGGGCTCCGTCACAAGGGGTTCCCGCTTCGTGGCAAGGAGCCCGAGGCCACGCGACCTCGGGCTCGTTCCTGGTCACCGCGAGGGAAGGTTACCCGACCGGCGGGATGGGGAACGACTTGTCCTCGCAGGTCAGCGTCAGCGCCACCGGCCAGGTCCGCTTGGCCTTGTTGGCCCAGCCGCTGCACTGCCCCCACACGTCGATCGACTTGTGGACGCCGGTGCGCACCGTGCTCGAGCGGTTGGGATCGCCGTTGCCCGTTGGCCAGTCGCCACCCATCGCCGTGCGGCAGGCGGCCTCGAGCTCACCCGCCGTGAACGGCTGGGCGGCGATGGTCTTCGAGACGAGGCTCGCGCCGCTGTTGGCGCCCACCACCACAGTGGTGCCGTGGCCGTCCGGCTGGTAGGAGATGTGGGTGACCGTCGTCCCGGCGGGGCAACCCATCTCGACCTTGAAGCTCACGTCGAGGTTGCCCGTCTGGCTGAAGAGCCGATGGGTGCTGCAGTCGATGCCGCAGGAGCCGTGTTTCATCGGCACCTGGGCGGTGGTGCTGCCGAGTTGCTGCATCACCGGTGTGTGCGCCGGCGGCGGCGGCGCCGCCAGCGTGCCGGAAGCCTGGTATGGGGCCGTCGGCGCCGGCGCCGCCAGCACGGCAGTGGCCACGGGCGCCGTGGCACAGCTCGCGTAACACGTCTGGCGCGTGGCGGCGACAGACGAGGTGGCGTCGCAGCGGCGCACACAGTCGGGCTGCGCGATCTTGAAGATGGTGGCGCCGCCGGTCCTGGAACTGCTCCCCGAGGGCTCCGGCGCCTTCCAGACCTCGCAGCAGTTCTGCCAGCGGCTACAGCCGCCGCTGGCGTTGTTCTGCGTGCAGCACATGGCCAGCAGGTCATAAGGGCAGGCGCGTGCCGGTGCCGGCGCGAGAGCGCAGAGGGCGGCACCACAGAAGAGCCCGAGGGTGATGGTGAGGGAATGGGTTCGCATCGTGAAGTCTCCTTTCTGACTACTAGTCGCAAACCGGCCCGAGTCCCCGCCAGGTCGTCGGCTGGGGAGACTCGGTGGCGGGATGCTCCCGACCTCCGAAGATCGACGGGGCGCCAGACGCGACCGCTCACGCCCGGCTCGTCGTCGGGTTTCGCTGTGGCGGGGAGGAGCGGCTGGAGCTACAGCGGGCGGCGCCGCACCAGCACCACGGTCTGGTCGTCGGCTTGCGGCATCCCGTCGCTGAAGGCGTCGAGCGTGGCGAAGACGCGCTCGACGAGACCCGCCACGGGCTCCTCCGGGCGCTCGCGCAGCGCCGCGACCAGGCGCTCCTGACCGAACTCGTGGTCGTTGCGGTCGAGGGTCTCGGTGATGCCGTCGGTGAAGAAGACCGCGAGATCGCCCGGCGCGAGGGCCTCGAAGGCGGGCTCGTAGGCGGCCGGCGGCAACGCCAGCCCCATCACCGGGCCGCCCGACGTGAGCGCCGTTTCGCCGCCACCGGCGCGGAGCAAGAGCGGCGGCGGGTGCCCGGCGTTGACGTAGATCAGGTTGCCGTTGCGGTGGATCTCGGCGTAGACGAGCGAGATGAACCGTCCGTCGGGCGAGTTGCGGCGCACGACGGCGGCGAGCTTCTCCATCGTCTTGAAGAGCTTCAACGACTCGAGCACGCCCATCCGCAGGCCGACGACGACGTCGCGAGCCTGCAGCGCTGCCGCCATCCCGTGACCGGCCGCGTCCGCCACCACCACGCCCAGGGTCCCGGGTTGGACGGGCAGGAAGTCGTAGACGTCGCCGCCGACGACGGCCGCCGCCCGCGAGCCGAAGGCGATCTCGTAGCCCGGGAACTCCGGGGGCTCGGAGAGGAGCAGCGAGGTCTGCACCTGCCGCGCCTGCGCCATCGCCGCCGTGATGTCGCGGTGGCGCAGCGCGATGTCCGCCAGCGAGCCGAGCGCTGCGAGGAAGGGTGCCGTCTCCTCGGGGGGCAGCGGCCGCGCCAGCACGAAGGCGAGGACGAACTCGCGCCTGGCGCCGAAGGCCACGGCGGCGATCGTCGGCGCACCCTCTTCGTCGGCACGCTGCGTCGCCACGCCGTTGCGGCGCAGCTCGCGCGCGAGCGAGTGGTCCGCGGGGAGGGATTCGCCCAGCCACGGTGGTCCCCCGCTGCCGCGGTGCGCGAGGCGCCCGTAGCCGCGGGCCCGCCTGCGGTAGGCGTGCGCGGCCCGGATCAGCTCGCTGTCCGGTGTCGCGGTGTCGACGAAGAGCGTCAGGAGCTGGCCGATCAAGGCCTCGGCGCTGCGCGTTCCCTCGAGGCCGACGACGAGGTGCCGCAAGCGCCGGTAGAGGTCATAGGTGGGAAGAAACCGCGGGTGCTGGGGGTCGGTCGCGCGGCGCGCAACCCCGGCGCCCGCGGGCGATGAAGGCACGGCGATGTCCGAAGGGTTGGTGGTGTCGGAAGCGTTCATGCTTCCTTCTACGTGCGGGCCGTCAAGGTCGTGTAACGGTGCACCGGCAGCCCGGTGACGGAATGTGGCGAGCGGCGGGCGCGCTCAGAGGTAGCCGAGCTCGAAGCCCTTCAGCACCGCGCGCGTGCGATCGCGCACGCCGAGCTTCGAGAGGATGCTGGAGACGTGGTTCTTCACCGTCCCCTCGCTCGTGCCCTGCGCCTCGGCGATCTCGCGGTTGTTGTAGCCGCCTGCCATCAGCCGCAGCACCTCCGTCTCGCGGCGCGACAGCGGATCGGGCGGGTCGAGGCTCTCGAACTCGGGCCGTAGCGTCTCGAGGCCGCGCAGCACGCGCTCGGTCACGGCGGGGCGGATCAGGCTCTCGCCGGCCGCGACGCGGCGGATGGCGTCGGTGAGGCGCTCGAAGGAGACGTCCTTGAGCAGGAAGCCGCGCGCGCCGGCGCGCATCCCCTCGAGCAGCGCCGCGTCGTCGTCGAAGGTGGTGAGGAGGATCGTCGATGGTGGCCGGCCCGCGGCGGCGAGCCGGCGCAGCACGTCGACGCCGCCGAGCTTTGGCATCCGTACGTCGAGGAGGACCACGTCGGGCGTCGAGGCGGCGATCGCCGCCAGGGCTTCCTCGCCGTCCGCGGCCTCGGCCACGACGCGCAGGTCGGGGGTCAGGTCGAGCAGGCCGCGCAGGCCACGCCTCATGAGCGTCTGGTCGTCGACGAGGACGACGCGGATCATCCCGCTCCCTCGCCCGGCCCGAGCGACGCGGGCAGCGAGGCGTGAAGCGCGAAGCCGCCGCGCGGCGCGGCCTCGATGCGGAGCCTGCCGCCCACTTCCTCGAGCCGCTCGCGCATGCCGCGCAGGCCGTTGCCCGGCTCGACCGCGCCGGCGCCTTGCCCGTCGTCGCGCGCGGAGAGCTCGAGGCCGCCGTCCGGAGACGTCGCCACCTCGATCCAGAGGTTGCGCGCCCCGGCGTGGCGCACCGTGTTGGTGATCGCCTCCTGGGCGCAGCGAAAGAGGGCGTGAGCCTGAGCCGGGTCGCGAACGGCGACGCCGGAGGGAAAGGCGAGGTGGACGTGCGGCTCCGTGGTCCCGGCCGCCAGCCCCTCGAGAGCGAGCCGCAGGTCGATCGAGCGGTCCTCGCGCAGCGCGCCAACGACCGCGCGCACGTCGGAGAGCAGGAGGCGGGTGACGTCCTGCGCCTCGGAGAGCGCCTGCAGGGCGCGGTCGCCGCCGCCAGCGCTGCCCGCGAGCTGTCGCGCCAGCTCGAGGTTGACGCTGAGGACGGTCAGATGGTGGCCGATGGTGTCGTGCAGCTCCCGCGAGATCTGCACCCGTTCGGCGAGCCGGCTGCTGTCGGCGAGCAGGGCCTGCGTCCCCCGCAGCTCGGCGTTGAGCCGCGCGAGCGCGCTGCGGCTGCGTGCCTCGGTGGCGGCCATGTAGCCGGCGCAATAGGTGAAGCCCTGCCCCGCGAGCACGCCGACGAGAGTGAGGACCACGGCGGTGGCGCGTGGGAGGGTCGCGTACCCGCTCGCGACCTCGAAGCCGTCGGTTCTCGCCAGCAGCACGCCGGCAACGGTGGTGAGCGCGAGCTGGATGGTGATCCAGCGGGCCGCCGCGCGCGGCGGCATCACCAGCGGAACCTCGGCGGCGACCAGGTAGAGGAGGTCCGTGCTCAGGATCAGCGCCAGCCCGATCTGTACGGCGAGCAGGGCGATCCGACGTCGCGAGACGACGGTCGCGGGCTCCCTGGTGTTGACCCAGAAGAGGATGCCGAAGGCGACGAAGACGAGTGCGACGAAGCCCAGGGCGACGCCCGACACCCAGTCGGGGACCCCCACCGGCAGCGCCGGGAGATCGCGAGCGAGCCCCTCGAGCGTGAGCATCGCGCAGACCAGCACGCCGGCCAGGCGCAGCATGAGCTGGGAGCGAGGAGCGGTCACAGGCGGATTGTAGGGAAGCGCGGCCGCCGCCGCGACGTGCCGGAAGTCATGCCGTGAGCAGCTGACTTCCCGCACTGTCGCACGCCGGGCCGTCCCCCTAGGCTGCCCACGGTCGCCAGGGAGCCACCTGCGCCGACCAGACCGCACCAGAGGAGATGGCAATGAAACCGAGAGGACGACTCCCACGCCTGCGGGCGATGGCATCGATGACCCTGACGATGGCGGCCCTCGGCGTGGCAGCGCTGCGCGCCGGCGACGGAATCGAAGCGCGATTGACCGATCGCGCTCCCACGGCCGAAGTCGCCGGCTTCGCCGGCGCGACGACGGCGTCCTCTTCCCTGCCTCTGTCGCAGGGGGACCTCCGTCGCCTGCTCGCCGAGGCGGTTCGCGAGAGCGGCGTACCGGGAATGGTGGCGCGGCTGGCGACGGCGGACTCGTTCGTCGCCTCCTCCTTCGGCAAGCGCGAGCGCGGCGCCGCGCCGGCCTTCGCGGTGGGCGACCCGGTGCACGTCGGCTCGTGCCTCAAGGCGATGACGGCCACGGTGGCGGCTCGCCTCGTGGAACACGGCGCGCTGCGCTGGGAGACGACGGTGGCCGAGGCCTTCCCCGAGCTCGCGGCGGGGCTTCCCGGCGCCGTGGGATCGGTGACGATCGAAGAGCTGCTCGCCCACCGGGGCGGCTTCACCGACGACGTCCCCGACGAGCTCATCGACGAGGTCCTCTCCTTCCGCGGCAGCGGCCGCGCGGCACGCGAGCGATTCGTGCCGCCCTACCTCGCGCTGCAGCCCGGCGGCGCCCGCGGCGCCTACAGCTACTCGAACCTGGGCTACATGGTGGCCGGCGCGATGCTCGAGCGCGCGACGGGCTCCTCCTACGACGACCTCCTCCGGCGGGAGTTGCTGATGCCGCTCCGCATGCGCTCCGCACGGCAGGGCGCGCCGGGCTCCAACGACCCGGCGCGGATCGACGCGCCGCGCGGGCACGACGCGGACGGCCGCCCCCTGCTGCCGGTGCAGCAGATCGATCCACCGGTGATCGCGCCCGCCGGCACCTGGAGCATGACCCTCGCCGACTGGTCCTCGTTCGCCCTGGCGCAGGCGGGTGTACCCGTGCGCGGGCACCGGCTGCTCACGGCGGAGTCGCTCGCACGTCTGCAGTCCCCCGTCGGCGGACCCGTTCCGGAGCTGGCCAACGCCGGCTACGGCCTGGGGTGGGTCGTGGCGGAGGCAAACGGTGTGCTCCTCCTCCTCCACGACGGCTCCAACGAGGCGTGGCTGTCGCGGGTGGTGATCAACCCGGCGGCCGACCGCGTCCTGCTGGTCTCGACCAACCAGGCGGGCGCGGCCGCCGAGGCGGCGCTCGACCGCGTGACGCTCGACCCGCGCGTCCTGGGCTGGCTCGTCGGGCAGTGAGCCCGGAATCGCCGCGTGCGCCGCCTCCCTGGCGCGAGATCGTGGGACCTCGCGCCCGGGGCGCCGCCCCGCTGGCCGTCAGCCGCCGACTTGCAGGGTGGTCGAGACCAGCGACGTCAGGCGCGAAGCCTGGTCCCGCACTCCGACCGCCACGACGTGCGCTCCGGGACCGAGGTTCAGGTCGATCGACAGGTCCGCCGCGCCGACGGCGCCGGCGGCGCGCCGGATGCGGAAGGCCTTCGTCTGCCACTCCTGGCGAGCGCTGGTCGTGCTGCGGGCGAGAACGAGCATCTTGAGCTCGGCCGCCGGCTTGTCGCCCGCCCCCAGGAACGCCAGCCGCTCGACCGGCACGAAGACGTGGAGCGGCAGGACGAACTGGTCGCCGCTGGCGCGGACCTCGCCGGCGCCGAGGCGGACCTGGAGCGGGTTGTCGGTGATGCCGAGGTAGAGCACGCCCTCGAGCACCTCCCGCATCCGCTGGTCGGTGTCCTTCTCGCGGTAACCGCGGCGGTGGCGCGCCGTGAGCGAGCGATCCGCGAGCACGACCTCGATGCGGTGCTCGCCGGCGGTGCCCCCGGCCGGCGGCCGGTAGCCGATCGAGTAGAAGCTGCGCATGTCGCGGCCGATCCCCTCGAGCTCGGCGCCGAAGTCGTTGCGGTTGAAGACCAGCTTGCCGCCGGTCTCCTCGGCGAGCGAGCCCATCCCCTGGCGCTGCGCCGTCCTCTGCGCCGACTCGAAGGCGGTGCTGAAGCGCGACGCGCGCATGCCGCCGGCGAAGGTGCGGCTGCCGGCGGTGCTCGACTGGTCCACCTGAAGGCCGCTCGCCTGCAGCGCGTAGACGGTCACCTGGTTGGTGTTGAGGTGTCGCGTCAGCGCGATCAGGTCGCGCGGCATCTCCGGCTGCCCCATCTCGAGGCTGCGGCCGGGACAGAGGGTGCCGACGGCGGCGGCGATGGGCCCGGCGGGCTCGGTCTCGAGCGCGTCGCTCAGATAGACGAGCGTCTTCATCCCCGGCAGCCCGGAGAGGATGATGCCGGTCTGGAAGAGGTGACGGAGGGTCGTCGACGAGCGGTCGTTGCGCTCGCGCACCCAGTTGTCGACGGTGCCTTCGACGCGGTCGACGAAGAGGTCGCAGGCCTCGGACCCGGCGCCGATGCCGCCGCTGCCGGAACCGACGCTCTGCGCACCGCCGCCGAGCACGCCTCGCGCCCCGCCTTGCGCCGCGCGCTCTCCGCCCGGCGCGGCCGCGACCCCGCGAGCGCCGGAGCTGGAGAGCTCTTCGCTCTCCTGCCACGCCTGGTTCACCTCTCCCATCAGGTGCTCCGCCTCGACGGCAGGCCCGGGCGGGTTCGAGCTCGCGATGCGCTGCAGCGCGGCGTCGAGGGTCTGGCGCGAGGATCCGAACGGCACCTCGAGGTGGAGGTCGCGATCCTGCCGCAGGACCATGACGCGCTCGACGGGTACGGTGGCCGCCGCGAGGAGCTGCGCCACGCCGGCGAACAAACCCGGGTAGTCGCGCGGCTGGAGGTGGAGCTGGTCGAAGTAGAGGACCAGGCTGCCGGGTGCCTCGGGCGGCGCCGGCGCGGGCGCGGGTGCCGCGGGATCGGCCGGCTTGGCGGCCGGCGCCGCGGCCGCCCGCAGCTCGGCGAAGTTGGTGATCTCCACCGGCTGGCCGTCGTGGAGGAGCTTGAAGTCCTTGGCCTGGAGCCCGCTGACCGCCCGACCCTGGCGGTCGGTCACCCAGACGTCGACGTCGACGATCTCGACGTCGACCGCTTCTCCGAACGTGGCGGGCGCCCCGCTCGGCGCCTGACCGGCAGATCCGGCCGCGCCGGCGAGCGCGATCACCCCCACGGCCCGAACCAGAAACCACAGCCGTGACTTGTTCATGAGGAACCTCTCGGACCATCGTAGCGCAGGGGGCGGGCAGCCGGGTGCGGGGCGGGGGCCGGCGGCCGCCACCGCCCGGCGCGGACCAGCTCGAGCGTCGTCCGGTGGCGCAGCAAAGGCTGCATCGCGTCGACGGGGAACTGGCCGGGGTAGAGCCTGGCCAGTGCAGCCGCGATGCGCAGGCCCACCTCGACCGAGCGCAACGCGCGCCGGTCGGTGATGGTGAGGCGCAGCCCGCCGCAGGCCTCGTTCGCGTGCGTGCTCGCCGTGGGGGTGAAGCGCACCGCCTCGACGCGGACGCCGGGCAGCGGCCCCAGCTCGCGGGCGAGTCGCGCGCCGTCGACGTAGGGCGCGCCGACGACCTCGAACGGCGTCGGGGTGCCGCGACCGACCGACGCCGCGCGCTCGAGCAGCCCGAGGCCGGGATAGAGGCCGGCGGCGTCGAGAGAGCGGATGTTGGGCGACGTGTCGACCCAGGGGAGCCCTGCCTCGTTCTGCCACTGCTCGCGCTTCCAGCCCTTCACGGGAATGACGGTCAGCTCGACGTCGATCCCCCGCTCGCGGCGGAAGAGCTCGGCCAGCTCCCCCACCGTCTTGCCGTGGCGCACCGGCATCGGGTGCCAGCCGATGAAGTCGGTCGGCCCCTCGAGCGTCGGACCCTCGACCACTTCGCCGCCGATGGGGTCGACGCGATCGAGGACGACGAAGCGGATCCCCGCCTGCGCGGCCGCCTCCATCGCCAGGCCCATGGTCGAGATGTACGTGTAGAAGCGGGCGCCGATGTCCTGCACGTCGAAGACCAGCGCGTCGAGGTTGGCGAGCTGCTCGCGCGACGGCTGGCGGCGCTCGCCGTAGAGGCTGTACACCGGCAGGCCGGCGATGGCGTCGAGGTCGTCGGCGACCGCCTCGTCGGCGCGGCCGCGGATGCCGTGTTCGGGGCTGAAGAGGGCGACGAGCTGCACGCCGGGCGCGCTGCGCAGGAGGTCGATGGTCGGGTTGCCGGCGCGGTCGATGCCGGTCTGGTTGGTGATGAGACCGACCTTCATGCCCTGCAGCGCCCGGTAGCCGCTGGCGGCCAGGACGTCGATGCCGTTCTGCGCATCGGCGCCGCCGAGAACGAAGCCGACTCGCCGCCGCTGCCGTTCGAAGGAACCATCCACGAGCGACTCGGCGACGAGGGTGCCGAGCCGGTGCTGGAGCGCGATGACGCTCCCTTTGCCGTCGGGATGCACCCGGTTGGAGAGGAAGACGTAGAACGTGTCCGACGTCGGGTCGATCCAGAAGAAGCCGCCGGTCCAACCGGTGTGGCCGAAGGAGCCGAAGGGGAAGAGGTCGCCGCGGGGGCGGGCGTAGCCGGAGTCGACGTCGAAGCCGCCCGCGCGCTTGACGGCGACCGCGGCCGGCGAGAGCACCTCGGTCATCTGGCGCGGGAACGTGCCGCCCGCGAGCACCGCACGCGCGAACCGGGCGAGGTCGGCGGCGGTCGTGAACATCCCCGCGTGACCCGCGACGCCGCCCATGCGCCGCGCGGTCGGGTCGTGCACGGTGCCGCGGAGACCGTGCTCGGTGGGGGCGATGCGGGCCACCGTCCCGCCCGGGAAGCCCGTGTCGATGCGGCGAAAGCCGGTGTCCCGCATGCCCAGCGGCAAGAAGACGTTGTCGCGCGCAAAGACGTCCAGCGGCTGCGCGGAAACGCGCCGCACGATCTCGCCGAGGAGGATGAAGTTGATGTCGGAGTAGCGGAAGACCGCCCCGGGCGCGTTGCGCGGCGTCTCGGCGAGCGCGCGGCGGACGCCCTCCTCGTACCCGCTCCACTCGACGTCGAGGTCGACGTCGGGGCGCAGGCCGGAGCTGTGCGTGAGGAGGTGGCGGATCGTGATCCTGCGGTCCGCGAGCTCCGGAAGATAGGTCGCCGCAGGCGCATCGAGCGCCACCTTGCCGCGCGCGACGAGCAGCCAGATCGACGGCGCCGTGGCCACCGCCTTGGTGAGCGAGGCGGCGTCGAAGACGGTGTCCTCCGTCATCGGCTCCACGCGCGGCACCAGCGAGCGGTTGCCGTAGGCGCGGTGGTAGACGCGGCCGCGGTGCTCGATCCGGAGCACGCCGCCGGGGATCTTCTTCGCCGCGATCGCCTGCGCGACGGCGGCGTCGATCTCGCGGAGCTTCCCCTCGCGGAAGGCTGGGCGACCGCAGGCCGCAAGGAGGAGTGCGAGACCAACGACGAGCGCGTGCCGTGCGACTCGACCCACGGCCGAGATCGTAGCGTCACGGCCGGCGTCGCGACCCGGACGGGCGGGGGCAGGCCCCGCCCCTGCACCCCATCCCGAGTCCTGACGTCGATGTGGACCTCCTTTGTAGGGGCGGGCCCTGCGCCCGCCCCTCCGGCCGTTCCCTCCCGTCGCTACGGCGTCTCATCCGACCAGGCGAAGGCGTCCCCCGACTCGTAGCCGTCGGCGAAGATCCACGGGCCCGGTGGCTGGCCGCTCGTCTCGAAGGAGCCTGCATCGCAGAAGAGCAGGCTGCGAGGCGCGTGGCGCTGGTCTTCGGCGGCGCAGGTGCCGGAGGGCACGAGGAGCTGTGCCGGAGAGTCCGGCGCCAGCGCGTGCGTCGGAGTCGGACCGCCGTTGCCGGCGAGGGGCCGGACCGCGACGGCCGCGGTCAGGACGTCGCTGGGGTCGGCGAGGTCGCACTCGGTCACCATCGAACCGTCGGTGGGACGCTCCACGTTGTACCCCTGCGAGGTCATGGTAGAGGGAAAGGACTCGAAGCACCCCCCTTCCACGATCGACGCCTCGAAAATCAGTGTGGAGTTGCCGAGGCGGATCGCCCGATCGTTGGGATTCCCGGAGAGGTTGTCGACCACGGTGGTGTGGTCGAGGTCCAGGGTCGCATTGAAGATGTCCGCCGCCGGGCCCGGCGAGAAGCCACCCCGGGTCCGGTTGCCACTGATCGTGGAATTGCGCAGCTCGAGCGTCGCGCCCGAGATGTCGACACCACCCCCGAGGCCGCCGCTGGGAGTGGCGTCCACGCCAGCGCTGTTGCCGACGACGCTGCTGCCGACGAGCCGCACATGGGCGCCGAAGCTCAACGAGATGCCGCCACCGTGGCCCTGCTGGACAGGACCCCCCGCGGTGTTGGCGCGCACGATCGAGTCCTGGACGATGGCCGGACCGGTCACGAAGCGCAGATCGAGGCCACCGCCCTGCGTCGAGGCATGGCAGTTCTCGACGAGCAACCGCTCGAAGAGCACCTGGACTCCGTCGGAGACGACGAGGATCCCACCACCGCTGGAACCCGACGAGCAGCCGGTGACCGTGACGTCGGTCAAGGTCAGGTTGTCGCCCGACATCCCGTTGCCGTAATACAGGCAGCCGCCCGACCCCTGGGAGCTTCCGCCCGCGAGCGTCACGTTGGTGAGCGAGAGCGAGTTGCTGTTGGTCACGTAGATCGAGCCGCCCGGTTCCACGCCGTTGTTGCCGTTGGCGAACCCGCCCAGCAGCGTCATCGGTCCCTCGAAGATCGCGACCTGACTCGGGCTGAGCACGTGGAAGATGCGATCCGCCGCAGTCTGGACGATCGTCGGGTTTGCGTTGAGCGCCGACCTCACCGTGAGGTCGGCACGGATGTCCAGGTCACCCGTGTTGCCGAGGTCCTCCATCACTCCCGGGACGGTGAGTTGGTAGACGCCGTTCGGCAGGAGGATCTCGTCGGCAGCCGCCGTGCCGTTGGCGTGCAGCACGGCACCTCGCAAAGAGCAGTCGCTGGCGGTGAACGGCGAGCAGCCGGTGGCGGTGGGCTCGTCGTCGAAGCGGTCGACCACGAAGGTCAATCCGAACGAGGGAGCAGTCGCCGGCAGAGCGGCGAGGAGCGCGAGCACGGGGTAGAGGCTGGGCCTGAGGCGCATGATGGGCCTCCTTCCACCCGACATCAACGCCATTGCGGCGCGGAAGCGGACATTCCGGGCGTCGGGACCCGGAGGTCGGCTGCGCGGTCAGGTCGTGGCAAGCCCGCGAGCGATGGCGGCGGCGGCCGCGCCGACGGCAACCGTCGTGACCGATCCCACCACGGCGTACCACGGCCACGCGGTATCCGTGGCGAAGGCCACCCAGGAGACGACGGCGATCCCCGCGGCCATCCC
>Ga0209382_10009730_pt1 | contig 12009 bp, 9 predicted proteins | sample SoiMetdeltSBSDD5_FD_187599 | JGI IMG/M metagenome (GOLD analysis project Ga0209382, IMG submission 187599) | Bulk soil microbial communities from a Populus tree surrounding site in Tennessee, USA - Soil MetaG P. deltoides SBSDD5 (SPAdes) (version 2) | ecosystem: Environmental > Terrestrial >... | reverse complement strand
GTTCGAGATGGCCGCGGGCATCTGCGCCGCCATCGCGATCGCCACCGCCATCGTGGCCGTCGTCCTGTTGCGCCACGTACCCACCGGCGCCGAGCCCGAGCGGGCGGCGCAGCTCCAACCCGAGGGCGAGGTGCCGGCGCTCATCCCGCGCCTCTGACGGACCTCAGCGGAACGAGAATCAGTAAAGCAGGAACTTCGCGCGGTCCTTCCGGAACTTCTCGATCGCGGGCGCGTCGGCGGCGAGGATCTGGGCCGCGCTCTCCCCCGCGTCCAGGGCACGGCGCAGCCGCGAGGTGCCCACCAGGTCGTCGAGGGCGGTGGGCGCCGTCCAGGCGAACCCGTCCTGGCTCCTGAGGAAGCGGAGCAGGTGCACGCCGAACTCGTAGGGACGGGCTGCTTCCCGATCGCGAACGGTCACGCGTGCCCCCACGCATTCCGTGTCCTTGTGCTTCGGACTCACGGCGAACGCGGACGGCCGAGGCGTGAAGCGCGCCGCCTCGATGGCGAAGCCGGTCGGGGAAACGGACGGCAGCTTGCCCGTAGGGAGCCAGGGGGCGCCGAAGAGGAGGAACGGCTGCTCCGTGCCTCGCCCCTCGGAGACGTTCGTCGCCTCCAGCAGTCCCAGGCCCGGATAGACGAGCGCCGCCTCGGGGCTGCGGAGGTTCGGCGCGATCGAAGGCCACGGGCGGCCCGTGTCCGTCCAGGTCATCTCGCGCTTCCAGCCCTTCATCGGCACCACGGTGAGGCGGAGCGGCTTGCCGAGGCGGGATCGAATGAGCTGCGCCATCTCGCCGGTGGTCAGGCCGTGGACGAGCGGGCCCGGGGCGAGGTTCGTGAGGACGGCGCGCACGGTCGGGCTCGCTTCGCGCGCGGGCCCTTCCACGAGGTCGCCGCCGAGCGGGTTGGGCCGGTCCAGGACGACGAAGTCGATGCCCGCGTCCGCCGCCGTCTCCATGCACTGCTGGAGGCGGCCCATGACCGTGAAGAACCGCACTCCCGGGTCCTGGAGGTCGAACACGATCGCGTCGATATCGCGGACGTCTTCGACCCGGAGCTTCCCGCTGCCGAGGTCGACGATGGGCAGCCTCGTGTCCGCGTCCACGCGGCGGCCGGTGGACTCCGCCTCCGGCCGGCCGAGGAATGGCGTCCCGTCCAGGTTCTGGGCCACGCGGTCCCACATCGCGGTGCGCGTGCGCAGGGCGCGCTCGTGGGCGAAGAGGCGGACGACGTCGACGCCGGCCTTGCGCAGGACTTCGATGGAGTGGCGTCCGTCGACGGTGACGGAGCCGGGCGTCACGACGAGCCCAACCTTCTTGCCCTGGAGGGGAGCGCCGTGATCGGCTTCGACGACTTCCAGGCCCACCTGGACGGGAGTGGGACCGGGCGCGGTGGAGCCTAGTGTCGGAGAGAACGCGATGAGGGCCGCGACGCCGGTGGCCGCCATCCGGCTCCGGCCGTTCCGCGTGAGGCCGCCGGGTCCGCTCATGGCGCGACCGGATCGTAGCATGCCGCCCGCGGGACCGATGGACCCCGCATGACCGGCCGGGCCGTTAGACTTCCCGGGTGTTGTCTACGTATATATCGACGTCTATACTTTCAGTGGATGAAGGCTTCACGCGCGAAGCTGTTCCGCAACGGTGGCAGCCAGGCCGTGCGTCTGCCCCACGAATACCGATTCCCGGACGACCAACACGAGGTGACCGTCCGGCGCGAGGGACGCCGCGTGATCCTGGAACCCGCGGACGAATGGCCGGACGCCTTCCGTGCCTGTCTGGGTGCGTGGTCAAAGCCCATCCCACGTCCGCCTCGGCAATCCATCCGCGACGCTCGTGATCCGTTCCGCTGATGGCGGCGTTCATGCTCGACACCGACACCGTGAGCTTTGCCCTGCGCGGCCAGGGCCGCGTGGCCGCTCGCCTTCTGGAGCATCGGCCGTCCGAGGTGTGCATCAGCTCACTGACGCTGGCCGAGCTGCGCTATGGCGCCAGCCTCCGGCGGTCGCGCAAGCTGCACCGGCTGATCGACGCGTTCGTCGAATCCGTCGCGGTCGCGGATTTCGATCGCCTCGCCGCCGATCGATTCGGTGGCCTCGGAGCGCTGCTATCGCGCCGCGGCGCGCCCATCGGAACCGTCGATACCCTCATCGCCGCCCATGCTCTCGCCCTCGGCCTCACGCTCGTGACCAACAATGAGAAACACTTCTCGCGGGTCCCCGGTCTGACCATCGAGACCTGGGTCTAGCGCCTGGCCTTGGCGGCATGATCGCCGTGTCCGAGGTGACACGTTTTCGTTCCGGAACGAAAATGAGGGAACGATTCCCCCCCTGCGGCCGGAAAGGAAGGCGATGATGAACCCTCGAGCGCTCCTCGTGCTCAGCCTGGGCACTGGCATCCTGGCGCCCGCCCTCGCGCACGCCCAGATCTTCACCCTCTCCAAGGAACAGATGGTCGAGCTCACGGCGCAGAACCCGTTCGAGCGGTTCGCGGACGGGCGCCCCAAGGTCCCCGACGCGCTCATCCAGCGCGCCCGCGGGCTCTCCGCGGAGGAGGTCTTCGCCGTCCTGCCCAGGGAGGGATTCCGCAATCAGTACGCGGGCGACTTCCGCGTGCTCCATCCCGGCATGAAGCTGGCCGGCCGCGCCTTCACGCTGCAGTTCATGCCGCTGCGGCCCGACCTCGAGGGCGTGATCAACGACCGGGCGAAGGCGGCAGGACTCCCGCGCATGTTCAACCAGACCGCGATCGACATGCTGCAGCCGGGCGACGTGCTGGTGGTGGATCTCTTCGGCCAGGAGGAGGGGGGGACGATCGTCGGCGACAACCTCTTCTACTACATCATGCGGACCACGAAGAACGGCGGCCTGGTGGTGGACGGCTCCATCCGGGACCTGGAAGGCATCTCGCGCATGGACATGCCCGCCTACTACCGGGCCGCCCATCCCAGCGCCATCAACAACGTGATCATCAGCGGCGTCAACATCCCCGTGCGCATCGGCAAGGCCACGGTCATGCCCGGGGACCTCGTCTTCGGCGACGCCGAGGGCGTGTACTTCATCCCGCCTGCCCTCGTCCAGAAGGTCGTGGACAACGCGGACGAGGTGCACGTCCACGACGAGTGGACGCGCAAGAAGTTCGACGAGGGCAAGTACAAGTCGAGCGAGATCTACGGCTCGCCCAAGGACCCCGAGCTGAAGAAGGAGTACGAGGAGTACCTCAAGAAGCGGCTGGAGGAGATCCGCAAGCGGAACCCCCAGTGAACGACCTCCGGCTCGCCGCGCGCTCGCTTCGCCGCAGCCCGGGCTTCCTGGCCGTGGCCCTGGTGACGATGGCCATCGGGATCGGCGTGAGCACGGCGCTCTTCAGTGTGGTCGACGGCGTCCTGTTGCGGCCCCTTCCGTATCCCCACGCCGAGCGGCTGGTCGCGCTCTACACCACGAACGTGGCGCGCCAGCAGCGGACGGGCGCCGTCTCGCGCGCCGACTTCGAGGATTGGCGCGCGCAGAGCCGGTCGTTCGACGCCATGGCCGCGTTCCAGGCCTCCGGCGCCGTCCTGGGCGGCCGCGAGCCGCAACACGTCCCGGCCGCGCGCGTGAGCGCGAGCTTCTTCGACGTCTTCGGCGTCGTCCCCGCGCGCGGGCGCGCGTTCTCGAGAGAAGCGGACGAGGGCGCGGAGAAGGTCGCCGTCGTCACCCACGCGTTCTGGCAGGGGCGGATGAGCGCGGACGAGGCCGCGGTCGGGCGCCCGCTGATCCTCGACGGCGAGCCCTTCACCGTCGTCGGCGTCCTGCCCGCCACGTTCAAGGCCCCGGCCGCCGTACGCGAAGCGCAGCTCTTCCTGCCCCTGTCCCCGGACGGGAAGGCGGGCCAGAACCGCGGCGGACGCTACCTCGGCGTGGCCGCGCGCCTGCGCGCGGACGCGTCCACCCGGCAGGCCCTGGCCGAGCTGGACACGGTCGCGCGGCGGCTGGAGCAGGCCTTCCCGGACAGCAACGGCGGACGCGGCGTCAGCGTGCGGCCGCTGCACGACGCGACGGTGGAAGCGGCCCGGCCGCCCATCGTCGTCCTCTTCGTCGCCGTCACCTTCCTCCTGCTCATCGCGGCCACCAACGTCGCGCACCTGCTGCTGCCCCGCGCGCTGGCCCGCCGGCACGAGGTCGCGGTGCGCGTGGCCCTGGGCGCCAGCCGGCGGCGCGTGGCGCGGCAGCTCCTGACCGAGATCGCGCTCCTGTGGCTGCTGGGCGCGGCCGCGGGCGTGACCCTCGCGGCCTGGCTGGTGAGCCTGATCGTCGCCTACGCGCCCACCCAGGTCCCGCGCCTCGACGAGGTCACGGTCGACGGACGCGTGCTGGCCTTCGGCATCCTGTCCGCCCTCGTCGCGGGGGTCGCGTTCGGGCTGCTGCCGGCGCTGCAGGCCACGCGCGTGCAGCCCGCGGACTCCCTGCACGGCGGACGGATGCCGGGCCTCGCCCGCCGACGGCTGTCGGGCACGCTGGTCGCGGGCGAGATGGCCCTGGCTCTCGTACTTCTCGTGGGCGCGGGCCTGGTCGTGGAAAGCCTGCGGCACCTGGTGGCGGAGCCGCCGGGCTTCGATCCCGACGGCCTGCTCACCGCGGAGATCAGCCTCCCCGCGAAACGCTATGCGAGTCCGGCCGCGCGCGCGCAGTTCTACGCGGCGCTCGTCCCGCGCCTGGCCGCGCTGCCCGGCGTCTCCGAAGCCGGCTTCGTCACGCCGCTCCCGTTCTCGAGCGATTCGATCACGACCCGCCTCAGCGTCCCCGGACGCGACCAATCCCCCGCGGAGCAGCCGCGCAGCGTGTATCACGCGGCCACCCCGCGCTACTTCCGCGCCATGCGCATCCCCCTCCGGCGCGGCCGCCTGCTCGCGGACGAGGACACGCGCGAGGCAACGCCGGTGGTCGTGGTCAACGAGTCCTTCGCCCGCACCGTCTTCCCGGGCGAGGACCCGATCGGCCGCCGTATCCGCATCGGCGTGCGCACGGCCGACGGCGATCCGGAGCGGTTCGAGATCGTCGGCGTGGTCGGCGACGTGCATCACGGCACGCTGGGCCGGGCCATGGAGCCGGAGATCTACGTGCCCGCGGCCCAGCACACGTGGGGATGGGGCGTGCTCGCCCTCCGCACGCGGAGCGATCCGGGCGCGCTGGCGGCGGCGGTGCGCCGCGAGGTGAGCGCGCTCGATCCCGAGCTGGCCGTGATCGCCACCTCGACCATGCGCGAGCGGCTGGCCGCGTCGCTGGCCGCTCCCCGTTTCGTCGCCTCCCTCCTGTCGATCTTCGCGGCCGTGGCCGCGCTGCTCGCGGGGATCGGCCTCTATGGCGTGCTGGCCACCACGATCGCGCAGCGCGCGAGCGAGATCGGCATCCGCATGGCGCTGGGTGCCCGCGTGGCCGATGTCCTGCGGCTGGTGGTGGGAGAGGCCGCGCGCATGGCCGGCGTGGGCATCGTGGTCGGCCTGCTGGCGGCCGCCGCCGTCACGCGCCTGATGGCCGCGCTCCTCTTCGGCGTCGGGCCGCGCGATCCGCTCACGTTCGCCGCGGTCACGGCCGCGCTGTTCGCGGTGGCGCTGGCCGCCGCCCTGGTTCCGGCCTGGCGCGCGGCGCGGACCTCTCCCGCGGTCGCTTTGCGCCGCGAGTGACAGCGACGGGGCACCGCCGCCCTGGACACGACGGCGGCGGCGCCCCCGAGAGAGAGCCGGCTAGTTCGCGCCCCCCGTATGCGCGAACGGCTTGAGGGAGACCTGTCCGCTGAACCCACCGTCGAGGCCGTCGCCCCAGTTGATGGTGGCGCGGCCGGTGCCGGGCGCGCCCGCGAAGCCGCCGGTGCCGTCCTGGGCGACGATCAGACCCTGAAGCGAGGGGCCCGCTCCGGCCACCGCCGGGCGCAGCAAGCCGATCAGGATCCCGGTGAGCGAGCTGCCGTCTCCGCCCACGAGGGTGATGGGCCCCGCCCAGCCGACGTTGTTCGGGTTGTTGGGATCGATGGCCTGGAGGCGCGAGAAGACGCCGACGACGTTGTGATCGCCGTTGACGTCCCCCACCGCGCGGTCCCCGTTGACGTCCCCCACCGCGCGCGTCTGGCCCGGACGCACGCTCCCATCGCCGAAGGCGCCGAGCTGCACGGCCGGGAGCTCCGACGTCGGCCCCTGGGAGATGCCGTCGGCGAAGCGGGTATCGACTGAGACCGGGTTGAAGTCTGGAGCGCGGAGCATCGCCAGGGAGACGCCCGTGGACTCGAAGTCTTCTCCCGCGATCCCGAAGTGCATCTGGCTCTCGATGTAGGGCAGGAACTCCTCCATGCCCTTCCGTCCGCGCAGGGAGAGGATTTCGGCGACCGCGACGCTGCCGTCACCGTTGAGGTCGAGCTCGCGGAAGACCTCGCCGACGGTGCCCCGGGCCTGGAGCTTGCGCGCCGCCGCCTCCAGGGCGGTCGGCATCTCGACGAGGAGCGCGCCCAGATCGTGCGCGGCCTGCGTGTGGATGGCCAGGAACATCTGCCGCCGTCCCGCGTCGGCCAGGGGATTCGGCGCGCAGCGGACGGCGCTGGAGGGATCGACCTGGCAGTTCGACGACCCCGTGACGCCGGGCCACACCGGAGTGGCCGTGGCCAGGTAGTGAGGGCCGCCCCCGCGCGTGCCCAGGAGCTGGATGTGGAACTGGTAGCCGTCCTGCTGCTGGCCTTCCAGGAAATGGTGGCCCAGGCCCAGGCTCTCCAGCGAGTCGGTGTAGACGTGGTGCGCCTTGAAGAACTGCGCTTCCGCGATCTGGATCGCCCGGAGGCTGCTCTCGGACCGCGAGCGGTTGGCCGCCTCGCGGACCTTCTGCACCGCCGGCAACAGCAGGCCGATGAGGATCGCGATGATCGCGATCACCACCAGAAGCTCGATCAGCGTGAATCCCGCTTGGCGCCGGGGACGGGAATCCTTGGGAACGACGCAGGCCATGGGTGCTCCTTCTCTCCTTGTGACCATTGACTCCACCAGCGTACGGAGCTGAGGAATGTGAGGACGATGCGGGAGGAGACGAGCGGCGATGATACACGGGAGGTGACGCCCCTCACGATCGAAATCCGGATCGAGGCGCGGAGTAGAATCCGGGCATGCGAGGCGCGAGCGGCCGCTGAATGCGCCTGATCCCGGCGCTGCTGGCCCTGGCCAGCCTGGGCGCGTTCTGCCCCGGGGAGGCGCGCGCGCCCGCCCCCTACGGACGCGACCCCGAAGTCGACCTCGCGGCCTTGAGCGACGAGCTCTCCGAGCCGGCCGGCTACTTCGACACCGACAACCTGATCTCGAACGAGACGCCGTACCTCCAGGTCGCGGATCAGCTCGCGGACTCGGCGCCCACCGGCGGGGTGTACATCGGCGTCGGGCCCGACCAGAACTTCAGCTACATCGCGCGCGCGAGGCCGCGCTACGCGTTCATCCTCGACGTCCGGCGCCAGAACCTGCTCCAGCATCTCCTGTTCGCGGCGCTGCTGGCCCAGGCGGACGACCCCTACCAGTACCTCTGCCGGCTCCTCTCGCGTCCCTGTCCGGCCGTCACCCCCGAAGGCGCGCTGCCCGGGATCGAGCGCACCCTGCCCGCGCTGGAGGCGTACAAGCCGTCGGAGGAGGCGTTCGCGGTGAACCTGGACACCGTCTACGGGCACATCCGGAGCGCGCTGAAGTTCTCGCTGCGGACCCAGGACCGCATCGACATCCGCAACATCTACCGGGCCTTCTTCGACGAGCAGACCGAGATCCGCTTTCGGACCTTCGGGCGCCCCTCCGGCTCCTACCACCCCACGTACGGGATGCTGCTCCGCGCGCGCAGCCCCAGCGGGCGCTTCGGGAACTTCCTCGACTCGCCCGCGGACTACGCCTTCGTGCGCGACCTCTCGCGGGCCCAGCGCATCGTACCCGTGGTCGGCGACTTCGCGGGGCCGCGGGCCCTGCGCGCGATCGGGGGATGGGTGCGCGCGCACGGCCTCACCGTCTCCGCGTTCTACACCTCGAACGTGGAGTTCTACCTCGTGCGCAACCACACCTTCGCCCGCTTCGTGGCCAACGTGCGCGAGCTGCCCAGCCGGCCCGAGAGCCTCATCATCCGCGCCTGCTTCGACTACGGCCGCTCGCATCCGGCGGAGATCCCCGGGCACCGGAGCGTGCTCCTCCTGCAGCGGCTGCCGCGCTTCCTGGAGCTGTTCGACGCGGGCGCGTACACGAGCGACTGGGACGTCTGCACCGCCGACTACGTCCATTGAGGAAGGCTTGAACGTTCGAGTAAGACGGCGTATCTTACGAAAGATGTCGGACACGACTCGAGTCAGCTCGAAGGGGCAGGTGGTCATCCCGGCCTGGGTGCGCCGGCGCTTGAACCTGGCCAGCGGCGACGAGCTCCGTGTGGAGATCGTGTCCGCCCGCGAGCGCACAATCGTCTTGCGCGGGACGAACCGGCAGCAGGTCGAGCACGCGATCCGGAAGGCACACCAGTGGCTGGAAACGAGCGGGGACGATCCGGTCGCCGCCCTTCATGAAGCCCGCCAGAAGGCGCGAGAGCGCGAACGTCGGCGTCGTTGACGCCGGCGTCGTCCTCGCACGCCTCGACCGGCGGCGCTCGTCGTACGCCGACTCCGTCCGTTTGCTGGAGAGGGCGGCCGCCGGGCGCACGACCCTGTACATCTCCACCGTAAACCTGGCCGAGGTGCTCCAGCACTCGCGAGCCTACGTCCGCGCGACCGGCGTGGACATCCTCACCCTCCTGAGCGCCTTCAAGGTCGCGGTCCACAGCCCGGGTGTTGACGTCGCCCAGCACGTGGCGGACCTGGGTGAATCGAGCGAGCTTTCCCTGGCGGACCGGTTCGCCGCGTCCACGGCCGCGGTCCTTTCCGCCCGACTTCACACCACCGATGCCGTGCTCGCCGCCGCGCTTCGCAAGCGTCGCCTCCCCGTGACGATGTATTGAGCGGCCCTCCGCGGTGATCGTCCTCCACGGCACGTTGGAAATGGACGGGGCCTGGCTCTGGGCGGAGTCACCGTCGGGGTACGGCGAGATCCTCGAGGCTCTGGCCCGGGCCGGGCTCCCGCAACCCGCGCGCGCGAAGCCCATGGTGGCCTGGCTTCCCACGAAGGGTGGCGTGGCCATCGCGTCGACCCCGCTGATCGCCGAGCCTCCGCCCGGCCGCGCCCCCGTGACCATCGCGCCGTGGGCGGTCGCCGCGGGCTGGGTCGGGACGGGTGAGGCCGTCTCCCTCCTGGCCGCGTGCATCGGAAAGGACGTCCTGGTCCCGGGCGTGCTCGCGGGCAAGGACCTCTCCTTTGCCGCGACCGCCCTTCAGTTCGCGGCCGGCCTCGTCGTCCGCCATCAGGTCGTGCCGGGGGTGGAGGAGCGGGGGGGCGTGTACCGCGCGGTCTGGAGGCCCGTGATCGAGGGCCCCGACGCCGAGCGCTTCACCGCCCTCGCGCGCGCGATGCCCGCCGCTGCCCGCGCCCTGTCCGCCGATGACGCCGCCCCGCCCGCCACGTCCTCCGCCGCCCGGCTGCGATCGTTCGTCGACGCGGTCGTCGACCATCTGGTCCGCACCGCGAACCGCGACGACGCGGACAGGGCGCCCCGGGACCGCACGTTCGACAGCCTGCACGAGCAGTGGATCCACGCCCTGCGCGCGCCGGACGGGACCCTGCTCGCCGCGCCCGCGGAGCTGGCCCGCTTCGCGCGGCAGGTCCAGGAGTGGCAGCGGCCGGTGAGCCTGGCCGCGAGCGCGCCCTTCCGCCTCACCCTGCGCCTGGAGGAGCCGGCGGTCCAGAGCGAGGCCGCCACCGGTAACGGGGGCGGCGGATCCTGGAAGGTCCGCTATCTCCTCCAGGCCGCCCACGACCCGAGCCTGCTCGTGAGCGCGGAGGACGTCTGGAACGACGAGGCGCGGCGCGCCCTGCGGCGCGAAGGCTTCGACGCCAAGACGCACCTCCTCGGCTCGCTCGGCCAGGCCGCGCGCCTCGACCCGCGGATCGACGCCAGCCTGCGCGAGCCCGCGCCCACGGCGTACACGACGAACGCCGCCGGCGCCTTCGAGTTCCTGAGCCGCAGCTCGATCGGGCTGGAGCAGGCGGGCTTTGGCGTCCTGCTGCCGAAGTGGTGGACGCGGAAGGGCACCCGGGGCCGGCTCACGATCAAGGCGGTCGTGGCGACGCCCAAGCTGAAGGGCGAGAGCGGGCTCTCTCTCGACCAGCTCGTGAAGTTCGACTGGAAGATCGCCCTGGGCGGCAGCGTTCTCTCCCGGGCCGAGCTCGAGGACCTCGCGCGCCTCAAGACCCCGCTCGTGCGTGTGCGCGGCCAGTGGGTGCACGTGAGCGCGGAAGAGATCGAGGCCGCCCTCCGCTATTGGAAGGAGAAGGGCCGCACGGCGACGGTGCGCGACGTGGTGCGTCTGGCCCTGGGCGCGCCCGGGCTCGCCCCGACCCTGCCCTTCGAAGGCGTGGAGGCCACGGGATGGGTGGGCGACATCCTGCGTCGCATCGAGGGCCATGCCGCGTTCGAAGAGATCGCGCCGCCGCCGGGCCTGCAGGGCACCTTGCGGCCGTACCAGCGGCGCGGGTACGCCTGGCTCGCCTTCCTGGGCCAGTACGGACTCGGCGCCTGCCTCGCCGACGACATGGGCCTGGGCAAGACGGTGCAGGCCCTGGCCCTCATCGAAAGGAATTGGACGGAGGGCCCGCGCAAGCCCACGCTCCTCATCTGCCCGACGTCGGTGATCGGCAACTGGGAGAAGGAGGCCGAGCGCTTCACGCCCGAGCTGCCCCTGCTCGTGCATCACGGGGCGGGACGAGCCAAGGGCGCGCTACGGGACGCCGCGGCCGGCCACGCCATCGTGGTGTCGAGCTACGCGCTGCTCCACCGCGACGTCGAGGCCCTCAAGGAAGTCGACTGGGCGGCGGTCGTGCTCGACGAGGCCCAGAACATCAAGAACCCCGAGACCAAGCAGGCGCGGGCCGCACGCGCGATCGTCGCGCCCGCGCGCATCGCCCTCACGGGCACGCCCGTCGAGAACAACGTGGGGGACCTCTGGTCGCTCATGGAGTTCCTGAACCCCTCGCTGCTGGGCAGCCAGGCCGAGTTCAAGCGCACGTTCTTCGTGCCCATCCAGGCCTCCCGCGACGCGGACGCCACCGCGCGCCTCCGGCGGCTCACCGGGCCCTTCATCCTGCGGCGCCTCAAGACCGACCGCTCGATCATCGCGGACCTGCCCGCCAAGATGGAGATGAAGGTCTTCTGCACGCTCACCCGCGAGCAGGCCTCGCTCTACCAGGCGGTCATGACGGAGGCCATGGACACGCTGAAGAGCACGGGCGACGACATCCAGAGGAAGGGCGTCATCCTGGCCACGCTCTCGAAGCTCAAGCAGGTCTGCAACCATCCCGCCCAGTTCCTGGGCGACAACTCGCCCCTGCCCGGCCGCTCTGGCAAGCTCGCGCGCCTCACCGAGATGATGGAGGAGGTGATCGAGACGGGCGACCGCGCCCTCGTCTTCACGCAGTTCGCGGAGATGGGCGCGATGCTGAAGCGGCAGCTCGAAGAGACCTTCGGCCGCGAGGCCCTCTTCCTGCACGGGGGCGTGCCCAAGGGCCAGCGCGATCGCATGGTGGAGCGCTTCCAGAAGGACGAGGGGGGGCCGCCCGTCTTCATCCTGTCCCTCAAGGCGGGCGGGACCGGCCTCAACCTCACCCGGGCGAGCCACGTGTTCCACTTCGACCGCTGGTGGAATCCCGCCGTCGAGAACCAGGCCACCGACCGCGCCTTCCGCATCGGCCAGAGGCGCAACGTCCAGGTCCACAAGTTCCTGTGCGTCGGCACCCTGGAGGAGAAGATCGACGAGATGATCGAGAAGAAGAAGGGGATCGCGGAGCAGGTGGTGGGGACGAGCGAAGCCTGGCTGACCGCGCTCTCCACCTCGCAGCTGCGCGAGCTCATGACGCTGCGCGCGAGCGCGGTGGCGGAGTAGCCTCCATGCCTCGCGA
>Ga0209382_10009729_pt1 | contig 12009 bp, 17 predicted proteins | sample SoiMetdeltSBSDD5_FD_187599 | JGI IMG/M metagenome (GOLD analysis project Ga0209382, IMG submission 187599) | Bulk soil microbial communities from a Populus tree surrounding site in Tennessee, USA - Soil MetaG P. deltoides SBSDD5 (SPAdes) (version 2) | ecosystem: Environmental > Terrestrial >... | reverse complement strand
CGACCTTTGGGAAGTGGCGGTGCCAGTTGAGTTCGCAGATTTCTGGCCACCGGTCTGAGTCGCCGAGCCATGCTTTGGCGATCTTCGACATCCAGTCGCCGCGTTTGACGATGTAGGTGTAGCTGGTGTTGCCGACGAGGATGGTGGCCGGTCCTTCGGCTGCGCCGGCCTGCACGCTTGCCGCGGCGGCCGGAGTCGCCATCGCGGTCACGGTCGTGGCGGCGCGGGCCGGTGTCGGAGATGCGGCGGCGGTTGCGGTGAGGAAGCTGCCCAGAAGCAGCGCACCGACGAGGGTGGCGGCCACGGTGCGCAGTGGGTTGAGGTGGCGGCGCTGTCTGCGGTTGCCTCGGATGGTGTCGCGCAGTTCGGCGGCGACGGCCTGCACGAACAGGAGCCATACCAGCCAGGTCGCGACCGCGATGCCGTCGACGACCATGTGGTCGGTGACGGTGCCGTTGATCCAGGACGTCAGTGCGTCGATGGTGGGAAGGTGTTCAAGCAGCGGCCAGCCGACCGCGAGGACGAGCCAGGCGGGGATGGCGGTGATGACGGCGAGCAGGATGCTGCCAGCGGTGAGACGGACGAGCAGGCGGCCAAGCAGCGCCATCATCGTGGCCTCCCTTCTAGGTGCCGGGGACGATCGCGTCGGCGGTGGCAGTCGCGGTGATCGGGATACTGGTCACGCCGAGCAGGTGGAGCAGTTGGGTTTGCCGTGCGGTGGTGACGCTGACGGTGACCTGGTTGCCGGTGACGGTGACGGTGCCGGTCAGGCGCGCTTGGTTTAGCCAGTTCTGGGCGGCGGTGCGGGCCTTGGCCGTGTCGATGCGCACGACGCCGCTGGTGCGAAGCGCGGCGACGTCGAGCTCGCGGGCGCCGGCCCGCGCGGCGGACTGCGCGGCCGAGACTGCCTCGACCTTGGTCGACACGGCGAGCCCGGCGTCCAGGACGAGCCCGGCCAGGGCGAGGATGGCGACGGTCATCACGACGGTGAAGGCGGTCGCCTGCCCACCATCACGTTGTCTGCGAAGCGGTTTCATGTGCCCTCGCGATAGATGTCGATCGGGGCCGTCGCCGACCCGGAAACACGCCGGGTGGTGTCCATACCGACCACGCCGAGGTCGTCGAAGCGGACTAGGCAGGCCACGTTAACGGTGACCGCGCCGCCGCGCCGGAACTGCGCCGTGTCCGTCGCTGTCGTGCAAACCCAGGGCTTCCCGGCGGCCATGGCGCGGGCGGCCGAGTCGGCGGCGGTGCGCGCGGCGGCCGGTGTCGGTGCGTCGGCAGCCGAGCGGGCAGCAGCGGCAGCCATCGCGTTCACGTCGATCTTCACGGCGGCGGCCCGGCCGCAGAACACGATGAACATCGCCAGCAGGATCAACGCCGGGGTGACGAACACCGCCATCTCGGCGGTGACCGATCCCCGGTCCCTGGCCCTTCGGGATTGGTGAACCCACGCACGGGTCATGGCACACGCTCCACCGGGGCCGTGACCGTGATGGTGACAGGCAGCGACAGGCCGGGGATGACCGAGGCGGCGCGGCCGGTCACCGTCACGCTCGCGGTAGTTGTGCTGCGGCTGGCCGACACCTGCGGGTCTTTGAGCACGTTGCCGGACAGGCTGGCCAGAATCGTTGACGTGTCGGCTCTTCCGGCGGCGGCGCTGCTGCCGTAGGCGCGGGCGGTTTGCAGGCCCTCGTTGGCCGCCGCCCGTGCCATGTGGGCGGCGTGCTGCCAGATGGCGAACTGGACGGCGGCCATGAGCAGCACCATGAGCAGGGGTGTGGCCAGCACCAGCTCGACGCTGGCCGCCCCTCTGTCGCGCCGTCGTCGTGCCGCCGCCCGGTTCACAGCGTGACGCCCCGGATCTTGGCCAGCACCTTCGGTCCCAGGATCGCCAGCGCCGCCAAGGCGAGGGCGATCAGGAACGCGGTGACCGCGATGGCCTCGGTGGAGTAGCCGCCGTCTGGGCGGCTCCGGGCACGGTCGCGAAGCTCCAGCGCTGCGACCGTGACGTACGCGTACAGGTAGTTCAACATGCTGCTTGCCCTCCAGTTCGTGGCGTCGGTTGGGTTAGAACGCCCCAAGAATTGAGGCGAACGCGGGGAAAATGAGGAAGATCATGAATCCGCCCATGAGGCCGACCATGGGCAGCACCATGCGTTCGGTGGCCGAGGATGCTTCGGCTTCGGCCTCGGCGAGCTGGTGGGCTTGCAGCGCCGCGGACCGGGCCGAAAGGGTGGCTTTGATCCGTGCGCCTTCGCTGCCCGCCATCGCCAGCGCGGCCGACAACTCGGCCAGGGCGGGCAGGTTCGCGGTGTCGCCGAGTTCGCCGAGGGTTTGCCACGGTGGCCGGCGCCGTAGGTGGGCGGCTTCGACGGCCTGGCGCAGCGCGTGCGAGGCCCAGTCGTCAGCCTCTTCGGTGGCGTCGCGCAGCGCCTGCTCGATGCCCGAGCCACCGGCCAGGGAGATCACGACGATGTCGAGCATCTCAGAGACCGCCTCGCGCAGCTGGGCGCGCCGTTTGGCGGCCTCCGACGCCAGGGCGAGGTCAGGGACGAACACGCCGAGCCCGGCGCAGATCAGCGACGCCCACACCGGCAGCTGCCAGCCGATCACCGTTCCGCCGAGGGTGACCACGGCCGCGAACGCGGGCGGCAGCAGGAACCCGAGCAAAGCCATCGAGGCTTGTTCGGCCAGGTGGCGAGCCGGGTCCCGGCCGCAGATGCCAAGGTCGGCGCGGACCTTGGCGCGAGGCAGGCCGAGGCGGGCAAGCAGCGGCACGAACGGCCGCCCGAGACTGGCCAGCTGACCGCCCGGCTGCGCGGGGATCAGCGGCCGGGCCGTGGACGGCAGACGCGGCGCGGGCGGATGCAGCGCGGCGAACGCCTGCGCCAGGGTCGGCCGGGCAGGGAACGCGAAGACGGCGATCAGCGCCAGGCCAAGCCCGACGCCGGTACCGAGCATGATGGCAAGGGTCATCGCGGGCCTGCCTTGTCCAGGCCGACCTTGGCCAGCCGGGCGATGCCGAGGAACCCGGCGGCGAACACCGCCCCGACCACCACGAGCACCAGCTGCCCGGCCAGGGAATCGTACGGGCGCAGGAATCCCGGGTTGAGGACGATCAGCCCGGCGGCCATGACGAGGGTGAACCCGGTGATGATCCGCGCGTTGGTACGGATCTTCGCGTGCCCTGGGGCGATCTTCAGCCGCAGGTTGGCGCGGGCACGTGCCCGTGACGCGAGTTCGGTGAGCAGCTTGGCCAGGTCCCGCGACTGCCGCTGAGATGCCTGCAACAGGGCACGGACAACGAGGCGGCCGGTGCGGTCGTCGAGCCGGTCGCGCAGCGCGTTCAGCGCCACCGGAAGCCGGTGGCCGAGCCGCAGCCCTGCGGTCAGCTCATCGATGTCCTCCTTAATCGCGGCAGGGGCGAACGGGGCGGTGACGATGATGGCCTGCTCCAACCCAGCGGCGGCGGACATGTTGTCGCGCAACAATTCCGCCCAGATCGCGACCGCCTCGGTGCGGGCCAGGGCACGCTCGGCATCCTTGTTGCTGCCCAACGCTTTCGGCAGCGCGTAGGCGGCGATACCAGCCAGCAGCGCACCGACCGGCCAGCGGGTCAGCACGCCAACCAGGGCGGCGACGAAGACGGCGATGGCCAGCCGGATCACCAGCTCGCGGGTGACGACCAGACCGTGGCCGCGTGACGGGGCGGCCAGGTGGCGGCGGCGCAACCCGCCAATGAAGGCCAGGATGCCGAGGCCGAACCCTGCGCCGAGCAGCGCGGCGAACGCGGTCACCGCTACCACCCGACCCGGTCGATGGTATGCGGGGCGAGCCCGGCGGCCTCCAGCCGGTCCAAGGTCTCTGTCCGCAGTGGAGTATTGGGCACCGCCCGCTTGTCCGGGCCGGACCGCCACACCTCGTTGGAGATGACATCGCGGCCGTCGAACCCGGTCACCTCACGCACGCTGGACACGACCCGCTGCTTGTCCGGGGTCCAGGCCAGGTGCACCACGAGATCGACCGATTCGGCGATCAGCATCGCCGACGCCTCGAACGACAAGCGCTCCGGCGCCTGGACGGCATACATCATCAGCCGGGAAAACGCCTGCTGCGACGAGGAGGCATGCACCGTGGCGAAGCTGCCGTCGTTGCCTTGCGACATGGCCTTAAGCAGGTCGATTACCTCGTCGCCGCGGGTCTCACCGACGATCACCCGGTCCGGGTCCATCCGCAACGCGGTGCGCACCAAGGCGGCCATCGGAACCGCGCCGACACCTTCGAGGTTGGCGCGGCGGGCCTGGAACGCCATGACGTTGGGGTGCGCCACCGGGTCGTTGAGCTCCAGCTCGTAGGCGTCCTCGATGGTGATCAGCCGCTCGTTCGGCGGGATCGCGCGGGCAGCGGCACGGGCGAAGGTCGTCTTGCCGGTGTTGGTGCCCCCGGCGAAGATGATGTTCAACTTGGCGCGCATCGCGGCCTGCAGCACCCGGCACAACGGGACGTCGAGCATGCCCCGTCCAGCCAGATCGTCGAGGTCGGCGTTGATCAGCGTGGGGCGGCGGATCGACAAGCCGGGCCGCCTGGATACCGACATCACCGCACAAAGCCGCGCGCCGTCCTTCAGCCGCAGGTCCAGTTGCGGGTTGTTGCGGTCGAAGCTGCGCTCCTCGCCGTGGCCCAGTTCGTTGTCGGCGAACGCGGCTTCCGACGCCAGCGTCCGAATCATGTTGATCATCGCTTCGTCCGAGTCGGCGATCGGCGGACCTGCCTCGTAGCCGCCCCCGGCGTAGCGGATGAACACCTCGTCGCAGCCGTTGGCGTTGATGTTCTCGATATCCGGGTTATCCAGGAGCTGCTGCAGGCCACCCGCCCCGATGATGTGATCGATCACGGCACGGGCCACGCGGGCTTCGGCCTGCGCCGACAGCGGCGGCCGTCCGGCATCCAACGCTTGGCGGGCATGGACGTCGAGGGCTTCGGCCGTGTAGCGCTCGGCCAGCTCGCGGCGTCGGGCCGCAGGCAGCGGGCCGTTTCCGGCGTGACCGGCCATCAACGCGGACACCTGGGCACGCAGGTCCGCTACGAGATCGGCCTCGCTGCCGGTGGGAACAGAGGTGACGGTCATCGGCGGTCACGTCCTTGCGAGTCCGGTGTCATGGCCAAAGTCAGGGCGAGGGTTCGGGTGGTGGCGGGCATGCCGACGCGCTTCCACGCCCGACGGGCGCGCCGGGCACCGGCGATGACCTCGGCGCTATGGCGGTCCCACGGCAACTGCACGGCGACCGGCAGGCCGACCGTGGCCACGATCTCCTCCGGGCGGTAGGCCGGTTCGCCGACCAGCACCAGCTGGACACGGCCGGTGGGCAGCTCGGCGTCGACGACCCGCTTGAGCGACAGCACATCACCGCGGGTCACGACGAGTACCGCGTCGGCGGCCTCCAGCAGCGGCAGCGCCGGTGAGCCCGGTTCCAGCCGGCCGATGTCGAGGATCGTGGGGCGTTCCTTAGCCCACCGGGCAGGCTCGGTGTCGGCCAACAAGCCTACAGCGGCACTGGCTTGAGGCCGTCCGGCGGCGGCCACCACGACGTCGATCCCACACGGCAGCCGGGTCACATGCTGGTCGAGATCGACCGTGCCGCCGCTGCGGCACGCGTTGGCCAGCGTGGCAAGGCCAGGGGTGTCCGGCACCTCGTGCCAGCCACCGAGGTCCCCACCGGCGGCATCGGCTTCCACCAGCAGGCCCGGCTCGGCAGGCCAGACGGCTGCCAGCGCAGCGGCGAAGGTGGTACACCCGCCGGACTTGATAGACGTGACTGCGATCAACATCAGTTGCTCACCAGCACCAGCGCCAGCTCCGACCCGGCACCCGCGACCTTCGTCGCGTCGTCCTGGGACAGCAGCAGCGACACCACCGACGTGCCCGCGCCGTCCACGGCCTCGGTCAGCCCGACCACTACCGCGGGCACCGACACCGGAGCAGGTGGTAGTCCAGTGGTCTCGGTCGTGTTCTCCATGGCCACGGTCACGATCCGCGCGTGGCTGCCCGCCGCGAGTCCGGAAGGAACACGGCCCGGTTTGAGCGCCACCGCCACCACCGCCTGACCGGCCTGCGGCCACGACGCCCGGCCAAGCTGCGACTCGGCCAGCAGCGTGCCCTCCGCCAGCGGCACGGCCGCGGTCTGCCCGACGATCTCCGTCAGCCGGGAGGCGCGTACCAGCGGCACCGACGCGTCGGGGACCACCCCGACCACGCGCAGATCCTCGGCGCTGATGGCCTGCCCCGCAGCCACCGGCCGCGCCACCGCGAGCACCTGCACGCGGGCGTCGCCGGACAGCTGGACCACCGCGAAGATTCCCGCGCACACCAGGACGAGGAGCAGCCCACCGACCAGCAGCGACCAACGGCGCTTGGGCCGCACCGAACCGGTAACGACCGCCTTCGCGGCACCTCTCGTAGGCCGCTGGTCCGTCAGGACAGTCATGGCACCCCCCGAAACCGAGTCTCGGATTCGGTGGTACCGGATCGCGAAGTGGTGCCGCTACGGACAATTGCGTACGTACAGCCGGCTACTTACATCGACCTACTTACACGCTGTACGTCCACGACGCCAGTTCGCATGTCGTCAGATGTCAGGACTTCGACTGGGGCGAAGGTCCATTGACGCCAAGACCAACTGGCGCGACTTGAATGCCCTGCTCGGCATGCGTCCACATAAAGATTTGCAACTTGCAGATTCGCGGTGGCACGGTGAAGGCTCGTCGACTTTCGCATGAGACGGGGGCTATTGACATCGATACGTTAGTCCGAATTGCCGAGTACTTCCGGTTCAGGTGGACCCGCCGATCCTGGCGGAGCTGGCACAGCGGCTGCCGGTAAGGGATTCCGTGGCAGGCGGATAGCCTCAGAGCTTCTTAGCCTTCTGCCTGCTCAGCACAAGGCACCTCCGCGCGTCGCCGGAGTACGTGCGCAAGCAAGCCAAGAAACACCACCGCGACGCCGGAACCACGCCCAGCCAAGCCAACACGCCATGCCCGCGAGTACGGGTTCGCCGCTGGCCCCGGCTGGTCCACCAACTCCAGGCCCAGTTACACGGCATCGAACGAGCCCTCGTGCTCGCCACCACCGACCTGGAGATCGAGAAGAAGAACCTGGAAACCCGGCCGCGCAGAGCAACGGTTGGACGGCAACTACCTGCTCGCCAACTCCGACCCGCACATCAGCACCGAAGACGCCGCGCTGGATACAAGAACCTCCTGGAAGCCGAACGCGGTTTCCGCGACCTGAAATCCACCCTGCTGTTCCGACCGGTGTTCCACCGCCTCGAACACCGCATCCCCGCCCACGTCCTGATCTGCTGGCTAGCCCTGCTACTGACCCAAGTCGCGGAACATGGCAGCGACCAAACCTGGCTAACCATCAACCGGCAACTCGGACGAATCAGCCAGGTCACCCTCGCCGGGCCAGCCGGCACCGTCGTGCAGACCACCCGGCCCAGCCCCGGCAGAAGGCCACCTAACAGGCACTATCCATCCAACCACCGGCCCGGGTCACCGCGTTCGACCCCACCTGACCAAGACCGGAACCAGCCGACGGAGCATAGACACAAACCCAACACCGCCCTATCCATGTTCGCCCAGCTCATCCCCCAATGAGGGCTCACGTGTAACTACGAACTGCGGAACCCGGGTGACGCGCGGGTCATGGCCGATGATCATAGACTGTCCACCAGCGACGATCACCACGCCACGCCGGACAGCCGACCACAAAGGACGACCATGATCGGCTTGCCCACACGTGGCGTTGGCTCCAGGTCTGGGCCTCGTCGCCGTCACCCTAACAATGCTGTGTACATGTGATCATCTAGCTCGTTGAGGAATGGTGTCCCGTCCCATAGGCGCAATTGTCGCCGTACCTGTCGGATGCGTTGCATCCCAACACGTCCCCGGGTACGCGCCACCAGATCGGCGCACTCGTGAAGTTGGCGCACCGACGCCTCCGGCTCTGGAGATTTCTGGCGAACATATCCTAGGGCTAGATCGGCCAGGATTATCGCCCGCTGAACGGGGTTGGCTGTTGCAGGGACGCCGGCGCTGGCCCGCTCCAGGTGCGAGACGGCGTCGCCGTGGCAGGTCAGAAGCCGGCACAGGCCGACGAAGCCAGCCAAGCGCGCCGGGTCGAGGCCGCTGCCGCCTGGGTCGTCAGGCTGGGGTCTCTCCATGTGTGCCTGCGCCAAGTCGAGCGCTGCGCCAACCGGACGGACTAGCCCGCGCCGGGCAGCGATCTCGGCTTGCACCGACAGGGCACGCGCCCGGGCCACGTCGCTAGAACCCTTCATCGCGGCCCGGACGGCTTGATGGGCAAGTCGTTCGGCGTCGTCCAGCTCGCCTGAGTGGTGCATGGTCACCATCGCGTAACTGGTGCGAACCGCGGCCGACAGCCAGCCGTCCGACAACCTGTCGGCGCGAGCCATGGCTGTGCGGTAATGGGCCCGGGCCGTCTCATCGTCCCGTAACTCGAAGGCCAGTCGCCCGGCCAAGGCAAAGCCCTGCGCCGCCAACGCCAGCACGGCCGGCGAGGATTCAGCCGTGCCCGCACGCTGCAATGCTTCGAGCAACGGCGCGAGCGACAAATGCGTCTGGAGGAACGGTGTGATGTCGGCGCGGCGGCTCAGTGCGGCGAGGGTAAGCCGATACTCGGCAACGGCTTCGGCGTCGTCCAGGTGTCGATCACTCATAATGGCCAGCGCAGGACGCCCTTGCCGTTCAGCCCAGGCGATCACGACGTCGTGGATCTCGGCCATACGCTCAGGCGCCACACCGAGTGCCTGCAGAGCCAGCAGTAGCCGGGCGAGTTCTGAGCCGGGGCCGAGGTCGATGCGCTCGTCTCGGATGGCGAAAAGGTGCGCCAGCACCCACTGATAGCGGTCGTCTGGCACCGTCGCCGCGCTGGTGCTCTCCCAGCGCGCAATGGTGCGGCGGATGCTGGCCAAGGTGGTGTGTGCTAGACGACTGACCCCCAAACGCCGGGCCATCGACTGGATAGCTCGCGCCTCGTCTGTCCACGACCAACCGCGGCCTTCGCGTAGCCTTCGCAGTCGGCGCTGGCCGTCTTGACGATCCACAGTGGCCCACAACCCCTATGTCGGCACGATCAGGCGTGGCAGGCCGCGTTCTGCGGCATAGTCAATGGTGTACCACGTGCCGCTGCCAGGGCCCTGGCCGACTGGGAAGGCGATCAGCAGCCCGGCTCGATCAACCATCCAGCGGTTCCGGGCGTGGTAGGCCGCCGCACTCGGGAACTCGGGATGATGCAGCTCGACAACCTCGGTCCGGCCAGACTCTCTTGCCGCAGCGATCGCAGCTTGCGCCTCTTCGGGCTGCCCGGCAACGACCCCGGGCGCAACGACCACCAGGCGTGCCCGCGTGTGGGTGGCTAGCCAGATCAACGCCAGGCTGTCAACCCCCTTGGCGCCCCCGACCAGGACGCTGGTTTCTTCCTGCACGAACGGCGCTACGAACTCGGCAAATAGCCGGTCATAGTCCTGCGGGATCCGGTGTTCGGTCTGACGACTGCCCGAGATCACGACGGCTGCTGTCACCAGTTGTCACCTTCCCAACCCTGATTGCGCAACTAAGGCTAGAGCCTGGCACCGAACCGACCCCACGCACCCGAACGGTATGCCCGATCGCGGCGCACAGTCACACAGGCAAGCTGCTCCGGTGGGTCCACCCAGAAGCTTGGCTCGGTGCCGGCTCCAAGCGGCCCAGACCGGGCGCGACGGATAGTGTCCGTCCGGTTGGGCGCCTGCCGGTAAGGAGTAGGAGGCTTCCGCATGGATGCGCTTAACCGGGCGGTGGTACAAACCGTTCACCCCTGGCGCGTGCCGGGCTCCCCCCATGCCACGACCGTCGTCGTGGTCGAGCTATTGCCTGGCACCCACGCCTACGCTGACACCTTTCGCGACGCCCCGCCGATCCTGGTCATTGACGCCGGGCCGACTGAGGTGCAGCTGGGCCTGCCCGGTGACCGGATCACCTTGGATGACCTGCGCATCGTCGATGTGCTCGTCGAGGCGTTGGCCGCCTACCGCACGGCGCTCATGGCGTACCTGGACTGAACATGCTGTTGGCTGACGAGCTGTATTGCATCGCCCACGACGACCGGGGCCGTTCACGGGTGCCCGACCGGGCGGTGGACGTTGGCCTGGCTGCTGCGTTGCTGGGCGAGCTGGTGCTCAGCGGTCATGTCGATGTCTGCGACGGGCGGCTTGAGATCGTGGACGGCTCACAGCCGCAAGACGCCCTGGCCCAGACCGTGTTCGAACAGCTCCTGGATCAGCGGCAGTGCCGTCAGGTGCGGATCTGGCTGGCGCTGCTGGCGGGGTGGTCGTTCGATGCGGTGGGGGAGAGACTGGAGCGCCGGGGCCTGGTCACCCGGACCAAGAAGCGCTGGGGGCGGGTCACGCGGTACATCCCGGTTGACCCATGCGCGGCGGCCGTGCCGGCAGATCGCCTGCGACGCCAGCTCGTTCGCGGTGTGCCGGCAGTCGTGGCGGACGGGCTGCTCCTTGGCTTTGTTCAACACATCGGCTTGGCCGACGTTGTGCTGCGGGATGCCCCGGCGAGCAGTCACCACGCGATGGCGACGGCCGTGGAGGCGCTTCCGTCACCGCAACGCGCGCTGGTGGCCTTGGTGGCGGCCGCGGTGCCCTCAGCCACCGATGAGCGCTGGTGATCACTCCAACCTGATGATCACTCCGATAATGCCCACGACGAAGGAGAGGCAATGAGTACCCGTGTCGGTGTACAACCGCTCGTGGACAGCCTGCGCACCAAGGGCCTGACCCGGCTGCAGATCGCTGACGATATGCGCAGGCGGTTCAAGGTCAATGCCATGGTCGCCATACGGATGGCGCACGGCTGGAGCCAGCAGCAGGCGGCTGATGCCTGGAACGCCAAGTGGCCTGGCGACGATGCCGGCAAGACGTTCAAGAACTTCGCCTATTGGGAGGCGTGGCCGAGTTCGGCGGGCTATCCGCCCGCATTGCCGGTGCTGGTGCGGCTGGCGGAGCTATACCAGGTGGCAGTAAGCGACCTTCTCGACAGCGCCGGGGACTTCCGGCACCTGGACGACAACTATCCAGGCCGCGACCCTTTGGAGCCGGTAGTCGAGGTTGCCCGGCCAGACGGGGTGGAGTCGGCAGAAGGGCGACCGTAGCGTCCGGGCCGTGAGCGACGACGAGCTGGCGCACATCCGCAACGTGACGGGCGAGGACAGACCAACGGCTGACGAGCTGATCGAGATGGTACGGACGTATGCCGAAGAACGGCGGTCGCTGGGACGGCAGGCCATGGCAAGCAGCCATGTTCGCTCAGTACAACGGGTGTGGGGTCGGGTGCTGGTGGAGGAGATGACGACGCTGCTGGAGGTGATCAGTTGGGACTGAGCGAGTGGTGCGGACCTAGCGCGCCGGCGGAGACGTTTCGGTGGGTGCCTGGTGTTGCTCACAGGTCCGGGCCGGCACGTGGAGATGTCGCGGCAAGGACTATCCGTCGCAGTCGTCATTGACGGTGGGCCGGCCGTCGCCGCGCCGGTACAGTCCGGTGAGGTCCCGCCACTGGGTTGTGCCGCCACTGGTGTCGATCAGTTTGGTGACCAAGGCTCGGGCGTCGGGCTCGCAGGCGAACGGCCACGTCTGTACCGGGCTGTCGCTGTCGCCTTCCCGGGCCTCGACGAGCCACCGGTCGTCGTCGGTGTAGAGCCAGATGTCGCGTCGGGCGATGCGCCCGTACCGGCCGTTCCACCAGCGTTCTACCAGGTCTTTCTTCCCCGCCATCCCTCGACTGTCGTACACCTGTACGAGATCGTCAAGAGGTTGGGTTGATCTCCAGGCGGGGTTGGCACACGACGCCGTGGCGGCTCGGCCGCCCGCGGGGTGGGCCTACTCCTGCGCGGACGGTCCGGGTGCGGCTGCCCGTGGCGTCATTGGCCGCCCTGGTGGC
>Ga0209382_10009727_pt1 | contig 12011 bp, 8 predicted proteins | sample SoiMetdeltSBSDD5_FD_187599 | JGI IMG/M metagenome (GOLD analysis project Ga0209382, IMG submission 187599) | Bulk soil microbial communities from a Populus tree surrounding site in Tennessee, USA - Soil MetaG P. deltoides SBSDD5 (SPAdes) (version 2) | ecosystem: Environmental > Terrestrial >... | reverse complement strand
CTCCTCCTTGACCCAGCTCCCGCCGGCGATGGCCCGCCGCGCCGTGCCGATGACCTGCCCGTAACGCCGCACCGCTTCGCCCTCGGCGATCGTCCGCAGCGCCACCTTGTGGCACTGCGGAATCGCATCCCGGACGCGCAGGCCGTCGTCGAGCACCGTTCCGGCCGCAACGCCTCCGTCGTTGACGATGACGGCGACGTTGTCGGCCTCGTGCAGGCGAAGGTAGCGCGGACGGTCCGCGTATTGGGTCAATGGCATGGTCGCCTCCGCTCTCTCGAAGGGAAGTGTTGCATCAGAGCCGCCCGCCGCCGAGGCCGGCGGCCTCGTAGATGGCGAGAACGAGGGCCAGGGAGCGGCGACCCTCGACTCCGTCCACCAGCGGGTCGCGACCCTCGCGGATCGAGGCGACGAAATCCTGCACGATGAGCGTGTGTCCGAGGGTGCTGATGCCGGTCGGACTGGCCCCCGATCCCGCGGCCACCGACACGGGAACCTGCGGACGGATCCGGGGCGCGGTGTCTCCGCAGCCCTCCGGATGGCCCTCCCAGCGGACCAGCGCGTCCCCCTCGATCTGCGCCCCGCCACGGCTGCCATAGACCTCGACACGGTGTGGGAATCCCGGCGCGGCCGCGGTGGTGGCGGCGATCGTGCCGCGAGCGCCACACGAGAAGCGCAACGCCGCCACCACGCAGTCCTCCACCTCGATGTCGTGCTGCGCCGCTCCGCCCGAGGCGCCGACCACCTCCGCCTCGCTGCCCATCAGCCAGAGCAGGAGGTCCACGAGGTGGATGCCCTGGTTCATCAGCGCGCCGCCGCCGTCGAGCGACCAGGTGCCGCGCCATGCCGCGCTGCCGTAGTAGCTCTGGGGCCGGAAGTAGGGGACGGTTGCCGTTCCCAGCAGGAGACCTCCGAGCTCGCCGGCGCGGATCGCGTCGTGGAGCGCGCGGCAGGCGGGGTCGGTGCGCCGCTGGAGGGCGATGCCCAGTTGCACCCCCGCGTTGCGGCAGGCGGCGATCATGGCGTCGGCATCGGCGAGGCGGAGCGCCATCGGTTTCTCGACCAGCACGTGTTTGCCCGCCTGCGCCGCCGCCATTGCCTGTTCCGCGTGCAGGCCGCTCGGAGTGCACAGGCAGACCGCGTCGACGTCGGGGCGCGCGAGCAGCGCCTCGAAGCTCGCCTCGCACGGCACGCCGAGCTCCACCGCTGCCTCCTCGGCTCGCGAGGCATCGGCGCGGCAGATAGCCGCGAGCCGGGCGTCTGCCGTCGCCGCGATGGCTCGGGCGTGGAAGCGGGCGGCCATGCCCGCGCCGACGATTCCGAAGCCGATCTCCGCGCTCATCTTCTGTCTCCGACGGCGGCTACCGCTGGCGGGTCGAGCTTCAGGTAGCGGGCGAAGGGGAGGTGGGCCCGCGCCATCTCGCGTGCAGCCAGCTCGGCTACCAGGCGAGCGCCGAGCTCGGAGAGGTGCGTGTCGTCGTGGAGGCCGTCGGGCAGCAGCGGGTGCTCGCCGCGCTCGAAGTGAAGGTAGAGCGATCGAGATCTCTCCACCCCGTAGCCTTGCACCAGCGTCCGCGTGACGTCCTCCATCTCGAGCAGGGGCACGCCCTCCTCGGCGGCGACCGCACGAACCACCCGCGGATAGTCGCCGTGACTGTCGACGAAGGTGCCGCCTTCGTCGAACCGACGTCTGACGATGGGAGTGGCCAGGACCGGATGGCCGCCTCGCGCGCGTATCTCTCGCACGAAGCGCTTCAGGTTGGCGCGAAACTCACCGCCGGGTTCGGTGAATCGCGTCGGATCGGCCGTCTTCTCGTCGTTGTGGCCGAACTGGATCACGACCCAGTCTCCCGGCGAGAGCGCCTCCACGAGAGCGTCCCAGCGGCCCTCGTCGCGGAAGGACTTCGTGCTCCGGCCGTTGACAGCCCGATTCTCGAGCCGGACCGGCGGGAGAACCAGCTCTCGGAAGAGCTGTCCCCAGCCTCGCTCGGGGAACGCGAGGTTCGGCTTGTCGGCCATCGTCGAGTCGCCGGCCAGGAAGAGCGTCGCGCCGCGCGCCGGGAGGACGGTGCCACTCCGCTCGACCGAAGGAGGATCGAAGCGAACCGGTTCGGCCCGAGTCGGATCCCACCCTCCGAGGACCCTGACCGCGGTGATCTTGTGGCCCTCCGCGGTCGTCAGCTCCGTCGACCACGGCACGCGCTCGGAGCGATCGGCCCCCACTCCGGTGTTCTGGTACTCGGAGAAGCGAGTGGTGCTCTGGCTCCAGGGCTTGTCCCAGTTGTGCCAGCCTTCGGGGCGGATCCCCGCGCCCAGCTCGCTGCGCATGAAGAGCGTCGCGGCATGATCCCGCCACGGCCGGCCGAGGTAGCTCCGCTCGCCCTCCGCGACGTGGACGCGGCAGCGATCGAAGACGAACCCGAATGCGGCCTCCGGGGGAGTGGCCGCAGCCGTGATGTAGCTGGACGCGAGCGCGTGGATGTCGCAGCTCTCGAACCACGCCGTCGCTCCTCCGAACACGAAGTCCGTCGTGCCTTCGATGGTGGAGCCGGTGAAGTAGTGCCGTCCCCGGTTGAGAAACACCGTGTCCTGGTGGCCCAGGAGCCGGCACTTGCGAACGATCACGCGGTCGCCGTGGACCGCGATGGCGAGCGCCTGACCGACCGGTCCCGCGTCGTTCTGGATCGTGATGTTCTCGACCGTGAAGTCGTCGGCGTCGACGTACAGGGTCGGGGTCCGAAAGGTCCCGATCGCCTCGCCGTCGAGGCCCTTCATGCCAGCGTGGAGCCCGTAGACGAGGACCGTGTTCGCCGGGTCTTCGCCGACGAGTCGGACGTAGCGCTTCTCGCGCTGCACGTAGACGAGCTCCCGGTACACACCCCGCCGCACGTAGATCGTCGCGGGCCGGTCGGGAGAGCCCGTCCCGATCGTGGCCACGGCCTCGTGGATTGTCGTGAACTGCCCGCTCCCGTCCTTGGCGACGACGGCGGTGAGGAGTTTGTGGTCGGTCTGCGCCGCCGCGATCGAAGCTGCGAGGCCCAGGCTGGAGAGAACCAGGCCGGTGAGGAGGGAGATGAGCGTTGGCTGCCGGACCATGGGCGCGCCGCCTTCCCGCTCGGTGTTTCGGTCTGCCGATCTCAGCCCAGCGCCGGTACACGCAGAACCGACGCCGGCAGGGGTCCCCGTTCTCCCCGGCGGTCCGGCAGCTCGAATCCGAAGAAGCTCGCCGCGTTGCGGAAGCAGACGTCCTCGACCAGGGCGCCGACCAGATCGAAGTCCCTCGGCAGGAGGCCCGCCGCCATGTCGGCGCCGAGCACGTTGCAGAGGATGCGGCGGAAGTACTCGTGGCGGGTGAACGAAAGAAACGAGCGGCTGTCGGCGACCATGCCCACGAACCGGCGCAGCGAGCCGATCTGGGAGATGGCTTCGAGCTGGCGCTCCATGCCGTCCTTCTGGTCGAGGAACCACCATGCCGGACCGAGCTGCATCTTCCCGGGCACCGAGCCGTCCTCGAAGGAGGCGAGGATCGAAGCCAGCATCTCGGTGTCCCGCGGATTGACGTTGTACAGAATGGTCTTGGGCAGGGTTCCGGCGGAGTGGAGCGCATTCAGGAATCGAGTCAGAGGCTCGGCGTACGGCCGGTCCCCCATCGAGTCGTACCCGGAGTCGGACCCGAGGGCGGCGAACATCGCGCTGTTGGTGTCCCGCAGTGCGCCGATGCGCAGCTGCATGGTCCAACCCTTTTCGCTGTACAGGCGGCCCAGCTCGAGGAGCAGCGCCGTCGTCAACTGGTCCTGTTCCGCAGGCGGGAGAGCGCCCCCCGACCGAAGCCGATCGAAGCTGGCCCTGAGCTCCTGCGCCGAGGCCGGCGAGAAGAGGCCGGCGGCGAGAGCGTGGTCGGAGAGGCGACAGCCCGCCTCGTGAAAAACATCGCGTCGCACGGTGAGCGCCGCGACGAGGTCATCGAAGCTCGCGATCTCCACGTCGGCTGCGGCGGCCAGCTCGTCCAGATAGCCGTTCCAGGATTCGGGATCGTCGAGCGCCAGAACGCGGCTGGGACGCCAGGTGGGGAGCATGCGGGCGACGAAGGTCTCGTCGGCGGCAATCGCCTGATGGTGCTGCAACGAATCGATCGGATCGTCGGAGGTGCAGAGAGCCAGGACGTTGCTCCGCTCGATCACCGAACGAGCGGAGAGCCCGTTCCGAAACACCTCCGCGCTCCTCTCCCACACCTCGTCGGCGGTCTTGGGGCTGAGAAGCAGGTCGTCGATCTGGAAGTACCGGGCGAGCTCGAGGTGGCACCAGTGGTAGAGGGGGTTGCGCAGGAGGTACGGCAAGATGCTTGCGAAGGCGTCGAACTTCTCCCGATCGGTGGCGTCTCCGGTGCAGAAGCGCTCGGCGATGCCGTTGGCGCGCATCTGGCGCCACTTGTAGTGGTCGCCGTTGAGCCAGACCTGGCTGATGTTCTCCCAGCGGCGGTCGGCGGCGATCTCGGCCGGCGGCAGGTGGGTGTGGTAGTCGATGATCGGCTGCTCGGCCGCGTAGTCGTGGTAGAGGCGGACGGCCTCCTCGCTCTGGAGCAGGAACCTCTCGTGGATCAGACGGCTCATGGAGAGACCTCCCGCGCCCGAGCCAATGCCTCCCGGGTCTGCTGCGTGATGACCGACCACTGCTTCTCGGCGATCTGGCGCTTGCTGGCCAGCCACGAACCGCCGACGGCAAACACCTGGGGCAGGGAGAGGTACTCCTTCATGTTGTCCAGGGAAACGCCTCCCGTCGGACAAAAGCGGATCCCGAGGGACTCGTAGGGTCCGGCGAGGGCACGCAGCATCTTCGGCCCGCCGGCCGCTTCCGCCGGAAAGAATTTCAGCAGGGTGCAGCCGTCGCCGTACGCCGCCTCGATCTCGGACGGCGAGAGCACGCCGGGGACGAACGGCACGCCGCTCTGTTGGAACAGGCGCACCGTCACCGGATTGAAGCCCGGGGCCACGGCGAACGAGACGCCGAGGTCCAGGCAGCGCTGTGCCTGCTCCGGCGTGACCACGGTGCCGGCACCGACGAGCATCTCCGGAAACTTGCGGATGATGCGACCCAGCGCCGCGGCCGCCGCCGTGGTCCGCAGGGTCACCTCGATCAGGTCGAGCCCACCCGCGAGCAGCGCTTCGGCCAGGGGCCCGGCGTCGTTCTCGTCGTCGATCACGATCACCGGGATCACCGGATGCCGCGTCAGTCTCTCGGTCGTCTCGCGCAGGCCCGTGTTCATCGCGATCACCGATCCACCCTGGATCCGCCGCCCCGAACGAGCTTTTCCACCTCGGCCAGGGATGCCATGGTGGTGTCTCCCGGCGTCGTCATCGCCAGAGCGCCGTGGGCCGCACCGTACTCCACCGCCCGCGCCGCATCGCCGAGCTCCATGAGCCCATAGATGAAGCCGGAGGCGAAGCTGTCGCCACCGCCGACGCGGTCGAAAATCTCCAGGTCCGGCCGCTGCGTGGCGGCGTGAAACTCGCCGCCACACCAGCAGATGGCGCCCCAGTCGTTGATCGTCGCGCTCTTGACCGCGCGCAGGGTCGCAGCCACGGCCTTGAGGTTCGGGTAGGTCGCCACCGCGGTCCGGATCATGCTCTCGAATCCGCCAGCGTCGAGGTCGAGCAGGTTCGCGTCCACCCCCTCCACCTCGAGGCCCAGGCACGCCGTGAAGTCCTCCTCGTTGCCGAGGATCACGTCGAGCGACGGGGCGATGGCGCGATTCACCTCGCGGCAGCGATCGAGCCCGCCGTAGGCGCTCCAGAGGGACGCTCGATAGTTGAGGTCGTAGGAGACCACCGTGCCGTGCTTCTTGGCGATGCGTGCCGCCTCGACGACCACGTCGCCGGTGGTTGCCGAGAGCGCCGCGAAAATGCCTCCGGTGTGGAACCAGCGAACACCGAGCTTGCCGAAGACGTGCTCCCAGTCGATGTCGCCGACGCGCAGCTGGGACGCCGCGCTGTGGCCGCGGTCGGAGCAGCCGACGGCGCCGCGAATGCCGAAGCCCCGCTCGGTGAAGTTGAGCCCGTTGCGCACGGCGCGGCCGATGCCGTCGAACGGCACCCACCGGATCAGGGACGTATCCACGCCGCCCTGGAGGATCAGGTCTTCGAGCAGGAGACCCACCTCGTTGCGGACGACGGCGGTGACCACCGCCGCGCGCAGGCCGAAGCAACGCCGCAGACCGCGGGCCACGTTGTATTCGCCGCCGCCTTCCCAGACGCGGAACTGACGGGTGGTGCGGATCCTGCCCTCGCCCGGATCGAGGCGCAGCATGACCTCTCCCAGGGACAAGATGTCGAACGCGCACGCCTCTTTCGGCCTCAGCTCAAGGCTGGACAAGCTCGTCTACCTCCATCACGCGAGCGGTCGAGTCGAATCGCGGATGATCAGGTCCGGATCGAGGAAGACACCCGTCCGGGCGTCGTCGTGTCGACCTTCGATGGATGCTATGAGCTTGTTGGCCGCCAGTCGCGCCATCGCACGCACCGGCCGGCGGATCGTGGTGAGCGCCGGCCTGATCCTCGTCGCCAGCGCACTGTCGTCGAATCCCGCCACCGACAGGTCCCGCGGCACGGAGAGGCCCATCTCCGTCGCGGTCTGGATCACTCCCGCGGCCATGTCGTCGTTGCTGGCGAAGATGGCCGTCGGCGGCTCGGGATTGGCCAACAGGGCGCGGGCGCACTCGATTCCCGATTCGAACGAATACGCCCCCTTGGCGATCATCTCCTCGGGGACTGCGCACCCGAGCCTCTCCAGCGCGTCGCTGAAGCCCTCGAGCCGCTCGCGCGTCGATCGCCTCCCTACCGGCCCGGTGATGTAGCCGATCCTCCGGTGCCCGAGCCCGACGAGAAACTCGGCCATCGCGGCCACCGCTGACCGCTCGTTGGAGACCACGACACGATCCGAGGTGTCCAGCGCGATGGCGGCCAACCGCACGTACGGGACCTTCTCCTGGGCGAGCGCACCGAACAGGTCGTGGTCCTCGGAGAGCGGGGGCAACACGATCACGCCGTCCAGCTTCGATCGCTTGACCGAGCCGACCACCTCGCTGGACAGCGTGTCCCTCTCGCCGCAGGGATGGATGACGAGCTCGTAGCCGAGCTCGCGGCACACGTTCAACACGCCACGCTGCGCTTCGTCGATGAAGAGAGCGTCCGGGTTGTCGTAGATCAGGCCCAGCAGGTAGGAGCGCCTGGCCGCGAGGCCGCGAGCCTGCGCATTCGGCCGGTAGCTCAGCTCATCGATGACCCGCTGGACCTTCTCACGAGTCGCCTCTCCCACCTTCGACGATCTGTTGATCACCCGTGAGACGGTCCGGTTCGACACGCCCGACAGGCGTGCGATGTCGCTGATCGTCGATGCGTGGTTGTTCCCGTCGCTCATCGGGTCCACTCTGCTACAAGTTCCAACGCACCCCCAGGAAGTACTGGCGGCCAGAGTAGTTGATCTCGCGGACCAGGTTCATCGTCCCGTCGCCGGTCGTGTACAGCCGCTCCGCCTCGTCCGTGAGGTTGATGCCTTCCAGGCTCAGCGAGAAGCGCTTGTTGAGGTGCCAGAAGGCGCTCATGTCCCAACGGACGGGCCCGGTCGTGGCCTCGGAGACGTTGGTGTTCTGCCCGAGGTTGTTGGTGACGTAGTCGTCCCGGTTGTTCACCGACACGCGCGAGCCCCACCGCGCCGTCTCGTAGTAGAGGGTGGCGTTCCAGGAGTTGTTGGACATCCCCGTCAGCGGCACCGTGACGACACGGCCGCTGCGGGTCACCTGGGTCTCGGCGTCGACATAGGAGTAGTTGCCGCTGAAGCCGAGGTTGCTCAGGATGCCGGGCAGGCCCTTGAAGCTCTGCTGATACGCGATCTCGAATCCCTGCAGCTTCGTGCCGTTGGTGTTGGCGGTGGTGCTGTAGGTCCAGATCAGGCTCGGATCCAGCAGTTGCGGTTGCGTCGGGAACACGGCGGCCACGGCGGCACGGTCCTCCGCACGTAGGGGCTCCTGGGTCGTCGGCGAGGAGATGAAGCTCGCGATGTCCTTGTAGAAGAGAGCCACTCCGAGCACGGATTTCTCGCTGAAGTACCACTCCGCCCCGAGGTCGACGTTGTCCGACACCAGGGCCTCCAGCTGCGAGTTCCCGCCGCTCACCGTCAAGTTCGTGTTCCCATAGGCCTTGACCGGCGCTAGTGCCGCGAGGGAGGGGCGGGTCATCGTGCGGCTCACACCGGCACGCAGCACGAGGTTCGATCGGGCGTCGAAAGCAACGCTCAATGATGGCAGCCAGTTGCCGTAGGAGTTCCTCTCGGTGTTGCTGATCGCGCTCGTCACCCAGCCCACGCCTGTCGTCTTCGTGTTCACATATCGAGCGCCCAGGTTGAGGCGCAAGGCGCGCTCTCTGAGCTCGGTCACCAGGTTGTATTCCCCATAACCTCCCGCCGTGTCCTCGGTGACGACCCATGTCGCCCGGCCGGGGCCGCGAAATGGCAGAAAGGCCGATCCGAAACGGAAGGCTTCCTTGGCACGAGCGAAGTCCAGCACCAGGAAGCGCAGCTCGGTGCCGTTGCCATAGCCGCCGACGTCGATGAAGTCGAAGACCCTGCTGATCGACGAGAGGGTCACGCCCGGCGGGGTCGCGTCCTGCTGGAACACCTGGCTGTCCACGTCGCGTTGGTTGTAGATCGCGCCAAACCGGACACTTTGCCCGGTGCCGAAAAACCAGTCCAGGTCGAGCCGCGCGGTGTCGTTCGTACGGTCGACGAGGTTCTTTTGCAGCAAACCGTCGCTCTGGATCACGAAGTTCGCCGGGTTCGTGGTGTCGATGTTGTAGTCGATGGCCGCCACGTCGCGATTCCGCGTGAAGTCGTACGAGAAGAGGATATTGGGATCCGTCGTCTCGATGTTCACGCGGAACAGGCGATCCTCGAATTCGGACTTGGCACGGCCGACCATGCCGGTGAGGATCATGTTGTCGCCGATGTTGTATTCGAAGTCTGCCGTCAGCTGATTGAAAGTCGTCTTGTCGTCGTTCTCGCGGCTCTCAGTCCGCAGCGCCACCCCTCTGAAGGTGCCGGCCACGGCAAGCTGACCCGACCCGTCCTGTTCCAGAGTGACGTTGATCGGCGTGATGCTCTGGAAGCCCCACCTGCCGAGACGACGGAACTGACCGAAGGAGTTGTAGCTGCTGGTCGTCGTTTGGAACTCCGAGCGCACCAGGTTCAAGTTGACGTCGAGCTGGTCGTTGGGGCGGAACTGGAGCGAGGTCGCCAGGCCCCGCCGCTCGTCGTCGTGACGGAAGCTGTCCTGGCGTGGCAAGCGCGGGAACCACGTCGACTGGAGCTGCTGGTTGCTCACCGTCGACTCGTTGCCGGCGAAGGCCGCGTCCGGCCGTTGCCAGCGGACGGTGCCGAACCCATCCTGGAAGGAGTTGCGTCCCATCTGCGCCGCGGAGACCATGAAGCCCACGGTCTTGGCCGCGTTCGTGGTGCTGAAGGTTGCCGTGAACCGCGGATCCGACTTCTCCGAGAGGTCGTTGTAGCCACCCTGGAGCAGGACCGACCCGCGCAACCCCGGACTGTTCAGCGCTTTCCCGGTGTACATCTGGACCGCGCCTCCCACCCCGCCCTCTTCGATCGAAGCCAGGCTCGACTTGTTGATGTCGATACGGGAGAAGAGCTCGGCCGGGAAGACGTTGAAGTCGAAGGCGCGACCCCGGTTGATCGCGCCGCCGCTGTCGAGGCCACCGGCCGAAGCGGGAACCTCCATGCCGTTGAGCGTGACCTGGGTGAAGTTCGGGCCCAGGCCCCGAATGTCGATGTTGCGTCCCTCGCCACCCTCGCGGACGATCGCCACGCCCGGCAGGCGCTGGATCGCTTCGGCCAGGTTGAGGTCGGGCATCTTGCCGATGTCCTCGGTCACGATGCTCTCTCGGGTGTTGACCGCATCTCGCTTCAGAGCCACGGACTCCTCGAGGGCGTGGCGATAGCCAATCACCTCGATGGTCTCCATCACCGGTGCCTCGGCCGGCGTTTCCGTGGCGCTCGCCGCGCCGTCGGGTGCCTCTGCTTCCACTGCGTGCGCGCTTTCGCCTGCCGCTGACTCTCCGTTCGCCTTCGCCGCATTCTTCTGGGCGGTGTCTTGCGCCAGAGCGGGCCGAAGCCCGACCAGGACCATGAGGAGGGCGACCAGAAACGCGCCCCTTGACCAACGTGCGAGATCGGTCGACGGACTCAGCATACGTTCCTCCTTTCGGGATCTCGAAGGATTTGTGCCCGCGGTGGCAGCAGTATGGCTCCAGTCGGCTTCGGAGAGCAAGAGGTTTCTGCCATCGGTGGCAAGACTCTGGTGTTTTTCGGCGCGATATCTAGCCAAACAATTGAAGATATGGATATTGACTCCGAGCAATCCGCTGGCTGGTGTCCTCGTCGGTGACGCCGCTTGGTGTCCCTCGGTTCGGGCTGTCCTGACTCTTGGCGTCGCCAAATGCCCGCTCATCGGAGTCCGCCTGCATTCCGAACGGTTCCAGCGTGTCCAAGACCGGGGCCAGTAAATCGCTCAATGGTAAGGGCTTGCTCATGCTCGCGACCGGCCGTCGTGTTTCCTCAGGCACCGGGCAGTGGACCGGTTGATCTCCGAGCTGGGAGTGCCACCGATGGCCAAACTCGCCGAGGTTCGCTAGAGTACCCCTCATGCCTAGAGGCCGCCACGTCTGCCGGGCCGGCGCAAGCTGGGCCTTGCTCGTGCTGCTGGTGGGGCCCCTCTCGGCTCAGGATCCGACGCCCGGACGGGTGGACTGGACGATGGTCGAGACCATCGTTTCCCGCATCGAGGCGCCGCGCATTCCGGAACGGACCTACCGCGTGGCCGCCTTCGGTGCCGCCGGCGACGGTGCCGCCGACGCACGACCGGCCATACTCGCGGCGATCGCCAAGGCGACGGCCGAAGGTGGCGGGCGCGTCGTGTTCTCCCCCGGCGTCTGGCTGAGCCGGGGCCCGATCCAGTTGCAGAGTCGCATCGAGCTCCACCTCGAGCCGGGAGCGCACCTGCTCTTCGCGCCCGAACCGGAGCACTACCTGCCGGTGGTCGAGACCCGTTGGGAGGGCACGCGAGTGCTCAGCTACTCGCCGCTCCTCTACGCCCGGGACGTCGAGGACGTGGCCATCACGGGCACCGGGACCATCGACGGCAACGTCCGGAGCGGGTTTCACGCCTGGCATCCACTGGCGGATCCCGACATGCAGCGCCTTCGCCGCATGGGCTTCACCGGCGTGCCGCTCGAGGAGCGCGTGTTCGGGGCCGGCACGCACCTGCGACCGCCGCTCGTGCAGCTCGTGCGCGCTCGCCGCGTTCTCCTCCAGGGCTTCACCGCCGTGAACTCGCCCTTCTGGGTCAACCACCTCGTCTACAGCGAGCACGTAACGGTGCGCGCCATCAAGGTGGAGAGCCACTTCCCGAACAACGACGGAGTGGACGTGGATTCGAGTCGCTACGTGCTGGTCGAGGACTCGATCTTCCGCACCGGGGACGACGCGGTGGTGATCAAGTCCGGCCGCGATCTCGACGGCCGCACCGTCGGCAAGCCCAGCGAATACGTGGTGGTGCGTGGCAACGACATGGGGGGAGAAGACGGCATCGCGTTGGGCAGCGAGATGTCGGGAGACATCCGCTACGTGTTCTTCACCGACAACGTGCTGCGCTCGGGGTCGTCTGCCATCCGCTTCAAGGCGAATCTGGACCGCGGCGGCACGGTCGAGCACGTGGGGGTCCGGCGCTTCGCGGTCGGTTCCTTCGAGCGTCTGTTCTGGTTCCAGCTCAACTACCCGGGCGAGCTGGGCGGCAACTTCCCTTCGACCTACCGCGACATCGTCTTCGAGGACTTCGAGGTGGAGACCGTGGGCACGCTGTTCGAAGCACACGCGCCCTCGCAGGCCCCTCTTCGGGACGTGGTCCTGCGCAACGTCGCCGTCGCCTCCGCGAAGCAGGCCGTGATCCTCGAGAA
>Ga0209382_10009726_pt1 | contig 12012 bp, 7 predicted proteins | sample SoiMetdeltSBSDD5_FD_187599 | JGI IMG/M metagenome (GOLD analysis project Ga0209382, IMG submission 187599) | Bulk soil microbial communities from a Populus tree surrounding site in Tennessee, USA - Soil MetaG P. deltoides SBSDD5 (SPAdes) (version 2) | ecosystem: Environmental > Terrestrial >... | reverse complement strand
GCAGTGGGCGGCGAGAAGGCGCACGCGGTGGACTTGCGCATCGTGGCCTGCACCTCCAAGAACCTGGAGGAGGAGGTCCGCCAGAACCGCTTCCGCGGGGACCTCTTCTACCGCCTGGCGGTGGCCCGGGTGCGCATCCCGCCTTTGCGCACCCGCCGCGACGACATCCCGCTGCTGGCGCGCAACCTGCTTGCCGGGCTGGCGGTGCAGTTCGAGCTGACCCCGCAGACGCTCTCGCTGTTCGAGGGCTACGACTGGCCGGGCAACGTGCGCGAGCTGCGCAACGTGCTGGAGCGCGCGGCGCTGATGCAGGAGACCGGCAACACCTCCTGGCTGGACTTCATGGCCAACCCGCCCAAGAAGGGCGGCGAGCCGCAGAAGCCGCTGGGCGCGGTGGTGGCCGCCCTCCCCTACCACGAGGCCAAAGACCGGGTGCTCTCCGACTTCGAGCGGATCTACTTCGCCGAGGTGATGAAGGACGCCAGCTTCGACATGAAGGTCGCCGAGCAGAAGACCGGCCTCTCCATGCAGAGCCTCTACCGCCTGCTGAAGAAGAACGGGCTGCGGCTGAAGGACCTCAAGAACGCCGAAGGTCTCGACAAGTAGGACCCCTTCGGGCATACGCGCACCCCTCGGAGTTCCCCCCGGAGGGTCGCATGACGAACCGCATCGCCGTCCTCGCCTCCGCCGCGCTGGCGTTCGCCGCCGCGCTGGCGCTGGCCTGTGCCACGCAGCAGCAGGAGACCACCGGGGAGCCGGTGGTGAGGATGCTCTCCAACACGGTGACGAACCAGACCTGGTTCGACCTGTCCAACTGCTTCGGCCAGGTGCCGGCGGTGCCCAACCGCGCCACCGACGGCGTGCTGCTGGGCCTGCTGCAGTCCGCCAACCCGAAGATCATGGAGTGCGCGGCGGACCCGAAGAACCGCGGGCCCAAGGAGCAGACGTCGATCACGGTGACCAGCAACGTCCCCGAGTCCGGGATCGCCGAGCACGCCATCCGCAGCGACAACCTCACCCCGGAGGGCGAGGCCTGCGTCCGCGGGGTGCTGGCCAAGCTGGTCCCCACCTTCACCCAGAAGGCGGTGGACGAGCTGAAGCTGGGCAAGGGGGAGAAGGCGGGAAAGGCGGGGAAGGTCGAGGTGGTGGACGTCGGGGAGCGGGAGCGGGCCAGGGCCGCCGCCGCGGCCGCGAAGGCGAAGGCGAAGGGCAAAGGCAAGGGGAAGGGCAAAGGCAAGCAGCCGGAGCCGGAGCCCGCGGCGGAGGAGAAGCCGGCGGCCCCCGCGGAGGAGAAGGTGGTGGTCGACCCGGATGAGGAGAAGGATCTCCAGGGCCTCCCCCCCGGCGTCGCCGCCGCCCAGGTGAGGTTCGTGCACGACGTCAAGGCGCAGCCGACCGTCCGGGGGGACGTGAACGACACCTCGGTGGCGGCCGGGCAGATCCGGCTGGCGCTGCCCACCATGTGCTCCTGCTTCGAGCCGTGGAAGGGGACGGACCCGGTGGCCTTCCAGCTGCTGGCCGTGCTCAAGAAGCCGGAGACCCAGCTGGCGGACGGCGGCACCGTGACCCCCCCCGCCACCACGTCGCCGTCGTCGGTCACCCTCACCACGCCGGAGGGTGACGCCACCACCGCCACCGTGGCGGCCTGCGTGAAGGACCAGGTGGAGAAGATGGCCTTCAAGACGCCCACCGACCGCGACGCGCAGATCCCCTACAACTTCCAGTTCATCAACAGCGCCTCCGGCAAGCCGATGAGCTCCGGCGAGAGCTGGGCGAAGTACCAGCAGATCGAGGAGCTGAGCCGGCTGCGCTCGGCGGAGTCCGCCATCTCCAAGGGCGCCCGCGTCAGCGCGGCGAACGTCTACAACCAGCTCGTCGAGAAGTTCAAGAAGAACAATTACTCGGTGACCGTGAAGACGCTGACCGGCCGGTGCCAGGACCTGCTCAAGGCGGACGACGCCTGGCTGGCCACCGTGCAGAAGCAGGTGGAGCTGGAGCAACAGAGGAAGGACCTGGTGGCGGCGCTGGTGAAGGAGGACTCCGGCCGCTGGGGCAGCGCCGAGAAGACCTCCGCCAGGGCGATGGAGGTGGCCAGCAAGGAGATCGACGAGGCCAAGGGCGCCCGCAAGGCGGACGAGGTCGCCTGCCCGAAGGTCAAGGAGTAGCGCCCGCCATGGCCGAACGCTTCCGGCTGGACCTCGACGGCGTCGAGCTCAAGGACGGCAACGGGCGGGTGGTGTGCATCCTCCGCTGGCGCACCGTCCAGGGGCTGGTGCTGCGCCTGCCGGAGAGCGTGGACACCATCGTCCCCTGGCGGCTGGTGGCCGAGGCCGCCCTGGACCTCCAGGCCGGCACCGTCCGGGTGCGGTTCGCCCCGGGCGCCGCCCGCGAGCTGACCTGGCTGCAGACCTGGACGGAGCTGTCCGGGCAGTGGACGGACCGCGCCGACCTGGAGGCCCCCCCGCGCTGAGCCTGATCGAGTCACGTCCGCGGCCTGCCGTCTCTTGACAGGTAGCGAGGTGGCGTCATGCGCCGTATCCCGGCCGTCCTTCTTGGCGTTTTCATCCTCTCCGGCGTGCTCCTCGCGCCGGGCTGCGTCAACGTCCACCGGGGGTCCAGCCGGCCGGAGGACCGGGGCGTGGTCACCGTGGGCGGCTCCCCCCTGGTGATCACCAGCTTCACGTCCACCGTGACCTCCAGCGTCACCCGGGTCACCAACATCTCCTACTTCGACATGGCGGCCTGCGTCACCCCGCCGCCGCTGGTGAAGGACGTCTTCAGCGACGAGCAGCTGATGGCCACCCTGGCCACCGCCCGCGCCCAGGTGCTGGAGTGCCTGGTGCCCCCCGAGCACCGCGGGTCGGGCCCGCAGACGCGCGCGGTGGCCACCGTGCTGGCGCGCCCGGGGGCGGGCCTGGAGCTCACGGTGGGCGGGGAGAACCTCACCCAGCCCGGCGAGCGGTGCGTGCTCAAGGCGGTGGCCGCGGCGCTGGCCAACCTCCCCCCGCTGCCGGCGGGGTGGCCGCCGGCGGGCGCCCAGGTGGAGTTCGTGCACGGGCTGGACGTGCTGCCCGGGGTCAAGCGCGGGGTGAACGACCTCTCCGACGCGGCGGGGCAGATCCGCCTGGCCATGCCCTCCTTCTGCCCCTGCTTCGAGCCGTGGAGGGACTCGGTGCCGCGGGAGATCGAGATCGTGGTCAACCTTCGCAAGAAGGTCCGGATCCTGTCGCCGGCGGAGAACGAGCCTGACTCCATGCAGCCCACCCGGGTGTACCTGCCGGGCGACCTGGCGGCCAGGGACGCCAGGGTCGCCGCCTGCCTCCAGGAGCGCGTCCAGCAGATGAGCTTCCGGGTGCCCAGGCTGGAGGCGGACGTCCCCTATTATTTCCAGGTGATCGACTCCAACCGGGACGGCCCGCTCCCCGGGCTGCCGGCGTGGCTGCAGCATAAGCAGATGGAAGGGGTGCGCAACCGCCGCTTCGCGGAGATGGCGGTGGCGCTGGGCGCCCGCTCCTCGGCCGCGCGCAACTACGACGCCCTGGTGAGGCGGTACCAGCAGAACAACAAGTCCATCAAGGTGGACGCGCTGACGCGGGCCTGCCAGGGGCTGCTCACCACCGACGACGCCTGGGTGGACGCGGTCCGGCGCAAGCTGGAGGCGGAGCGGCTGGCGCTGCTCACCGCCGAGGAGATGGAGCCCGGCCACACGGAGCGGCTGGCGGAGCAGATCGCCCGGACCGAGCAGTCGCTCACCTCGGCCTCGGAGGTCCGCAAGGTGGACCAGGGCGCCTGCCCGCGCATCGTCAAGGGCCTGGGGCCCCCGCTCTCGGCCCCGGTGCCCATCCAGCTCACGCCCTTCATGCCCTGACCGGCCGTCGCCTCACGCCGCGGCGTCGTCGTTGGCCGCCACGGCCTCCCGCATCCGCACCGCCACCAGCTTGGAGATGCCCGGCTCCTCCATGGTCACCCCGTAGAGGACGTCCGCGAACTCCATGGTCCGCTTGTTGTGGGTGATGAGGATGAACTGCGACCGCTGGGACATCTCCTTCACCATCTCGTTGTAGCGGCCGACGTTGCCCTCATCCAGCGGCGCGTCCACCTCGTCCAGCAGGCAGAACGGGGTGGGCTTGATCAGGAAGATGGCGAAGATCAGCGACACCGCGGTGAGCGCCTTCTCCCCGCCGGAGAGCAAGGACACCGACTGCAGCTTCTTCCCCGGCGGCTGGGCGACGATCTCCACCCCCGGCTCGCCCCCTTGCGGGTCTTCCGCCAGCACCAGCCCGGCGCGCCCGCCGCCGAACAGCCGCGGGAAGACCTGCTGGAACTTCTCGTTCACCACCTGGAAGGTCTGCTGGAACCGCTCGCGCGAGGTGCGGTCGATCTTCTTGATCGCCTGGGTGAGCTGCTGGAGCGACGCCTCCAGGTCCCGCTTCTGGCCGCAGAGGAAGTCGAACCGCTGCTGCAGCTCCGCGTGCTCCTCGATGGCGGTGACGTTGATCTCCCCCATCCGCAGCACCTGTTCGCGCAGGTCCTTCAGCCGCTGTTCGGTGCCATCCGGCTTCATCGGGGCCAGGTGCCAGCGGGAGAGCTCGTGGTGGAGGTCCGCCTGGTGCCGCTCCTGGATCTGCGAGACCAGGTGCTGCATCTCCAGCGTCAGCTCGCGCTCCTTCAAGGAGATCTGCGACAGGCCGGCGGTGAGCTGGTCCAGGTGCGCGCGCAGCTCGCGGAAGGCCGCCTCCTGTTCGCGCACCGCCCCCGCCTCCAGCGCGTGCGCGGCCCGGCGCTCGTCCAGGGACGCCGCCTGCTGCCCCAGCTGGGCCAGGCCGGTGGCCCTCCGCGCCGAGGCGGCGGTGATCTGCGCCGACAGCTCCGCCAGCCGGGCCGTCCCCTGGTTGATGACCTCCTCCAGCTTCACCAGCCGGGCGGAGATCTCCTCCACCGCGGCGCGTAGCCGGGCGATCTCCGCCCGCCCCGCCTCGCCCCGCTCCGCGCTCTGGGCGACCTTGACCTTGAGCGCGGTGAGCCGTTCGGAGGCGCCCTCCGCCCGCGCGCGCAGCGTCTCCAGCTCCGACGCCAGCAGCCGCGCCCGCTCCTCCCGCCGGTCCCGGTCCACCTGGCCGTGCAGAAGCTGCCCGCGCAGCCCGGTCTCCTCCTGGACCAGCGAGTCGAGCGTGGCGGCCTGGTGGGCGTCCTCCTTCACCAGCACGGCGAGCCGCTCGCGCAGGCGGGAGAGCTCCGCGCCCGCCTGGGAGAGGTCCTTCTCCTGGCCGGCGAGGCTGAGCTCCTCCGCGTGCTGGTGCTTGGCCAGCCCCTTGAGCACGCCCTCGGTGTGGCCCATCTGCTTCTGCAGCGAGTAGTGCCGGGTGAGCAGCTCGGTGTACTGCTCCTCCAGCGACCGCACCTCCACCTGCAGCTCGGCGATCTCGCGCTTCTTCTGCAGCGCGCCCGCCGCCGGCCCCTCCAGCGCGCCGCCGGTGACCGACCCGTCCGGCCGGAGCACCTCGCCCTCCAGCGTCACCAGGGTGAAGGCCGCGCCCTCACCTCCGGCGTACGCCCGGGCGGCGGCGAGGTCCGGCAGGATGCGCACCTCGCCCAGGAGCCCCGCCGCCAGCGGGCGGAGCGCGTCCTCGCAGCGGACCACGTCCAGCGCGGAGACGATCCCGGGCTCCGGCGGCGGCGCGGGGGCGGGCGCGGGCGACGGGAGCGGGCGCGCGGCGGGGACGAAGGTGGAGCGGCCCTCCGAGTGCAGCTTGAGGTGCTCCAGCAGCTGCAGGCCCTTCTCCCGGTCCTCCACCACCACGTGCTGCAGGCGCTCCCCCAGCGCGGCCTCGATGGCCTTGTCGTACCGGGCCTCGGTGGAGATGACGTCCGAGACCAGGCCGAACACGCCCCGCTCGCGGGCGTGCTCCCCCACCTCCAGCATCACCGCGCGCACGCCGCGGTCGAACCCTTCGTAGTTGCGCTGGATCTCCTCCAGCGAGGCCAGCCGGCTCCGCTTGTCCGCCAGCGCCTCGCGGGCGGCGATCACCTGGATCTCGCTCTCGGCGAAGGACTGGCGCGTCTCCTGGAGCGACTGTTCCTCGTGGCCGCGGCGGAGCGCGATCTCCTCGGCGCTCTGGCGGGTCTCCAGCACCCGGCGCGCCACCTCGCCGCGGGCCCGGTCCCGGTCCGCCTCCTCCGCCCGCAGCACCTCCGCCTCCGCCCGCCCCTTCTCCCGCCGCGCCTCCACGTCCGCCCGGCGCATCTCGAGGTTCTCCAGGTTGCCCTGGAGCGCGGAGAGGCGCGAGGCGGCGTCCACCAGCTCCGCGCGCTCCTTCTCCAGGCCCTGCTCGATCTCCGCCTGCAGCTCGCCGGTCCGGCGCAGCTCCTCCTGGGCGACGTGCAGCTCCACGTCGTCCTCCTTCCAGGCCCGGAGCAGCTCCGCCACCTCCACCTCCCGCTGGTCCGCCTGGGCCTGCGCCTCCTCCTTGCGGGCGAAGAGCGCGGCGACCTCGGCGCGGGCGTCCGCCACCCGCTGTTCGGTCTGCTGGGCGTCCGCCGCCCAGTGGAGGAGGTTCTGCTCGTCCAGGGCGTCCTGCGACTCCAGCCGGTGCACCTCCTGCGAGAGCGCGTCGATCTGCTGTGCGTCCCCGTCCAGCGCCTGCCGCCGGGACTCGATGCCGTCCTCCAGGACGCGCAGCCGGTCCAGCGACTCCTTCTCCTCGGTGGAGAGGCTCTCCAGCCGGGCCTGGAGCACCTTCCCCTGGGCGATCAGCTCCAGGAAGCGGTGGGAGGCGGTGTGCAGCTCCAGCTCGCGGACCTGCGCCTTGAGCGCCCTGTACTTCTCCGCCTTCTTCGCCTGGCGGTGCAGGCTGTCCAGGCGGCGCTCCAGCTCCTGGACGATGTCGTTGACCCGGAGCAGGTTCTGCTGGGTCAGCTCCATCTTCCGTTCGGCCGCGCGGCGCCGCGCCTTGTACTTGGTGACGCCGGCCGCCTCCTCGAGCAGCGCCCGCCGGTCCTCCGGCTTGGCGGAGACGATCATCCCCACCCGGCCCTGTTCGATGATCGAGTACGCCGCCCTGCCCACCCCGGTGCCCAGGAACAGCTCGGTCACGTCCAGCAGGCGGCAGGCGGTCTTGTTGATCAGGTATTCGGAGTCGCCGCTGCGGAAGAGGCGCCGGGTGACGGAGATCTCCGGGAAGCCCGCGTACGGCGGCGCCAGCGCGTCCTCCTGCTCCACCACGAAGGTCAGCGTCACCTCGGCCATGGAGAGCGGCGGCTTGGACTCCGAGCCGTTGAAGATCACGTCCTCCATCCCGCGGCCGCGCAGGTTCTTGGCGCTCTGCTCGCCCATGGCCCAGCGGATGGCGTCCACCACGTTGGACTTGCCGCAGCCGTTCGGCCCCACCACGCTGGTGATGCCGTCGCCGAAGGTGAACACCGTCTGGTCCATGAAGGACTTGAACCCGGTGATGTCCAGCCGCTTGATCCGCATGGCTCCTCGGTGTCGTCTGTCTGACGCAGTCTGGCGCTGCCCGGCGATCTCCGGGGCCGGTAAATCGGGCCTCGGACGCCGCGGACCTGTAGCACGCCCTGATTTCGCGGATCAAGCGTGGCGCTACGTCGGGTGACGAGGTACGTATGGTCACGTCGGCGCGCGTTCTCGCCGGGGCCGGTAAATCGGCCCCGGGCGCTCGCCGCACCGGGTCAGCCGGGGCCTGAGACCTCCGCCTGCAGCCGCCGCCGGTCGATCTTCCCGGCCGCGGTCTTGGGCAGCTCGAGCAGGAACGAGAACGACCTGGGCACCTTGTACTTGCCCAGGCGCTGGAGACAGAACGCGGCCAGCTCGTCGGCGGTGGCCTGCCCCTTGAGCGCCACCACCGCGCGCGGGACCTCGCCCCACCTGGGATCGGGAGCGCCCAGCACCACCGCCTCCGCCACCGAGGGGTGGCCGGCCAGCACCGCCTCGATCTCCGCCGGGTAGATGTTCTCCCCGCCGGAGATGATCAGCTCCTTCTTCCGCCCCACCACGTAGTGGAAGCCCTCCCCGTCCACCCGGCCCAGGTCGCCGGTGTGCAGCCACCCGTCCTCGATGGTCCTCGCCGTCTCCTCCGGCTTGTCCCAGTACCCGCGGCACATGTGCGGCCCGCGGATCAGGATCTCTCCCACCTCGCCGGGCCCCAGGTCCCGCCCCTCCGAGACGACCCGGACCTCCACCTGCGGCAGCGGGAAGCCCACCGACCCCGGCTTCTCCCGCACCCGCTCCTTCGGCATGCCGAAGTTGTTGGGTCCCGCCTCGGTCAGCCCGTAGCCCATCCGGAAGTCCACCCCCCGCTCCCAGAAGGTCTCGAACACCGGCGGCGGACAGGGCGCCCCGCCGGTGATCACCAGCCGGAGCGGGGAGAAGTCCACCGATCTGAAGCCGGCGTGGGCCTGCAGGGTGAGGAACATGGTGGGGACGCCGAAGTACGCGCTGATCCGCCGCGCCGCGGTCAGCTCCAGCACCCGGTCCGCGGAGAACGCCTTGCAGACGATGGAGCGCCCACCGGCGAAGATCAGCGGCGAGGTGAGCACGTTCATCCCGCCGGCGTGGAACAGCGGCGCGTCCAGCAGCGCGCAGTCCTCCGGGCCCAGGCCCCACCCGGCGACGGTGTTCACCGCGTTGGCCAGGATGGAGCGGAAGGTGAGCACCGCGCCCTTGGGCAGCCCGGTGGTCCCGCCCGTGTAGCAGAGCACCCAGGGGTCGTCCCAGGAGACGGGGGCCGGCCGCACCGGCGCGCCGGAGACCTGGTCGCGGTCCGAGAACCTCACGTCGGAGCCCTTCGCCGTCTCCGCGTCCAGCGCCACGAACCGCTCCAGCCTGGTGGCCGCCAGCCGCAGCACCTCCGCCTGCGAGGCGCAGTCCGGCCCGTAGACCAGCACCCTCGCGCCCGAGTCCCGCAGCAGGTCCTGCAGCTCCACCGGCGACAGCCGCCAGTTCAGCGGCTGGAAGATCGCCCCCAGCTTCCCGCACGCGAACCACAGGTCCAGCAGCTCCACGCAGTTCATGGCCAGCGCCGCCACCCGGTCCCCGCGCTTCACCTCCAGGCGCTCGCCCAGAAAGCGCGCCGTCCGGTCCACGTCCGCGTTCCAGCGCGCGTACGTCAGCTCCCCCCGCCGCCCCGCCCGGTCCACCAGCGCCACCCTGGAGGGCGTCAGGTCCGCCCGCATCCTCAGCCAGTCGTTCGCGGCCGCCAGGCCGGCTTGACAGTCTCACGGCCAAGATGCTAATCGCAACATGAAACATGAGTCACTCGTCAACTTCCCAGGGCGCGGGGGCGGAGGAGGACCGGCGGCGGTACGCGGCGGTGCTCTCCACCGGGCGCTACGTCCCGGAGCGGGTGCTCACCAACGCGGACGTGGAGCTGGTGCTGGGCGAGAAGGTGGACGACTGGCTCCGCGAGAACGTGGGCATCGAGCGCCGGCACCTGATGGCGGAGACGGAGGTGACGTCGGACCTGGCGGTGCAGGCGGGGCGGCAGGCGCTGGAGCGGGCGGGGGTGAAGGCGGAGGAGGTGGACCTGCTGATCGTGGCCACCGACACCCCGGACTACCTGAGCCCGGCCACCGCGGCGGTGGTGCAGCACAAGCTGAAGGCGGTGAACGCGGGCGTGTTCGACGTCAACTCGGCCTGCGCCGGCTTCGTGAGCGCGCTGGACGCGGGCGGGAAGATGCTGGCGGCGGACGACGCCTACCGGCACGTGCTGGTGATCGGCGCCTACGGGATGTCCCGCTACCTCGACTGGAAGGACAAGCGGACCTGCACCCTGTTCGCGGACGGGGCGGGCGCGGTCCTGCTGGGCCGGAGCGACCGGCCCGGGCTGATGTTCGGCAAGCTGGCCGCGGTGGGCGAGTACCACGACGCGCTGGGGATCTACGTGGGCGGCACCGCGCGCCCGGCCACGCTCCAGGCGGTGCAGGAGGGCGGCAAGCCCTCGGTGCGCTTCGTGCGGAAGTTCCCCTCCACCTTCAACACCGACCGCTGGCCGCCGCTGCTGAAGGCGCTGCTGGCGCGGGCGGAGATGGCCGTCTCCGACGTGCAGCTGTTCGTCTTCACCCAGCTCAACCTCCGCACCATCGAGGCCACCATGCGCGCACTGGGGCAGCCGATGTCCAGGACGCACTGGACGATGGACAAGTGGGGCTACACCGGGTCGGCGTGCATCCCGATGACCCTGGACGACGCGGCGCAGGCGGGCAAGCTCCGGCCGGGCGACAACGTCGTCCTCTGCGCGAGCGGGGGCGGGCTGGCCACCGCCGCGGTCCTCCTACGATGGGGCGCCCAGAGATGACCACCACCGCCGCAACCTCGACCGCCGACGCCGCCGCCCTCCCCTGGTGGAAGGAGCCGACCAGGGGCCAGTGGATGAGCTTCCTGGCCGCCTGGGTGGGCTGGGTGATGGACGCCTTCGACTTCACCATCTACCTGCTGGTGGTGCCGGACATCGGCAAGGAGTTCGGCGTCAGCACCAGGACCACCATCTTCGCGCTCACCATGACGCTCACCTGCCGGCTGCTGGGCGGGATGGTGGCCGGGGCGGCCGCGGACCGGTGGGGCCGCAAGCTGCCGCTGATGCTCTCGCTGATCTGGTTCGCGGGCTTCGACGGCGCCATCTACTTCGCCGGCTCCTTCACCGCGGTCCTGGTGCTGCGCACCCTGTTCGGGTTCGGGATGGGCGCGGAGTGGACGGCCGGCGCCACGCTGGCGATGGAGAACTGGCCGGCGCGGAGCAAGGGCCTCGCCTCCGGGGTCCTCCAGGGGAGCTGGGCCATCGGCTACTTCCTGGCGGCCGCGGTGTACGACTGGGTGGTGCCCACCTGGGGCTGGCGGGCGCTCTTCCTGCTGGCCGCCGCGCCGGCGCTGCTCGCCCTCCCCATCCGCATCTGGGTGCCGGAGAGCGAGGAGTTCAAGGCGCGGGCGAAGCCGGTGGAGCGGGCGCCGCTTTTCGACCTGTCCGCCTTCCGCGGCCAGTGGCGGGGCCTGGTCCTGGCCTGCCTGCTGATGGCGCTGGGCTTCGCCGTCTACTACGGCATCACCGGGCTCTATCCGACCATCCTGATGACCGAGCGGGGCCAGTCGGGCGAGGGGATGACCTTCCACGTGAGGCTGTTCAACGTGGGCATGCTGGGCGGCGCGGCGGTCTTCGGGTGGCTGGCCGGCCGCCGCGGCCCGCGGGTGGCGATCGGCCTGCCCGCGTCGGTGATGGTGCTCTGCCTGCCGCTGTACCTGGGCTGGCGCATGGACCTGCTGTGGGTGGGGGCGCTGCTGGGAGGCGTCTTCGGAGCCGGGTTCTGCGGGGTGACGCCGCTGTTGCTCACCCGCTTCTTCCCCTCCCACGTGCGCGCCCGGTCGGTGGGGTTCGCCTACCACGCGGGCGCCTTCGCCGCGGCCTTCGTGCCCTACGGGATCGCCTACCTCTCCGAGCGGTTCCACCTCACGCTGGCCTGGTCCATGGGGCTGGTGTCCGGCGCGGCGCTGGTGCTGCTGGTGGCCGCCCTGTTCATCCCCTTCAAGCAGCTGGACGCGGCGCCGGTGACCGCCCCGCCCGGCCCGGCGTCCACGCCCGCCCAGCAAGCCGCCTGACGACTCCACCCTCAACCCCGACGATGAGGTCCACCCGCATGAAGCTCCCGTCCCTGCTGCCGGCCGCCGTCTGCCTGTCGCTCTGCGCCTGCCAGCCAGAGCCCATCCCGCCGATGACCGAGGCGATCACCTACCGCGACCTGAGCGCCCACCCGGGCTGCAACACCACCGGGCTGACCTACACCGCGGCGGCGATCACCGGCTTCGGGTGCGCGGCGAAGGAGTACGGCTTCCCGGCCGGCGCGAGCGAGGACACGCGCAAGCCCATCGTCCTGCTCTTCCACGGCAACTCCTCCACCCCGGCCGACTTCGAGACGTACCCGCAGGAGGCCGCCCAGACGAAGATGCTCTCCGAGCGGCTGGCGGAGGCGGGCTTCCGCACCCTGGCGGTGGACTTCCGGTACCTGACG
>Ga0209382_10009724_pt1 | contig 12013 bp, 8 predicted proteins | sample SoiMetdeltSBSDD5_FD_187599 | JGI IMG/M metagenome (GOLD analysis project Ga0209382, IMG submission 187599) | Bulk soil microbial communities from a Populus tree surrounding site in Tennessee, USA - Soil MetaG P. deltoides SBSDD5 (SPAdes) (version 2) | ecosystem: Environmental > Terrestrial >... | reverse complement strand
GTGGGCGGGGTCCTATGAGCCTGGGCGGGTGGCAGCGCACGCTTCCCGGCGGGTTGGCGAATCGGATCCCCGCCCACGCCCTTCGCCCGGCTGGGCCGGCAGAATCACTCCGCCCGATACACCACCGCCGCAAGCGGCGGCAGCTCGAGGACCACGCTCTGTGCCATCCCGTGCCATGCCTGCCCCTCGGCCGAGGCCACCTCGCGCGTGGGGTAGTCGCTGCCGCCGTAGAGGGCGGCGTCGCTGCTGAAGATGCAGCGCCAGGCGCCGGGCTCGGGCGCGCCCACGCGGTAGTCGGCGCGCGGGACGGGCGTGAGGTTGAGGACCACCAGCAGGCGGCCGTGCTCGTCGTGGCGCGTGAAGGCCAGCACCGAGTTGGCCTTGTCGGCGCAGTCGATCCAGGAGAAGCCGCGATCGGGCTCGCCGTCGCGGCTCCACAGGCAGCCGTGCTCGCGATAGAGGTGCAGGAGGTCCTGGAGGAAGCGACGCAGGCCGCGGCGCGGCGGGTCGTGCAGCAGGTGCCAGGGCAGGCTGTGGTCGTGATCCCACTCGCCGGGCGGCGCCAGCTCGGTGCCCATGAAGACCAGCTTCTTGCCCGGGCGCAGGTGCTGGTAGGCCAGCAGCGCGCGCAGGTTGGCGAACTTCTGCCACTCGTCGCCGGGCATCTTCTGCAGCAGGCCGCCCTTGCCGTGCACCACCTCGTCGTGGGACAGCGGATTGATGAAGCGCTCGCTGCTCTCGTAGAGCATGGCGAAGGTGAGCTGGTCGTGGTGCCAGCGGCGGTGCACCGGGTCGTGGCCGAAGTAGCCCAGCGTGTCGTGCATCCAGCCCATGTTCCACTTGAAGGCGAAGCCCAGGCCCTCGTGCTCGGGCGGGCTCGTGACGCCGTTCCAGGCCGTGCTCTCCTCGGCGATCATCAGCGCGCCCGGGCACTCCTCTTGCACGATGGCGTTGAGCGCGCGGAGGAACTCGATGGCCTCGATGTTCTCGCGGCCGCCCCAGGAGTTGGGCAGCCATTCGCCGTCGCGGCGGCTGTAGTCGCGATACAGCAGGCTGGCCACGGCGTCCACGCGCAGGCCGTCGGCGTGGAACTCCGTGAGCCAGTAGAGCGCCGAGGCCAGCAGGAAGTTGCGCACCTCGTGGCGGCCGTAGTTGAAGATGAGCGTGTCCCAGTCGGGATGGCTGCCGAGCCGCGGGTCGTCGTGCTCGTAGAGCGCGGTGCCGTCGAAGCGTGCGAGGGCGTGGCTGTCGTTGGGGAAGTGGGCCGGCACCCAGTCGAGGATCACGCCGATGCCGGCCTCGTGCAGCGCGTCCACCAGCGCGCGGAAGTCGTCCGGCGTGCCGTGGCGCGAGGTGGGCGCGAAGTAGCCCGTGACCTGGTAGCCCCAGCTCCCGCCGAAGGGGTGCTCCATCACGGGCATCAGCTCCACGTGCGTGAAGCCCAGCTCGCGCACGTGCGCGGGCAGCTGCTGCGCCAGCTCGCGGTAGGTGAGCGGACGGTCGTCCTGCTCCGGCACGCGCCGCCAGCTCGCCAGGTGCACCTCGTAGATGGACAGCGGCTCGCGCGCCGCGTCGCGTCCGCCGCGCGCCGCCATCCACGCGTCATCGCCCCAGGTGTAACCGTCGAGCCGCGAGATGATGGACGCGTCGCCCGGCCACTGCTCCATCTTGAACGAGAAGGGGTCGGCCTTGAGGCGCAGCACGCCGTCGGCGCCCAGCACCTCGTACTTGTACAGCTCGCTTTCGCGCACGCCCGGCACGAACAGCTCCCAGAGGCCCGACGCGCCGAGCGAGCGCATGGGGTAGCGCCGGCCGTCCCACTGGCAGAAGTCGCCCACCACCGACACGCTGCGGGCATTGGGCGCCCAGACCACGAACGCCGTCCCGTCCGTGCCTTCCAGCCGCCGCGGATGGCTGCCGAGGCAGTCCCACAGCCGGCGATGGTTGCCCTCGTTGAACAGGTGGAAGTCGACCGGCCCGAGCGTGCACGGGAGGCGGTGCAGCTCGTCGATGGTCCACTCGCGCGGGCCGGGCGTGGAAGCCACGGAGGGCAGGGACGACCCGCGCTCGAAGCTCGTGGTCTGCGGGTCGGTGTGGAACAGCAGGCCCTGCTCGCGGGCAGGCGGCGCCGGCATGGCCGCCTGGGGCGCGTGACCCGCGTGCGCCGCGGCGACGGCGTGCAGCGGGCTCTGGGGCGGGCGGCTGGCCGGGCCGCTGCCGAGGTGCATGCGGCCGGCGCCGTGCGCCGAGGCGGCCTGGCGCAGCGCGGCCCCGGCATCGACCTCGGGCGCGAGCCGCACGCGGCGCACGGTCGGGCGCGCGCCCGGGCCCTTCCGGCCCGCCGCCTTGCCGCCACGCGACTTGCTGACCTTGCCCTTGCCGCTGCCCTTGCTCGCTGCGCTCATCGTGCACCGCCTCGCTGATCCGTGTACCGCGGCCCGGATCCGCGGGGGCGCACAGGATAAGGCAAGTCGCGCGCGCGATCACGCCGTCGGCAGCGCTTCAGCTCCCGGCTGGCAGGTGCTGCAGCAGGAGCAGGGCGTGCGCGCCGGCCGGCACCTCGCTGCTGTCCGGCGGCAGCGTGCGCAGACCGTCGACGGACGCCGGCTGCCCGGCCTGCGCGGTGTCCACCAGCACGCGCCAGCCGCCCGCCGGCTGCAGGCGCGGCAGCGTGAAGCTCTGCTCGCCGCCGCCGCCGTTGAGCAGCAGCAGCAGCGTCGCGCCCCGCAGCGGCCGGCCCTGCTCGTCAACCTCGTCGGCGTGCTCGCCGGGCAGCAGCACGCCCAGCGCGCGCGACTCGGCCGCTCGCCAGTCCGCCTCCTCGAGCGGGCGGCCGTCCGGGCGCAGCCAGAAGATGTCCCTCGCCGCCAGGTCCAGCGGACCGTCGGCGGGCGCGCCTCCGCGCTCGTCCGAGGGAGCCACGCGACTGGGCAGCCGGCCGGAGAAGAAGCTGCGCCGCCGGAGCACCGGGTGCGCAGCCTGCACCTGCGCGAGGGCGCGCGCGAAGTCGAGGAAGCGCCGCGCGCGCTGGTCGAGCCGCCATTCCAGCCAGGTGGTCGCGTCGTCGTGGCAGTAGGCGTTGTTGTTGCCGCCCTGGCTGTGCGACAGCTCGTCGCCGCCGCGCAGCATGGTGACGCCCTGCGACAGCACGGCGCTGGCCAGCAGGCTGCGGCGCACGCGGTCGCGCAACTCCAGCACCTGCGGATCGTCCGCGGGCCCTTCGACGCCCCAGTTGGCGGACAGGTTGTTGTCCGTGCCGTCGCGGTTCTGCTCCATGTTGGCTTCGTTGTGCTTGCCGGAAAAGGACACGAGGTCCGCCAGCGTGAAGCCGTCGTGCGCCGTGATGAAGTTGATGCTCGCGGTGGGCCCGGCCGCGAACAGGTCGCTGCTGCCCGACATCCGGCTGGCCAGCTCGGGCAGCAGGCCGGCGTCGCCGCGCCAGAAGCGCCGCAGCGCGTCGCGGAAACGGTCGTTCCACTCGGAGTAGCCCGGCGGAAACCGGCCGGTGCGCCAGCCGTCCGGCCCGAGGTCCCACGGCTCGACGATGAGCTTGCAGCGCGCGAGCACGGGATCCTGCCGCACCACGTGCCAGAAGGTGTCCACGTGCTCGAGCGCGGGCCCGCGCCCCAGCGCCGCCGCGAGGTCGAAGCGGAAGCCGTCCACGTGCATCGCGCCCGCCCAGTGCCGCAGCGCGTCGAGCACGAGCTGCAGGCACCGCGGATGCGGCACGTTGAGCGTGTTGCCGCAGCCGGTGATGTCCAGCGCGCGCCGCGGGTCCTCCGGCAGGAGCCGGTAGGAGGCCGGGTTGTCGAGGCCCCGCAGGGAGAGCAGCGGGCCGTCGCTGCCGCCCTCGCAGCTGTGGTTGAAGACAACGTCGAGCACGACCTCGAGGCCGGCGGCGTGCAGCTCGCGCACCATCTGCCGGAACTCGCGCACCTGCTGGCCGCGGTCGCCGCTGGCATAGGCAGCGTGCGGCGCGAGGAAGGCCAGGGGGTTGTAGCCCCACGCGTTCACGAGCCCGGCCTGCACGAGCCGCCGCTCGGAGATGAAATGGTGCACCGGCATCAGCTCCACGGTCGTGACGCCCAGCGCCTTCAGGTGCTCGATCACTGGCGGCGCCGACACGCCCAGGTAGCGGCCGCGCCGTTCCCGCGGCAGCTCCGGGTGCAGCCGCGTCAGCGCGCGCACGTGGGCCTCGTAGATGACGGTGCGGCTCCACGGCACGGCGGGCGGTCGGTCGTCGCCCCAGTCGAAGCTCTCGTCCACGATCACGCCGCGCGGCGCGAAGGGCGCCGAGTCGCGCGGGTCGGCCGGGCCGTCGGCGGCCAGGCCGGCGTCGAAGCCGCCCGCGTGGCCGCACAGCGCGTCGTCCCACGTGAGCGGGCCGGCGACCGCCAGCGCGTACGGGTCGAGGAGCAGCTTGGCGGCATTGCAGCGCAGGCCGCGCGACGGCTCCCACGGCCCGGCGACGCGCAGGCCGTAGAGCTGGCCGGGCAAGAGGCCGGGCACGTAGGCGTGGAAGACGTCGTCGGTGCGCTCGCGCAGCGGCACACGCGCGGTCTCGACGAAGCCGCCGCCGGGCGCGTCGTCGAAGAGGCACAGCACGACGGAGCTGGCCGGCGCGGCGGCCACGGCGACGTTGACGCCGGCGCCGTCCCAGCGCGCGCCGAGCGGGTGTGGGGAGCCCGGAAGGGCGTCCATCACCCGTGGGCCTCCCACGTGGTCAGGTCGAAGGGCCGGCAGTTGCCGCCCGGAGCGAAGCCGCGGAACTGCGCCTTGCAGCGGTAGCAGATGAGGAAGCGCTTCACGACGCGCCGCAGCAGGAACCAGTCCAGCAGCGCCAGCGGCACGAGCACCGCGAACATCCACGGCAGCGGCACGCGCAGCAGCAGCAGCGCGCCGAAGATCACGAGCACCACGATCACGCCCAGCCGGCTGTTCACGTCCTTCTGGATGCACAGCGTGTGGTAGCCGCAGGCCGGGCAGCCGTCGAGCGTGCCGTCGGCGCCGACGTGGGCGGCGAAATCCAGCGGGACCGCGGCGCCGCAGGCCTCGCAGCGCGCCTCGGGCGGCAGGCGCGCTGCGAGCCCGGGCGCGGCCGCCGCCCGCGCGACCTCCGGCGCGATGGCCGCCGGCAGCCAGCGGCCGCAGCCGCACTTCACCACGGCCGAGCGCTCGGCGTGGTCGCGGGCGGGGACGTCGCCGCCCGAGGGCTCCGCCGTCACAGCGGCACTCCCGTGCCGCCCTCGACCATCTTGCCCATGAGCTCGCCCAGGTAGACCAGCACGCACATCGCGTAGAGGATGCCGGTGGCTGGCTGCGTCTTCCCCAGCCGCACGGTCACGAGCGTCATGCCCGCGAGCAGCGCCGGCAGGAGCAGGCCCACCGGGATGCGCGCCCAGACGTTCACGATGTCGAGCACGCGGTGCGGCTGGTTGGCCATGAGCTGCGTGAGGTCCGAGTTGCCGGGGCCGAGGAACACCGGCCACAGCAGCCACAGCGCCACGCCCGAGACCGCCGCCTTGAGCAGGAGCAGCCACGGCAGCGGCCGCACGAGCCGCGCGAGATGGCTGATGGAGAGCCCCTGCGACACCAGGTACCAGTGGCCGAGGATCATGCCCCAGGTGGTGAAGCCCAGCACCAGCGCGCCCGTGAGCGCCGAGAGTAGCGCCAGCCACAGCGCCAGGCCCGCGAGCGCGCCGGCGCCGGGCCCGGTGAGCATCACCGCCAGCGCGAGGCTCGCCGCGCCGGCCGCGATGGCCAGCCACAGCAGCACGCCCTCGAGCAGCGCGCCGGCCCAGCCGCTGGCGGAGGCGAACACCAGCAGCGTGGCCGCCGCGAGGGCCAGCACGAGGCCGAGGCCCCGCGCCGCCTGGCTGGCGCCGTCGGCCAGCGCCGACGGCCAGACCAGCGCGCCTGCCAGGCCGTAAAGCCCCAGCAGCACCCAGCCCCCGAACTTGAAGTACTTGGGCCCCAGCGCGGCCCGGTCGCTGATGGCGAAGGTGAGCAGCGAGCCGCAGGCCGTCTGCAGCAGGAACAGCAAGGCGACCTGGCCCAGCGACATGCGCGCGATGCTAGCAGCCGGCCCGCGCCCCGCTCACTTGTCGAAGATGTTCCGGTCCTTCGGGATGTGCCGCTCCTCGATCTCCTCGATGTGCAGGTCGGGCGCGCCCGGCCTTCTGTCCTTCGCCGCCTGGCGCGCCGGCGCGGCGATGGGCAGGGGGGCGGGCTGGAAGGTCGAAGGCTGGTCCTGGTCCTGCGGCTGCGGCATGGGGCGGGCTCCCGCGACGGGGTCGAGCAGGGAGCCGAGCCTACCGCCGGCGTGCGCCGGTCGCTACTCTCCGCGCCCCGAGGATTGACAGCGAGGCCCCATGTCCGACAGCGAGCCGCGATACCTGCGCGACGTGCCCTACATGGGCGTCATCTGGGTGGTGCACGAGGCCAGCAAGCTGGGCTTCGTCAACGGCCACCCCGACTGGTGCAACCTCGGGCAGGGCCAGCCCGAGGTGGGCGAGATGGAGGGCGCGCCACCGCGCATCGCGTCCGTGGAGCTGCAGCCCGCGGACCACGCCTACGGGCCGCTCGGCGGCCTCGACGAGCTGCGCGAGGCGGTGGCCGCCCACACCAACCGCCTGCACCGCCGCGGGCAGGCCAGCCAGTACGCGGCGCGCAACATCGCCGTCGCGCAGGGCGGGCGCCTCGCGCTCTCGCGCGCGCTGGCGGCGCTGGGCGCGCTGAACGTCGGCTACCAGCTGCCCGACTACACCGCCTACGAGGACATGCTCGACCTGCACCTCGCGCGCCTCACGCCCATCCCGCTGCGCGCGCCCGGGAGCAACGGCTTCGCGATCACGCCGGAGCAGTTCGAGCGCGCGGTGGTGGAGCAGGGCCTGTCGGCGCTGATCCTCAGCAACCCGTGCAACCCCACCGGCCGCGTGCTGGCCGGCGCCGAGCTGCAGCGCCTGGTGGCCATCGCGCGCGAGCGGCGCGTGCTGCTGCTCATGGACGAGTTCTACAGCCACTTCATCTACCTTCGCGGGGCCGACGGCACGTGGGGGCCGGGCGCCGGGCCGGTGTCGTCGGCGGCCTTCGTGCAGGACGTCGAGCGCGACCCGGTGCTGGTCTTCGACGGCCTCACCAAGTGCTTCCGCTATCCGGGCTGGCGCGTCGGCTGGGTGGCGGGGCCCTCGGCGCTGGTCGAGACCATCGCGCGCGTGGCCTCCTCGATGGATGGCGGGCCGTCGCGCGTCGCGCAGCGCGCCGCGCTCCAGGCCTTGCAGCCCGCCGTCGCCGACCAGGAGACTTCGGCCCTGCGCCGCGTCTTCGCGCGCAAGCGCAACCTCACCGTCGCGGCGCTGCGCGCGCTGGGCATCACGTTCGCGCGCGAGCCTGAGAGCACCTTCTACGCCTGGGGCAACCTCGCGGCTCTGCCCGAGCCGCTGAACGACGCCATGACCTTCTTCCGGCGCGCGCTCGAGCTGAAGGTGATGACTGTGCCGGGCGAGTTCTTCGACGTGAATCCCGGCCGGCGCCGCCTGGGCGCGAGCCCCTATCGCCAGTGGATGCGCTTCTCCTTCGGCCCGCCCGAAGACAACCTGGTCATGGGGCTGGAGCGCCTGACGACGATGGTGAAGGGGCGCTGAGCGCCGGCCTGAGCGACCTGTCTCGCTCGCGGTCCTCAGTCTGAGGCGCGGCTCCGCCGCGCTTCCGACCTTGCGGGCGACTTTCCGCGAGACAGGTCGCTCAGGCCGGCGCGGAACAGCAACGCCAAGAGGCAACTGCCAGCTTGAGTTCCAGCGAGGTACGACGAGTCCCGCAAGTTCACCGCAATCGGCCGCTGGTTCGGCAGCCTGGCGGTCTCGTCTCGCGCGATGGCGCCGTTCTCCCGCGCGGCGCCGGCCGGAAGGAGCGAGGGTCCGGCGTCGGGCAGACCGGACTGCCCCGCGAAAAGTCGCCCGCAAGGTCGGAAGCGCGGCTCCGCCGCGCCTCCGACCGAGGACCGCTAGCGGGGCAGTCCGGTCTGCCCGACGCTCGCGTGGACCCTCGCTCCTTCCAGCCGGCGGCCCTAGGCCGTGACGCCGTTCTCCAGCGCGTAACGGATGATCTGCGCCGTGCTGGCCAGCTCGAGCTTGGTCATGAGGCGCGCGCGGTACGTGGAGGCCGTGCTCTCGCTGATCTTCATGATCTGCGCGCACTCCTGCAGGCTCATGCCGCGGCCCATGAAGCGCAGCAGCTCGAACTCGCGCTGGCTGAGCTTGTCGAGGCCCACGTGCCGGCCCTTGGGGCCGCGGACGTGCTGCGCGAGCTTCTCGGAGAGGCGCGGCGTCACGTAGGTGCGGCCCTCGGCCACGGCGTGCACGGCGGTGATCAGCTCGGTGAGCCCGTCGGACTTCACGACGAAGCCCTGCGCGCCGGCATCGAGCGCCTTCTGCACGTAGTGGATGTTGTCGTGCATCGTCAGGATCACGACCCGCGCGCCCGGCTGCTCCTTGAGCAACCGCGAGGTGACGGCCGGGCCGTCGCCGTCGGGCATGGTGTAGTCGCAGATGAGCACGTCGGCCTGCGTGTCCGCCATTCGGCGGATCGCCTCCTCGCCGTTGCTCGCCTCCGCCACGACCTTGATGCCGTTGTGCTCCTCGAGCGCCTGGCCGAGGCCCTGCCGCACCATCACGTGGTCGTCCGCCAGAATGACCTTGATATCATCCATGGTTCTTCACCGCACGGCGTGCGAGCCGGACGGCGCCTTTCACCGGTGGGGAATCGGGATCGTCACTGAAACCTCGGTACCGCCGGCGGGCTGCGAGCGGATCGAGAATTTTCCTCCGAGCAGTTCGGCTCGCTCGCGCATCCCCAGGAGGCCGAAGCGTCGCGTGGGCGGCACGGCGAGCGGATCGAATCCTACGCCATCGTCGCGCACGCGGAGGTCCACATGTTTTGGTGTAGCCTGCAGCGTGACAAAAGCGGTGCCGGCGCGAGCATGGCGCAAGATGTTCGTCAGCGCTTCCTGCAGGATCCTGAACACGTGGTTCGCCACGTCCGCGGGCATGGCCAGGCCGTCCAGCTCGATGCGCGACTCCACGTCGATGCCCGAGCGCGTGGAGAAGTCCGAGAGCACGGTGGTCACCGCCTGCGAGAGGCCGTGGTCGTCCAGCTCGGTGGGGCGCAGCATGTGGGAGATCTCGCGCACGCGCCGCTGGGTGTCGCGCGCGGCCCGCAGCGCCGACCGCAGGGCCTCGCGGCGGCGCCCCGTGTCGTCGAGGCGGGCCGCCCGCTCGATCTCCAGGCAGGCCGCCGTCAGCAGCTGCCCCAGGTCGTCGTGCATCTCGCGCGAGATGTTGCGGCGCTCGTCCTCCTGGCTCGAGAGCAGGCGCAGCGTCAGCGCCGACAGGCGCTCGGACAGCTCCTGCTGGCTGGCCGTGGCCAGCGCGCGCTCGCGGCGACGGTTGCGGATCACGACGAGCAGCCAGACCAGCACGAGTGTCGTGGCGCCCGCGGCCAGTTGCACCGGGATGCTGCGCCACCAGGGCGGCGGCACGTCGAAGGGAAAAGGAACGGGCGCCTCGGACGCGTTGCCGAGGCTGTCGACCGCCGTGACCACCAGCTCGTGCGGCCCGGGCGCGAGGTCGCCACGGATGATCTGGTGGCCACCCGAGGGAGCAGGCTGGGAGTCGACGGGCTCGCCGTCGAGCAGCACGCGGAAGCTCAGCTCGCCGGGCGGCGTCGCATTCCACTTGTCGGCGGCGTCCCAGCGCGCCACGACCTCGCCCTTCTCCGTGTAGCGCACCTCGATGTCTCCGCTCAGCTTCGGCAGGTCCTCGTCCGAGGGCTGGAAGTGCCGCAGGCCGTCGCCCAGGGTCCCGACCCACAGGCCGTCCGCGCCGTCGGGGACGAGTGGCCAGAAGCTGCGCAGCGGCAGCCGCCCCGAGACCTCGTAGCACTTGCCGTCGATCACGTGGAACAGCCCCTTCTGCGAGGCGAACCACAGCCGGCCATCGGGCGTCTCGGCGAAGGACGCGGCGGCTGCGCGTTGCCACGGTCCGTCGTTGTGCCACCGCCAGATGCCCTCGTTCAGCTCGGCGACGCCTGGGGTGCGCAGCCCGAATCCCACCCACAACGCTCCGCTGCCCGCCTCGAACAGCGTGAAGGCCGAGCGATTGGCGAGCGGGAAGGTGGGATCGTTGCGCAGGATCCCCTCGTCGAAGGTGCGGACGGAGTCCGCCATGCCGACGACGAGCGAACCGTCGCGAAGCTCCAGGATGTCGTAGGTGCGCGGCAGCTGCCGGCCGTCCGGCTCCTCCATGAAGCGCTCGAAGGTGTCGCCCTTCTTTCGCACGAGGCCACCCGACTTCCATTCGTTCCGCAAGTCGCCGATGAGCAGGAACCACAGGTCGCCGCCGACCATCCGGATGGAATGCACGTAGCGATCGCCGATGTTGTCGGAGTCCCAGTACCGCTTCCAGGTTCCGTCGTGCAGCCGCAGCGCGCCGGCGAAGCCCGAGCCGCTCCCGATCCACACGTCACCCGTGGGGTCCTCGCACACCGTGGTCACCTTGGACAGCGTGACGCCCAGGCTGCGCACCTCGGTATACGTGTCCTCCTTCACGAACCCGCCGTCGACGAAGCGCGTGAGACCCTCGTCCGTGGCCAGCCAGAGGCCGCCGCGCCGTGAAGACGCGATGGCGTTGACGGACGCGCCGACCCCGCCCTCCGCGCGCGTGTCGAACTTCTCCCACTCGGGGGAGGCCAGATCGCAGACGGCCAGGCGTCCCGAGGAGAAAACGGCTACGAGGCGCTCGCCCTTGGTGATGCAGAGCGACACCACGTTCTCCCGCGATGCCAGCGGCACGTTCGCGCTGCGCCACTTGCCGTCGCGGTAGATGGAGAGGGTCGGGCTGCCCGAGGCGACGATCACCTCGCCCATGGCGGTCACCGCGACGTCGGTCACGCCGATCGGGGCGTCGGCCGGGAGCAGGTCCCGCAGCACCTTGCCGTCGAAGACCTTCCCCGGCTCGCTCCTGCTGAGGGTCTCGGGCAGGAACAGGATGTCGTCACCTGCGCTCGCGCCGTGCGTGTAGTGGATCTGGAGGTTCTTGCGGATCGCGCCGTCCCAGATGGACTCCCAGACGTCGCCGACCTGCCGGTACACGCCGTTGTCGGTGGCACACCACAGCTCGCCGGCGACGTCCTCCGTGAGCGCCATGACCTTCCTGGCGTCGCTCGGCTGGGGCAGCAGGAGTTCCAGCGCCGGCAGCGAGGCGCTCTTCGTCTTGCCATTGATGGCGAGCGCGAGACTGCCGTCGCTGCGCCGACAGAAGTGCGAAACCGACAACGCATCCTCGTAGGGCTCCAGCGTGAACCAGTCGCCCGCGGAGTCGAGGCTTCCGAGCTGGGAGTCCGCGAGAACCAGCACACCGTCCTGCAGCGGCGCCAGGTCGTGGATCTCTTCGTCAGGCAGGCGGTCCCAGCCGCGCGGCCTGCTCCAGGTCCAGCCGTCGTAGTCCGCGAGGCCCAGCGCGTCCAGCGCCAGCAGGCCCCCGTCGCGGCCCGGCCGCACGAAGCGGAAGACCGTGGCGGTGCCGTCGGGCCCGTCGATGAGGCGCCAGCGCCACTCCTCGATGAGCCGCACCTCGATCGGAGGCTGCGGCAGCTCCTGGGACCGCGCCCCGACCGCGAGCAGGACGATCACTGGCAGCAAGCCGGCGAGCCATGGGCCTCGGCATCGCCTGGCCCGGCTCTCACGTGCGCACGGTCTGATGGCACTCATGCGCTCAGCACCTGCAAGGATGCCCGATGCTAGCAGATACAAGGGGCCGGCCACGAGGCGGTCAGGACGACACCAGCAGGCCTGCATCGACGGCGCGCGCGAGGCAGCCCGCGGCGGCCGCGCGGTGCTCGCTCCCGAAAGCCTGGAGCGCCGGACCGGTGCCTCGGCGCACGGCCTCGTCCAGCAGCGCGCCCGCGTCGGCGCCGAGGTCGAGGAAGCGCTGCTCGCGTCCGAGGAAGGCCAGGTGGC
>Ga0209382_10009721_pt1 | contig 12013 bp, 10 predicted proteins | sample SoiMetdeltSBSDD5_FD_187599 | JGI IMG/M metagenome (GOLD analysis project Ga0209382, IMG submission 187599) | Bulk soil microbial communities from a Populus tree surrounding site in Tennessee, USA - Soil MetaG P. deltoides SBSDD5 (SPAdes) (version 2) | ecosystem: Environmental > Terrestrial >... | reverse complement strand
TCGTTGCTCAGACGCCCCCTGGGATCTTGATAACAAGATCATAACTCTTGTTTTGCGCTCGTTGGCGATCGCCCAGCTAGGCGGCTGGCGACCCATCCATCGCCGAATCAGGGTGACTTGTCCCCGCCGATCGCTGACTGTCTAATGGCTTCTCGCACCTGGACTACTGCCGTCGGAACTGGGAGAAGTTCTTGGACCTGACCGTTGCGGTCGAGTGGATCAAGTACATATTGATCATTATTTTTGGAAATCATCTCTGAGCTGGGCGCCCGGTTGACCGGGCGCTCAATGTTTCTGACCTAGCCACTTGCCAGTACGTCATCGATGCGCGCAGCTGCCGACCGCCTGTGGCTGCGGCGAGCCGTTGCTCGCGATATCCAGGGACAGAACAGCCGCGCGCCGGCGTGACGGTGTCGGATCAGGCAGCCGCGGCCGGCGGCTGGGTCTGGCGCCGGGGCGCGGTCATCTCAGCGGCACGGTAGGACCACGCGAGCCGGGCGCGGCACTTGTGCGGGGCGCTCGTGCCCCGGCAGCCGGTCGAGTCGACGTACGGTGTGGCGGTCAGGCCGGCGAACTCCACGGGCCGCACGACGACACCGCCGCCGGGCAGCGTCACGCCGTCGGGCGGTACCGGCCGATGCGGCGCGGCGATCTTCACCTTGACCTCGGTGGTACGGCCGAACCTGCCCGCTTCCGGGTCCTGGTCCATCACCTTGACCACCCACAGCCGGGTGCCGTGTTCGCCGCGCGCCTGGTCGTCGTCTTCGCGCAGCCGGTCGAAGTCCACCAGCTTGTCGACGCTGAGGAACAGCGCGCCGTTCGGGAACACATAGTCGCCCGGCGCCGGGATCTTGATCGAGTTGAGAACCACCTGGAAGTTCTCGAGCCGGACGACCCACGGCCGGCGTCCAGCTGATCGCCAACGTCCCGCGCCGGGGCGATCCTTACCCGCCGGTTCGCCCCGGGTGAGCGCCTGCCGTCCCAGAACGACCCAGCCGAACGGTACGCGGTTGCCCGCGAGACGATCAAGGCCGCGCTACGGATCCTGCGCGACGACCGGCTGGTCGTCAGCCGGCAGGGCAGCGGCGCCTACGTGCGCGCCCAGACCGAACGCCCGGTCGGGCTGCGGCCGCACATCGAGGCCGGGTTCGACCGCACCCATGTCTCGGTCGACTTCGCCGGCATCTCCGGGCGAGACCCTACACGGCGCGCTCACCGAACCACTCGACAAGATCCGCGCCGGATGGCTCACGCCCGAGTCGATCGCGATTCGCATCCTGCTGCCCGACCTGACCCAGCCCGCGGCGGTACCGGCCCGCGCCGACGACGCCGGGGACGACCCAGCCGTCCGTGAACGCGCCGACCGCATCAGCCGCCGGCACACCGAGGCCGTCATCGACTCGGTAGGCGAGCTAGCAGAACTCGGCCTGGTCCGGTCCGCCACCGCCGAGGTGCGCCGGCACCACACCACTGCCCTGTTCAAGATCTACATCCTCAACAACGAGGAGGCGTTCTTCGGGTTCTATCCCGTGGTGCGCCACACCGTCACGATCGCCAAGGCGTCGGTGCCGATCTTCGACGTGCTCGGTAAGGACGTGCCGCTGTTCCACTTCACCACCAGCGATGAGGACGACATGGCCAGCCAGTACGTGCAACAGGCCCGCGGCTGGTTCGACAGCGTCTGGACCACGATCGCCCGCGAGTACCAGCCGTGACCCCGGTCGCCGGGGCGCTCACCGACATCCTGCGGCGAGCCCACGCACTGCTGCTGGACTTCGACGGACCCATCTGCGACATGTTCGCCGGCTCTCCCGCACCCGTCATCGCCGACGAGCTGCGCGCCCTGGTCGCCGCCCACGGGGGAGAGCTTCCCGCCGGGGCAGACGTCGCCGGTCCGCTGCAGCTCCTCCGCCTGGTCGCCGACACCTGCACGCCCTCTACCGTGCAGACGGTCGCCCGCGCTCTACTCGACGCCGAGCTGGCCGCCGCCGACACCGCGCAACCAACTCCCGGCATCGACGACGTACTCCGCACCGCCCAGGACAGCGGGCGGCACGTGGCGATCGTCAGCAACAACTCCGATGCCGCCGTGCGACGCTACCTCGACCGTCACGGTCTGAGCCGGTACGTCGACCACGTCAGCGCCCGGACCGACGACCTTGACGCGCGGCTGATGAAACCCAACGACCACCTCATCCGCCGAGCGCTAGCGGCAATCATGGTGCCAGCCGAGGCATCGGCGCTCGTCGGCGACTCGACCAGCGATGTTCAGGCCGGCACCACGGCCGGTGTCGCGGTCATCGGCCACGCCAACAAGCCGGGTAAACGGGAACGGCTCATCGCCGCCGGCGCTACGGCCATCATCGACGCCATGGACGACCTCGCCGACGCCCTTCGCGCCGTCCCGCTGGTCTACCCGTGAGCCCTGCCCCCGCCACAGTTCCCGCTGTCGTAGTTCGGAACATCCAGCACCGATGGCCAGACGTGGGCCACGACTGGCCGCGCCAGGTCCAGGACGAGCTACGCGACCTCTGCGCCCGGTACCGGGCCACACCACGCCGCGTGCTGCCTTCCCGGTACGGCTTCGTCGTCGCCGCCGACACCATCCACGGTGGACTCGTAATGCGCGCCAGCCCCGACCCGAATGCACCCATGCAGGCGGTCACGGCGAGCGCACTCGCCGACCTCGGCATTGCCCCGACCGTTCACGACGTACTCACCACCGAGGCCGGTACGTGGACCGTCCTGGACGAGGTACGGCCCGGGATACCACTTGCTGACGTCGACCCATCACGAGTCACTGTCGACGGTCTGGCCGCGCCGCTCGCCGCGATGAAGGACCGACCTGCCCCAGCACCCGACATGCCCTCGATCATCGGCTGGCTACGCGAGCGCCTGGAGCACGACCACACCACCGACCTACGACCTGGGGCCGAGCCCGCAGCGGCCGCTGACCGCCGTACCGCTCTCGCGATCATCGACAGCCTCGCTGCGGACGCCACATCTCAGCTCTGCCACGCCGATGCTTCACCGTGGAACATTCTCGCCTCCGGCCTCGAGGGATGGATGCTGATCGACCCACGCGGCATGTCCGGTGAAATCGCCTATGACGCGGCCGTACTCGCCCTGAAACTCGCCCGCGGCCGCCCAGCCGCGTCCATCACGGCTCAGCTCGCAGACGCAATCGGCCTCGATCCAGAGCGCACAAACGCTTGGACCTTCATCGCCGACGCCGCACGCGTTTGAGATATGGCGCGAAACCGGTTACCAGTCCACTGATTCGGGAAACTGCCGGTCCGCCCGCTGAGTCAGTCGAGGAGCTGGTGCAACGGTCGACCAGTTCCGCCTTTCTCAACGAGGCTAAGCTCTACCCGCGCACGAGCCGACAACATTAGTGGCTTCACACCTAGGGCTGCTGCGTGGACGAGTCGATCCATTACACCGGCAGCTAAAGCCGGCACCGTACGCAACGTGGTTGGGCGCGCAACGCTCCGGAAGGAGCCTGCGTGCATGACAAGATTCCGCTGAACGTACAACCTTCGGAACGCTTCGACAATACCTTGACGTACTTGGGAAAGTGACTCGTGCGGATCACGTAAGAGATTCTCAATACGGTGAAGCGCCGCTACATCCCGTGGGCGCTCGTAGGTGACTGGCCGGCCGTCGTACAACGCCGCCTCCAATGCTGCTACTTTTCGGTCGACCGCCCCTGAACCACTGGCGCGCAGCGCATCGTGCAACGCAACATCTGTGGCCGCTTCGACAAACGGGGCATTCGCGAGCCAGGTTAGCTCGCTTCTCGGCCATGCTGCTGCAAGAATGTCCGCTGAGCGCTCGGCAGCTAGTACGCCCTTCTCGCCAGCGCTGACGAGGAGCGCCTCCAGAGCCGCCCACCCACTGCTCAAGGCAGCTCCGGGCGTGCCTGTGCTGAATCCCGCCAGCAATTCGAGAGCGTCATCAATCGCGTCTGCTTCAGCGTAGCCGCCTATACGTAGTGTCTTTTTGGAGCGCTCCAAAGCAGGAACGCGAGCGGGTTGGCGCTCCGGCTGAAGTCCAAAAACGTCCGGCAACCCATCGATCGTCACAAATTTATGTGTTTGAAGTACGGCTGGCTGAGTTGAAACTGATAGGCGCGCCTGGAGACGCGTCAGTAGCTCGCGCGCTTCGCTTACTGCCGACCAAGGATCCCTCGCCTTGACGACTAGGACTAGGCCTGCTTTCAGTTCAACGGGCCAGAGGTGTGGGTGCTCTTGCTCGAGAGCGCTCCGATTCCGGAGGATAACAAGCTGTCGTGACGCCGTTAGCCCAGCCTTACGGAATAAGAGAGGCAGTTCAAGTAGCGGAACTATGACCCGCCACTTTTTGGATGGTTCGTCGAGTAGCGCCTTTAGCGCAGAACACAGAGACTGGGACGTAAGTTCACTTTCAAGGGCACCTCGTACTTGCATTTCTATTCGTTTTGGACTTACGCCCTCGTCAAGCAGATGTGAAGTTAGGTGACGGGACGCCCGTTCAGGTTTCGGTCGCTCCCCGATCGGACGACTGAGGGCCGCTTCCCAACGTTCCAGGTACCCGTTGCGCGCCTCTTCCGCCAGTTGCGCAAGCCGATAGCGCTGATCTTCCTTGCTAAGATCAGATGGTCGATCAAGAATCTCAGCGAGTGCATCAGTTATGGCCTGGTTCCCAATACCGACATCGCCCTTGAGGCGCGCATCGGCTGCCTTCGCTGCATCTCCGACTTGGTCCCCCTGGATCGCCTTCGCCTGTAGCTGTTCACCATGCTCTAGGAGCTCACGCAACGAGAGCACGGAACTCGCCAACCAAAGCGCACGATGCCACGGCGCGCCGGGGTCGACGAACTCTCCGATTCGCGCTGCCACGTCTGCGGCGTGTGGATCTCCCGCGCCGACCTGTTGCTCCCTCTCCACAAGTGTTGTAGTGTAGGGCAAAGCGGATGAGTCTTGTATCCGTGTTTTGGGCGGGATGCCCGATTCGAGGGAGCGCTCCCGAGTTGCTCCCTCGATCTATATCCAGGTTCAGCCACGGCTGCTTCCAGAGCATCGGCGAAGGCGACAACCGTCGCGGTCTCCGAGGAAGCGCGTTTCGGTATGACCGCCACAGGGCTGCTGAGACCTTCCCCCGAACCCATCCGTCAGCGCCTCGACGAGCTCCGCGGTCCCGTGTTGCACCTGAAGCCGACCTGGACATGCCCGCGAAGATTGTCAGTCCGTAACCGACGGGTTGTTGGGACGAGACTCCGCCGCCGCCTCCAAGGCGGCCGCGACTGCTTCGAACTCAGCCAGCGCCGCCGTGAGATCCTCGACGATCTCCCGGGCGATCACCTCGGGCGCCGGCAGGTTCTCCATGTCCTCCAGAGACTCGTCGCGCAGCCAGGTGATGTCGAGGTTGACCTTGTCCCTAGAGATCAGCTCGTCGTACCCGAAGGACTTGAACCTCTCGCTTTCGACCCGCTCCCCGCACGGCTTGCCCGGCAGGTAACAGGCGACGAACTCGTCCAGATGGTGGCGGCGCAGCGGATTCTGCTTCAGCGTGAAGTGCTGGTTGGTGCGCAGGTCATAGATCCACAGCCGCTCGGTCCACGGCCGTTCGGAGGCCGGCCGCTTGTTGAAGAACAGCACGTTGGCCTTGACGCCTTGGGCGTAGAAGATGCCGGTCGGCAAGCGCAACATAGTATGCACGTCGAAGTCGGCCAGCATCCGCCGCCGCAGTGTCTCGCCGACACCACCCTCGAAAAGCACGTTGTCGGGTACGACCACCGCCGCTCGACCGTTGATGTCGAGGATCGTGGCGATGTGCTGGACGAAGTTGAGCTGCTTGTTGGCCGTGGTGACGACGAAATCCTGCCGCTCGATCTCCCGCTCGTCGCGCGACTCGCGGCCGTCCGCGCCGACCATCGTCAGCGACGACTTTCGGCCAAACGGCGGATTGGACAGAACTACGGAGTACCGCCTGCCCGGGTCGGCAATCAGCGCGTCCTTTACCTCGATCAGGCTCTTACCCTTAGGTGTACCGATCCCGTGCAGCAGTAGGTTCATCGCCGCCAGCCGGGCGGTGCCGTCGACCAGCTCGACGCCGAAAACCTCACGGACGCGGGTGACGACCTCCTCGGCGTGCGCGTCGTCCTTGCAGAAGATCAGGGTCTTCGGCACAGTAGACCGGCCGGGGAAGATCTCGCTGAAAAGCCGGTCCCCGAAGGTTTCGAGCACCAGCCGGATCTGCGAGTCGGCGGTGACCGCCCTGTCGAGCTGCCGGCTGGTGTACTCCACATCCTCGTCGAGCTGTTCGAGGCGCTGCACCCGGGTTCGGCGATCTACCTTGGGCACCACTGTGCCGGCCTCGATACGCGAGCCCTGCTCGCTGATCCGGGTGCGGATGCGGTAGAGGTCGAAGTCGACGTTCACGCCGTCGGCCACAGACTGCGGGTAGGTGTACTCGGAGACCAGATTCTGCCGGAAGAACCCGAACGTCTGCTTGCCGGGTGTGGCGGTCAGACCGACGATGTGGGCGTCGAAGTACTCCAGCACCCCACGCCAGACGCCGTAGATCGATCGGTGCGCTTCGTCGACGATCACGAGGTCGAACGTCTCCGGCGGCAGGTTCGGGTTGTATGCCACGGTGATTGGGGCGTCGGGCACGTAGTCGTCCAGGCCGGGGTCGTCGCCTTCCGGCGCGGTGTCGCCGGTCAGCACGCGGTAGACCCGCTGGATGGTCGAGATCACCACGCTGGTGCTGCCGAGCATCCCAGCGCTAGTGAGCTTGTCCACGTTGTACAGCTCGGTGAACCTACGCCCGTCGTCCGGGGTCCGGTAGTTCTGGAACTCCGCCAGGGTTTGGTCGCCGAGATTGTTGCGGTCGACGAGGAACAGTATCCGGGTGAATCCGCCGTACTTGAGCAGCCGGTAGCACTCGGTCACCGCCGCGTACGTCTTGCCGGCGCCCGTGGCCATCTGCACCAGGGACCGGTCGAAGCGCTGCTCGGCGAGGGCCCGCTCGATACCTTTGATCGCGGTGATCTGTGCCGGACGCAGCGGGCTGGTGTCCAGCGCGGGCAGGTGCCGCACCTTGGCTCGCCAGGTCGGGCGCTGGGGGTCGGTCTCGGCGTCGCGGACCATGCGGGCCAGCGTGGCCGGCCGCGGGAACACGAAGATCCGTCGTGCCCGCGGCGCCGGGTCGAATCCGTTTGTGAAGTGGGTCTCCGACCCGCTGGCCTCGAATACGAACGGTAACCGGCCGTCGTGGGTGAGCGCCTTCAGCCGTACCGACGCCGGCAGTCCTTCGGCGTAGATCGCCGACTGCCATTCCACCCCGGACAACGGGGTGCCTTCCGGCTTGGCCTCGATCACGCCGACCACGCGCTGCTCGACGTAGAGCAGGTAGTCGACCCGTCCGTGCCCCTTGGCCATTATCATTTCGCGGACCGCGATCCCGGCACTGGCGAACAAGTTCAACTCCGCCCGGTCCTGGACGATCCAGCCGGCGTCGCGTAGCTGGCGGTCAATCAGTACACGCGCGCGCTGCTCGGCCTGCAATCGAGGATCGTCGGTCGAGGTGTCCACGCACAGTAACGCTAGCGGAACGGGAAACGGCATGCGATCACCGAGTAGCTGGAAACTGCAGACGACTCGATCAGGAAAGAGGGCGGCGGCATCGGGTCTCGCCGTCCCAGCGACTGATTTCGGCTGCGCGCTTGTCAGTTCCAGCCGGCTACGGCTGCGCCGAGTCGTTCCCCCTGACAAGCGGTCGCTGACGGCACCGCGCGCCTTAGAAAGCTGATTCGGGCCGATGCGGGCCAGCCATCGACCCCCGGCTCCACTCCAGCGCGCGAATCATGTTAAACCGGCGGCCATCGACGGGCAGGTACTCGATGGCAAGATCGAGTGGCACGCGGGCATTAGCGGCTGGACAGAACCTTGTCTGGTCGCGTTGCCGAATTGGCCTCTTCAGGGATCAAGGCGGCCCGCTACGCGGGCCGCGCTCGGCCTGCTGGCGGCGCAAGCGCCGGCATCGGCCGGCGCGGCGACACAACCGGCGCCGCAGTCGGACGACTCGACTGCCGCGGTCGTGCCACCGCTACTGTCATCGTTGGTTACCTCCAGCGCTGACCAAGCCGCTCGGGGTAGCGCTTCTCGGGCGGCTTGGCGAGGTCGCGCGCCAGCGCGGTCCCGCCGTCGCACGCTTGGAGGATCGGTTTCGGCGGGGGGAACTCCAGATCCGCGAACGTCGCGTGTTCCGGGTGCGCGGCGACCCAGATGTACGCCTGATCGATCAGCCGCCGGTTGACCTCGTCGGCGAACTCAGTCGCGTCGTCACCGTCCATCGGCACTTGCAACGGCGCGGGCTTCGCCCTCGGGCCGACAACCAGGGTCGAGCGCGGGCTGATGGTCAGCGCAACCTCATCGGCCTGCGCTACGCCGGGACGTGACGGGTACCAGTGCACCGTGTCCCAGTTCCGCCGCCGGGTTCGACTCGGTCGCCTACGCGCCTTGATCCGCTGCTTCGTCGTCTTGAAGCACCCCGGCAGGTGACGCACGTGGTCGCCTTCCACCGCCAGGATCACCGGTTCATCGCACGTGATGAACAACGGCCGGTCCAAGGTCACCAACGTCACCGGGCGCCCGTACAACACCTCTGCCAGCTTGAACACCATGCTGGTCATCAATCCAATGTGGAGATTCGGGTGCGGCACCACGGTCCACTCGGCCGGGTCCCGGAACTTGTCCTGGTTCACGAACTTCGTCGAGTAGTCGGCTAGCAACTCCGTCTCGCGGCGGTGACGCGGCGTCCGCACCAGCTGGAACGCCAGGAACAGCGCCAGAGCCATCGATTCCGCCGGGACGAGCGGCCGGACCGGTTGGAACGGCCCATACACGCGGTTGAGAAGTGCGCTCGTGCCCCCTTCCATGTCGGCCAGGATGTCCTCAAGTCGGCCGTCGTCCTCGCCGTCCTTGTTGACGAACGTGTAGAAATTTCTGATGGCGAGGTTGTCGATGTTCCGGGTAGCCATCTCCCCGGAGTTTCTGTCTCGCACCAGCACCTTGCCGTTGCGCGCGAATCGCTTCAGGTAGAACCTCGGGACGGTGTGGTGCAGTGACCCGACCTTCGCCTCGCGGGGCGCGTTGGCCCAGAACTCGTCGATTGATCGCCGCAGGTCCTCGTCGGCGTCCACCAGGTCATCAGCCCACGACCGCCACCAGGGTTCCGCGTTGTCCTTTTCCAACACCTTCCTGCCGCCTTCGAACACCTGATCATGCTGCCGATGACCATGGTCCCTCGCTGACGATGCAAATACCAGTCGATTACGCCCCAGTTATCGATACGACACGCCTAGACGAGCATGCCGTGGAGGTACGCCTGTACCGGCCCGAACAGCGGGTACCGCAAGCGCTCGGCCAGATCCGCGCGATCGCACCACGCCACCTCGGCGACCTCCCGGTCGTCCATCACCTGCGCCCGGCCGGACACCAGCTCGCACGCCACGTAGACCATGTTCCGGCCGGTCACCGGATGGAGCCGCTGACCTAACGACCTCGTCGCGCGCACGACTACGCCGGTCTCCTCGTACGCCTCGCGGACGGCCGCCTCCTCCGACGACTCGCCCGGCTCGATCTTCCCCGCCGGGAACTGCCACGACAGCTCGCCCTCTGCCACGCTTCGACGGATCATCAGCACGCGGCCAGCAGACACGACGATGGCCGCCGCTATCACCGGCAGCTCGGCGAAATGGGACTCGCTCATCTCCTGCTCCACACCCGATGACCATGATTGTCGTACGTCCGTCGTGGTCCGGGCCGCATGCTCCCGCACGCACCGGTCGGGCCTGGAGGCCCTTCCTGCCAGGCCCGAGCTTCCCACAACCAGCAGCCTCCGGGGGCACTCCGGCTCCGGGATGCCCTCCCACCGCCGACCCGGGCAAGCCGAGCAGACTCACCCCCGGCGCCGCCAGCGTGGTTGCCGTCCGTCGCCCTGGTCGCGTGGTGGCGGCGCCGGGGGCGTGCCCGCTCCCCGATAGGCGGGTCGACGGCGGACGGGATGCCAATATCCAGCCACCAGCCATGATCGAGTGTTCCCGGCATGTTCCCGTGAACGGCCGTAGACAGCCGGACTGGGCGGGACTCCGCCGGACCGACAAGATCGGCCCCTGGCCGGGTTTTCCCTGGCCAGAGGCCGTTGGCAGAGCGTGTGGCGGGTAGTGGATTCGAACCACTGTAGCTTTCGCGACGGTTTTACAGAACGCACCGGAGCAATCCAGGGTGCATCACATCACCGACTGCGCGAACGCGGACAGTTATCCGAGCGCGATGCGAAGCGATGAACGACGGCACCGACAACGACACCCGCAACTAGAGCGGCCGAGGCAATATAAGCGCGACTCCGCTCAGGCGATTCACTTTCAGTGATCAGCCTTGTCCTTGCAGTAGGCATTACGTTCATCATGTTCGAACGCACTGGTGATGCTAGTTCGAACTCTGAGTTCAGAATTTCGAAGAAGCGACGGCGGCCTCTTGGGCTTCGGAATGACTGGCCCCATCGCGCCCACCAAGAACGTGCGATGCCTGAACCGAACAGTCGCTGCGCGCTTCGGCGGAGTGTCTGCTCGCGCATGAACCCCAGGTCCCAGGCCATCGCCCAGTGACCAACCAACAGATTCGCATAGACTTTGAGCTTCGCGTTAGGATCTGACGCCACATCGTCGCCATCCACGTATAAGTAACGAGGATCGTCGAGGGCGAGCTTGACTAGCTCAAGGTGCCGCTGGGCCACGCCGTACATTTGATTAATACGATTTTGCCGCCATTGTATTGCCAGTGATACCACAATGCCGGCAAGGGCCATACCCGATAGGATTGCTGAAGCGGCGCCGTAGGCTTCTCCAATATTCGCTAAATTAGCCCAGTCAAGGGAAAGCCTTGAAAGCCATGCCAACGCAACCGGCGAGGCGACGGCCATTGCAACTATGCAAGTTGCAAGAAGACACAATGAGAACGCAACCAACAACCTTGCTCGCGTCAGACGGCCGAACATTCGCAGCTCCACGCACCGATCCAGCTACAGGTTCCGCCCAACTCAAGTGTGACACGTCCAGACAAACATCACGGGATCAGTGAGCCTGGATATCGATCACCCTAGACAGGTCAATCAAGCCAACACGCACAGTCATGGACGAAACCTCACGAATATCCGTTCGTTGCTCTTGGGGGTGGCCAGGTCGATAGACTCGCGCTGTGATCATGCGGACAAGATCGAACCGCAGTCCAAGACTCGACGAATCCTCCCAATCCATGTGCGAACGATCTGGTAAGGGAGATCCAGCGTGACTGATCATCGGCGCGCCTCCGAAGTTCGATGGTTCAAGAGCTCTCGGAGTGCAATAGATCAACACTGTGTCGAGGTGGCGCTGCTGAACCGACACGTTCTCATGCGGGACTCCAAGGATCCAACTGGGTACATCCTGATGTTCGAAGCGTCAGCCTTTCGAACCTTCATCAGCTCAGTCCAGGAATGCGAGTTCGACTCCCAGCAGCAATGAACCGCGATCAGCGATCAGGCAACAGACTCGCCGAGCGGTCTCAACTGCTCCCTTCCTGAACCGTGTGTCGAGTCCAGGACGATGACCTGGTCGGGATCGCCACCGCACCGCTAGATCGCGTTCGCCAAGGTCCGGCGTCGTGAGATCATCAAAGGACAAGATCAGGACGTCTCCAGGACGCGAGGACGTGGCGAGGACGTCCCACGACGACCAATGTTGACCACCGACGCCTAACGACGCCGACCAATACCAGCAGCTCAGCCTCAAGACCGACCCGACGACCAGAGGCGCGACGGACGAGTCGGCCTGTACGCCGGGTTCTGTCCGGGCCCCGCCGCAAATGACGGGACCGGTGGCGGCCATCCATCTCGGCCTGCCGTCGCCGGCAGGCTCCAGCGGCCTACCCGCAGGCTCGGGCGGGCCACCCTCGATCGCCTGCGCAGGCCGCGACGCCGAGGCGCGCGG
>Ga0209382_10009720_pt1 | contig 12014 bp, 8 predicted proteins | sample SoiMetdeltSBSDD5_FD_187599 | JGI IMG/M metagenome (GOLD analysis project Ga0209382, IMG submission 187599) | Bulk soil microbial communities from a Populus tree surrounding site in Tennessee, USA - Soil MetaG P. deltoides SBSDD5 (SPAdes) (version 2) | ecosystem: Environmental > Terrestrial >... | reverse complement strand
CATCTGGGCGGTGATCACTTCATCGCTTACGGCGCGTTCGGTCTGTATCTCGATTCGACTGATGCCGGCCGGAGCTGGACGCGGCGCACGATCCTCGGCTCGACGTCCACCGACGACGCGGGCAACGAGGCGAGCGAGCCGCCCGCGGATGAAGAAGAGGCGGAATACCTCGACGAAGGCTTCGATCGGCACATCTCCCGGGTGATCCAGGTTGATTCGACCCTGCTGCTGGTTGCGGAATCCGGAACGCTTGCCCGATCCAGCGACGGCGGCGCGAACTGGACGCGCCTCGAATCGCCGTATGAGGGATCCTGGTTCAACGCGCTCGCGGTCGACGACGGCAGCGTGCTGGTGTTCGGCATGCGCGGCAACGTCTTCCGCACGGCCGATCTCGGCGCGACGTGGGAGAAAATCCCGCTCGGCACGACCGCCTCGCTGATGGGCGGTGCGCAGCTCGCGGACGGCCGGATCCTGCTGGTGGGCAACACCGGGCTGCTCGCGCTGAGCGCCGACCGCGGCCGCACGCTCGAACTGCACTGGTCGCCGGCCTCGAAGGGCTTTGCCCAGATCGTCGAGGCCGACGGACGTCTGCTCGCGGTCGGTGAAGGCGGCGTCAGCGTGATCGACCCCGCGTGGCTGACCGAAGAGTAGTCCAGAGGCGCGCGTTGCGAGGCGACTGACATGACCGACAACCAGCAGGGCGCGGCGCAGGAGGATGGCGGTCTGGAGCGCAGCAGCTTTGTGGAAGGCTGGGTCGGCCGGATCTCCTACTGGATCTTTCACCGGCGGCGGGTGCTGCTGATCCTGTTTGTCCTGATTACGGTCGTGCTCGGGGCGATGGCGAGCCAGCTTCGCGTGCAGGCGGGATTCACCAAGATGATCCCGCTCAACCACGAGTACATGCAGACCTTTCTCGAGTACCAGGCGGACTTCGGTGGCGCCAATCGCGTGCTGGTGGCCGTGAAGAACCACGGCGGCACGATCTTCGAGAAGGAGTTCATGAACACCCTCCGCCAGGTGACGGAGGAGGTGTTTTTCATCAACGGCGTCGAGCGCAGCTCGGTCACCTCGCTCTTCACACCGAACGTTCGCTACAACGAGGTCGTCGAGGACGGCTTCCGCGGGGGGAACATCGTCGGCGCGGATTTCGACGGCAGCCCGGCGCAGCTCGCCAAGGTACGCGAAAACCTGCTCAAGTCGGACTGGGTCGGCCGCATCGTCGCCAACGACCAGACCGCGGCGATGGTGGTCGCGACGCTGCAGGAGAACGATCCGCAGACGGGCGAGCGGCTCAACCTGCAGGACGTCGCGAAGCAGCTCGAGGCCATCCGCGGCAAGCACGAAAGCGAGAGCACGGGCGTGCACATCATCGGCTTCGCCAAGGCGATGGGTGATATCGCCAAGGGCGCTGCGGGTGTGCTGCTCTTCTTCGGCATCGCCTTCGTCATCACCTCCGTGCTCCTGTACTGGTACTCGGGCTCGCTGGTGCTCACGGTGATGGCGCTGATCTGCGCCATCGTACCGGTCGTCTGGCTGCTCGGCCTGCTGCCCGTCTTCGGCCTGGGTCTCGACCCCATGTCGATCCTTGTGCCGTTCCTGATCTTCTCGATCGCCGTGTCGCACGCGGTGCAGATGACCAACGCCTGGAAGCTCGAGACGCTGCACGGTGCGGATGGCATCACCGCATCGCGTGCCTCCTTCCAGAAGCTCTTTATTCCTGGCGCGATGGCGCTGCTTGCCAATGCGCTCGGCTTCATGGTGATCGCGTTCGTCGACATCGAGGTCGTGCGCGAGCTCGCACTCACCGCGACCATCGGCGTCACGGTGATGATCATCACCAACAAGATGCTGCTGCCGATCCTGATGTCGTACTACAAGTTCACGCCTGAGCAGGCGTCGAAGCTCGCGGGAAAAGAGACCGCCGGTGACTGGCTATGGGAGCGGATCAGCCCGCTTGCAACCCGGAAGTTCGCCTGGGCATCGGTGCTGGTGGGGGCGCTGTTGCTCGCATTCGGCATCTGGAAGGCACGCGACCTGCATATCGGCGATCTCGGCAAGGGGGTTCCCGAGCTGAAGGCCGATTCGCGCTACAACCAGGACGTCGACATGATCACGAGCCACTTCGCGATCGGCGTCGACCTGCTGCAGGTGATCGCGGAGGCCAAGCCCGAGAGCGAGGAGGATTCCCCCTGCGTCAACCGCGACGTGATGGATCGGATGGAGGATTTCGACTTCCAGATGCGCCAGGTCGACGGGGTCGCCACGGTTCGGAGCCTGACGGGATTCGTCAAATCGATCACCCAGTCGTACGCCGAGACCTTCGTCAAGTGGCGAATGCTCCCGGAGGAGCGTGCGCAGATCGCGCAGGGCGTCGGTTACGCGACGCGTCTCGGCAACGAGCTGATGAACTCACGCTGCACGGCGATGCCAGTCAGCATATTCACGACCGATCACCAGGCGACGACCATCGAGCACATCGTCGAGAAGATCAAGGCATTCAAGGTCGCAAGCGGCGACACGAAACAGATCCGGTTCCGCCTCGCGAGCGGCAATGTCGGCGTCATGGCCGCGACCAACGAGGTGGTGGAAGCCTCGGAGAAGTGGGTCAACCTCGCGTTGTTCGCATCGGTGACGTTGCTGTGCCTGCTCACGTTCCGGTCGTGGCGCGTGACCTTGTGCATCATTGTCCCGCTCGCGATCGTCACGGTGCTCTGCAACGCCTTGATGGCGATGCTCGACATCGGCGTCAAGGTCAACACGCTCCCGGTCGTGGCGCTCGGCGTCGGCGTCGGCGTGGATTACGGGATCTACCTGTTCGAGCGGATGAAGCACGAGTCGCAGGACATGGGGCTCAAGCTCAAAGACGCATTCGAAGAGGCCCTCAAGCAGCGCGGCACGGCGTCGGTGTTTACCGCCGTGACCATGACCATCTCGGTCGCGACCTGGATGTTCTCGGCGCTCAAGTTCCAGGGCGACATGGGCATCCTGCTCGCCTTCATGTTCCTCGTGAACATGTTCGGCTCGATCCTGCTGCTGCCCGCACTCGCCGCCTACCTGGTCGGTGATCGTCTCCGGGCCAGCAGCCCGCACGGCGTCGAGTGGGGCGACGTCGCGCCGGAGGAGATGAGCAGGGTATCCGGCGCCTGAGAGGCCGCGCCGCTCAGCGGCCAGCGATCGTCGCGGCTTCCAGCAGTGCGATGAACGAGCGCTCGCCGCTGCTAATCAGCTCGCCGCCGATGCCGAGCATGTCGCCTTCGCGAGCCGTACGCGCCACGCGCGTCGCCAGCGCGATCACGAAATCGCAATAGAGCTGCACGTCGTCGTGCTGGCCACGCTGCTCAAGCGTCCCGACGGCATCCTTGAACATTGCCAGAGCCTTGGTCTGCAGGGTCGCCGCATGCCGCTCCGAGTCCTCGAGAGCGTGATACCAGGCGCGCACCTGATCCTGCGCGGCCATGATGTCGGCGCTGGCGCCGATGCCCTGTACGAGCGGGTGACGGCTGTTGAGCGCATCCACGATTCCGGACATCGCGGCCGCCCGCTCGAGCATCTCGTCGAAAATGCTGCCGCCCACCGCCGAGACCGCGATCGCGACGTGATGCGGGGCGTTGCGCACCGTTCGCCACTGATCGTCGGTGAGCTGATCGCGCGTGAGCATATTTTCACCCCTCGACGCCCACCTGACGGGCATCTCCCCGGGTCGGGCGTGCTCGCCCGGGCCCGAGGCGATGATACACCCGGCCCTTGGGGCGGCTCACCCGCGCGGCCAGTTCCGGAGAGCGTCGGGGGACTTTACATATCCCGCGCCGTTGGCCGCAGTGCGGCCATGCAAGCACTTGTTTTTTCGGGTTGCTGTCGCAGTGGCACGCGAGATGCAGCACATATTCCCGGCGTCGAGCCGGGGTCGCCCCGCGCGAAAGGAGGAGCCATGAAGGGACGTCACGTTTTCGCCACCGTCCTCGCCGGTGTGCTGTTCTCGCTGCCCGTGCAGGCCACGATCATCACACTGCAGGCCGATCTCAACGGCGCCAACGAGGTCCCACCGGCTGATCCGGACGGCACCGGGTTCGCGACGTTCACGATCGACACGGTCGCCTCCACAATAACCTGGGCCGTTACGGTGGAGAATATCGACCCGGTGATAGCCGCGCACATACACCCGGGCGCAGCGGGCGAGGTCGGTCTGCCGCTCATCGACTTCTCGGGGATGCTCAACGGCGGACCCTTAGTCGTACCGAGCGCGGACCTGGCGGCGGTGATCGCGGACCCGTCGGCCTTTTACTACAACGCGCACACTGACCCATTTCCGGGCGGCGCCATTCGTGGGCAACTGGAGTTCGTCAGCCGCGTCGTGGAGCCGGGCAGCGCGGGCCTCCTGATACTCGGCCTGATTGGCGTCGCCTGGCTGCGCAGGCGGACCTGATCTGACGGGCGCCGCGCCGGCGCGGCTTCCGACGCCCGATTCAGTCGCGCGACCGACGCGACCGGGAGCTTGCGCGCCGGTAGCATGCCGCTGATGGACACCCCCGTCGCGCGGCAGCTCTCGCCTCCGGTCGCCGGGCAGCGGCCGTTTGCGATCGAGTCTCCGCACGGATCTCGGACGGACGAGTACTACTGGCTGAGGGACGACACCCGGGGCAATCCGGAGGTGCTCGGCTACCTCGAAGCGGAGAATGCCTGGCGGCAGCAGGGACTCGCTCATCTGGCACCGCTCGGGGAGCGCCTGTACCAGGAATTCCTCGGTCGCATCCGCCAGGAGGATGCATCGGTCCCCTATCGAAAGCGCGGCCACTGGTACTACAGCCGTTTCGAAGCGGGCGACGAGTACTCCGTGCATGCCCGCCGCCGCGCCGCACTCGACGCGCCCGAGCAGATCCTGGTCGACCAGCGCGCGCGCTCGCTCGGTCACGAATACTACGACCTGGGCGGGTTCGACGTGAGCCGCGACGAGCGACTGCTCGCCTGGGCCGAGGACACGGTCGGACGACGCGAGTACACGCTGCGCTTCCGCAACCTGGTCACGGGCGAGATGCTGAGCGACGCGATCGCCGGCGTCGAGGCGCAAGTGCTCTGGACCGGCGACAACCTGAGCGTGCTCTATATCGAGAAGGACCCACGCACGCTGCTCGGGCGGCGGGTCCGCAGGCACGTCCTCGGGACGCCGGTGGAAGCCGACACGCTTGTGCACGAGGAGCAGGACGAGGCCTTCTACACCTGGATCGACGCCAGCAAGGACGAGCGCTTCCTGCTCATCGGCTCGACGAGCACCCTGTCTACCGAGCTCCGCTACGCACGCGCCGACGATCCCGCGCTGCGCTTCGAAGTGGTCCTTCCGCGCGAGCCGGACCACGAGTACGAGGCCGAGCCATTCGGCGGTCGCTGGATCGTGCGTACCAACCGCGGAGCGCCCAACTTCAGGCTGGTCGAGGCCGACTTCAACACGGTTCGCAACGCCGGCACGTGGCGTGAGCTGATCGGGCACCGCGACGACGCGAGCATTGCGGGTTTCGACGTGTTCGACACGTTCCTGGCGGTGGAGGAACGCTCCGGCGGATTGCGACGAGTGCGGCTCCGCGACTGGGCGGGCACCTACGACCGGTATATCGACGCGGCCGAGCCGGCGTTCCAGATGGCGCTCGGGGTGAACGAGGAGACCGACAGCCGGGTCGTTCGCTACGTCTACACCTCGCTTACCACGCCCGTGTCGACCTACGACTATGACCTGGACACCGGGCGCACGACATTGCTCAAGCGCGAGCCGGTGCTCGGCGATTTCGATCCGTCGAACTACGTCACTGAGTACCTGCGCGCCCCCGCGCGCGACGGCGAACAGGTCCCGGTCGCGCTGGTGTACCGGCGAGGCTGTCTGCGCGACGGCACCGCGCCGCTGCTGCAGTACGGGTACGGCGCCTACGGCCTGTCGTCGGATCCGTTCTTTTCCTCCCGACGTCTGTCGCTGCTCGACCGCGGCTTCGTCTTCGCGATTGCCCAGGTCCGGGGCGGACAGGAGCTCGGCCGTCGCTGGTACGACCAGGGTCGTCTGCTGGCCAAGCGCAACAGCTTCAACGATTTTGTGGACGTCACGCGCTGGCTGGTCGAGGAGCGCTACGTCGACGGATCGCGCGTGGTGGCGACCGGCGGCAGCGCCGGCGGTCTGCTGATGGGCGCGGTTGCCAACATGGCTTCGCGCGAGTACCACGCGATCGTCGCGCACGTTCCCTTCGTCGACGTCGTGACGACGATGCTCGACACCGGCATCCCGCTCACGACGAACGAGTACGACGAGTGGGGCGACCCGCAGCAGCGTGAGTCCTACGACTACATGCTCTCGTATTCACCCTACGACAACGTGCGTCCGCAGGACTACCCGGCGATGCTGATCACCACCGGGCTGTGGGACAGCCAGGTCCAGTACTTCGAGCCCGTTAAGTGGGTAGCGAGGCTCAGGCGCCTCAAGACTGATGGGCGGCCGTTATACCTTCGGGTCGAGATGGAAGCCGGACATGGCGGCCGCACCGGCCGCTTCAGGCAACTGCGTGAGAGCGCCGAGGACTATGCCTTCATCCTCGACCAGACCGGTCTCGCCGACAAATAGCGCAAGGGAACGCGAAAGGTGAGGGAACGGCCGTCCCTGGCCATTCCCTCATTGATCGATGTCGGACCCGCCTGGCTCAGCGGTCGGTGCCGCCGGCTGGCGTTGCAGCCGAGGCCGCGCCCGGGACGGGGAAGCCGCGCTTGCGCATCAAGGCGGAAATGCCCGGGTCGCGGCCGCGAAACGCACGATAGCCGTCGGCCGGGTCGACGGTATTGCCGACCGAGAAGACGTTGTCGCGCAGCCGCTTAGCAACTGCCTTGTCCCACGCGCCGTTCGCCTCGGTAAAGGCCTCCCAGGCGTCCGCCGTCAGCGTATCGGACCAGAGGTAGCTGTAGTAGCCCGCGGAGTAGCCGTCGCCGGCAAACACGTGCGTGAACTGAGGCGTGCGGTGCCGCATGACAATCTCGGACGGCATGCCGAGCGCGGTCAGCGTCTCGCGCTCGAACTTGTCCGGGTCGACGGGTTTCGCACCCTGGAGATGCAGCTTCATATCGACCAGCGCGCTCCCCAGGTACTCGACGGTCTTGAACCCCTCGTTGAATTTCTCGGCTCGCTCGATCTTTGCGACCAGTTCGGCCGGGATTGGCTTACCGGTCTCAACGTGCAGCGCGTAGCGATTGAGGATCTCGGGCGTCGAGAGCCAGTGCTCGAGCAGCTGCGACGGGAACTCGACGTAATCGCGTGCGACCGCCGTGCCCGACAGCGAGGGATAGCTGACGTTCGAGCTCAGTCCGTGCAGCGCGTGTCCGAACTCGTGGAAGAGCGTCGTCGCATCCTCCCAGCTGACCAGCACGGGCTCCCCCGGCTTACCCTTCTGGAAGTTGGAGTTATTCGAGACGATGGTCTTTATGTCGCGATCGAATCGCTCCTGCGTACGGTAGGCGTTCATCCACGCGCCGGAGCGCTTGCCCTGGCGTGCGTAGGGATCGAAGTACCAGAGCCCGACGAGTTGGCCGGCCGGATCGTTGACTTCCCAGACCCGCACATCGGGATGGAAGACAGGCACTTTCCCGGCTTCGACCGGCTTGAAAGAGAATCCGAACAGCTGCGAGGCCATGTAGAACATGCCTTCTCGCAGGTTTTCGAGCTGCAGGTAGGGCATGATCTCGGTCTCGTCGAGATCGTATTTCGCCTTGCGCACCTTCTCGGCGTAGTAACGATAGTCCCAGGGCTCGATCTTGATGCCGGCCTTCTCCTGGTCGGCCACGACCTGCATGTCGGCGACTTCCTCCCGGACGCGTGCCACTGCCGGGGTCCACACGGCCTCCATCAGCTCCATTGCGCGTGCGGGGTTGCGGGCCATCGTGTTCTCGAGCCGCCAGTGCGCATGGGTCTCGTAGCCGAGCAGCTTCGCGCGCTCGGCGCGCAGCGCGAGGATCTCGGTGATGATGGCGTTGTTGTCGGTCTTGCCGCCGTTGTCGCCTCGATTGACGAACATGCGCCACGCCTTCTCGCGCAGATCGCGGCGGTCGGAATAGGTGAGGAAGGGCTCGATACTCGAACGAGTGTTCAGGACCGCCCACTTTCCCTTCTGATCGCGGGATTCCGCGGCGGTGGCCGCCGCGGCGCGTGCCGTGTCCGGCAGCCCGGCGAGCGCCGCCACGTCCTCGAGCAGCAGCATCTGCTCGCCCTCGTCGGCGAGGACGTTCTGGCTGAAATTCGTGTAGAGCGTCGCGAGCCGCTGATTGATGCCCGACAGCTTTTCCTTCGCGGCTGGGTCGAGCTTGGCGCCGGCACGGGTGAAGTTCGTGTAGTAGAGCCAGGTGAGCCGTTTCTGCTCCGGGGTAAGGCCCGCGGTCTCGCGTGTCTCGTATACCGCCGCGATGCGCGAGTACAGCTTCGCGTTCTGCGTGATCTTGTCGCTGAATGCCGCGAGCTTCGGCGACATCTCGCGCTCGACCGCCTGCACAGCGTCGTCGTTCAGGTTCGAAACGAAAATGCCGTACACCGTGCTGGCGCGATCCAGCGTTCGGCCGGTACGCTCCATGGCCGCGATGGTGTTCTCGAAGGTCGGGGCCGCGGGGTCATTCGCGATCCGGTCGACCTCGGCAAGGTTCTCGGCCATCGACGCCTCGAGCGCAGGCCCCAGGTGCTCCGGACGGACCTTGTCGAACGGCGGTACGCCCGCGTAGGGCCCCGACCAGGGGGCCAGCAATGGATTCGCCGCCGCGGCGGCGGAACTGCTGGTCATGTCCGCGGCGCCGGCCGTGACGGCCCCTGCAAGTAGCGCCGCCACGGCGACGCCGGCGCGATGTGTTCGTGCATGCATGGTTCATTCCTCTGAGGCCGGTCGGGCGGCTGTTGGCCGCCGAGCCTACCCAATTCACGCACCGCGGCCGGCCTTCATTGCGGTGAAGAGTTTCGGGCGTGCGACGGGAGATGTCCCGCGCGCGCTCACCCGCGATCCCACATCAGGTCCGACGCGCCTGCAATCGCCCGCTCGATCATCGCAATGAGCGGCACGGCGCGCGTTGCCAGGTTGATCGGAGGGTCGCGCTGAGCCGTGCCTTCCTCGTCCTCGGGCTTGGCCACCGGCGCGGGGGAGGGTACGTGGCCCGATTCATCGAGCGCCGCGCGCAGCCGCGCGAGCGCCGACGGCAGCTCCACAGCGAGGATCGCACCGGGCAGACGTGCCGAGTGGCCAAGCATCCCCAGCAGCGCCAGCGCCGGCTCTGCGAACATCGTCAGGCGGTCGAACCGGGTCGAGAAATTGACGATCATGGAATCCTCCCGGCCGCTCTCATGGACCGCATCTAACGGTATCGCGCGGGTCTCGTCCACCGCCAAGGCATAGGTGCGCCCCGGTGGAGCAGCCCCCCGGCTGCCATTAGAGTGTTGAGGTTTTCCGTACCGAGGCCGTGCCATGCCATACGAGAACCTGACCTGCGAGCAAAACGGAGCGGTGCTTACGGTGCGTCTGAACCGCGCCGCCAAAATGAACAGCCTCTCCCGTGGGCTGCTTCTCGATCTCCGGGAGTGCGCGGGAGCCCTCGCGACCGACAAGGCGGTGCGCGCGGTGCTGCTCACCGGGTCCGGCCGCGCCTTCTGTGCCGGCGCGGACCTCACGGATCCGGACGGTGCGCCTGCTCCGGGCGAGTCGCTGGGGCAGTGGGTCGCGGCGCGCCTTCGCAATCACTTCCACCCGGTGGTCGAGCTCTGGTCTCGCCTGCCGGTGCCGCTGGTCGTGGCGGTCAACGGGATTGCGGCCGGGGCCGGGGTGTCACTCGCGCTGCTCGGGGACGTGACGATCGCGGCGCGCTCCGCGGCATTCGCCGTGCTGTTCACGCCCAAGCTCGGACTGGCGCCCGACATGGGGGCAACGTATCTGCTGCCCCGTCGGATCGGCCATGCGCGCGCCCGCTACCTGGCGCTCACCGGCCGCCCGGTCGGCGCCGAGGAAGCCGAGCGTATCGGCCTGATTGCGGAATGCGTGGACGATGCGGCGCTAGAGTCGCGCGCCGCGGCGCTTGCGGCCGAGCTGGCCGCCGGCCCTACCCGAGCGCAGCTCGCTTTGCGCGACCTGATCGACGAGGGCGCCTTGCGCACGTTCGCCGATCAGCTCGAGCGTGAAGCGCTCGCGCAGCAGGCGCTCGCCGACACCCGCGACTTCCTGGAGGGCATCTCGGCATTTCGCGAAAAGCGCCCGCCGCGTTTCCAGGGCGCCTGAGCGCGTCAGGCGCCCTGGGCCGCAAACGCCTCCACCCGATCGACGAACGTGGCGACGTCGATCGGTTTCTCGATGAAGCCGCAGCACCCGACGTCGAGGGCGCGTTGCTGGTCGGCGGCCAGGGCATGCGCGCTCACCGCGACGACGGGCGTGCGACGTCTACGGGTCGCACCGGCAAGCTGCGGAACGAAGACGCAGCCGTCGCCGTCGGGCAGCTTGAGATCGATGAGAATCACGTCGAACCGTTGCGCGGCCGCGATCGCGACTGCCTGGGAACCCGACCGCGCGATGCTGACCTTGTGGCCGCGGTGCGTGAGCAGCACCTCCACCAGATAGGCGTTTGCCGCGTTATCCTCGATCAGCAGGCATTGCATGTGCGACGGCGTCGCGCGCGAGCGGAAGGGTGAACCAGAAGCGACTGCCACGTCCCGGACTGCTCTCCACGCCGATCTGCCCGCCCATCGCCTCGGTCAGGCGCCGCGCGATCGCGAGCCCGAGCCCGGTTCCTTCGCGTGTCTGTTGACCGGGTATCTCGATGCGCTTGAAGGGCTCGAACAGGGTCAGGAGGTGCTCGGCAGCGATACCGATGCCGGAGTCCTCGACGCTCACGAGCGCCACGTTCTGACGGCTTTCGAAGCGCACCTGTACGCGACCGGCGTCCGTGAATTTGAGCGCGTTCGAGACCAGATTGCCGAGCACCTGACGCACGCGCTGTACGTCGGCGGTGGCCACCATCTCGCAGCCGTCGGTTTCCACGTCCAGCTCGATGGCGCGGTCGCGCGCCACCTCGCAGTACGCGGCCAGCTCGTGGTGGAGATCGCCGGGCAGGTGCACGGGGGCCGGTTTGAGCGTAATCACGCCTGCCTCGATCTTCGAGATGTCGAGAAAATCGCTGATCAGGGCCAGCAGCTGGCGGCTCGCCGAGAGAACGATGCCGAGCTGCTTGCGCTGCTCGGCGGTCACGGGCCCGGACATCCCGGAGAGGATCAGATCGGTGAAACCGATGATCGAGTTAAGTGGCGTGCGAAGCTCATGCGACACCGTACCCAGAAATACGCTCTTCACGCGATCCGCGGTCTCCGCCCGATCTTTGGCGACGATGAGCTCTCGGGTCCGCTCGAGGATGCGGTCCTCGAGTTCCATGTTGAGGCTGCGCAGACGTGCTTCGCTTTCCCGCAGCGCGCGTGTCGCGCGAACGCGGTCCGACACGTCGATCAGCACGCCGAGTACGCCCTCGACCTTGTCTTCGCCGTTGCGCAACGGGGCGAACGATACGTTGACGTGCGCGATCGCCCCGTCGAGCCGACGGCGTGTCACTTCGACGCCGCGTACGGTCTCCCCGGCGAGCGCCCGCTGACGCAGCCGCTCCGCGGTCTGGGCCGACGGGTGCATCATGGGCGGTAGATGGCCGATGGCATCGCGCGCCGGAACGCCAGAGAGCTCCTCCGCGGCGTGATTCCACACCGACCAGACGCGCCCCTCGGCGTCGAGGTCGAAGATCGCCGCCGGCGAGGCCGCGATCAGCGAACCCCAGCGGTCGTTGAGTGCGCGAATCTGGTCGGCAGCCTGGCGCGATTCGGTGACGTCGGTGGAGATGCCGCCAACGGCATAGATGCGCCCAGATGCGTCGCGTACGGGAAAGAGGGCGACCAGCACGGTGCGCTCGCCGCCGATCGAAATCTTCTCCTCCAGTGAAATCGGCTGCCCGGTCTCGAGCACCTGGCGATCACGTGCCGCGATCTTCGCCGCATC
>Ga0209382_10009718_pt1 | contig 12015 bp, 7 predicted proteins | sample SoiMetdeltSBSDD5_FD_187599 | JGI IMG/M metagenome (GOLD analysis project Ga0209382, IMG submission 187599) | Bulk soil microbial communities from a Populus tree surrounding site in Tennessee, USA - Soil MetaG P. deltoides SBSDD5 (SPAdes) (version 2) | ecosystem: Environmental > Terrestrial >... | reverse complement strand
GAGCAGCAATACTAACTTGGTCGCCCTCACTACCAAAGATGCGCTCGGCAAAGTCTATTTGCTCGTCGCCAACAATGCGCCCAGCGCTTCTTACACGGTGGATGCGAATCTTTCGGCGCTGATCACGAGCGGCACGGGGACGATGTGGAAGTTCAGTTCCGGGAACATGGATGCGGTCGTCGGCAGCCCGTCACTGAATAACGGGCATGTCACCTTCACGATCCCCGGCACCGCGGCGATTCTGATTAAGTTCTAAAGCGATTGACGTCTGCAAAAAGCTTTTTTACCGCAAAGTTCGCAGACCCCGGCACTTGCACCGCTTCGCGCGTTAGCGCCGGGGCAAGTGGAGCGCAGAGATTTTAGTGACCACCAAGACACGAAGTCACGAAGGAATCTTTAAGTTTTCTGTGTGCCTGGGTGGTAGATTTTAGGACTGTCGGCGAACTTTGCGCGCTCTGTAGTTGAATTTACAAGTGTAAAGGAGAAGACCATGTCGCTTCCGTCTCAAACCGTTCTGCCTGAGCTCTCAGCAGATTATTCGGTGTCCGCCGATCAAGTAGCAAGTTATCAGCAGCAGGGGCATGTGGCGCTGCGGGGCGTCGCCTCGCCGGAGGAAGTCGCCGCTTACCGCCCGATCCTGGCGGAGGCCGTTGCGCGCTATAAAACCGAGACCCGGCCGCTGGCTGAACGCGACACGTATGGCAAAGCCTTCCTGCAAGTGACGAACCTGTGGGAACGGGACGAGGCCGTTCGCCGCTTTGTTATGGCGCGGCGTTTTGCCAAAATCGCGGCCGACCTGATGGGGGTGGAGGGCGTACGCCTCTATCACGATCAGGCGCTCTTCAAGGAACCGGGTGGTGGCCGGACGCCCTGGCATCAAGATCAATATTACTGGCCGATGGATACGCCGCATACGATCACGCTGTGGATGCCGCTGGTGGATGTCTCGGTCGAAATGGGCGTGATGTCCTTCGCGTCTGGTTCTCAGCGACACGGTTATTTGGGCAAGTTCAAAATCTCAGATGAATCAGATCAAGTCTTCCAGCAGTTGATTGCGGAGCGCGGGTTGTCTTTAGATTGTCATGACGGCCTGGCGGCCGGAGATGCCACGTTTCACTCCGGCTGGACGCTGCACAATGCTGACGGGAATTCGACCGGCGTCATGCGCGAGGTGATGACGATCATCTATTTAGCCGATGGGGCGCACATCCTGGAGCCGGATCATCAAAATCGTGAGGAAGATTTGAAGCGCTGGTTCCCCGGCTTGCGCCCGGGCGACTTAGCCGCGAGTCCGCTCAATCCACTTCTCTATAAACGCGCGGGATAAAAGTCACGCTGGTAGCGTGACAGAGCCGTGAAGCGGTCACGCTGCAAGCGTGACCTACCTGATGATACTTCTGCCAAAGTCGGTAGAGCCATAAAACAAAAGGTGCGCCGCACTTTAGAAGTGCGGTGCACCTTTTGTTTTATTCAGAAATCAGCGAAGGCTTACTGGTAAATTTCAACCTCCACGTAGTGATTGTAAGTGTTGGCGGTGCTGCCGTTAGACCACAGCCGGACGTAGCGGGCCGTGACAGCTCCGAAGGTGATGGTCTTGCCCGCGCTCGACTCGGCGTACTCGGCGTTGGTTCCGGTTCCCTGTCCCGCGCTGTTGTTCGTGTCGTTGTTGAACACCGTGGTCAAGGGGCTGAAGTTTGAAACGGTGGACACCTGCACGATCACATCGTGGTAGGTGCGCGCATCCGCAAAGTAGTGCCAGACGTTCACCTTGGTCAGGCTGTAATTCTGGCCCAAGTCAATCACGATCGAGCGCACGCCGAAGTCCAGGCCGCCAAAGTTGTTGGAGTTGCTCTTGTCCCCGTCCGTGATGAACGCCGGATTCAAGAGCGAGGCGCCGGTGGCAATCTTGCCCAGGGCCAGGTTCGTGCCGCTACCGGTTGGGGTATTGGTCCGGGTGGGCGTATTCGTCGGCGCCGCCGAGGTATTGGTGGGCGTGTTGGTCGGGCCAACAGGTGTGTTGGTGCGCGTCGGCGTATTTGTTGGCACCGAGGTATTCGTCGGTGTGTTGGTTGGGCCAACGGGTGTGTTGGTCTTGGTCGGCGTATTGGTGGGCGTGTTCGTCGGGCCGCCACCGCCGCAGGCGCCTATATTCCACCAGGGCTGACCACCACCGGGCGGGCTGTTATGCAGCACCGGATCTTCACCAATCGTCTGGTAGTTGGCTTGGTAATTGACGCCATTGCGCGTAACCTTGCTACCGGTGGGATAGACAGTGGTTGATACCCACTGCGAGAAGCAGTTCGGGGTGGGTGGGGGAGTAAATGTCTTGGTAGGCGTGGGGCAGCTGGGGCATGGCGTGTTGGTCGGCGGCGGCGCACCGATACCGTATGTCACCCAGTCCACCTTCAAGTGGCGAGCCGAGTTTGGCTGCTCGACCGCGCCGGGCATGCCCGTCGGTGACCAGTTGTTGGTGTGCCACAGGTTCATCATGTAATACGCCGAGCGCTGCGGAATGCGCACGGTCGGGCCTTGATAGTCCCACAAGATAATCTTCTGGCCCGTGGAGGGATGATAGTAATACCACGTCGTCCGGTTGGAGAGCCAGGTGAAGCCAAAGGTGTAATAGGCTGTCGCCGAGTTATAGCCGGGGAGCGCGGCAATGGTGGAGGGCGAACCTTCGGTGGGGCTGCCGGTCAAGTCCTGGGTGCAGGCGCCATAGCCTTCGGAGTAGCAGGTGCGGCGGATCTGGCCGGTGGCTAAGTCAACTTCCCGGTAGACGCGGCGCATGGCCAGCGGTGATTCCTGGAAGTCGGTCCACATGGTCATCCAGAAGGCATTCGGCTCCGCGCACAGCCATTCAAAGTCAATCTCAATGTTGTCTTTGATGCCGTCGCCATCCTGATCGGTCCCGTCGTTCATATAGTTGAAGAAACCTGAAATCGCGCCGGTGTTGGGCTGCATCGAGCAATCCGCCGTCTTGAAGCGACCTTCATAGGTGCCAAAGCCATAGAGGACGGAAGATTGCAGGTTCGGCCCGCCATTGGGGGAGGAGGCCGCGAAAGCCGGCAGAGTCAGGTCTACGATCTTGCCATCACTCGCGCCCGCATCGGCGACGTTGGAGGTGATGGTGCTGCCGCCTTGGGGCAAGAAGTTGAAGAACGCCGAGGTAGCGGCGGTCCATTGCTCGGTAAAGGGCGAGCCATCGGCGAAGACCAGCCCGGCCCCCAAGGATGTTATCAGGACTAGGCTGAAGACAATCAGACCCAGACCCCCAAGCCAAGTATGAGTGGATCGTAGAGCGGAAGAAATTTTAGGTGACATGATTATTCTCCTGTACGCCGGGGTGGGTCCAAACCGGCAACGATCGTGGATAAAATTTTCAATACTGATCTTACTGCCCCTGACGGAATAAATCCTGGACGCCAGCGGCGAGTTTTAGCACAAAAATGCACACTCCCCAGCGATGCCTCTGACTGTGCCAGGTTCAGTGGCTCTACGAAGGAGTGCGTTCCAGAGTCTCCCAGACCGGCACCGTATCAATGTGCTTAATTTTCGAGCGCCGATAATCGGCGATCCGCGCCTCGACTTGTTCCGAGGTCAACACCTCGGCGCCGGAATAATAAATCCAGTCTACATGTTGCACATAAACCCGGGGCGCGGCTGACTGGAGTAAGCCGTCCTGGATAAACCACAAATTGTAGTTAAGCGACATGGGTGTCTCAGGGTAGTATTTACCTCCATGCTCGGCCTGTAAAGCGCCGTCAATGTAATAGCGCACGTTGCCGGCGGCCACCTGAATCAGACACGTATGCCAGCCCGCAAAGCTGCCATCCAGTTTCGTGTGAATGTTGTCGGCTAACCAGGGTTCTTTTCGATAGGTTTCCCAAGTGGTCAGGTACAGGCTGGGGCCGCCCGCGCCCCAACCGCCGTTGGGTAGGTATTCAAAATCCAATTCACCGTATTCCCGGTCCAAGTCGAACCGGAGGGGGGTGATGGTAAAAAAAGTTTCGACAATCTGATCGCCCGTCGGCCCGCTCACGGGCGCATCCGTAAAGTGCACGCGGCTGGCGTAGGTGCCTTCATAGAATTTTCTTCGGTGACAGATTTCGGCTTGCTGCGTATTGGCGGGGGCGCCATCGGTGGAGGCCGTGAGTTGCAGCAGGCGGTTGCCGGGGGAGTGGGGGTCGTCTACAAATGAGACCCCGGACTTTGACCAGTACGCCTCGGGGAGCCCCGGCCCGCCGCGCGTGGTGCGCACGACCCACTGGCGGCGGTGCAGCGCGGGATCGTCAGCGCCGCGATAATTAAAGTCGTCGAACAAAATCCCCGAACCCGGTTGTGGGGTTGGGTCCAGAGGTGATTTCGTTCGATCAGAGGTGAAGAGTGACATTCCCGCGAAGCGCTTCCGCTTATAGATATAATAAGAGTAATCGTTCATCCCCTCAGACCCTAAGGGTTCACTTGGCAAAACCCTTAGGGTCTGAAACCCAGTTCTCCACCTTAGTAAAGCAGATTCGTCTGCCCAGTGGAAGGTGTAAAGCGATGAAATTAGCGGGTGAAAAATCGGGGGAAGTTACGGGAAGGATGAAGTAGGAAGGATGAAGGATGAAAAGTTGGAAGGTTTTGATCTTCATCCTTCCGCCTTCACCCTTCATCCTTTGAGGAGTTATGGCTGTGCCGATCACGCAGGTTATGCTTCAAGTGTGACCTACCACTTCCCGTTAAACCCGGTAGAGCCAAAAAGGTGAATGTGCCAGACCGAAGCTGGGTCTGGCACATTCACACTTACAACAGTCGCTACTTGAATTTCACCCCTGAAGTTCCAGGCGCCGCGATGATTTATTGGTAGACCTCGACCTCCACGTAGTGATTGTAAGCGTTAGCGCTGCTGCCGTTGGACCACAACCGGATATAGCGGGCGGTGACCGGCGAGAAGGTGATGCTCTTGCCCGCGCTCGATTCGGCGTATTCGGCATTGGTTCCGGTCCCCTGCCCGGCGCTGTTGTTCGTGTCGTTGTTGAACACCGTGGTCAAGGGGCTGAAGTTTGAAACGGTGGACAACTGCACGATCACATCGTGGTAGGTGCGCGCATCTGCAAAGTAGTGCCAGACATTCACTTTAGTCAGACTGTAACTTTGTCCCAAGTCAATCACGATCGAACGCACGCCCAAGTCCAGGCCGCCAAAGTTGTTGGAGTTGCTCTTGTCTCCGTCCGTGATGAACGCTGGATTCAAGAGCGAGGTGCCGGTGGCAATTTTGCCCAAGGCCAGGTTCGTGCCACCACTGGTCGGTGTATTGGTCCGGGTGGGCGTGTTCGTCGGCCCCGTGGCGGTGTTCGTCTTCGTCGGTGTGGGGCCGATAGGCGTGTTGGTCCGGGTGGGCGTGTTCGTCGGTGAGGTAGCCGTGTTCGTGCGCGTGGGAGTAGACGTGGGGGAGACGCCGGTGTTGTAAGTGACCCAGTCCAGCTTCAGATGCCGCGGCGAGTTGGGCTGCTGCACGGCGTTGGGGTTGTTGGGTGGCGGCCAGTTGTTGGTGTGCCAGGCGTTGAACATGTAGTACGCTGGACGTTGAGTGATGCGGGAGGTGGGGCCTTGATAATCCCAGAGAATGATCTTGGCGCCCGTGCTCGGATGGTACATGTACCACGTCATCCGATTTGTTGCCCACGTAAAGCCATAGGTGTAATACGCTGCCGATGAGTTGTAGCCGGAAAGCCCGGCGATGGTGGAAGGTGATCCTTCGGTGGGGCTGCCGGTCAAGTTCTGCGTGCAGGCTCCGAAGCCTTCGGAGTAGCAGGTGCGGCGAATGGTGCCGCTGGCAATGTCTAATTCACGATAGACGCGCTTCATCGCCAGCGGTGAGTCCTGGTAATCGGTCCACATCGTCAGCCAGACCACGTTCGGTTCCGCGCACAGCCATTCAAAATCAATTTCACTGTTGTCTTTGACGCTGTTGCCGTTTTGATCGGCGCCGTCGTTCAAATAAGTGAAGAAGCCGGAGATCGCCCCAGTGTTGGGCTGCGAGGAGCAGTCTAGGGTCTTCATGCGGGTTTCGTAGGTGCCGAACCCGTAGAGGATGGGGGATTGCAGGTTCGGACCGCCGCCGGGACCGGCGCTGGGGAAGGCCGGCAGGGTGAGGTCCACAATCTTGCCGTCGCTGGCGGCAGCGTCGGCGACGTTGGAGGTGATGGTACTCCCGCCATTGAGCAAGAAATTGAAATAGGGCGAGGTGCTGCCGGTCCATTGCTCGGTGAAGGCCGGGGCGGCGAAGATTAGCCCGGTTTGCAGGGAGATCGCTGTCACGAGGCTGACCAGCGCAGTCCCAACAATCCCCAGCCAAGTGGTGGCGACTCGTAAACGGCCGCGCCAGGACGGGGCTAAATTTTTGTAGCGGTGATCAGTGGAAAAGTTAGAGGGTGACATGCGGGTTCTCCTTTTAAAGTCCTGACAATCAAGCTCTGCTTATAGATATAATAAGAGCTAATCTTTCATGACTTCATTGATAATGAGTGTAGTCTATCCGGCTGATAAAGATCGCATTTTAGTGACTGTTTTTCGCACAATTAGATACTCTTCAGACCCTAAAGGCTCACGGGTCAGAGCTTCAAGTCTGAAACCAGTTCTCCACCTCAGTAAAGCAGATTCGCCTACGCGGTGGAAGGTGTAAAGGGATGGAGTTAGCGGGTGAAAAATCGGGGGAAGTTCTTGGAAGGATGAAGTAGGAGGGATGAACGCTGCGCGTGAAAGTGGAAGGTGGCAAGTGGAAAGTTTTTTTCATCCTTCATAATTCATCCTTCATCCTTTGACGAGGAGTTACCTATGACGGCGCACGTGTCCTTTGGCGATTATCTCCGGGCCTATCGCAAAGCCCGAGACTTGACGCAGGCGGATTTGGCGGAGCAACTGGGTTATGCGACCGAAAGCATTCGCAAGATGGAAGCGAATAAGCAGCGCCCGTCCAAATACCTGGTTGAGCGCCTGGTAGATTATCTGCAGATTCCCGCCGAAGAGCGGGCGGACTTCATGCGCCTGGCGCGCGCGCCCATCAGCGCCGGGGAAACGCTGCGCTTGGCAGAGGAGGCTCCCTTACCCTTGCAGCCCTCGGTCTCCAGTAACTTGCCCGCGCCGCTCACCGACTTAATTGGGCGGGCGACGGAAATTGCTTCGATCAATGCGCTCCTGCGCCGGATGGATGTGCGGCTGCTGACGTTGACCGGCCCCGGCGGCGTTGGGAAAACGCGCCTGGCGATTCAAGTGGCTCGCGAGCTAGCGGAGGATTTTACGGAGGGAGTCGCTTTCGTCGCGCTGGCCCCCACCGACGATCCGGAGTGGGTGGTGACTGCCATCGCGCAGGCGTTGCGGGTTCGGCCAGGCAAAGGGCAGGAACTAATCGAGTCGATTAAGACCGTGATTCATTCCAAACGCCTTCTGTTAGTTTTGGACAACTTTGAGCATGTGCTGGCCGCCGCGCCGTTGATCGGAGACCTGTTGAACAGCGCACCCCAACTCAAAGTTTTGATCACCAGCCGGGCGGTGCTGCATCTGTATGGCGAGCACGAATTTGTGGTGCCGCCGTTGGCCGTGCCGGACCTGAAACATTTGCCGCCGAGCGCCGACTTGCCGCGTTATGACGCGGTCCGTATTTTCCTCGAGCGCGCGCAAGCGGTTCGCACGGACTTTGCCCTCACCGACGCCAATGCGCGCGCCGTGGCCGAAATCTGCTGTCGCCTGGATGGACTGCCGCTGGCGATTGAATTGGCCGCGGCCCGCAGCAAATTGCTCCCGCCGGAATTGTTGCTGGCCCGGTTGGAGAAAGGGGCGGCGCTCTTGGAGGGCGGCCCTTCCAATTTTCCGGCGCGGCATCAAACACTGCACAATGCCATCCGCTGGAGCTACGACCTGTTAGATGAATCCGAAAAGAGTCTTTTCCGGAAACTGGCGGTGTTCGTCGGCGGTTTTACTTTGGAGGCGGCCGAGGCGGTGTGCTCGGGAAAGGATGAAGTAGGAAGGATGAAGGATGAAAAAAACCTTCCACCTTCCACTTTCCACTTTCACGCGAAGCCTTCATCCCTCATCCTTCATCCTTCCGATGTTCTTCCCCTCCTCTCGTCCCTCTTAGACAAAAGTTTGCTGCAACCGGCCGGCGGGGCCGGCGAACGGCGCTTCATCGTCTTGGAAACGATTCGCGCCTTTGCCCTCGAACAATTGGAACAGGTGGGGGAGTTGGAATTTGCGCGGGGCGCGCACCTGACCTATTACTTGGAATTCGCGGAGAGACTCGCGCCGCAGTTGACCGGTTCCCAGCAGCGTTTGGGGTTGGAGCGTTTGGAATGGGAGCACGATAACTTGCGGGCGGCGCTGCAAACAGCGGTGAGTCGGGGGCAAGGCGAAACCGTCGTCCGTCTCTGTCAGGCGCTCTTGCACTTCTGGTATGTGTATGGCCAACCGGCTGAGATGCGTCAATGGTTGAGCGCGGTCCTGGCCATGGGGGAGGCCCTCTCGGCGCTGGTGCGAGCGAAAGCGCTTGATCTCACCGGCTATGTGTTGGGGTTCATGCAGAGCGATTATGCCGGTGCTCAGGAATATTACGAACAGGCGCTCGCGCTGTGGCGGGCGCTCGGCGATTCCCAACACATCTCGGACATCCTGGGCCGGCTGGGGTTGATCACCATGGAACAAGGGGATTATCCCCGCTCACGCGTCTTATATGAAGAAGGCATGGAAATTCGCAAGGCAATCGGAGACAAGAATGGGGTGGTGGGGATTCGGGATTGCCTCGGAATTATGCTGATGCGTCAAGGAGACTTTGACCGCGCCCGCGAAGTGTTCGAGGCCGATCTGGAATGGTGGCAGGCAGTGGGTGAACCCCGGGCGGTGGCTTTAGTGCTCAATTATTTGGGCATGGTCGCGTTGTATCAAGGTGATTACAACCGTGCTCGTCAGTTGCACACTCAAGCTTTAAATTTCTGGCAGGAAGCCGGTGACACGCGCGGGGTTTCGGCCGCGCTAAATGCGCTGGGGCCGGTTGCGCTGTATCAGGGCGAAGTGGAACAGGCGCGGATGTTTTTGGTGGAAAGCTTGAATCTGCGTTGGGAATGTCAGGACCGCGATGGGATTGCCTGGAACCTGGAACGGCTGGCGGAGGTTGCGCTGGTGCAGGACCAGGTTGAACGCGCTGCCCGGCTATGGGGCGCGGCGGAGGCGCTGCGGGATGCGATTGATAGCCCGCTCTTTCCCGCCGAGCAGGCTCGTTATCAAAAGCCATTGGCTTTAGCGCGCGCGCAGTTGGGTGAAGCGGCGTGGCAAACTGCTTGGATTGCTGGCCAGGTGATGCCGATTGAGCGGGTCGTGGTTTATGCTTTAGAAGCTTAGAAGCGTTCCAGAGAAAAACGGGTTAAAGCGACCCGTGCGCCGCACCTTTAAGGTGCGGCGCACGGGTCGCTTTAACTTTACACTTATGGCCTATTTTGGTCTCAGAAGTGAGAAAAAATGGTCGCTAACGTGCGAGTATTACCCAAGGCAGAATGCTAGACTATTTCCTGCTGGCCCATGTAAAGAAGCCCGGAAAACCCGTTTAAAAGCTTGTGGAAAGGAGGCCCTGCCTGCTCGGATTTTCCTCAGAAGCTTTTGATTATTCGTTAAATCCACTTTGCTAAGGAGAAGCTACTATGAAAACCCATTCTAAATTAAGTGCCGCGCTTGTCTTTCTCTCACTGGTCGTTATCCTGGCGATCAGTGTTTCAGCCGCCGCGCCTTCTGGAGCACTGGCGGCCAAACCGCCCACGGCGACCCCTGGCGGTGGCGGCGCTACGGCCACGCCCACAAGCGCTCCGGCCGCTGGAATCTTCTACGTAGACTGCGCGGCGGGCAATGATGCCAACAATGGCACCAGCACCAGCACGGCCTGGCGGACGCTTGGTCGGGCCAGCCAGCCGAGCTACGGGCCGGGCAGCCAAATCCTGCTCAAGCGCGGTTGCGTCTGGACCGGCGCGGCCGGCTCGCCCGCGACCTTCGCGGGCAAGGGCAATGGCACGGTCGCCTCACCCATCACGCTGGCGGACTATGGCACCGGCAACCTGCCTAAGGTGGATGCGTATCAAGACTCCGCCGTCGAGTTGATCAACGTCCAAAACTGGGTCGTACGCAACCTCGACTTGACTCAGCATGGCAGCACCCCTGAAGAGCTTGATTCCGGTTACGCCCCAGTCGGCGGCACGGGCGCTTTCCTGGCCGCCATTCTGTTCATCGCCGGGCAAGGCCCCGTCGGCGTGCAGTTCTGCGGCGAGCCCTGCACCGCGCGCAACATTACCGTGGATGCTGTCAAGGTGCACGACGGCCAGTGGGATGGCATCTACATGGAGGGCGGGCTGTACGATGTGGGTCTGAACACCTACGGCTATGTGGACAACGTGCTGATTCAGAACAGCGAAGTCTGGAACGTCCACAAGAATGGCATTGAAGCCAGCGGCACCTACACCAAGAACATCACCTACCCTTCAACCAACATCAAAGCCATCGCCAACTATTCGCACGACAACGGCGGCGATGGCATCGTCTACGGCCCGGCGGATCACAGCTTGATTGACAGCAACAATTGCTCCTACAACGGCCGATTGCGCAACGCGCGGGTGGGTTGCTGGACCTGGGACTCGCACGATGTCGTCATCCAGTTCAACGAGGGCGGCCACAACATGACCCCGAACCAGACGAAGGGCGCGCGCGACGGCGGCGGCTTCGACCTGGACTTGGGCGCGGAAGACAGCGTCTTACAGTACAACTGGTCGCATGACAGTGACGGTGAGGGCTTCCTGCTCATGGCGTGGCCTATCGGCTATGGCTATCAGCGCGGCACGACGCATAACATTCACATGCGCTACAACATCGGCGAACGGGATGCGCAGCAAATGGCCGGCGGTATCTACATCTTTGGTGGGCCGGACCCAGTGGTGATTTTCAACAACACCATCTACTACGAATCAACCGTCCGGCCGGTGCCGGATGCGCCGTGCATGGAAGGCGCGGTTATCTGTCACGACATCTGGGGCAAGTCGGGCGCAGCCACGGGCTACGTCTTCAACAACATCTTCGTCGGTAACGGAACGGCGCATCCCGGCACGGTGGACACGCTCTCCCGCTCGGATGGCACTGGCACGTGGACCTATGACAACAACCTGTGGTATCGCGTGGAAGGCGGCGTGCATTTTGTGGATGGTACGGCGGTCTGCGACACCTTTGCGTGTTGGCAGGGACGAGGCTTTGATGCCAACGGGCTGAACGCCAACCCGTTGTTCACCGGCGCCTTTGGCACCGGCCCGGCGGCTTACCATCTCTCCGCCACTTCGCCGGCCATCAACCGTGGGCGCGTGGTGACGCAAGGCCTGCGCGGTATGGGCACGCGCGACTACTTCGGGACGACGACTCCGGTGGGCGGTATCTACGACATCGGGGCGGATGAGTTCTAAACATTAGACAGACTCTAAACATCAGACAGACCCTAAAGGTGCTTCGCAAAACCTTTAGGGTCTGTGCTCTAAAAGGTGCGCCGCACTTTGGAAGTGCGGCGCACCTTTTTATTATCTCCGAGTTTTATTTTTAACTAGAGTCGCTTATCATCAATACATCACGAAAGCTAGCACCCTGAGCGGAGCCCTGCGCATCCTGAGCGATAGCCGAAGGATGCAGGGCGCAGTCGAAGGGGCGTTTCCCTAACAGGACTTGGCTCGGAATCGCATCCTTCGACTGCGCGCGGAAAGGCACCGCGCTCCGCTCAGGACGCTCTCGTAAGGTACTGATCATCAGGGGATATAGGCATTTTAGATTGTCTGAGTTCCTTGAATTCCTGGAATTGAGGGAACTCAAGGAACTGAAGGAACTCAAACGGATGGCGAAAAATTCTCGGCCGACCATCGGCGTCTTGGTGGGGTGGCAGGTCTATGAAGGGGCCGCCCACGGTTTCTTCACGCCGGTGTTTCGCGGCATTCAAGCCGCGGCCGCGGAACAGGCCGGCGGTTGCAA
>Ga0209382_10009717_pt1 | contig 12015 bp, 8 predicted proteins | sample SoiMetdeltSBSDD5_FD_187599 | JGI IMG/M metagenome (GOLD analysis project Ga0209382, IMG submission 187599) | Bulk soil microbial communities from a Populus tree surrounding site in Tennessee, USA - Soil MetaG P. deltoides SBSDD5 (SPAdes) (version 2) | ecosystem: Environmental > Terrestrial >... | reverse complement strand
CGCTGATGTTCGAGGGTGTGCCCAGTTACCCGGACGTGAGCCGCTTCTGGCGCGTGGTCGACAAGCACTCGGTGAGTCTCTTTTATACGGCGCCGACCGCGATACGCGCGCTGATGCGCGACGGCGCGGCGCCGGTGAAGTCGACTTCGCGGGCGTCGCTGAGGCTGCTCGGCACCGTCGGCGAACCGATCAACCCGGAAGCCTGGGAGTGGTATCACCGCGTCGTTGGCGACGGTCGCTGCCCGGTCGTCGATACCTGGTGGCAGACCGAGACCGGTGGAATCATGATCACCCCGCTGCCGGGCGCGATCGACCAGAAGCCGGGCTCGGCGACGCTGCCGTTCTTCGGCGTGCAGCCCGCGATCGTCGACGGCGAAGGCCGCGAGCTCGACGGTGCGTGCGAAGGCAACCTCGTGATCAAGGACAGCTGGCCCGGGCAGATGCGCACGGTGTACGGCGACCACCAGCGCTTCATCGACACCTATTTCAAAACCTACCCGGGCCGCTACGTAACCGGCGACGGCGCGCGGCGCGATGCGGACGGCTATTACTGGATCACCGGGCGGGTCGACGACGTGCTGAACGTCGCCGGTCACCGCATCGGCACGGCCGAGGTCGAAAGCGCACTCGTCGCGCATGCGAAGGTGGCGGAGGCCGCGGTCGTCGGCTGTCCGCACGAGGTCAAGGGACAGGGTATCTACGCCTACGTGACGCTGGTGGCGGACGCGGAGCCGACCGAGGAGCTGCGCAAGGAGCTGATCGCCTGGGTGCGGCACGAGATCGGCCCGATCGCGACCCCCGACTTCGTTCAGTGGGCGCCGGGCCTGCCCAAGACCCGCTCCGGAAAGATCATGCGGCGCATTCTCCGCAAGATCGCGGCGCACGAGCACGATCAGCTCGGGGACGTATCGACGCTCGCGGATCCGTCGGTTGTCGAGCAGCTGGTGCACGGCAGAAGGGCCCCGCAGTTCGAGGAGCTGCGCGAGACCTTCCACTCCGTCGACGGGAACAATGACGGCCGTATCGTTTACGCCGAGTTCGCCAAGCTGTTGGTGCCCCTCGGGGCCGGCCTCACCGAACAGGACTGCCGCAAGGCCTTCGCCGAGATCGACACCGATCATGACGGCGCGATCTCGTTCGACGAGTTTGCCGTCTGGTGGGCGAGCCCTTGATGAGTGGGCCAGACGGATGTGCGCGCGCTCGGTCGCGAGCGTCACGTGTGGCCCCTTAACCGCTGGACCCCATGCGCTCCACGAGCCAGGCGCGCGCGAAGGTCCAGTCCCGCTTCACGGTGGCCGGCGACAACTCGAGCGCCTCAGCGGTCTGCTCGATGCTCATGCCCGCGAACACGCGCATCGTCACCACCTCAGCCAGACGTGGCTCGTCAAGCTTGAGACCGTCAAGGGCGTTGTCGAGTGCCACGAGGTCGAGGTCGGCTTCGGGTGAGGCAATATCGAGGTCCGCAAGCGTGACGCGTTTGAGCCCCGCACCGCGTTTGTCCGCAAGCCGGCGCCGCGCGTGATCGACGAGGATGCGGCGCATCGCCTGCGAGGCCGCGCCGAAGAAGTGCCGGCGGTTCTCCCAGGAGCCCTTCCCCGGGTCGAGCCGCAGGTACACCTCGTTGACCAGTGCGGTCGGTTGCAGCGTGTGACCGCGTCGTTCCTTGCGCAGACGGGCCTCCGCAAGACCGCGCAGCTCGCTGTAGACGAGCGAGTAGAGCTCCTGCAGCGCCAGTCGCTCGCCCCCACGAGCAGCAGCCAGCAGGCGTGTGACCTCTTGAGGTGACATCTGTGCCGGGCGTCGGATGAGCCGAACTGCTTGAATTCTACGCATGCTCGGTGAAAGGGGATAGCCAGTGCGCGGCAGTGGAGCCGCGCCTGATCCGCGACTTCCTCGCGCTCGTCGGCGACGTCGATACCCCAGTTGTGATCGCCGGCCAGTGGCATTCCCTGCCTACTTGAAAATCAGATCTATTGGAATCTCGAATCCGACGTGGCTCACCTGCCGGGGTTCCCACGTCACGTGCCAGCGGGTGGCTGGCCCGAGGTCTTTGCCGGCTGCTCCAGCGCTGCGCGTTTCGCCGCCGGCGCACGACCTTCGTAGTAGCGGTCGATTAGCTGTCGAACCAGGTTGATCTTGGTCAAGCGAGCGTCCGCGGGCAGGTCGAGGCTGCGCTGATCAAACGCGAGGACGAGCCTGAAAGGACGCCCGAGATCCGTCTCTCGCAATCCGCGATCCGTTTCGCCCCGGGTTCTTGGCCTCCGCCATGAGCCGACTCTCCACGGTCCTGCGCATGTAGCGAGCAGGGGAGAGACCAAGCTCGTTATCGAAATCGCGTTCCTTTGCGGGCACGGCCTGCTCCCGGTTAGCACTCTGGAATTTTGATCAATCCTCAACTTTGGCATCGGGAGCAGCAATCATGTACGCAAATGACTCAAAACTAGTGCGGCGAACACCGTCATATGGCGCTCGCGGCGTGCTGGCCACCGCAATCGCGATGGTCGCATTAGCCGGATGTGGCGGTGGCGGCGGTTCCACGGATTCGGCCGCGAATTCGGGTGGTTCGGGTGGCACCGGCGGCACCGGCGGCGGAAGCGGCTCGGGTAGCGGCGGCAGCGGTTCAGGCGGCGGCAGTGGCGGTACCGGCAGCGGCGGCTCAGGTGGTGGCAGCACCTCTGGTGCAACGCCGGTCGTCTACCTCGCTGAGCAGGATATCGTCGACGTCTACGAGCTTTACAAGTCGACCTCGACAGGCTCCGTCAAGATCAACGGCACGCTTGTACAAGGCGGCGTCGTGTGGGACTACGAGGTCAGCCCGAACGGCGATTTCGTCGTCTATATGGCCGATCAGGACGTTGATAACCGCTACGAGCTGTACCTGGTCAACCTGGCCAATCCAGGTGTTTCGACCAGGATCAGCGCGCCCTTGGGCGGGGATCAGGACGTCGAGGATTTCAAGGTCAGCCCGAATGGCGATTTCGTGGTCTACAAGGCCGACGAAGACATTCTGAACCGCATCGAGCTGTACCGGGTCAACCTGGCCAATCCCGGTGTTTCGACCAAGCTCAGCGCGCCCTTGACCGTGGACCGGGACGTCCGCGATTTCGCAATCAGTCCGGATAGCAGCAAGGTGCTGTATCGCGCTGATCCAGGGACGTTGGATGCCCACGAGTTGTTTCTGGTCAATGTCGCGGCTCCCGGAACGTCCCAGCAGGTCCACCCCGAGCTGACGGCGGGCGGAGAGGTCAGCAGCGCGTACCGTTTCAGCCCGGATGGCACGAAAGTGGGATACGTGGCGGACCAGGAGGTCGATGACCAGCAGGAGCTGTTCGTTGCGTCGGTCGCAAATCCCGGCGTGAGCACCAAGCTCAACGGCCCCATGACGACGGGCGGCAGTGTCTGCCGGTTCGAGTTCAGCCATGACTCGACCCGCGTGGCGTATTGCGGGGACCAGGAAATCGACGAAGTCATGGAGCTGTTCATGGTATCGCTCGCCACGCCCGGCGTTTCGCAGAAGCTCAATGCGACGCTGGTATCCGGAGGGAACGTCGGCAGCCACTACGACTTCAGCTCGGACGACACGTTTATCGTCTACGAGGCCGAGCAGGACGTCGTGGGTCGCAACGAGCTGTATCGCGTGGACCTCGCGGCACCGGGCGTCGCGACGAAGCTCAACGCCCCGATCGTGGCGGGAGGTGGTGTCTGGCCTGGGGCCTTCAAACTCCGACCGGATGGTCAGCACGTCGACTACTACGCGGACCAGGAGATCGTGCAGGTGTGGGAGCTCTACGCGGTCGCCTTAGCGAATCCGGGCGCAGCCACGAAGCTCACTCCGACGATGGCCGGGGTCGGTATGTACGACTTCGATTACACGAAGGATGGCGCGCGGGTCGTGTACTCGGCCGCCCAGGACACCGAGTTCGTCGACCTGTACAGCGTCGAGCTGAGTGCCCCCGCTGTCTCCACCAAGCTGAACGGCACGTTGGCCGCAGGTGGTGACGTGTGGGACTTCACGATGATCCCCTGATCGAGTCTGCGAACAAGAATGATCGATGGCACGCGTGCCCGGCTTCCAGCCGGGCACGCTTTTTTGCGCATGCGCTCGACTGCCTGCTCGCTCACTGAGCGCGAGACGAGCGTCGTACAGCGCGGTCGGAGGAGAGGCACCCGCCCGAAACGTAATCAGGATCCGAGCGAAGCCAGCCGCTCTCTGTAGCGCGCGGCCTCGGCCGGCTGCGACACGGCTTCGTAGTACGCGACGAGCCGCTCGAGCGCCGCGCGTGCTTCCGGCGTCTTCGTCCTGGAGAGCACGCGGTAGCCGTTCACCAGTAATTGCTCGGCTTCGCGGTAGCGTCGTGCAGCCGTGAGACAGCCGCCCAGCAGGCTTCTGGCCACGGCGATATCGCGATGAGCGACCGGCAGGTTCTGTTCGCGGATCTTCAGGCCTTCGCGCAGCAGGCTCTCGGCCTCAGCGACGGCACCCGTGCGCGTCAGCAGATCCCCGAGGGCGAGCGCGGCATCGGCGAGCCGCGCGCTAGTCGGAGGCAGGAGCCGGCGGTTCATTTCGACCGAGCGGCGCAGCGTCGCCTCCGCAGGGGCAAGCCGCCCGAGCAGCATCTCGGCGGTACCCACCTTTGCGAGCATGAGAGCGACCGCGGGGTGCTCCGGGCCGTATGTCCGTTGACGCAGGTCGAGGGCGCGGCCGTAGATCTTCAGCGCCTCGGCGTACTCACCGATCTCGAGGTGGAGATCGCCGTACCCGGTGAGCCCGAATGCAAGGAATCGTGGATCGTTGTGGGAATCGTTCTCGAAGATGGCTACGGCCCGTTCGAACAGCGGTCTCGCCTCGGTGTATTGCCCGGTTTCGACATATACATTCGCGAGGGTGACGAGCGCGCTGGCGTAGTTGTAGTCCCGCGTGCCGTGCAGCTTCGCGCGCAGCTCGACGGCCTCGCGCGCGTGCTCAATTGCCTTGTCGGTATCTCCGTTCATGCGGGTGACGAAGGCGAGGTCCTCGAGCGTGTCGGCGACGCGCAGGTTCGTCCGGCCGAACGTCCTCTCCGTGATGCGCAAGTGACGTTCGTAGATCGACGCGGCCTGCCTGTAGTCGCCTAGATGCTGATACGCGCGTCCAAGAACATAGAGCGGCCCGGCGAGGCGCGGGTGTTCCAAGCCGAAGGCGCGCTCAGTGATCGACACCGCCCGTGCAGCGAACAAGCGCGCCGTCGCAGGGTCGCCGAGCTCATCGTGGAGCAATGAGAGAGTGCGCAGCGTGTCCACGAGCGCCGGGTCGCCGGGGCCGAGTGCGCGCTCCTGAATGGCAAGGGCACGCGTCAGCAGCCGCCTGGCCTCGGAGTAGTCTGGGACCCAGAGCATCGCGTACGCGATGCGCTCCAGACTGTGCGCTACCAGCGGATGCTCGCTCCCGAATCTGCGCTCCCTCACTTCGAGCGCGCGCCTGTACAGCGCCTCCGCTTCCTTGAATCGATACTGGCTCTGTCGGAGCTGCGCCATCTGCTCGTAGCTCTCGGCAACCTCGGCATGGTTCTGACCGTACAGGCGCAGCCGTGTCTCGAGCGCCGACCTGAGTAATTCCTCCGCGCGATCATGGAAGCCCAGCTTGGTGTAGATCTGCCCGATCCAGCCGAGCGCCGTAGCCTGAACGTCCGGCTGGCCGGCGAGCTGCGAGCGGATGTCGTCGGCGCCGCGGTCGAGGAGCTGACGCGCGTCGATCGCTTCGCCGGAGCCGAGCTCCGGATCCACGGCGTTGAAGACGTTCAGCAAGACCTGCGCGGTCTGCCGTGCCTTGTCGGCTTCGAGCCGGGCGCGGTCGCGCTCGCCGGCAAGGTTGTGCAGGTACCAGGCCGTGAGCCCGACGAACAGGATCCCGGCCGCCGCAACGGCGGAGAGGCTCCGCGCGTGACGAGCGAAGAACTTCGAGGCGCGATAGCGCAACGTGCTCCGGCGCGCATGCACGGGCAGTCCCTGAAGATGGCGCTCGATGTCCAGGGCCAGCTGATCGACCGAGGCGTAGCGCTTATCCGGCTCCTTGCGCAGCGCCATGAGGATGATGCTGTCGAGATCGCCCTTGAGGCGCCGGCGCAGCAGCCGCTCTTGCCCGAGAACCTGCGGCGGCGGGGCGTCTGCGGTCGCCGGTACGCGCCTAACGGCCGTACTCGGTCGCGTCGGCTCCTGTTCGCAGATCGCCCTGGCCAGACGGCGCGGGTCGGTCGTCTCCGTACGGTACGGATATTGCCCGGTCAGCAGCTCATAGAGCAGCAGGCCGAGCTGATATACATCGGAAGCCGTGGTGATGCGCTCGCCGCGGATCTGCTCCGGGCTCGCGCACTCCGGCGTCATGGGCAGCGCCCAGTGCAGCGTCAGCGCACCGCCGTCCGGCTGTTCGGCCGGATCGAGGAGCTTCGCGATACCGAAGTCGAGCAGCTTCACCTGCCCGTCGTGCGTTACCAGGATGTTGGACGGCTTGAGGTCCCGGTGCACGATGAGATTGCGGTGCGCGTACTGGACGGCCTGGGCCACCACGAGAAAGAGTTGCAGGCGCCCGGCGAGCGACAGCCGGTGGGTGTCGCAGTAGCGGTCAATCGGTTGGCCCTCGACCAGCTCCATCGCGATGAACGGGCGGCCGTCATCCGTTGTGCCGCCGTCGAACAGCTTGGCGATGGCTGGATGATTGAGCGAGGCGAGGATCGCTCGCTCCTGCCCGAAGCGTCTGAGGATGGCATCTGACGCCATGCCCGCCTGGATCACCTTGACGGCGACGCGCTGCCTGAAATCCGCATCGACGCGTTCGGCGAGATAGACGACGGCCATACCCCCGCGGCCGATCTCACGCGCGATACGGTAGGAGCCGATCCGCTCCGGCACGGGCGACTCATCCGAGACTCGGGTCGGGTCCTGCCAGGGACCGGTGTGTAGTTCCGGTAGTTCCCGCGCGGGCAGGCCGCTGGGGAACCCGCTTCCGGCCTCCGCCTCATCGTGCGCGCGCAGCAACCGCTGTACGCGGCCGCACAGCTCAGGATCCGGGCAATGGACGGCGAGCCACTCTGCTCGCTCGCTGGCCGGGAGGGCGAGACCAGCCTCGAACAGCCCGCGCTCGGTGGCGAGCGTCATCCTTGGCGCCTCATTCGCTTTGATCCCGTGCGTTCCGCCGCCCAGGCGCGCACAACCGCCCGTCCCGCTACACCGTCGCGTGCCACGGCCAGTGGGCGCGTGCCTTCCTGTGGTTGCGTCATTCGCCGGACCAGGAGGGGCATAAGTCGATTGGCGGGATTCTACGCGTGGCTTGTGCCATCCGGCGAAGCCCGTCTGACCTTGCTTCTCGTTGCCGCAGCCCGACCCTGCGTCTGCCTGTTTTCGACCCCGCGCATCACTCCTGGATTTCGGTGAGCCAAAGCCGCCTCGCCCTGCGCATGAACCCTCCGAGTGGATGAATCGGATCAGCCCACGCGACCTTGATCACCGGCAGGAGACATCACCGTGAGGACGAATCGAATCCGCGCCGCCGCAGCCTTCGCCTGGTTGGGGCTCGCGCTCGCGAGCAACGCGCGTGCCGCGGATCTGCGCGACTGGGGCTGGGAATATGCGACCGCGAGCGAGCGCTTTCTGGTGCTCGATTCGCCCAACCGCCCCGCCCTGCGCATGAGCCGTATAACCGGATGAAACGGATGAAGCCGGATCGACAGGATCCAGCAGGAGATCCCCGTGAACCCTGTGCCCATTGCTTTGTTCCTCACGCTCGGATCCGTGCTCCTGGTTGGCACTTCGGTCGCCGCGGCTGACGGCCCGGCCGCGTCGGCGGGGCTACGGCTCGACGGTGAGCAACTCAGTCTCAGGGTGGACCGGATGCCGTTGACCCGACTGGTCGCGTCCCTCAACCGCAGCGGCCATGTGGCCGTCGTGGTTCGCGGGGGTGCGGCGCAGATCACCGTCTCGGATTCGTTCGAAGCCACTGACATCGGCCAGGCGCTGCGTCGGTTGTTGTCGACGTACTCTCACGTCTTGATCGATCGCCGAACTGCTGCTGACGCCACGCGCGTCCTCGAGGTAATCCTGCTGCGGTCGCCGGCCGCCCTGGGATCAGAACCGATGGCTGAAGCCATCCCGCCTGTCGAAACCGACGAGGATCGCGTGGCCGATGCGTCGCCTGACGCCCTGCAGCAGCCACTCGATGTACCTCCGACGGAAGAACTACTCGCGCAGCAGCTCTCTGGCTCCGACGAGCAGGTGCGCGCGCGGGCGGCTGCGCCTCGCGCTCGCCGCCCGGAGCGCGCGGTACGCCAGCGGGCGCGCGAGCTGATCGATGATTGGCACTTGGATCCCTGAGGCGATGAGGGATCGCCGGAACTGGAACTGGTGTCCGAAAGTCAGTGGGTCGCGCCTGGCGTCATGTGTGCTTCGGGCGGGTAGAGGCGCCCGGCACCCGCGTAACGGTCGCGGAAGAACTCCTCGTCGAGCCCGGCCTCGCGGACGTGGCCGCCCGACTGAGGCGCATGCACGAACCGCCCGTTGCCCATGTACACGCCTACGTGGCTCACAGCTCCACCGTTCAGGCGGAAGAACACGAGGTCGCCGGGCTGCAGCTCGGCGCGCGGTATGGGCCGCGCGCTCGCGTACTGCAGCGCCGCAGTGCGCGGTGTCGAATAACCCTGCTGCCGGTGCACATACGTCACGAGGCCGCTGCAATCGAACGTGTCCGGCCCCGCGCCGCCATAGCGATAGGGCGACCCGATCAGCGACTGCGCCTCGCGCGCGATCGCGGCACCGGCAGCATCCGGTATCTCAGCCGGCAGTACGGGCGGAGGCGCTTCCCGCTGGAACGGCGGCGGGGCCGCGCACCCGGCGATCAGCAGCACCAGCGAACCTAGCACGGCGCGCATGGCCGCGCTCCGATGGTCGATCGCTGTCCCGGAGTGGTCCACGGCGGCATTTTAGGCCAGCGAGCCGGACGATTGGTTGCTCGATGTGGTCGCAGCGTCGTTGCATCCGCAGGGGGTGAAGTGCTGCAATGGCAGCATCGAACAGGAGCCGTCGCGGTGGAAGAACTGACTCAAGACCAGATCGAGGAGCTGCGCGAGGACTTCGAGTTCAACGACGGCGACAACGACGGCCGTATCCAGTTCGCCGAGTTCGCGGAGCTGATGGCGCTGCTCGAGGCGGACATGGACCAGCAGGATTGCCGGCTGGGTTTTCGCGAGATCGACACCGATGGTGACGGAGCGATCGAGTTCGACGAGTTCGTCGCCTGGTGGACGACCGACTGAGACCGTGTCAGCTGGCCCCGCGGGGACGGACGCGACGGGTCGGTGTCGCCTGGCGCGGATCCTCGGGCCAGTAGTGCTTCGGATAGCGGCCGCGGAGATCCTTGCGGACTTCCGCGTACCCGCGCGCCCAGAAGCTCGCTAGATCGCGGGTCACCTGCACTGGCCGGCGCGCGGGCGAGAGCAGCTCCATCGTCACCGGCACGCGGCCGCCGGCGATTCGCGGTGTATCCATCAGGCCGAACACCTCCTGCAGGCGCACCGACAGAACGGGCACTCCGCTCGCGTAGTCGACGGCGATTCGCGAGCCGCTCGGTACCGTGAGCTGTGCGGGCGCGAGCTCGTCGAGGCGCCGGCTCGCGCGCCAGTCGAGCAGCGCGTGCAGCGCGCCGCGCAGGTCGACGCGCGCGAGATCCGTGCGACGCATCGCGCCGTTGAGCCACGGTCCAAGCCAGGATTCGAGCGTGGCGAGCAACGCCGCGTCGCTGACGTCCGGCCATCCGCCGTCAGTCTCCAGTTCACGCAGCAACACCACGCGCGCCCGCCACTGCTCGAGCGCCGGGGTCCAAGGCAGTGCCGCAAGGCCCAGCATCCGCAGGCCGCGCAGCATCACTGCCTGAATCGCATCGGAATCCGGGACCGCGAGCGGCGCATCCTCGAGCAGGAGCTCGCCGAGACGACGCTGTCGTCGCGCCAGGACGGCCTCGGCACGGGGCTCCCACTCGACCACGTCACGCGCATCGATCCACGGCGCAAAGTGCTGCTCGACCAGCGCGGCGGATAGCGGCGCGGCAAGGTCGATACGGGCCTCCCGTGCGCCCAGGTCGAGCGCCGCGGCGACGATGAGCGGGCTCCGCGCTATCGCGCTGGGCGCGGCGAGCCTTGCGCCGCGGCCATTGGCGAGTCGATATCGCCCGCTACCGGGCTCGCGCGCGAGGCCGATCCGGTCCGGGTAGGCGAAGGCGAGGAGCAAGCCCGCCGCATCCTGCTCGTCCACCGCACCGGATGCCACCGCGGCCGGAACATCCGCAGCGCCGGCGCTCACCTCGGTATCGCGGGCAAGCTGCCGCATGATTCGCCCCGCCGACTGACGTGCGCGCTGCAGCGCGCCTCGATCGAGATCCGTCCCGGCCGGGGGCGCGGCGCCGTGCAGCAGTTCGAGCCGCAGCCGAAGGTCCGGATCGCGGCCGTCCGGCTGCGCGCGCAGCGCGTCGCGCTCGCTCAGCAGCGCGGCCAGCTCGGCGGCGACGCGCGTCACGCCCATCGGCACGGCGCGAAGCACCATGTGCGCGAGCCGCGGGTGCAGGCCGAGCGCCGCCATCCGGGCACCGAGCCGTGTGGCACGGCCCGCGGCATCGATGGCCTCGAGCCGGACGAGCAGCTCGCGGGCCTGCGCCAGCGGCGCAGCGGGCGGCGGGTCGATCCAATGCAGCGCATCGGCATCGGTCGTGCCCCAGCAGGCGAGCTCGAGCGCGAGCGAGGCAAGATCGGCCTCGAGGATCTCCGGCGGCGAGTGCGCGGCCAGCGAGGCGTGCGTCGACTCGCTCCAAAGCCGATAGCAGACGCCCGCCGCGGTGCGGCCCGCGCGCCCCCGCCGCTGGTCCGCGGACGATTGCGAGATCCGGCGCAGTTGAAGCCGGCTCATCCCGGACACCGGGTCGAACGCCGGACGCCGTTCGTAGCCGCCGTCGACGACGATACGCACGCCCTCGATCGTCAGGCTGGTCTCGGCGACGTTCGTCGCGAGCACAACCTTGCGGCGTCCGTCCGGTTCGGCGCGCAGCGCCGCGTCCTGCTCCGCCGCCGCGAGCTCGCCGTAAAGCGGCCGGATGCGCAGCGCATCCGCACCGGGCAGACCCGACAAGGCCTCCGCCGTGCGGCGGATCTCGCCCGCGCCCGGCAGGAATGCGAGCACGTCGCCCTCATTCTCGGCGAGCGCCCGCCCGATGACCGGCACCATGCGGCGATCCAGGCGCTCGTCCTGGCGACCGGGGGGCGCTGGCAGGTGGATCGTTCGCACCGCGAACACCCGTCCAGGCGATCGAACGACCGGGGCGTCGCCGAGCACACGCGACAGGCTCGCGGCATCGAGGGTCGCGGACATGAGCAGGATCCGCAGATCCTCGCGAAGCTGCGTCTGCGCATCGAGCGCAAGCGCGAGCCCGAGGTCGGCTTGGAGGCTGCGCTCGTGAAATTCGTCGAAGATCACGCAACCCGTACCCTCGAGCGCCGGGTCGCGCTGCAGCATCCGCGTGAGGATACCTTCGGTCACGACTTCGATCCGGGTGTCGCGCCCGATCCGCGTGTCCATGCGCGTGCGGTAGCCAACGGTCGCGCCGCACTCTTCTCCGAGCGTGCCCGCCATCCGCTCGGCGACGGCACGCGCGGCCACGCGACGCGGCTCGAGCATCACGATGCGGCCGGCGTCGAGCCAGGCGGCCTCCAGCAACGCGAGCGGGACGACCGTGCTCTTGCCCGCACCGGGCGGTGCCGCCAGCATTGCAATGCTGTGCTCGGCGAGCGCCGCCTGCAGCGCCGGCAAGGCATCGAGGATGGGCAGCTCAGGGAGCGGACGCGGGCTCACGCCTGCAGTTTAGCGGCGCGTCGCGGCCCCGGATGACGCACCCCCAGAAGCCATGCAAGATGCCGGTTCCGTTGCCGAGGGAGACGCATGGCAAATAGCACCTGGATTTTCGTTTTGGCGGGGTTGCTGGTGCTCACCGGTCTCGCGGGGTCG
>Ga0209382_10009716_pt1 | contig 12015 bp, 11 predicted proteins | sample SoiMetdeltSBSDD5_FD_187599 | JGI IMG/M metagenome (GOLD analysis project Ga0209382, IMG submission 187599) | Bulk soil microbial communities from a Populus tree surrounding site in Tennessee, USA - Soil MetaG P. deltoides SBSDD5 (SPAdes) (version 2) | ecosystem: Environmental > Terrestrial >... | reverse complement strand
GTGTTGCGATCGAGGTGGCGTTTCCCGATCAGATCGGTCAGCCGTCCAATATCGCGATCCATCCGTTGAATCATCGCGACGAACGCCGCGCGTGGTGTCGGCTGCGATCGGTAGCCGAGCGACGCCCCCTCGATTGTGGCGCCGGTCTGCACCGCGTCGGCCTTCGGATTCTGAAACGGCTTCTCTTCGAACTTCCCCGTCACCGCCGCGAGCGAGTCCTCGGGCACGCGCAGCTCGGCATGCGGCACCGTGTAATTGAGATAAATGAAGAACGGCCGCGGGTCGACTTTCCCGATGAACGTCTCGGCTTCTTGTGTGAACAGATCGTTGACGTAGTCCTTATCGAGGCTCACCGGCACGCGTTCGGCGTTGCGATAGAGATGATCGGTGTACTGGCGGTGCGCATGCCGGTGGTCGAGAAACCCGAACGAGTACTCGAACCCCTTGCGATCGGGTTGACCGGTTGTACCGGGCCCGCCGAGGCCCCATTTGCCGATCACCGCGGTGCGATATCCCGCGTCTCGCAGCACTTCGGCAATCGTCGTATCCTCGGCGCGTAAGGGAATATCACCGTTGCCGCGGATCCACCCGTGCCCGGTGTGAATTCCCGTCATCAGTGCGGCGCGCGACGGCGCGCAGACGGTGCTGCCCGAGTAGTACTGCGTGAACCTGATCCCTTCACGCGCGAGACGCTCGAGCGACGGCGTGGCGAATTTCGCCTGCCCGTACGCGCTCAGATCGCCGTAGCCCAGATCGTCGGCTTGGATGAGGAGGATGTTGGGGCGGGTCTGCGCCCGCGCTCGTCCGGCATCGACGCCGGGGCCCCCGTTCAGCCACCAAACCAGAACGAGAAACATGGCCGCCGCGATCGTTCTGCACGCCGCTCGTCGCATGCGGAACAGGGTACTCCAAAGACCGCTCAGGTGATGGAGACCCACCGCGATGACGCCAGACGATGGTATCGTCGTCGTCTGACTGCCGGCGGCACAAGGCTGGCTCTCTTCGCTGGTGAACACGTCGGGTCATTCTGGTCCGGCGCTGCGGCAGGAGAGAGTCACGATGTCACCACAACCCCTTGCTCGACGGGTAGATGAACTGGAGACGCGGATGACGGCACTCGAGGAATTGGTACCGCGCGTCGATGCGTTGAGTGCGCAGTTCGCGCAATTTCAGACCGAGGTCCGCGTGGAATTTTCTGCCGTGCGCTCCGAGATGCGGACGCTCGGTGACACGCTGCGCGAGGAGATGAAGGAGCAGGGCGCGACCCTCCGAACCGAAATGAAGGAGCAGGGCGCGACCCTCCGAACCGAAATGAAGGAGCAGGGCGCGACCCTCCGAGCCGAAATGAAGGAGCAGGGCGCGACCCTCCGAGCCGAAATGAAGGAGCAGGGCGAGGCCCTACGTTCCGCGATGACGGACCAGCGCGAAGCCCTGCAAGCCCAGATCGAGGAGCAGGGCAAAGCCCTGCAAGCCCAGATAGAGGAGCAGGGCAAAACTGTACAGGCGGCAATGAGGGAACAGTCTCAGACGTTACGGACGGAGATGCGCGTGCTCCATGAGGATCTCATCTCCCGAATCGCGCTGCTGCGGGACGGCCAGTAGTCGCGCGAACCTCTGACGCCATCGTTCGCTCAAACGCGGATTACGCGGCCATCGAGATGAGTGGCAGGGCCGCCGCGGCGAGACATCCGAGCAGAGCAAACAGCGCGAACGCACGCTCGTCGCGATCGTTGACAGAGGTCAGCCCGCCGACCAGTCCGAGCACAAACCCGTAGATCAGCGAGCGAGACCACCACCAAGCCGATGGTCCACATCGGCCGATCGTCGGCGGCCGGCCACGCGGCGATCGTGGCGCCGACGGCGCCCGCCAGGCACAGCCCAACCACGCCGGTGAGTGTGTTCCTGACCCACGGCGGCAGGTCGGCAATCGCTTCGGCGATTCCGCTGAAGACTCCCTGGAGCACCAGATCGCCGAGCAGACTCATCGCGGTCTATTACGCGTCGGAACCGCGAGAGTTCGATGACGTGGAGGGATGGTCGCGCCTCTCCTCGTAAGTCACACGAAATCACCCCGAAACGTCGCCCGCGTAGGCTGGAGTCAGCTCAGCCCCAGCCAGATGTCGCGGCCGACCGAGGCCCACAAAGGAGGGTCCGATGGCGAGAACGATGATGTTCGACGGAACACAGAACCCTGTCAGCGGCTTACGACGGCCGCTCGCGGGCCTCGTCCTGGTGGTCGTCGCAGCGATCCTGGCAATGTCCGCGACGGCGTGCATCAACACCGGCCACGTTGGCGTCGTCACGATCTTCGGACGGGTCACCGGCCAGACGATGCGCGAGGGGATTCATGTGGTGAATCCGTTGGCGCGGGTCCACGAGTTGAACATCAAGACGCAGGAGGTCAAGGAGCATGCGTCGGTGCCGAGCCGGGAAGGCCTGATCATGGGCGTCGAAGCCTCGGTCATCTACCACCTCGATCCGGATCGCGCCTCGGAAGTCTTCCGCACGATTGGCACCGGCTACGCAGAGGTCCTCTTGACGCCGACGTTCCGCTCGGCGATTCGCGCCGTGACGGCGACCAACACCGCGGCGGCGCTCTACTCCGACGCCCGCGAGGGCATCGCCCGCGCCATCATGACCGACCTGCAGTCCCAGGTGCAGCCGCGCGGCATCGTGATCGAGAACGTGCTGCTGCGCGACCTGCAGCTGCCCGACACGCTCAAACAGGCGATTGAAGCCAAGCAGCAGGCACAGCAGGAAGCGCAGCGGATGGAGTTCGTGCTGCAGCGCGAAAAGCAGGAGTCCGAGCGCAAGCGCGTCGAAGCGCAAGGCATCAAGGACTTCCAGAACATCGTCACCGAAGGGATCAGCGAGAAGCTGCTCGAGTGGAAGGGCATCGAAGCCACCATCGAGCTGGCGCGCAGCAACAACGCCAAGGTGGTGGTGGTCGGCAACACCAAGTCGGGGCTGCCCCTCATCTTCTCGGGTGAGAAATGACGGGGTTCGGGATCCGGGATCCGGGGGTGCGACGGTAGCTCACTCGCCCTGTTGGAACGAGATCCGTCCGGCGATGACGGTCATCCGCGGGCGGAGGCGGCGCAGGCGTTCCTCGCTGCAGGTCAGCGGGTCGTCGTCGAGGACGACGAAGTCCGCCAGCTTGCCGGGCTCGATCGAGCCGCGACTCGCTTCGTCGAAGCTCAATGTGGCGGCGGCGCGCGTCATCATCTGCAACGCCTCGCGGCGCGAGATCGTTTCCGCGCCGCTGACGACCTTCCCCGACTCGGTGCGCCGCGTCGAGGCGGCGTAGATGGTGAGAAACGGATTGAACGGGTTCATGGCATCGTCGGGATCGAGTCCGAACATGTGATCGGTGTTGATCGCGACGTTGACGCCGGCGTTGCGCCAGGTGCGCAACCCGATGAAGTGCGCCAGGCGCTCGCGCCCGAGCGCAGGCGACAGCGCGTCCGCATCTTTGTAGTACCAGGCGGGCTGTGTATCGACCAGGACGCCCAGCCGCGCCGCCCGCGCCGCGGTGTTCTTGTCGACGAAATATCCATGGATCACGGTGTGACGGCGATCGGCTGCCGGCTGCTCCCGTTGCGCCGCTTCGATCGCGTCGAGGACGACGTCGACGCCCGCGTCGCCGGTCACATGCGCGACCATCTGCCACCCATGGCGATGGCCGATCGCGAACGCGGCGGCGATCTGCGGCGGCGTGAGCGTGAGGAATCCGCGATACGCAGGGTCGTGCACGGCGTACAACTCGCTCGCCGCGAGGCCGTACGGCTGGCGCATGAACGAGGTGCCGATCAGGATTCCGCCGTCGGCGACGATCTTCAATGGGCCGACTTTCAGCCAGTCGTCGCCGCTCCCGAAGCGAAATGGCAGGCCCGCGATGAAGCGCTCGATCTCGCCGGCGTCGTCGGCGCGCGGTATGCGGATCGTGACGGTCGCACGCAGCCGTAAGCGATCCGCGCGGCGCAGGGCGTCGTAGGTGTGATAGCCGTCCACCGTCGCGCCGCGCTCGATAATGCTGGTGATCCCCGCGGCGAGGTACTGGCGATGCACGTTCTCGAGCGCCTCCAGCGGAACCTTCTGCGGCGGCGGACGGAAGCGCGCGAGCAGACGATCGACGTTTCGCAACAGACCCGTCGGCTCGCCGGCCGCATCCTTCACGATTGCGCCGCCCGGCGGGTCGGCGGCGTCGCGCGTGATGCCGGCCGCTCGGAGCGCGGCGGTGTTCAATACGAAGGCGTACGCGCCATCGACGACAACCGGATGCTCGGGCGCAGCGGCGTCGAGCTCCGCGCGGGTCGGGAATCGGTGCTCGCGCAGGCGCGTCGGAAACACCCGCGGCGTCCAGATCCACGCCTCCTTGGCCCGTCGCGGCAGCTCGCCGCGGATCCACTCCTGCAGCTCGCGAATCGATCGAAGGTTCTTGAACGGCTGTGTCGTCTCGGCCTCGGCGACGCCGAGCGCGTGCACGTGCGTATCGATCAAGCCGGGAATCACCGTGCGTCCGCGCCCGTCGATGACGTGGGTCTTGGCGCCGATGTAGCGGCGCACGTCGTCGTTCGATCCGACGGCCACGAAGCGGCCGTCCCGGATCGCGAGCGCGTTGGCCGTAGCGAAGCGATCGTCGATCGTCAGGATCCTGGCGTTGCTCAACACCAGATCCGCCGGCGCGAGATTCTGGCCCGTCAGCGCGGATGAAAAGGCGACGGCGAGCACGACGCCGATCGCCGGTCGGGTCAGCATGACATCCACTCCTCGAGGTGTGAGGCGACGAATTCATCGTCGGCGAGGTGGGCATACGCGCACGACACGCGATCGATTTCGGCCGCCTGTCCCCTGCTGAGCATCTCGCGCGGGTCGAGGCAGCGGGCGGTCGCGAGCAGACCCTGGCGCCGCAACACTTCCTGAATGCCGGCGATGCATCCGGCGAAGCCGTTGGCGGCGTCGAAGAACGCGCTATTCGCGTCGGTGACTTCGACACCGCGCGCGAGCAACGCGGCGGGAACGCGATCGGCCAGGGTTGCCGCCTGACACTCGTGAAAGAGCGCGACGGCTCCCTGCGTCCAGACCGCCCAGTGGCCCAGCAGCCCACCGACGATCCGCCGCTCCACTCGCGTGCCGTCGCGCAGCAATCGGAACGTGGTCACGAGGTCGCTCACGATCGCGTCGTCGTTTCCGGTGTAGAGCGCGATGTCGTCGCGTCGCGCATCGACCACCGCGCGCACGACGTCGAGCGTTTGGTAGCGGTTGAACGGCGCAATCTTGATCGCGACGACGTTGGGGACTTCGGCGAAGCGGCGCCAGAAGGCGTAGGAGAGAGTGCGGCCGCCGACCGACGGCTGCAGGTAGAAGCCGACGAGCGGAAGCCGCGCGGCGATTCGATCGCAGTGCGCGACCAGCGCCGCGTCGTCCGCATCCTTCAGCGCCGCGAGGCTGACCAGGCCGGCGTGATAGCCGAGCCGCGCGAGCAGATCCGCTTCGCGGAGCGCTTGATCCGTCGCACCGCAAATGCCGCCGATACGGACGAGCGGCTCGGAGCGGTGCGCATCCGCACGGTCCATTTCGTCGCGCGCGATCGTCAGCACCGGCTCGAAAAGCCCGATCGTGGGATCGCGAATCGCGAACTGCGTCGTATGCACGCCGACCGCGAGCCCCCCCGCGCCAGCCGCAACGTAGTATCGCGTCAACGCGCGTTGCCGCCGCTCGTCGAGCCGGCCGTCGGCGTTGAGCGCCAGCGGATGAGCCGGAATCACCGTGCCTCTCTGCAGTGCAGTTTGCATTTTCTGCGATGGGGTCAGCCTGTGTTTTCTTGTACTTAGATGGGGTCTGACCCCAACGCTCCTAAAACCTGCCGGTGCGCGATTCGAAGTGCGTCGGCTTGTCCAGGCTCGCGCCGCCGCGCAGCGTCCAGTCCGCCGTCCACGGCAGCAGACGTCGGGCGTCCACGCGAGGCTCGCCGAGGAGCGCACGGGCACGCGAGCCATTACTGAGCAGCGCCTCGGCCGCCTCCTGCCCGACGAACGACACATCGACGCCCATCAACGTCGCCAGCTCCGTACAAACCTCGTGCACGCTCAGCTCCTCGCCACCGGCGAGGTTGACAACCAGCGGCGGCGACGACGTGTGAGCCAAGGCCGTGAGCGCCATCGCGTTCGCATCCGCCTGCCAGATCACGTTGAAGTATCCCATCGTGACGTCGATCGGCTCGCGCTGGAGCACACGGCGCGCGAGATCGGTCAACACACCGTATCGCATCTCCGACGCGTAATTCAGCCGCAGGATCGCAACGGAGGTGCCGCGCGATCGGCTGAAGTGCTCGAACATCCGCTCGCGGCCCACGCAGCTCATCGCGTATTCGCCGACCGGCTGCAGGGGATCCTCTTCGCGCGATCCGCCTCGGCCCAGCGGCGTCAGGCCGTAGACGTTTCCGGTTGAGAATGCGACGATGCGGCTCGCCGCGTAGCGGCGACAGACCAGCGCGGGAAGGTGCGCGTTCATGGCCCACGTGTACGATTCATCGCCGGTCGATCCGAACTTCCGCCCGGCCATGAAGATGACGTTCGGGGCATCGGGCAGACGCGAGAGCGCCGCCTCGTCGAGGAGATCGCACCGGATAGTCTCGACGCCGCACCGCTCGAGCGCCTGGTGGTGTTGCGCTGACGAGAACCGCGAGACGCCGATCACGCGCGCCGCGACGCCCGCCGCGTCCACCGCACGCTTTGCCATACGCGCGAGCGTCGGGCCCATCTTTCCGGCGACGCCCAGCACGACGATATCCCCAGGAGCGCGCCGCAGCGCGTCGACCGCCGCGGCGGAGGGCTCGCTGAGCAGGTCCTCGAGATGGGGCACGTCGCGAATCGAAGTCGGCAGCTCCACGCGCGGCTATTATCATGCGCTATCGCCTGCCATGCTCATTCGTGAGATGACCGCCGCCGACATTCCCGCTGGGCTCCGCCTCTGCCGCGCGAGCCACTGGAACCAAATCGAAGGCGACTGGCGGCACTTCTTGAAGGCGGCGCCGCACGGCGCCCTGGCGGCGGTCGAGAACAATCAAGTGATCGGCACCGTCGCGACGTTGCCATACGGACCGTTCGCGTGGATCTCGATGGTGCTCGTCGATCCCGCGTCGCGTCGGAGGGGCGTCGGCACCGAGCTCCTCGAGCGCGGCCTTGCGCTGATCGCTGATCCGGTGGTCGCGCGCCTCGACGCAACACCGGCCGGCGAGCCGCTGTACCGCAAGCTCGGTTTCGCCGGCGAGTACGCGTTGACGCGATGGTTCCGCGATGGGTCCGGCGTCGATGAACGACATCGAGCGGCGCCACGAGATCGAGTGGCTGGCTTGCGACCGAATCTGACCGTCCGATCGCTTGCCGCAGCAGACTGGCCCATGATCCGCTCCATCGACGCGGGCGCGTTCGGTGCGTCGCGCGTTGCGCTGCTGACGCGTCTCGCCAGCGACGCGCCGGAGTACGGGTGGATCGCGGAGCGTGATGGCCGGGTGCGTGGATATCTCTTCGGCCGCCACGGACAGGTCCGGGAGCATCTCGGTCCCCTCGTCGCCGACGCGGTTGAGACGGCGGCCGCGCTCCTCGACGCCTGCCTCGACGCGCACGCCGAACGCGCGGTGTTCCTCGATGCGCCGGACGATCAGCGTGCCTGGCGCGCGATGTTGGTCGATCGTGGGTTTGCCGAAGAGCGCTCGTTCCTGCGGATGCATCGCGGCCCGCTCACGACGCCGGGCGATCCATCGATCGTGTACGCGATAACCGGACCGGAATTCGGCTGACTGGAACGGAGTCTACAGCGACCACCTCAGCACGACGGCGCCGACCGTGAAGCCGGCGCCGACCGACGTCAGCAGGACGAGGTCCCCCTTCTTCACGCGCTTGTCCTTGACCGCGTCGGCCAGCGCGAGCGGGATGGTTGCGCCGGTCGTATTGCCGTAGCGCTCGAGGTTGATGACGACCTTGCACTCGGGAAGACCGAGCCGTTCGGCCGCGGCTTGAATGATCCGTTTGTTGGCTTGATGCGAGACGAACAGATCGATCTGACTGGGATCGATCTTGTGCTGCTCGAGGACCCGCTTGCAGAACTCTTCGGTCTTGCGCACCGCGAACTTGAAGACCGCCTGGCCGTCCTGCTTGACGTAGTGCTGCCGGGCATCGATGGTCTCGTGCGACGCGGGCAAGCGGCTGCCGCCGGCCGGCATGCACAGCGCGGGGCCGCCGCTGCCGTCGATCTGGTGCGAGAACCCGATGATCGACGGCTCCCCCTCCTTGGCCGGCGACAACACCACCGCGCCGGCGCCATCGCCAAACAGGACGCAGGTCGCGCGATCGGTGTAGTCGATGATGCTCGACATCACGTCGGCGCCGACCACGAGCGCGTGCTCCACCGCGCCCGTCGCGACCATCTGCATGCCGACCGTCAGCGAGTACGTGAATCCAGAGCAGGCGGCACCGAGATCGAACCCCCACGCGTTGGTGGCGCCAATCTTGTACTGCAGCACGCAGGCGGTGCTCGGAAAGATCGTGTCGGGCGTCGTCGTGCCGACGACGATGAAGCCGATCTCGAGCGGGGTCACGCCGGCCTGGGCCATCGCGCCGCGAGCCGCCTCGGCGGCGAGGTCGGACGTCGCCACGCCGGCATCGACGATGTGGCGTTCGCGGATGCCGGTGCGCTGCTGAATCCATTCGTCCGACGTTTCCACCATCCGCTCCAGATCCGCGTTGGTCAGCACGCGTGGAGGAACGTAGGTCGACAGTCCTGAAATCCTGACGGGTCTGGTTACCACAAACGGTCCTTTGCTGGGGCGGTCAATCCGAAGTACTCGTAGGCGCGCGCCGTGGCGACCCGGCCGCGCGGCGTGCGATCGAGAAAGCCAATCTGGATGAGAAACGGCTCGTAAATCTCCTCGATGGCATCGCGCTCCTCGCTCATCGCCGCGGCCAGCGTGGCCACTCCCACCGGACCGCCGGAAAACTTGTCGATGATGGTGCGGAGGAGGCGACGGTCGATCTCGTCGAAGCCGCGGCTGTCGACCTCGAGCAGCTCGAGCGCGCTCTCGGCAACCGCGCCGCTGATCCGGCCATCGGCCCGCACCTGCGCGTAGTCGCGGACGCGGCGCAGCAGCCGGTTGGCGACGCGCGGCGTGCCGCGCGAGCGGCGCCCGATCTCACGCGCCGCGTCGCTGTCGATCGCGGTGCCGAGGATTCGCGCCGAGCGCCGGACGATCTCCTCGATGTCGGCGTCGGCGTAATAATCGAGCCGCTGGACGAGGCCGAAGCGAGCGCGGAGCGGCGACGTCAGCAGCCCGGTGCGGGTCGTCGCGCCGACCAGCGTGAACTTGTGCACCGGTACTTTCACCGAGCGGGCGCTCGGGCCCTGGCCGATCATGATGTCGAGCTCGTAGTCCTCCATTGCCGGATAGAGGATCTCTTCGATCGACGGGGCCATGCGGTGGACCTCGTCGATGAACAGCACCTCGCGTTCCTGGAGGTTGGTCAGCATCGCCGCGAGATCGCCGGGCTTTTCGATCACCGGACCGGCGGTCGAGCGGATTGGCACGCCGAGCTCGTTGGCAATCACGTACGCGAGCGTCGTCTTGCCCAGTCCGGGCGGTCCATAGAGCAGGACGTGGTCGAGCGCCTCGCCGCGCTGTTTGGCCGCGGTGATCGACACCTGCAGAATCTCGCGGACCCGCTCTTGGCCGATGTACTCGTCGAGCGTGCGCGGGCGCAGGCCCGCCTCGTACTGGACCTCCTCGTCGGCCCGCGTCGCCGTCACCAGCCGGCTATCGCTCATGACTCTTCATCATTGATCGGAGCACGTCCCGGAGAACCTGCTCGAAACCAACGCCGGGTGAATCCTTCAGGACCTTGTCGATCGCCTTGTCGGCCGCCGCCCGCTGGTAGCCGAGATTGATCAGAGCCGACAGGAGATCGTCGCGAAACTGATCGTCGCTGGATTCCGCCGCCGGCGCCGGACCGGCCGCGGCGGTCACCGCCGGCGGCAGCCGATCCTTCAGCTCGAGGCCGATCCTCTCCGCCGTCTTCTTGCCGATGCCGGGAATCTTCGTCAAGCGCGGAACGTCCTGGGTCTTGATGGCGCGGATCAGGTCCGCTGGCTCGATGCCCGACAGCACTGCCAAGGCAAGCTTCGGCCCGATGCCGCTGATCGCGATCAAGCGCTCGAAGAGATCCTGCTCGAGCGTGGTGCTGAACCCGAAGAGCGCCAGCACGTCCTCGCGCACGTGCGTATGGATCCGCAGCGTGACGCTCGTCCCGGGCTCGCCCAGCCCGTAGAAGGTCGAGAGCGGAACCTGCACGTCGTAGCCGACGCCGGCCACGTCGATGACGACGCGGTTGGGATGCTTGTCGAGCAACGTGCCCCGGAGAAAGGCAATCACGGACGATAGTCGCGCCAGGAGCGCAGCGTGGACAGCCGCGGGCGCGGCTGCTCGGTCAGGTGCTCGGCCAGCGTTCCACTCGCCGACTGCAGGTGGCACAAAGCGACGGCGAGCGCGTCGGCGACGTCGTGCGGCGAGGGCGCCTGGTCGAGGCCGAGCAGCAGCTTGACCATCTGCTGCACTTGATGTTTCTCGGCCCGGCCGTAGCCGACCACCGCGCGCTTGATCGCCGCGGGGGCGTACGCGGTCACGGGAACACCGGCCTCGGCGGCGGCGAGCAGCGCGATGCCGCGCGCTTCCCCGAGCTTCAGGGCGCTGCGCGCGTTGCTGGCGTGCCCACGTGAAGCCCCACGCAAGACAAAGACGTCTTCGATGGCGACGGCGTCAGGGCGATGCTCGGCGAGCAATGCCGCGAGCCCGGCGTGAATGGCTTTGAGTTTGTCGGGAAAGGTCGCGCGGGGCGGGCCCGAGAGCGATCCACAGACGACGAGCGTGTGTCGGCTGCCGACACGCTCGACGCAGCCGAACCCCGTCCGCGCGGAGCCCGGATCGATTCCGAAGATCTTCACGCCAACGAGGCCTCGATCTCCTTCTCCTCGATATCGGCGTTCGACCACACCTTCTTGGTGTCGTCGTGCTCTTCGACCGCTTCCATCAGCCTGACCATCTGATGCGCGGTCTTGCCTTCCAGCTTGATGTAGTTCTGGGGCAGCATCGCGATCTCGGCGGCGTCGGGCTCGACGCCAAGCCCCTTGATCGCCTCGAGCACTGCCTGAAAGGCGTCCGGCGGCGTCACCACTTCCCAGGTGTCACCATCGTCGCGCAAGTCGTCGGCGCCGTTGTCGAGGGCGGCGTTCATCAACGCATCCTCGGTCGCCTTGCGCTTCTCGATGGCGATATAGCCCTTCTTGTCGAACATCCAGGCAACGCTGTTGGCTTCGCCGAGGTTGCCGCCATACTTGGTGAGCAGGTGCCGCATTTCCCCGACGGTGCGGTTGCGGTTGTCGGTCAGCACTTCGATGATCAGCGCGGCGCCACCGGGGCCGTAGCCCTCGTAGGTCACTTCCTCGTACGACACGCCGGGCAGCTCACCAGTGCCGCGCTGAACGGCGCGCTTGATGTTGTCGGCCGGCATGTTGACCGATTTGGCTTCGGCGATGATCGTGCGCAGACGGGGGTTGGAGTCGGGATCGCCGCCCGCGGCACGGGCGGCCACGGTCAATTCCTTGATGATGCGCGTGAAGACCTTGCCGCGCTTCGCGTCGGCGGCCCCCTTCTTGTGCTTGATTGTGTGCCACTTGGAATGGCCGGACATGGTCAAAAACCCCCAAATTGATTGAGAAAAGACGAAGAATCCTATCACGAAAGCGGGCGATCACGTCTTGCGGGCGAGAACCACCCAAACGTCGGCGCTGGGGTCCCACGGACCACCCTGATAATCGCCGAGCACGGCCTCGATGCGAAATCCCGCCTGGCTGAGGCGGCGCGTCATCTGTGTCACCGACAGCGTCCGGAACGTCAGCGCAAACCGATGCACGGCCTTGGCGCCGCGGCGGCGCTCGATGTATTCCTGGTCGAAGATTGTCAATTGG
>Ga0209382_10009714_pt1 | contig 12016 bp, 9 predicted proteins | sample SoiMetdeltSBSDD5_FD_187599 | JGI IMG/M metagenome (GOLD analysis project Ga0209382, IMG submission 187599) | Bulk soil microbial communities from a Populus tree surrounding site in Tennessee, USA - Soil MetaG P. deltoides SBSDD5 (SPAdes) (version 2) | ecosystem: Environmental > Terrestrial >... | reverse complement strand
GGGAAGCGGTTTCGCATCTGGGTCGGTGACAGGATCTCGTACCGGACACCGTGGACGTCGGCGCTTTCCTTGGACTTCGCCACGAAGGGTCCATCCGGCGCGCCGATGAATACACCACCGGTGATGGTGAGCAGCGACCGTCCGGTGGCGGCCTCCATCCGGCGCCAACACTCGTAGGCGCGCCGTACCAGGGGCACGTAGCGAGGATGCTCGAACGACGTCTCGCGGATGATGCGCGTACCACCGTGCGTGGAGCCGAGGGTGTGCGGCGGATGATAGCGGTCGAGCGCGAGGACCTTGAGGCCCTTCCGGCCCGCGAGGTGAAAGGCGGTGGCGCTTCCCATCGCGCCCAGGCCGGCGACGATCACGTCGTAGGTCATACTTCGGCGTGCCGGAAACAGGTGACGAGATGGTCGTTCACCATTCCCACGGCCTGCATGAAGGCGTAGCAGATTGTCGGTCCGACGAACCGAAACTCCCGCTCGACCAGCGCCTTGCTCATCGCCTGCGACTCCTTCGTCTCGGCAGGAACGCTGCGCGTGGTCTTGCGTGCGTGGCGCCGCGGCGCGCCGCCGACGAAGGACCATAGAAACTCATCGAACGAGATTCCCTGTTCAGCGAGCTTCAAGTAGGCGCGGGCGCTCTTCACCGCGCTCTCGACTTTCTGGCGGTTCCGGATGATGCCCGGGTTCTTGAGCAGCTTGGCGATGCGCCGGCGGTCGTAGCGCGCCATGCGCTCCGGGTCGAATCCGTCGAACGCCTCGAGGAAGTTGTCGCGCTTGTTCAAGATGGTGGACCACGACAGCCCCGCCTGGAAGCCGTCGAGGATGAGCTTGCCGAAGAGCTGGCGGTCGTTGTGGACCGGGACACCCCACTCGCGGTCGTGGTAGGCGATCATCAGGTCGCTCGATTCAGCCCACTTGCACCGCATCATCCCTGATCTCCCCCCAAGAGAAAGCCCCACACCACGCGGGGTGATGTGGGGCTTCAGCTACTGAGCGGGCGGCCGGCTATTCGGTCCGATTCGCCGTGCCGGTGCCACCAGTGCTCTGCCCCTCCTGGACGATGATCAAGAACTTCGAGTTGCGCCAGAACTGCTCGGGCGCCGTGATTTCGAGGCTCGACGCGCCGGTGATCTTGCCCTGCTCGGTCCGCGGGGTCCCCAGATACTCGAGGTCCTGACGCGACGCGATACGGTATTCCGCCGCCGCATCCAGGTTGATATGCGTGACGTCGCGCTTGTTGATCGGGGTGAACTGGCTGGGGTCGAGCTCGCGCGCCGGGGCGAGGACGCTGCCGGTGCGCCACAAGACGAACAACACCCGGCTGCCGCCTTCCTCGACGATGATCCCCTTCTCCTTCAGTTGCTGCTTGGTGCCGATGATGTAGTAGACGGTGTTCTCGCGCTCGGTGACGTTGGCGACGGTGTCGCGCAGCGCCACGTTCTCGGTCTCGAGCCGCGTCACTTGCTCGGTGAGCGTGACGATCGTCGTTTTCTGGCTCTCGAGGATGGCGCCGAGATTGGTCACCGTTGAATCGAGAGTGGAGCGCAGGCTGTCCGACAGGTTGGTGAGTTTCTTGATGCGCTGCTGGCTCTCGTTGAGTCGAGCTTCGGTTTCACTCACCCGCGCCACGACGTAGCGCAGCTTTTGCATCATCGAGTCACGTTGCGCGAGCAACGGGGTTTCCGACGAGACGCGGATCTGACGTCCGCGCACCTGGACCTTTTGGAGCGCCGTACTGACATCGTTCAACAGCCGGGCGCTGACGGCGACTTCTTGCAGCAAACTGTCTCGCTGCGCGGACGCCTGCTCGAGATCGGCGAGCTTGCGCTCCGTCTCGGCCGAGGTCCCGCAGGCGGTCGCGGCGACGAGCAGCGCCGCGAGGATGGGCTTGACGGTCATGATGGTTAGCTCCCCAATGGGTGAGAAAAGGCTCTGGCTTCATACTGCCATTCGGCCACATGGTTCCGAGTGACGTAAATCACTCGCGGTCGGGTAACCCGCTCGCCGGGTCGTGTTGCTCGCCCGCCACGGTTGGAGCACCTTAAACACATGCGCCTTTTCACCGGCACCTCGGGCTACAACTTCCCCGAATGGAAGGGGAGCTTCTACCCGCCCAAGCTCCCCACTGCCAAGTGGTTGGAGTACTACGCCAGCAAACTTGGGACCGTCGAGATCAACTACACGTTCTACCGGATGCCCACCCCCAAAATCGTCGCGGGGTGGGATGCGGTGACGCCACCGGGGTTCAGTTTCGTGCTCAAAGCCCCGCAGCGGATCACCCACATCGCCCGGCTCAAGAACGTCGACGAGAACCTGCGCTTCTTCCTCGAGACCGCGCGGACGCTCGGTCCAAAGCTCGGGCCGATTCTGTTCCAGCTGCCGCCCAACTTCAAGAAGGACCTCGAACGATTGGGTGACGTCCTCACGCAGCTGCCGCCCGATTTGAAATGCGCCTGGGAGTTCCGGCACGCTTCGTGGTTCGATGCCGAAGTGTACGATGTGCTCCGCACCGGCAATGCCGCGTTGTGCGTCGCTGACACTGAGGAGGGAACGACGCCGCTCGAGGCTACCGCGGACTTCGGCTACGTACGTTTGCGCGTGGAAGGTTATCAGAAAAAGGAATTGGAAGGCTGGGCAGAGAAGCTGCGCGAGCTAGGGAAGAATTGGAACGACGGTTACGTCTTCTTCAAGCACGAAGGGAAAGGCGAGGGGCCGAAGCTTGCCGCGAAGTTCGGCGCCCTCTTCGACGTCAACCGTGCTGCGGCGTCCCCTGGTACCGTGAGTCTCCCCACGCGAGGATCGGGAAGAAAATAAAGCCGAGCAGCGCGAGGCCCCACCCGAAGCCCACCCCGTGGCCGAAGGCCTTCGAGATATCGATGTACACGATGATCCCGACCACGATGTTCACGATCGGGATCAAGAACAACAAGAACCACCACACCGGTCTTCCGGCGATCTGCAGGATCACAATCGAGTTGTAGATCGGAATGATCGATGCCCACCCGGGCTTGCCGGCCTTCTCGAAGACCTTCCAGAAGGTGGCGATGAAGAACACCATAACCGCGCACCAGATGATCCAGAAGATCGGGCCCGGTGCGGATTGCTCGTAGTCCACGGTGGCTCCTCCGGTTTAGGATGCTTTACGCTTCTTTGCCGGCTTGCGTTCCTCCGCGCCCTTCCCACCCTTGATGCTCGCCTTCAGCGCTTCCATGAGATCGAGGATCTGCGTCTTCGGAGCCTCGGTGGGCTCCTCGGTGATCTCCTTGCCGTCGACCTTCTGCTGGATCTGGTCCAGGATGCGGCGGCGCACGTTGTCCTTGTACTCCTGCGGCCGGAACTCCTCGGCCGTTCCCTGATCGATGAACTTGATCGCCATGTCCAGTTCGTTCTTCTTCACTTCGGTCTTGGGGATCGGCACGTCCGCGATCGAACGCAGCTCTTCCGGATAGCGGAGCTGCTCCATCGCGAGGCCGTTTTCCATGGGGCGCACGAGGATCAAGTATTGCTTGCCGCGCGCCGCCCACTGGCCGATCGCCACCCGGCCCGTCTTCTTCAGCGCGTCCGAAAGCAGCTTGTAGGCGCGCTCGCCACCCTTGTCGGGACCCAGGAAGTACGTCTTGTCGACGTAGATGCGATCGACCTGGTCCGAAGGCAGGAACTCCTTGATCTCGATCGCCCCGGTGCCGCGCGGCTCTTCCAGCTTCTTCAATTCGTCGGCTGTGAAGAGGACGTACTGGCCCTTGCTGAACTCGTACCCCTTGATCATGTCGTCCTTCTCGACCTTCTCGCCGTCCTTGGAGCAGATGTACTGCTGCTTCAGGCGGGACCCATCCTTCTTATGGAGCCAGTTGAAGGAGATGTTGGCGGACGACTCGCCGGCTGAGAACATCTTGACCGGCACCGACACGAGGCCGAAGGACACCGTGGCCGAACCGATGGAATGAGCGCTCATAAGGGGCTATGATAACCGCACTCCTCTCATGCCCGCAAACCGCAAGGGTCCGCCTCCCACTGACCCGCTAAGCGCGTACCGCGCCAAGCGTTCCCTCGACAGCACCACCGAGCCGGGCGCGCGACCCGCGGTCCCCCCCCCCGGGCCCAAAGCGGGGGGGCTCTTCATCGTCCACATGCACGCGGCCACCCGTCTGCATTGGGACCTGCGACTCGAAATGGAAGGCGTGCTGCGGTCATGGGCCGTCCCCAAGGGGCCCTCCGCCAACCGCGCCGACAAGCGCCTCGCCGTCAACGTCGAAGACCACCCCATGGAGTATGGAGACTTCGAGGGAGTCATCCCCGAGGGGAACTACGGCGCCGGCGAAGTGATCGTGTGGGACCGGGGGGTATGGGTGCCCCTCGAGGACCCGTTCGAGGGATTCAAGAAGGGCAAGCTCCTCTTCGAGCTGAAGGGTTACAAGCTGCGCGGCAGGTGGACCCTCGTGAAGCTCAAGAAGGGCGTCAAGGAATGGCTGTTGATCAAAGAGAAGGACGGCTACGCTGATCCCGACAAGCCCTATTCCGACGAATCGGTTCTCTCGGGGATGACTGTCGAGGAGCTGCGCGCCGCGAAAGATCGCGCCGCCCCCCTCAAGAAAGAGCTCAAGAAACTCGGCGCCCCGGAACGCGCGGTGCGGGTCGCCGACACGGAGTTGATGCTTGCGGAAACGCGCGAGGAACCGTTCTCGAAGGCGGGATGGCTGTTCGAGTTGAAGCTCGACGGCTACCGCTTGCGCGCCGCGCGGGAGAACGGGACCGCGAAACTCGTTTCCCGCAAGGGTCACGACATGACGGCGGCGTTCCCCGAAATCGCGCGCGCCGTGGCCGCGCTGCCGTATGAAGGATTGATCCTCGACGGCGAGATCGTCGTCCTGGATGACGCGGGACATCCGAGCTTCAATCGTCTGCAGAATCGCGCCAGGCTGTCCGGCCTGCCCCTCATCAAGCGCGCGGCGGTCGAAACGCCCGCCACATTTTACGTCTTCGATCTCCTCGCCTTCGAGGGCTACGACGCGCGGCCGCTCCCGCTCGTCAAGCGCAAGGCGATCCTCGCGAAACTGCTGCCCCGCGCCGGTGCGCTGCGCTACTCCGAACACTTCGAGACCAAGGGCGAAGAGTTGTACGAGCACGTCGTCCAGCTCGGCCTCGAGGGGATCATGGCGAAGAAGGCGGACGCGCCCTACCGCGGCGGCCGCTCGGCCAACTGGCTGAAGATTCGCGCCGACCGCACCGACGACTTCGCAGTGGTCGGCTACTCGAAGCCCAAGGGGTCGCGCGGCGGGTTCGGCGCTCTGCACGTCGGCGGGTACGTGGACGGGAAACTCACGTATGTCGGTCGCGTCGGCTCGGGGTTCGACGCCAAGCAGCTCAAGGACGTGAGCGCCGAGCTGGAGGGATCGATCAGGCCTACGACGCCGTGCGAAGCGGGACCCATCCCCAAGAGCGACGAGCACGTGTGGGTCGAGCCCAAACTCGTCGTTGAGGTGCGGTACAAAGAGATCACGCCGGACGGCCTGCTGCGGCAGCCGGTGTTCATGCGGTTCCGGGATGATAAGGAGCCGAAGGACTGCGTCATCCAGGGAGATGGGAGAAGGGAGATGGACGATACGGAGGCGCCGGAGAGTCCTTCTCCCATCTCCCCTCTCCCTCGCGAAGTTGTCTTTTCGAACCTGGACAAAGTCTTCTGGCGGGATGACGGTTACACGAAGGGCGACCTGATCGACTACTACCGCGCCATCTCGCCGTGGCTGCTGCCCTACCTGCAGGATCGGCCCGTCGTGCTGACGCGGTTCCCGGACGGCATCACCGGGAAATCGTTCTTCCAAAAAGATGCCCCGGGGTTCATCCCCGAGTGGCTGCGCACCGAGCGGATGTGGAGCGCCGACACGCAACGCGAGATCGATTACTTCGTGTGCGACAACCTGGAGTCGCTCCTGTACCTCGCGAACATGGGGACGATCCCGCTACACGTGTGGGGCAGCCGCGTCGCAACGCTCGAGCAGCCCGACTGGTGCATTCTCGATCTCGATCCCAAGGACGCGCCGTTCGAGCACGTCGTGAAGGTGGCGCGCGTGGCGCGGGATGTGTGCGACGACATCGAGCTCCCGGCGTTCATCAAGACGAGCGGCTCCACGGGATTGCACGTGATGCTCCCGATGGCGCGGCTGGTCACATTCGAACAGGCGCGCCAGTTCGGCGGCCTGCTTGCCCGCGTGATCGCGAACGAACTGCCGGACATCGCGACGGTGACGCGGCAGGTGGGGAAGCGAGGCGGGCGAGTCTATCTCGACTATGTGCAGAACGGGCACGGCCGCCTGCTTGTCGCGCCCTTCAGCATCCGGCCGTTGCCCGGCGCACCGGTCTCGATGCCCCTCGAGTGGCGCGAGGTCACGCCCAAACTGGACATCCGGAAGTTCACGATCAAGAACGCGCCCGCCCGGATGGCGAAGTTCAAGGTCGATCCGCTACTCCCGGTGCTCGAGACGCAGCCCGATCTCGTCGCCGCGCTCGAGCGGCTGGCCGAGCGGGCAGGCGGGCCGTAGAATCTCCAGCCGCACACAACCCAGGATACTATGACGCTCCTGCTACTCGCCGTGCTGGCGCTGCAGCGCCCAGCGACACCGCCGCCCGCCCGCGACACGACTGCTCGCGACTCGGTGACGCGGTTTCTCGAGGCGTTCACCTACCGGACCCTGGGGCCTGCGGCGTATTCGGGGCGGGTCACCGCGCTTGCGGTTCCCACGACGCCCGAGCCCCGACCCAAGACGTTCTACGTCGGGTCGGCGGGCGGCGGAGTTTGGAAGACGATCAACGGCGGCGTCACCTGGCAGTCGGTCTCGAGCGGTCTCGGGAGCGAGACCGTGGGCGACCTCGCCGTCGCTCCATCGGACTCGAACCTGTTGTGGGTCGGGACCGGCGAGAAGAACAGCCTGCGGTCACAGTACTGGGGCGACGGCGTGTACAAGTCCACCGACGCCGGCCGCAGCTGGACCAAGATGGGCCTCGCCGACTCGCGGGCGATCGGCCGCATCGTAATCCACCCCACGGGGCCCGACACCGTGTATGTGGCGGCGCTCGGCCACCTCTGGGGCGCGAACAACGAGCGCGGTGTCTACAAAACGACCGACGGCGGCAAGACCTGGACCCGCGTCCTGTTCGTCAACGACACCACCGGGTTCGTGGACCTCGAGATGGACCCGCGAGACCCGAACACCCTGTACGCCGCCGCGTGGCACCGCCTGCGGTGGGGCGGCAGTCACATGGAGGGCGTGGGCGCGGGAAGCGGGCTCTACAAAACCACCGACGGCGGCCGGACGTGGACCCGGCTCACCGATCCCGCCAAGCCGAATGGCCTGCCGACGGGCCGCATCGGCCGCATCGGCGTCGCCATCTCGCCGCAAAACTCGAAGCTCGTGTTCGCGATGATCCAGGTGGACCGCGGCATCACCGATCCGGCGCAGGGACGGTTCGGCGGTGTGTTCCGCTCGAGCGACGCCGGCGCCACCTGGACGCAGGTCAACGACCTCCAGGCGATCCCGCACTACTTCTACAACGAGATCTGGGTCGACCCCGCCGACAGCCAGCACGTCTACGTCAACGCCGCGCCGCTGATGGAAAGCAAGGATGGTGGCCGCAGCTTTGCGCCGGAGTCGCTCTCTCGCGTACATGGCGATCATCACGCCCTGTGGTTCGATCCACACGACGCCGGGCACCGCATCCTCGGCAACGACGGCGGCGCCTACGTCACCTTCGACGCCGGCCGTGCCTGGTGGCACATGCCGATCCCGATCGGGCAGTTCTACACCGTGATCGTCGACAGCTCGCTGGCGCCTTATCAGATCTGCGGCGGATTGCAGGACAATGGCGTGTGGTGCGGACCCAGTGCGACGCGCGACGCGATCGGTATCACCGACGCCGACTGGTATCCCGTGAACGGGGGCGACGGGATGTGGGTGCAGATCCCGCCCAACGATCCGTGGACCCTGTATTCGGGTTCGCAGTTCGGCGTCGTATCGGCGCTCGACCTGCGCACCTGGAAACGGGACGACATTCAGCCCGCCGCACTCGACGCCGGTGCCGAGAGCGGATACGACTTCACCTGGGACTGGACGGCGCCGATCCTCATCTCCGCCTTCGATTCGACGACGGTGTACCTGGGGTCCAACCGGCTGTTCCGGCTGCGCCAGCACGGGCGGGACTACGAGGTGCTGGGCCCGGACATGACGCGCACGCCGCGCCAGAGTCCCTCTCCCGAAGTCGGCCACACGAGTTATCACGCGATCTTTTCGATCGCCGAGAGCCCGAAATCGCCGGCGGTCCTATGGACCGGAACGGACGACGGGTTCATCTGGGTGTCGCGCGACACGGGCCGCACCTGGACCAACGTCACGGCGAGTTTCCCCCGCGGCGCGGCCACGACCTGTTGGGTGTCGACCATCGCCGCCTCGTACCACGCCGAGGGGACGGCGTGGGTGACGTACGACTGCCACTTCCGTGACGACTACCGGCCACACGTCTGGCGCACCACCGACTACGGTCGCACCTGGACCGAATTGGTGAACGGCCTGCCGGTGGATCGCGGCAGCGTTACAGTGTTCGAGAGTCCGCGCAATCCGCGCGTCCTCTGGGTGGGGACATCGGATGGTGTATACGTCACCGTGGACGGCGGGCAGCGGTGGCGGCGCTTCGGGAGAAGCTTCCCGCGCGTCATGGTCGAGCGCATGGCGATGTCGTTCCGACAACGCGAGCTGGTCGTCTCGACGCACGGCCGCGGACTCTACGTGGTGGGCGTCGGGCCCGTCGAGGAATTCAGCGACTCGGTCCTGACCGACTCGATTCACCTCTTCGAGGTGGTGCCCGCCTACCAGTATCGCGAGCGGCGCACCCATCCCTCGTTCGGCAGCCACCGATTCGTCGCGCCGAACCCACCGCGCGGCGCGGTGATCTCCTACTACTTGAAGACCATGCAGCCGGAAGGCGTGCGGCTCGTCATCACGACGGCGACGGGCGATACCGTCCGCACCCTGACGGGCTCCGGCTTCCCGGGCTTGCAACGCGTCACGTGGGACATGAACCGCGACCGGCCACGCCCTCGTGGGCTCGGCGACCCGACGACGGCGGAGGAGTTGCGCCTCGCGCCGCCGGGCGAGTACATCGTTCGGCTCACCCTCGGCAAACAGAAGCTGCAGCAGCGCATCGTCGTGACGGCGCTGCCGCCGGACCGCCTGGGCAGAATCCGGTAGGAGTGAATCACCTCCTCGTGGCCCCGTCCGAGGCGAAGGCGCTGCTCGTGTTAGCGCACGGGGCGGGGTCGGGGATGCGGCATCCGTTCTTCGAACGGGCGGTCGAGGCGCTCGGCGAGCGGGGCGTCGCGACGTACCGCTACGAGTTTGCCTACATGGAGAAGGGCTCCGGTCGTCCCGATCCGCCGGCGGTGGCCGAGGCGCGCGTGCGCGACGCGGTGCTCGATGCCGCGCGGGTTGCGCCCGGCGTCCCGCTCTTCGCCGGCGGGAAATCGTTCGGTGGTCGCATGACTTCGCAGGCACAGGCCAAGGAGCCGTTGCCCGGCGTGCGAGGCATCGTGTTTCTGGGGTTCCCGCTGCACCCGCCGGGGCGGCCGGGGACCACCCGGGCGGAACACCTGTCACGCGTCCGAGTCCCGATGCTATTCCTGCAGGGCACGCGCGACGATTTCGCCGGCCTCGATTTGCTGCGGCCCATCGTGAGGGGACTGGGTGCCCACGCGACGCTGCACGTCGTCGAGGGGGGCGACCATTCGTTCAAAGTGCTCAAGCGCTCGGGTCGTATTGACGCCGATGTCATGAACGAGCTGACCGATACCATCACTGACTGGACAGGTAAGCATGCCTAACTACTGGTTGGTCAAGACCGAGCCCAGCACCTACAGCTTCGAGGACCTGAAGCGCGAAGGCGTCGCGACGTGGGATGGCGTCAAGAATCCGGTCGCGATGAAGCACCTGCGCGCCATGCAGGCGGGAGACGAGGTCTTCATCTACCACACGGGCAGCGAGAAGGCCGTGATCGGGACCGCGACCGTCGTGGCGGCCGGCGATCCTCCCAAGCTCAAGGCCAAGGCGCGCCTCGCGCGCGCGGTCACCCTGGCCGAGGTCAAGCAGGACAAGACATTCGCGGACTCGCCGCTGGTGCGAATCGGGCGTTTGTCGGTCATGCCTGTGGCGCCGGCGCAATACAGCAAACTCTTGAAGCTCGGCGGTGCGGGCGTATAATAGCGGTCCCCTCCATCCGGAGTCTCGCCGTCCATGTCCCGCCTCTTCGCGCTCGCGGGTTGCGCCGTTCTCTTCGTTGTCCCCGCGTCCGCCCAGCGGCGCGCTGCCCCCCCGCCGTCCGCCGCTCCCGCCGCGCGGTTCGACACGACCCTCTACAACGGACTCGAGTGGCGTTCAATCGGTCCCTTCCGGGGCGGCCGCTCGACCGCGGTCGCGGGCCACGCCGACCAGCCGTCCACGTTCTACTTCGGCGGCACCGGTGGCGGCGTGTGGAAGACGACGGACGGCGGGCTCACCTGGCAGCCGATTTCCGATAAGAATTTCCGCACCGGCTCGATCGGCGCGATCGACGTAGCGCCGTCTGATCCGAACGTCGTCTACGTCGGCACGGGCGAGTCGCCGATCCGCGGCAACGTCTCGCCGGGCGACGGGATGTACCGCTCCACGGATGCCGGGAAGACCTGGACGGCGTCGGGGCTGCGCGACGCCGGCCAGATCGGCGCGATCCGCGTGCACCCCACCAACGCCGACCTGGTCTACGTGGCGGTCTTGGGTCATGCCTTCGGCCCGAATGCGGAGCGCGGCGTGTTCCGCTCCAAAGACGGAGGGCGCAGCTGGGACAAGATCCTGTCCCGCTCCGACTCGGCGGGCGCGATCGACCTGGCGATGGACCCGGTGAACCCGCGGATTCTCTACGCCGCGTTCTGGCAGGCGCGCCGCGGCCCCTGGTACATGTCGAGCGGCGGGCCCGGCAGCGGCCTGTTCAAGTCCACCGACGGCGGTGACACGTGGAATGAGATCACGCGCGCTCAGGGACTCCCCAAGGGCGTGATCGGGAAGATTGGCGTAACGGTTTCGCATGCGAACCATGACAGGGTATGGGCGATCGTCGAAGCGGAGGACGGTGGTGTGTTCCGCTCCGACGACGGTGGCACGACATGGCGGCGGCTGAACGAGGACCGGAATCTCCGGCAGCGCGCCTGGTACTACAGCCACATTCACGCCGACCCCAAGGATCCGGAAACCGTCTACGTCATGAACACCGGGTTCTACCGCTCCGTGGACGGGGGCCGGACGTTCACGTCGATCAGCACACCCCACGGCGATAACCATGCGCTGTGGATCGACCCGCACGACCCGCAGCGCATGATCAACGGCAATGACGGCGGGGCGAACGTCAGCTACAACGGCGGCGTCAGCTGGACGGGTCAGGACAATCAGCCGACGGCGCAGTTCTACCACGTCACGACGACCACGCACGTGCCGTACAAGGTCTGCGGTGCGCAGCAGGACAACAGCACCGTGTGCATCGCGAACCGCACGGACGGCGGCGGCATCACGGAGAAGGACTGGTACGAGGTCGGCGGCTGCGAAAGCGGCTACATCGCGGCCCGTGCCGACGAACCGGACGTCACCTTCGCCGGCTGCTATGGCGGGTTCATCAGTCGCCACGACCGGCGCACCGGGCAGGAGCGAGTCGTCTCGGTGTGGCCCGACAACCCGATGGGGTGGGGGGCGGCCGACGTGAAATACCGGTTCAACTGGACGTTCCCCATCGTCCACTCACCCCAGAACCCCGGGGTGCTGTACGCGACGGCCAACGTCGTGTTCAAGTCGACGAACGACGGCCAGAGCTGGGAAGCGATCAGCACCGATCTCACCCGGAACGACAAGACCAAACAGGGACCGTCGGGCGGGCCGATCACGAAGGACAACACCAGCGTCGAGTATTACGACGTGGTTTTTGCTCTCGCGCCCTCTCCCCATGAC
>Ga0209382_10009713_pt1 | contig 12017 bp, 16 predicted proteins | sample SoiMetdeltSBSDD5_FD_187599 | JGI IMG/M metagenome (GOLD analysis project Ga0209382, IMG submission 187599) | Bulk soil microbial communities from a Populus tree surrounding site in Tennessee, USA - Soil MetaG P. deltoides SBSDD5 (SPAdes) (version 2) | ecosystem: Environmental > Terrestrial >... | reverse complement strand
TGCGATCGGTTGGCGGCGATCCGACTGCGCCGTTCTCTGTGCTCGTCGAGATCGATCCGCGCCAGACGCGCCATCACCTCGCGGGACACAAGGCGCAGCTGGTGTTGCGCGAGCGACAGAATTCTTCCGTGGTGACGGACGCAGAGCACTCGTCGTAGCATCCGACGCATGACGGTGGTCAGCGAGGCGACATGCGACTACGACACGCGCCAGACCGCGCGGATCCTGTACGAGGCGTACGTCGGCAACGCGGCCGAGATGCCTGTGCAGTGGTGCGACCTGCCGAGCGCGGCGCGCTCGCACTGGTGTGCGGCAGCGCTGAAGGCGCGGGAGATCCGCGAGTCGGCGATGCTCGACCACAGCGTCGCGCTCGCCGCGTCGGTCAACCAGCTGCAGCGCGAGGCTTCGGAGCACCGAGAGGCGCGGGTCGCGCTGGCGCGCTGTCTCGACCTCGCGCTGGCGTCGATCGACCCGAGCTCGATCCCGGGCGTGCAGAACTTTCTCCGCAGCCTTCGCGAGGACTTCGGACTAGAGGCTGGCGGCGCGGCCGAGGGCTGAGGTAGCCTGTCGCTCACCATGGCGAACGATCCAAAGAAACCACAGAAGCTCGAGCAGCCTGCGCCTGTCGCGCCCGCACCTGCAGCGCCCGAGGCGCCGTCCGAGGTCGTCGTCGACGCAGCGCCCGAGGCGCCGACCGAGGTGACCGAGAAGCCGGCCGAGAAGTCGAAGAAGCCAGCCGCGAAGGCCGCGCGCGCGGGCAGTCCCGACCTCCCACAGGAGGTCGCCGAGCTGAACGCCGCGGCGCTGAAGCGCTGGGACGACCTCGCCGGCAAGTAGGCCGCAGTAGCGCCTGGCGGCGGGTCGCTGGTACCCTGCCGCCATGGCAGCACGCAAGCGCTCGAAGGCGACACGCACCGACAGCTCGAAGCGCTCGGACAGCCCGAAGCGCTACAGGTCGCCGCCGTTGGCGCCTGGCACGATGCGCGCGGACGGGTTCCGCAACGTGCTGACGGCGATCGGCACGGCGTACGACAAGTCGCTGTACACGACGTTCTGCGCCGATCACATGGAGTGGTGGGAGGCCGAGCAGCTCTGGCGCGGCAACAGCTTCGGCCGCAAGGTCGTCGAGCTGGCCATCACCGACATGCTGCGGCCTGGTCTGGAGATCAAGATCGCCGGCGGCGACAAGGCGATGATCGAGAAGATCAACGCCGTGCTCGAGGACATGCTCGCGATCGAGCAGATGATGCAGGCCGGGTTCCGCGAGAGCGCGTTCGGCGGTTGCGCGGTGATGCCGGTGGTCAACGACGGTCGGCCCTTCTGGCAGCCGCTGAACCTTGAGGGCCGCGTGCCGGCAGTCGAGGAGCTGCAGATCCTGGAGGCGCGCGAGCTCCAGGCGTCGACGTACTACGCGACGTTCGGCGCGCGGAAGTTCGGCCGGCCCGAGCGCTACCGGCTCGGCGCGACCGCGCTCAGCGCCGCGATGGGGGCGTCGACGTCGACGCGTCCGGGCGATCGTCGCGTTGGGATGGGCACGTTCACGGAGATCCACGAGTCGCGGCTGATCATCTTCCCGGGCATCGTGACGTCGCGCGAGCAGGTGATCGCCAACGCCGGCTGGGGCGAGAGCGCGCTGTCGCGCCCGAAGAAGGCGATCCACGAGTTCGGCCTGACCTTCGCCGGTGTCGCGCGCCTGATGGACACGTTCAGCGAGGGCGTGCTCGGCCTTGATCAGCTCGGTGAGCTGATGGCTGAGGATCGCGAAGACGTGGTGCAGAAGCGCATCGAGCTGATCGACCAGTGGCGCTCGTCGCTAAAGACCTGGGTCGTCGACGCCAAGGACAAGTACGAGCGAAAGCAAACGCCGCTCGGCGGCCTCGGCGACGTGATGCGCATGTTCATGTACGTACTGTCGAGCGAGACCGACATCCCGGCCACGAAGCTCTGGGGCAAGTCACCCGACGGCATGAACGCGACCGGCGAGAGCGACAACGACAACTGGGACGACACCACGGCAAACGTCTGGACGCACCGATTCTGCCGGCCGTTTCAGCAGCTACTGCGGCTGCTGTTTCTGTCGAACACCGGGCCGACCGGCGGCAAGGAACCAGAGCAGTGGTCGATCGAGCGCAAGCCGTCGAAGCAGCCGAGCGAGAAGGAGAAGCAGGAGACGGAGAAGACGCGCGCCGAGACCGACAAGATCCTGGTCGAGAGCCTGCAGGTTCCGCCGGAGATCCTGCTGCGCGCTCGCTACGGCGGCGACACGTTCTCGTACGAGCTGCAGATGTCCGAGCAGGACTTCAAGGACATGGCTGCGGCGCAGGAGGAGCAGCAGCTCGCCGAAGAAGAAGCTCGCCAGGCGCAGCTCGAGGCGATGAAGCAGAGCGCTGCCGCCGGCGGGAACGAAGCCGGGGAACTTGCCGATCCTGAGAAGCCCGCAGAGAAGAGCGACGCGGTCGCGACGTACAAGCAACTCCGTCGCGCGGCGCCGAGCCCGCTGTTGATCCGCCGGACCTTTGCCGGCATGCAGATCTGCGTCGAGAACCCGCGTGGCTCGACGCGGACCTGGACGCAGCAGGACGGCAAGACCGGCGCGACGAAGATGAAGCACGATTACGGGTTCATCGAGGGCTCGCTCGGCGAGGACGGTGAAGGCGTCGACGTGTACATCGGGAAGAACGAGTCGGCGCCGTGGGCGTACGTCGTGCACACGATGCGACCGCCGGAGTTCGACCAGCGCGACGAGGACAAGGTCATGCTCGGGTTCGACTCACCGACGAAGGCTGTCGAGGCGTACCTGGCGCACTACGACGACCAGCGATTCCTCGGTGGGATGTCGATGATGACGGTCGCAGAGCTGAAGGCGCGGCTCGAGACGCGGCGCTCGAAGCGGATCGCCAACGACAAGGCGGCGCGGTGATGCTGGATGCGCACGCGAAGAACCTGCGCCGCGGCCTGATCGTTCGCCGTGTCGCAGCGCGGAAGAAGAGCGAGGCGATGCGCCGGCACTGGGAGGAGCGGCGTCGGCAGCAGCAGGAGTTTCTCGGCGACGACTACGGCGATGCTGGCAGCGCCGACAGCGAGCTCGCCGATCTTCCTGACGCCCTTGCGGGTGACCGATGACGCCGATGGAGCGGTGCGAGTACTTCGCGCTCGTCGCGCGACCGTGGATGAATAGCGTCGCGCTGATGCTCGGCGGGCCGGTGTATCTCGTAGGTTCGTGCCTCGTCAGCGAGACGCCGGGCGACATCGACCTGCGCTGCATGATGGAGCGCGAGCACGTCATCGCGCTCTGGGGCGAGGACGCTCTCGGACACGACTGGACGCCTGGCCGCTACCTGCACCATCGCGAGATGCTGAAGCAGTCGCGTCGGATGACGCGATCGATCGGCCGGCACATGGTCAAGGGCGTGGTGATGCGCGTCGACTTTCAGATCGAGACGACGCTGTACAGCGAGGTCGACGGGCTGCCGATCATGCGCGAGGGCCGGCCGCACCTGCGCCTCGACGACGTTCCGATGGCTCACTTCACGGCAGGGCTGGGCAACCCGTGAGCGAGAGCGTTCTCCGCAGCGTCCGCGTGGCGCGCCTGGTCGGTCAGGCGAGGCGAGGCCGCGCTGTGCCGCGCGCCGTGCGTCCGGTCGCTGCCGAGGCCGGGTTCGTCGGGGCGCTGCGCGAGCAGCTCCGGCCCGGGCTCGAGGCGATGCGTCGCGGCGTCGCTGGCGTGCCAGCGCTGGTGCTGCGGGCGCGGCGCGGCGAGGTCGGGGCGGCAGGCGCCATCCGCGGCGTGGTGACGGCGGCCTACGTGGCGGCGCTCGGCGCGTTCTCCGAGGCCGGCGTGCGCGCGATCGCGCTGCGCTACGGCCTGCGCGCGGTCGACCACAACGCCCGCGAACTCGCGCGCCAGCTGCACGCGGCGCTCGGCGCGGCGATCCACGTCCCGACGACGGGCACCGAGGCTGCGATGCACGGCTACCTCGAGCACGTGCAGGCGCTCGCGGCGGACGTGCTGCTGCAGGCGAAGCAGAGGATCGAGTCGGACGCGCTGCGGCTGGCCACCGGCGGACGCCTCGACCAGCTCGAGCACGTCGACGAGCTGAGGCTCGACGCGGAGGCTCCGATCGAGCACGCGACCGGCAACGTGCAGCTCATCAAGTCGATCGCCACGAGCACGCGCGAGAAGCTCGCCGCGGGCCTGACGGCAGCGCACGCGGCCGGCGACCTCACGCCAGATCAGGTGCAGGAGCTGCTGATGCGCCGGCTGCGGTTCGGAGAGTCGCGCGCGGAGCTGATCGCCGTCGACCAGGTCGGCAAGCTGTTTGGCCAGGTAAATCGCGACCGGCAGATGGCGCTCGGCATCGAGAAGTTCCGCTGGATGACGAAGCGCGACCCGAAGGTTCGCAAGCTGCACCGACCGCGGCACCGCATCGTGTTCCGCTGGGACAGCCCGCCGAGCGACGGGATCCCTGGCTTTCCGATCCGATGCAGGTGCCACGGAGACCCGGTGGTCGACGACCTGCGCGCGCTGGTAAACGCGCCGGACGAGCTAGCCGCGATGCGCGGGGAGGTGGCCCGGGCCCGCAGGATCGGCGCGGTTACGTTCGGCGAGCGCTGACGATTCTCGTTGCACTGGCGGACGGTCGATGTTTGTGCGACCGTCCTGTGCATGGCGAACGCTCTCTACGACAAGGGCCGCGAGGGCTTCCTCGACGGCTCCATCGACTGGGATACCAACACCATCAAGTCGATCCTGGTCGACGAGGGCGCTGATACGATCGACCTCGCTGTCGACGACAACCTCGATGATCGCGCAGCCGGCTCGCGCATCTCGACCAGCGCCGCGCTCACGACCAAGACGGTCACGAACGGCGTCGCCGACTCCGACGACATCACGTTCACCGCAGTAAGCGGCGCGAGCGTCGAGTCGGTGGACTTCTTCAAGGACACCGGCACGGAGTCAACGTCGCGGCTGATCTGCAACGTCGACACGGCGACTGGCCTACCGGTCACGCCGTCGGGTGGCGACATCGTGTTCCGAGTCGACAACGGCGCCAACAAGCTCTTCAAACTCTGAGGCCAGCCCCATGCAGGTCATTGTTCCGAAGCAGGTCGAGTTCCGCGTCCGCCAGGAAGGCGACCGCGTACTTCTCATCATCAACGGCCAGTGCGTTGCCGACCTCGAGTGGAAGGCGGCGGAAGTGCTGTGGCAGGCGCTGCGCGAGAAGACGCGGCGGGCCGAGGAGGTCGCGAAGGCGTTCAGCGTCGCGCGTGACTCGGCGATCCTGCTGCGCGCCGGAGCGCGGATGGTGCTGTCCGGGTCGCGGAAGATCATTGCCGAGGCCGTGAAGATGGCCGGCCATGACCGCGACCTGCGTCGCTTCATGCCGTTCATCAAGTCGCAGGAGTCGTTCGGTCACCCGGTCGTCGAGAAGCTGCCACCCAAGGAGATGCTGTGAAGGAAGCCGACATCGACGCGAAGCTCGCCGCTGCGAACGTGCAGCTGCAGGAACTCAACGCACAGCGCGACGCCATCGTCGAGAAGATCCGCGCGATCAGCGCGTACCGCGCGGATCTCGAGGGGAAGAAGAAGCTCCTCGAGATGCCGCCGTCGAAGGCGCGCACGCAGGCGCTGGAGGCTGTCGGCGTCGAGCCGACCCGCCTGGTCAAGGAGATCAAGGCGAAGAGCATCCCGTCGGCGGAGAAGTTCGGCAAGGCGTAGGCCACGGGAGAGACCGTGGCCTGGCGCATCTATTACCGCGGCGGTCGCGTCTTCTCGTCCGACGACGGCGACTGGGCGGACGCGCCGGCTGACGGCGTGCTCGCCGTGCTGGAGATCTCCGGCGAGCGCGGGCGCATCGTGTCGGGCGGTGACTTCTACCGCCTGGCCGACGACGGATCCGTGGTGTGCCACGAGACCCCCGACGCGATCCTGCATGCCGTTGGGCACGTGCAGCTGAGCGCGATCAAGTTCGGGTGGGCGGTCGGTCCGAGCGAGATGGAGCGCGCGCTGAGCGTTGCGCGCCGCGACCTGGCTGAGCTGCGAGGGGAGGGCTGAGCGATGGCTGGCGCGGCGATCACCCTGTTTATGACGAACACGCTCGTGTCCGTCTGGCAGGAGATGAGCGAGACGTCGCCGGGTGCGGACGCGACGAGCTCGCCGAACGTCGGGTGGGTGGTCGGCACGACAGCGCCGACGGTCTACTCCGAGATGGATGCTGGCAACAAGGCCGCGAACGGCACGTTCAGCGCCACGGTGCGGCCGGACGGATCGCTGAACACCACGCTCGGCGACGGACTGCGCTCGACCAACAAGTACACGGGCGACTTCGCGTCGGCGAACTGGACGATCAACGGCGTTGTGATCGGCGTGACCAACTCGGGCGCGCAGGATGGTCGACTTCGCTACCGGCTGTTCCGAAGCGTGAACGCCGACGGGTCGGGGGCCACGGAGATCACGGCCGGCGTGCAGATCGGCGCGACCATCACGAACCTCAGCACGACGCAGCAAAACAGCTCGGTGACGTTCAACCCCGGCGCGTTCAGCCTCACCGACGAGTACCTGTTCATCCAGATCGGCTGGGAGATCACCGGCGCCGGTGGCATGTCGACCACCGACGTTGTGTTCCGCATCGGCAACACGGCGACGCGCGTCGTCACAGCAGCCTTCACGCCGCGCATTGAGCCGGCAGGCATCGCAAGCGCAGAGGCGTTCGGCACGGCGAAGACGGAGATCTCGTTCTCTCCGAGCGGCATCGCTGGCGCTGAGGCGTTCGGCACTGGTATCGTCGTTCGGTACATCGACGCCGCTGGCATTGCGAGCGTGGAGGCGTTCGGGTCTGCCACCGTCGAGCTGATCTCGAACAATCAGTTCATCGACCCAGCGGGGATCGCGGGCGCGGAGGCGTTCGGGTCTGCGCTCATCGAGCTGCCGATCACACCGAGCGGCATCGCTGGCGCTGAGGCGTTCGGCACGGGCACTACCGTGCAGTACGCCGACGCCTCTGGGATCGCCGGCGCAGAGGCGTTCGGAGGCGCGTCGATCGGATCAGGCAACACCATCGATCCGACAGGCATCGCGAGCGCAGAGGCGTTCGGGACGGCGAACGTGTCGAGGTTTGTAGATCCGGCGGGCATCGCAAGCGGCGAGGCGTTCGGAGCTAGCAACGTCAGCAAGCTGATCGTGGCCACTGGGATCTCAGGCGCAGAGGCGTTCGGTAGCGGAGCGATCGTCGAGTACGTGTCGCCGACCGGCATTGCGAGCGCCGAGGCGTTCGGTACGGCGATGCTCAGCCGGGCGATCTCGCCTGTCGGTATCAGCAGCGCTGAGGCGTTCGGGTCAGGCATGGCGCAGCAGATCGTTGCCCCGAGCGGGATCGCCTCGCTTGAGGCGTTTGGCGTCGCCATCGTCGGTCCTGCGCCGAAGTTCATCGATCCAGCGGGTATCGCGTCGGTGGCTGCGTTCGGCTCGGACTCGATCGCGCTGCAGCTCGGCGCCTCTGGCATCGTCAGTCAGAACGCGTTTGGCTCGGCGATCGTTCAGGGCGGCGCGAATCGAGCGCAGAAGGACTTTCCGACGTTCAGCCAGTCCCTTCGCCACGACAACTCACTCCGATGGTCGCTGCGCAGGCGGCTGACTAACGTCGGCCGCGGCGACGACGATTGGTGATCTTGCGGAGAGTGCCGGTCACTGGCACCATGCGAGGCGTGAGCGTTCAGCGATTCGACATCGGCGGACTTCAGCCGGCGAAGCGACGCGCCGACGGGACCATGGTCGTCGACGCGTACTTCGGTCGCATCGGCGTGCAGCTCTACTCCGACGGCAAGGGCGGCGTTCGCCGTGAGCTGCGGCTGCCGGAGCACGTGTTCGAGAAGGCGTCGCTCGACTCGTTCGGCAACATCACCGTCACCAACAATCACCCAGACACGGGACTGATCAATGCGGCGGTGGCGAGCCGCTACGCGGTCGGCATGACCGGCGACGTGGTTGCGCGCGACGGCTCCAGGATGCGCGGCAAGATCGCTCTGTTCGACGGAGGCGCCATCGACGCCGCCGAGAGCGGCAAGGTGCAGCTCTCGAACGGGTACACGTGCGATCTCGTGCATCAGAGCGGCGTGCACCCGGAGTTCGGCGAGTACGACGCGATCCAGACGAACATCCGCGGTAACCACGTCGCGATCGTCGACGCAGGCCGCGCGGGTCCCGAGTGCCGGATGCGGGTCGACGGCGTGCTGGTCGAGGGCGTGCAGATGCCTGCGGCGCCTGGCGAGTTCGAGCTGAAGGTCGGCGATCGCGTGTACGCGTACTCGCCTCGGGCCATCGCCGGAGAGTACGGCGAGGCGACCATCCGGGAGATCGTCGGCAACGAGTTTGCCGTCGAGTTCGACACCCGTCCGGGCGTCGTCGCCCGGTGGTTCAACAGGACCGAGCTGACCCCGATCCGAGCGCTGCGCCCAGACGGACCAGGCGAATCAAAGAAGGTCGATGACGGTCGATTGTTGACAGGCGATCAGAAGTCGCCGAGGATGCGTGGCATGGATCCCGAAGAGGCGCTTCGAGCACTGGGTGTGAAGGTCGCGCAGCTCGAGACTTCGAACACGAAGCTCGACAGCGACCTCAAGACGGCAACGAATCGCGCGGCTGCCGCTGAAGCCGAGCGCGACCTCCTCAAGGGGAAGGTCGAGAAGCTCGAGGCTCAGCGCCTCGACGAGTCTGTTGCGCTGGTCGATGCGACCGTCAAGCGCATCACCGCCGAGCGCGACGAGCTCCAGAAGAAGCTCGACGGCGAGAGCGCGCGCTTCGACCTGGCCGTCGCCGATCGCGCCGGCCTGCTGTCGCAGGCGTTCGCCGTGCTCGGTCCCGATCGCAAGGACCTCGCCGGCATGACGGACCGCAACGTGCGGATCGAGATGATCAAGCATCTCGACTCGACCGTCGACGTCAGCGAGAAGGCGGAGGACGCCGCGCTGAAGGCGGTCGGCAGCATGCTCTACGCCGACTTCGTGTCGGGCGCAGAGGCTCGCGCTCGCGTCGCCGAGACCCTCGCCGGCCTCGGCTCGCGCCGCTCGCGCGCCGACGTCGCGACCGCTCCGGTCCAGACGCCGGTCAACCCGTACACGGGCGAGCGCGTCGTGGCCCGGCGCTACGCCGCGTCTCAGCCCCTTCCATCGGCCAAGTTCCGCAACACCGGGCGCTGACCCGGAGAGGACCCAGCGACAATGAGCACCGCTCCACAGACGTCCGTCGATGCCAAGGCCGCAGGCATCCCGGGCCAGACCTGCGGCATGGCCAACCCGCTGATCGAGCCGGCAGTCAACGGCGAGACCAGCGCGTCAATCCCGTTCGGCGTGATGGTTCAGCAGTCCGCACAGGGTGAGGTCAAGCTTCTCACCGGCGGCACCAACAAGATGGCCGGCATTGTCGTTCACGACAATGACCTCAACCGCGGTACGCAGGTCGACGACCTCGGCGTGATGATCGACGCGATGTGCTCGATCGCCCGCCGCTGGCGCGGCTACGTGCTGATCGAGGTCACGGTCGCGGTCGGCGACGCGGTTCGCACGCGTCACACCGCGACCGGCAACGAGCAGGCCGGCGCCTTCCGCAACACCGCGGACGTCACCGACTGCTTCAACCTGTCCTCGGTCGCATCGTGGCGCGAAGGCGGCACGGCGAGCGGTTCCCCGGCACGCGGCGTCGCGCTGCTGGAGATCGACATGACCAACGCGGCGCTCATCGCCTCCGACTGATCCACCCAAGAGCAAGGACCAGCACGCCAATGCGCACCCAGCACCAGCCAATCGGTCGGCTCGACGCGAGCGACGTCGCCTACCTGTATCGTCAGCTCGCTCAGTTCGAGTCGATCGCGCGCGGAGAGATCAACGTCCGCGCGGACGGCTCTCGCATCGACGCCAACGAGACCGCGTTCCTGCAGCGCGAGCTCCTGGCCGTCGATCCGACGCAGTACCAGGAGCTGTTCGGTGCGCTGCTCGGTCGGCGGTACGTTCCGCTGATCACGGGCATCCCCGAGCACAAGATGGCCTACTCCTACAAGATGTGGACGGTTGTCGGCAAGGCCAAGAAGGGCACCGCCCAGGGCACGACCGACCAGTCGTTCAAGGTCACGGTCAAGGAGAAGCCGTCGAGCATCGTCGCGATCCCGGGCATGATCGAGTACACGGTCGACGAGATCAAGGCGGCTGCGGCCGAGGGCGTCCCGCTCGAGCCGATGACGATGATCGCGGCCCACTCGGGCCTCGAGACGGTCGTCGACACGATGCTCGCAGTCGGCGACTCGGACATCGGCGCCGAGGGCCTGCTGAACGCGACCGGCGTGAACAGCACAACCCCGGCGACGAAGACGGCCGGCGGCACCACGTGGGCCGTCGCGACGCCCGCCGAGATCCTCGCCGACATCTTCAAGATGCTCGGCGAGCTCCTCGACGCGATGTCGCAGGCGTCGGCGGATGGTGGCCTCGCGCCGCCGACGTTCACGAAGTTCGTGCTGCTCGTCCCCGTGAAGCAGCACACGCTGTTGCTCAAGCCGCGCAGCGACAACAGCGACAAGTCGATCAAGGCATGGCTGCTCGAAAACCTGATCGAGCACATCGAGGCGATCGAGCCTTGGTACAAGTGCAAGGGCGCTGGTGCCGGCGCGACCGACCGCGCGGTCATGTACCCGCGCAACCTGCAGGCGCTCGGCACGGTGATCAACCAGGAGTTCTCGACGCTCGCCGCGCAGGCCGTCGGGCACAAGATCCAGATCCCCTGCCAGATGAAGTGCGGTGGCGTGAGCTGGAAGTACAAGGTCGCCGCGCGCTACATGGACGGCATCTGAGCCGTCGCGGCCCGTCGACGGTCGTGTTCTAAGATGGGCCGGGCTCGAGCAGCCCGGCCCTTTCGATTTTCTGGGAGGAACGCGAGATGACCAGGATCAGCAGCAAGGTTGGAGACGGCATCGCGATCGCCAGCGCTGTCACGGCGCTCGCGCTTCCGCCAGGCACCAACGTCGCCATCGTCAGCCACTGGAACAACGACGACATCGGGTCGGTGCCAAAGTTCGACATCGAGATCTGGGCAGACGGCGCGCGCGCCCTGAGCAACGCCACGCTCTACGGCGCGCACCTGCACCCGCTGGTGTTCGCCGACATCACCGTCACGGCGAGCAACGCCACCAACGAGTTCGCCGCCACGGCGCACGCGCGTCTTACCGGAGACGGCCCCGCGTTCCTGACCACGACCGGCACGTTTCCGGGCGGCACCGATGGCGTGACCCCGTACTACGTCGTCGAGGGTTCGGACGCGAACCATTTCAAGATCGCGCCGACGCGCAACGACGCGCTGCTCGGCACCAACCTGATCGACCTCACGTCGGACGGCACGGGCACCATCAAGCTGATCGACGATCCCCTCACGATGCGCGTGCACTGGCACTCGCACGGCCTGCTCGGTCTGCTCGACGACGGGGCGATCGACCTGACAGCACAGAAGTCGTACATGACGCGCGGCCGGCACTCGCCGCGCGCGTTCGCGTACGCGATCGAGGCATCCTTCGGAGCCGGCTCAGGCGCGGTGAGCGCCCGGCTCTACCCGATCGAGGACTGACCGATGGCGGCGATCGTATGGCAGGACGTTCTCGACTTCGGCTACACGAAGATGTCGAGCGTGCCGTCGAACGCTCAGACGCTGATCCTCGAGTTCGTGAACGTTCAGCTGCGGCTCGACCTCCTCGGCGGGGACACGTCGGCGAAGGCGAAGATCGCTCGCATCCTGTACGCCGCGCACTTCGGCGAGCTGTCGCTGCGCGCGCTCGGCAAGAGCAAGGGCGACGCGACCGAGGAGACCATCGCCGACGCGTCGATGTCGGTGGTCTACGCGCAGCAGTCTGCCGCCGAGCTCGCCACCACGGTGCCCGGCGCTGCGTACCTGCGGCTCGTCAAGAATTCCGCGGCGCGCCTGCCGTTCGTCTCGCGGAGGTTCTGAGCCGTGACTGACCTCCTCGACCGCGACTGGGCAGCCA
>Ga0209382_10009712_pt1 | contig 12017 bp, 5 predicted proteins | sample SoiMetdeltSBSDD5_FD_187599 | JGI IMG/M metagenome (GOLD analysis project Ga0209382, IMG submission 187599) | Bulk soil microbial communities from a Populus tree surrounding site in Tennessee, USA - Soil MetaG P. deltoides SBSDD5 (SPAdes) (version 2) | ecosystem: Environmental > Terrestrial >... | reverse complement strand
TACGATCGAGACGGCGACGGCCTGGTTCTTCCTGAATCATGGCGGCGCCGGGTTCGGCGGCCTCGGAGTGGATCTCGAGCCCGATGCGGGCTCGGAGCTCGACGAGCATCCGCCGGTGCCCGATCTGCCGGAGCAGTTCCACTTCCCGGAAGGGGTCGGCGGCGTCGCCCGGCTCCTCGTACGATCGCTTATCCCCGACGCGCTGCCCGCGAAATCGATGGCCGACTGTGAGCTGACCAAGCTTCAGTACGCGCGCCTCGACTCGCCCTCGAACTCTGTCCGGATCAGGCTGAGCAGCACGGCGGTCCGGGTGCGCAACATCGGCGACCCTGCGCACGCGAGCGAAGTCGAGGTGATCTACGTGCGCGACGGCCAGCCTTATCGCGTGAGGGCGAACGGCGTCGTGCTCGCCTGCAACCACGCGGTCATCCCCTACATGTGTCCCGAGCTGCCGAAGAGCCAGAAGGATGCGCTCCACCTCGCGGTGCGAGCGACGCAGATGATCACCAACGTGGCGATCCGCGACTGGAAAGCGTTCGAGAAGATGGGCGTCTCGAGCATCTCGTGTCCTGGCGCCTTGTACCCCGGGTATCAGACGATGTCGTTGAACACGCAAGTGTCGATGGGCGGCTACCAGCCGCCGAAGAGCTCCAACGAGCCGATCGTCGTCGGGCTCGGCGGCGGCATGGGCGGGATGGAGCGGAAGTCGGGGATGAACGCGCGGGACATGTTCCGTGCGGCCCGCGCGATCATGTACCAGACGCCGTTCGAGACTTACGAGCGCAACATCCGGATGCACATGGCCCGCCTGCTCGAACCGGGAGGGTTCGATCCGGCGCGTGACATCGCTGCCATCACCATCAACCGGTGGCCGCACGGGTACGCAACCGGCGTCAATTACCTGTTCGACCCCGAGGTGCCGGAAGACGACCTGCCGTTCGTCAAGGCGCGCAAGCCGTTCGGCCGGATCACGATTGCCAACACCGACGCCGTCGGCATCTGTCTGACGCAGGCGGCGTTCGATCAGGCGTATCGTGCCGTGAGCGAGCTCGACAAGCGGCCGATGGCGTACTGGAACCGCTCGTAGGCGCCGCGGGGCGGCGCCGGGGCGAGGATGGGTTGGGCTCGCGCTGCGGGCTGTTCGCAATATTCGTGAATCTGGAGGACAGCATGAGCAAGAAAGTCAGCCGCCGCGACTTTGCAAGGGCGTCGGTTGCCGCCGGCGCTGCCGCGGCGACCGTCGCCATCCCGAAGGCCCTGCTCGGCGAGACGGTTACGGAAAAAGCGCTCAAGGGGCAGACGACAGCCGCGGCGAGAGGTGCGGCCGTGGCCAGGCGCCGCTTGCTTGCTCCGCCGCCGGATGGCGCGTATGGCGGGCTCGACCCCAGCGGGCGGGGGATGATGCTGGACGCAGCCGCGTACGCGAACCAGACGGCGAGCTATCCGAGCGGATGGCGCGAGAGCACGACGATTCCCGCCGAATATTATCTCGAGGAAAAGCACTACCGGAACGACGACCGGTTCGTCGCCGACCATTTCTGGCTGATGGTCGATCACGAAAGCCGCCTCCGCAAGCCTGGTGACTACTTCGTGTTCGAGTACGGCCGCGGCGACAGCGTCATCGTCGTCCGGGATCAGGCCGGCACCGTGAAGGCGTTTCACAACGTCTGCCGTCACCGGGGCTCGCGGCTCTGTCAGCACGAAACTGAGCATCCGTCAGAGGCGCGCGCCGACGGGAAGCCGGTGGATCCGCGCCTGTCAGTGGTCCAACTGGGTCCGAGCGGCAATACCCCCGTTTTCCGCTGCCCGTATCATGCGTGGACCTACGACCTGAGCGGCCAGCTGATTTCGTTGCCCAACGCGATGCCGGATTACTTCAACAAAGCCGAGAACGGGTTGCGGCTCTGCCACGTCCGGACGGCCGGCGGTTTCATCTTCATCAACCTGTCGCACGACGACCCGCCGGATTTCGAGACGTTCATCGGCAACTGGCGGGAAGTCTGTCAGGAGTACGGCACCGACCAATTGAAGATCGTGGCTCGCCGGCAGTACCCGACCAAAGCGAACTGGAAACTGGTCGTCGAGAACTTTCTCGAGTGTTACCACTGCGGACCTTCCCACACGAAGTCGTATTTCAAGGTCCATGCGTTCCATACGGAGTTCGTCAGCTACTACATGACACCCGAGCAGCGCGCCCGGGCCGAGCAGGAGCTGTCGCGCCACGGACACCCTGTCACACTCAATGTGTACCAGCAGCGAGCGCCCCAGGGACGCGATGCGCTCGTGGCGCGGCCGCAACCCCAGGGCGCCGCCGGAGGAATGGGAGGCATGCGGCCGGGCGGCCACCTCCAGCTCGGCTTCGTCACCGGCAGCCTCGATGGGAAACCGGTCGCGCCGCTCCTGCCAACGAGAAAAGAGTGGACGCACAGGTCCCGAGCGGTCACGCCGGGCTTCTCGACGTCCTATCTCCAGCTCTACGACGACCACGTGGCTTGTGCGCGCTTCACGCCTCGGGGCGTCATGAGCACCGATGTCGAGATCTTCTGGATGGTGAATCCCGACGCCAAGGAAAAGGACTATGACGTCGATCGCATGACGGCCCTGTGGGACCAGACCTACCGCGAAGACCGCTGGATCGTCGAGAACAACCACCTGGGTATCCTCTCCGGTCACTATGCCGCCGGCTACTATGCGATCGGGGAGGGCGGGCCCGCGGGATTCGTCAAGTGGTACATGAGGGAAGTCGTCCCCCATGCCGATGAAAAAACACAGGCGAACGGCGCGTAAGGCTATGTCGACCGACGGTCACAGACCGCCTCCTGACCCGATCCGCGCCAGCTCCAGCTGCTGGCGAGGCTCTATTTCTAGAGGAGTGGTGGGATAATCACGGCGTTGGAGGGAACCATGGGAAAGAAAGTCAGCCGCCGCGAATTTGCGCGGGCGACGGCTGCGGTAGGCGCCGCAGCGGTTGCCGTTCCGGGCACGCTCCTCGGCAAGACGGCCGGAGAAACCGCGCCGCCCACGAGCCTGTCCCCGACCGCGATGAAGGGCGCCGCCGCCGCGAAGCGACGGATCCTGGTTCCGCCCGGGGCCGGGTACGGCGGCGAGTTCGCCGGCGACGAGTACCGCGACAGCATTGCGCTGGCGCACGCGCAGGCGGCCGGCGGGCAGGCGCCGGCGCAGCGTGATGCCGCCCCCGTGGTCATTCGCGGGTGGCGGGAGGGCACGACGATTCCGGCGGAGTATTACGTCGACGACAAGCACTATCCGGCCGACGAGCGATTCATGGCCGAGCAGTTCTGGTTCATGGTCGATCACGAGAGCCGGATCCCGAAGGCCGGCGACTACTTTGTGTTCGAGTTCGGCCGCGGCGACAGCGTCATCGTGCTCCGCGACAAGGCCGGCGCGGTCAAGGGCTACCACAACGTTTGCCGTCATCGCGGGTCGCGTTTATGCCGGCACGACGACGATCCCGCGGTGCCGAAGGACCCGCGGATTTCGGTCAAGCAACTCGGGGCGAGCGGCAACAGCCCGGTCTTCCGCTGCCCGTACCACGCGTGGACCTATGATCTCGACGGCAAGCTGATTTCTGCGCCGAACGGCATGCCCGGCGACTTCGACATGGCGCAGAACGGTCTGCATCCCTGCCACCTGCGGACGGTCGAGGGCTTGATTTTCGTCAGCCTCGCCCAGGGCGAGCCGCCCGACTTCGACGAGTTCGTCAAGACCTTCGCAGCCGTCGCGAAGGACTACGGGACCGCGCGGATGAAGGTGGCGCACCGGATCCTGTATCCGACGAGGGCCAACTGGAAACTGGCGCTCGAGAACTTCCAGGAGTGCTACCACTGCGGCCCGGCGCACAAGGCGCTCGTCACGGCGCACCCGTTCTGGGACGGCCAGATGGCAGCCGAGCAGCGGACCCGCCTCGAGCGGCAGCTGGAGAGGTACTCGCTGCCCCCGCAGGCGCCCGCGGCTGGTGCCCAGCAGGGGATGGCCGGCGGCGCGCCGAGACGGTTCGGTGGCGGCGTGCTGAACGTCGGCTTCTCGACCGGCTCGATGGACGGAAAGCCGGTCGCGCCGTTGAACCCGGCATTGAAGGAGTCCACCCATCGCTCGCGGATCACCAACACCGGGTTCATGACCAGCAACCTGCAGTGCTACGACGACTACATCGCGATGGTGCGGTTCACGCCTCGCGACGTCATGAGCACCGATGCCGAGATCATCTGGCTGGTGAACGGCGACGCGAAAGAGGGCAGGGACTACAAGCCCGACAACGTCGCGGCGCTCTGGCACGTGACGATGCTCGAGGACAAGTGGATTGTCGAAAACAACCACCTGGGAATCCTGTCGGGGCGCTACGGCGCCGGCCGCTACGCGCAGACCGAAGGCGGACCGTCCCGGCTCGTCAAGTGGTACATGAGCGAGGTGCTGCCCGCCGCGGACAAGAGCACCAGCGGCTAGTTTTTCGTCACGCACATTCGTGAGATCGATTCAAGGCGCAAAGGCGACCGATGGCCTCCGACGCGAGACGACGCTTTCTCGGTGGGCTGGGAATGCTTGCCGGAGGCAAGCTGCTTGAATCGGCCGGATGGCCGCTCCTCGCCGCGGGTCAGCCGCGCGGCGCCGCCGTCCCGAACGACTTGTGGTGTGCTGCCGCGGGCGACGTCAAGGTGTCGCCGGGTCCATGGTCGCGCCCCGATAACCTCTCTCCGGGCGTCCATTTCGAAAGCCTGCGGCTGCGGATGCCGGACGCTGTCGATCTGACGGCGCAAGTGTACCTGCCCGACAGCGTGCGACGCGGCGAAAAAGTTCCTGCGACCCTCATCACCGATCCGTATCGGCGTGAGCCGCGGGGAGGCGGTGCACGGGATCTGGATGGTCAGGCCCGACACGGATATGCGGCGGTCTACGTGGATGTGCGGGGCAGCGGCGGGTCCGAGGGCATTCCAGCCGACGAATACTCCGTCGAGGAATACGAGGACACGACGCGCATCGTCGACTGGCTGTCGAAGCAGCCGTGGTCGAACGGCAACGTCGGCATGTACGGGATCTCCTACTCAGCGTTCAACTCGTTGTGGATGGCCGCCGCGATCAAGCCGCCGGCCCTGAAGGCAATTTTCCTCAGGGCGGGGACCGACAAGCGCTACACCGACGACGTGCACTATCCGGGCGGCACGATGGTGATGGTGAATCACGCCTGGGCGCTCGGCATGCTCACCTCGAACGCGACGCCTGGCGCGCCCGACTACGACCTGACCAGCCGGGCATCGCTCGTCCGCTGGGATACGCCGCCGTGGCTTCAAGGCTTCATCCGCCAGCAGATCGATGGCCCCTATTGGCAGCGGGGCTCGCTCGCTCCCGATTACAGCCGCCTGACGACGCCGACGTTTCTGGCAGGAGGGACGCTCGACAAATATCAGAACTTCGTCCCGCGGATCATGAAAAGCTCGCCGGCCGTGACCAAGGGCATTCTCGGCCCATGGCACCACTCCATGACGTGGCCCGGGCCGGTCGTCGACTGGAGCGCCCTGCGACTGCGCTGGTTCGATCACTGGCTGAAAGGCAAGGACACCGGCGTCCTGAACGAGCCAAAGCTGTCGTTCTACATGCCTGATTGGCAACGTCAGACGTTCCGGTTTCAAGGCGCGATCCCCGGCGAGTGGCGGCACCTGAACGACTGGCCCGACACGGCGCTGGCGCCGGCGGCGCGCTTCTACCTGCGACCCGACCCCGAGACGCCGACCACCGCGGCGCTCGACGCCGATTCGGGGCCCGGACGAGGGGGAGCCTTGTCGGAAGCGACCGGGCCAGCCTCGGCGCTGAAGCTCCGTTACCATCCGGGCCGCGGCGGCAGCGATCAATCGTTCGGGCCGACGGGCGGGAACGGGTACTACGGCATCGATTCGCGCGATGAAGATCCATACGGGTTGTGCTTCGATACGCCTCCGCTGCAGGCGCCGGTCGAGATCCTCGGCTTCGTGAAAGCGAATCTGTTCGTCTCGACCACGGCGCCGCTGGCGAACTGGATTCTGCGCGTGCACGATCTCGCGCCCGACGGCACCTCGTACCTCGTCACCCGCGGATTTCTCAACGGCTGCCATCGACGGTCGCACACCCGGCCGGAGCGTCTGACGCCGGGAGAGGTGTACGAAATTGCCGTCGAGTCGATGTGCATGGCCTACAAGTTTCCCGCCGGGCATCGCATCCGCGTCATCGTGACTAACGCCGATTTCCCGGTCATCTGGCCGTCGCCGCATCCGATGACGACCACGATCTACACCGGCGGCGATCGCCCATCACACGTCCTGCTTCCGGTGCTTCCGACCCAACGGTATCTGTCCGGCGCGCTGCCCGTGCTGGCGGACAGCATCCAGAAGCTGCCGCAGGGCGAACGCGCCGGCGACACAGTGGCGGACTACCAGCTGACGCGGAATTATGCGACCGGCGTCGCCAGCGCCACCTTCAAGCTGACGCGGGAATTGATCGAATGCCGCGTCAACGAGCGGAATCCCGCCGAAGCCTCGGTGCGCGTCACGGCGAGCGCGCCGCACCGGGCGGCTGACGGCCGCTCGATCGAGACGCGCGCCGAAGGCACGCTGCGAAGCACGATCGACCACTTCCTGCTGGACATGGAGTGCACGCTGGTCGAGAACGGGAAAGTGATTCGAACGAGGCGCTGGAAGGACGAAGTCCGCCGCGAGTTCATCTAGCGAACCTGGGCCGGCAATCAATTGCGGGCTTGACCTTGGTCAGGCGACAGCACAGAATCCCCTCGCGGCGCGTAGAAAGTCCATCAAGGAGAAGCCATGCTCACGCACCTGAGGCTGGTCGGAGCTTTCGCCTGCGCCGGCGTGCTCCTTGGCTTCACCCCCGCTCTGGCCCAGCGGACATCAGGCGTCATTCACGGCACGGTCGCGGACGCATCGGGCGCAGTCGTCCCCGGTGTGACGGTCACGCTCAGGGGAGTCGCCGTGCAGGGGGCGCCGACGGCGGTGACCACCGAAGCAGGGACCTATCGGTTCGGGTCGGTGCCACCCGGGACCTATGCGCTCGAGCTCACGCTGAGCGGGTTCGAAACACTGCACCGGGAAGGGGTCGTGATTTCGGCGGCCGACTCAGTCGAAGTGAACATGATCATGCGCGTGAGCTCGATCCAGGAGACGGTCACGGTGAGCGGCGCCAGTCCGGTCGTGGATACGTCCACCGCCCAGCTCAATACGACCTACAACCGGGAGTGGGTGCAGAATGCGCCGATCCCGCGGACCTCGATCGACGTGCTCCTCAAGTCGGCGCCGGGCGTGAATCCGAACCAGGAGGCGCGGCAATCGACGATGTCGGTCTTCGGCTCGGGCGCGGCGGCCAACATCTTTCAGCTCGACGGCAACGACTACCGGAACCCCAACTCGAACCTGCAGTCGGCCTCGATCAATCCCGACATGATCGAGGAGATCGGCGTGCTGTCGCTGGGCGCGCCGGCCGAGTACGGTGAGTTGAGCGGCGGCGTGTTCAACGTGATCACGCGCCGCGGCAGCAACGCGTTCCACGGCGATTCGAGCGTCTACTTCCAGAGCCAAAGTCTTACCGACCGCAACACGACGCAGGCGACCGACAACGGCCGGCCCTACCAGCGCGTGCACTTCCGCGACGTGACCGCCCAGGTTGGCGGCCCGATCCGGACCGACAGGCTGTGGTTTTTCAGCTCGTTCCAGTTCCAGCAGGACTCTGACGTGCAGCCGGGCGCCGATCCCAACTTCCCCGCGAAGCTCACGTCCCCCCGTTTCTTCGGCAAGGTCAACGCGCAGGTGAGCTCGAACCACAGGGTCGAGGGTTCGTACTTTCACGATTACCAGGACAGCGTCGCCGCCGCCACCTCCTTCCAGTCGCCAGAATCGGTCACGAAGACCAATCGGCACACGTTCCTTCCGAACGTGCTCTGGACCTCGGTGCTGTCCCCTTCGACGTTCGTCGACGCCCGCTACACCGGCAGTTTCGTGCGCGTGTCGCTGGATCCGCAGATCCCGGGCGCGCCGCGCATCCAGCCGCGCTATAACGACTTGACCTCGGGCCGGGTGACGGGAGGCATCTTCTACTACGCCGACTACACGCAGTCGCGGCAGACCGCCTCCGCCAAGCTGTCGCACTACGCCAGCGGTTTCCTGAAGGGCAACCACGATCTCAAGGTCGGCGTGCAGTACGTGCGCGGAGTCACGCACTGGGGACCGCAGGGCTACAACGACAATATCTACACCTACGGGGCGGTGCCCTCAATCGGCTATTTCTGGGGTCCGTACCATTACGGCGGGATCATGAACGGGCTCTCCGCCTTCGTTGACGACACGATGCGCATCGGCGAGCGGCTGACGCTGAACTTCGGCCTCCGCTTTGACCACTTCGGCGCCGGGGTCCCGTCGTTTCCCGTCCTCGACCTCGCGGCGAACGAAACCGGTGCCCAATCGCCCGAGGCGCCCGACCTGATCGACTGGAACCTGATCGCGCCCCGCCTGGGGTTCGTGCTCAAGCTCACCGGGTCGGGGAAGACCGTCCTCAAGGGACACTGGGGGCGCTACTACCACGGCATCAACTCGGCCGGACAATTCGAGACAGTCTCGCCGTCGATCTTGCCGTACTACTCGTTCACGGGGCGCTACGACGCGGCGGGAAACCCGATCGGTCTCGTGCGATTGCGCGACAACACGAACCAGCGGATCGATCCGGACTACGGCGGCCCGTACACGGATCAGTTCAACATCGGCGTCGATCACGAACTGGTGCGCGATCTGGGGGTCTCCGCCTACTACATCTACAAACGGGACGAGGACCTGCAGGGATGGACCGACGTCGGCGGCACCTACGTTCCTGCGACATTCATCGACGATCGCGGCACCGGAGCAACCGGACAGTCGTACACGGTGCAACGACTGGTCAGCCCGTTGTCGACCCGCCAGTTCGTCCAGTCGAACCGGGAGGGGATGTACGGCCGCTACAACGGCGTCTCCATCCAGGCCAACAAGCGGATGTCGAACCACTGGCAGGTCCAGAGCTCGTTGACGCTGTCGAAGTCTGAAGGCCGCGATCTCTCGAGCCTCCGCGGCGCGAACGGCACGCAGTCGAACGCCAGCTACACGCTCTTCGGCCAGAACCCGAACGACTTCGTCAACACGGATGGCCTGCTCATCGGCGATCGTCCGGTGCAATTCAAGTTGCAGGGGGTCGTCGAGCTGCCCTGGCAGCTGCTGTTCTCGGCAAACTACCGACACCTGACCGGCCGGGCCTGGGGGCGGACGGCGCGCGTCACCGGCCTCGGGATCCCGACTACGATCCGGGCCGAGGTGCTCGACGGCAGCCGCCGGATTCCCGACGTCAACATGGCCGACATCCGCGTACAGCGCTCGTTCGGGCTCGGCGGCGCGAAGCGTATCTCGCTGTTCTTCGACGTCCTGAACCTGACCAACAGCGACGTGAACGAGAACGTCGCCAGCACGCTGAACACGTCGGCGGCGCTCGGCGCGCCAACGCTCTTCACGATTCCGCGCCGCGCGATGATCGGGTTCAAGTTCGTTTTCTAAGCCCGTGGCTTACGGGGCCGACACCAGGAGGCGCCAGCCGGGATGACTCGGGTCACCCGGCGCGCCCTCGTGGCTGGAGTCGCCGGTCTTCTCCTCTCGGCGGCTGGTTGGGTCGGCGTCACCCGGGCGGGCCTGTGGCGGAGCGGTCGGTCCGTCGGTGACGGCCGGCCGCTCAACCTGCTCGTCGTCTCCATCGATACGATTCGAGCCGATCGCCTCGGCAGCTACGGATACCGGGGCGCGCGGACGCCCCATCTCGACGCCCTCGCCGCCCGGGGGCTGCGGTTTACGCGGGCTGCGACGGTGATGCCGCTGACGCTGCCTGCGCACGCATCGCTCATGACCGGCACGTTCCCCGCCTTCCACGGCGTGCGCGACAACGGCGGCTTCTACCTGGCGGAGGAGCACGTCACCCTGGCGGAAAGCCTTGCGGGACACGGCTACCGCGCCGGCGCCTTCGTCGGCTCGTTCGTCCTCGACTCGCGCTGGGGGCTCAACCAGGGGTTCGAACATTACTTCGACAACTTCGATTTGTCCGGTCCCGCCACGGCCGCCCTGGACGAGATCCAACGGCCCGGCGAGGAGGTCGTGGGACGGGCGATTGAATGGCTGGGCGGCGCCCAGCCGAAGCCGTTCTTCGCGTGGGTCCATCTCTACGATCCGCACACGCCCTACGCCGCGCCCGCGTCGTTTCAGTCGCAGCTCCCGCCGTCGCTGGACAGCGCCTACGACGCCGAGATTGCCTACACCGACCACCAGGTCGGGCGACTGTTCGATCACCTGGCCGCCACCGGCGAGCTGAACCGGACGGTGATCGTGGTCGTCGGCGATCACGGTGAATCGTTGGGCGCGCACCGGGAAGAGACGCACGGATTTTTCCTCTACGGCGGCACTCTGCGGATCCCGCTGCTCATCGCGGGGCCGCACGTGCCGGCCCGCACGATCGACGATCAGGTCCGCATCGTCGACGTCATGCCGACGGTGCTCGACTTGCTGGGACATCCCGTTCCGCCGGCCGTTCAAGGGGTCAGTCTGATGCCGGCGAGCGGCGGCGCGCGCCTGGATCTGCTGGCTCTCTCGGAAACCTGGTTTCCGCGATACCACTACGGGTGGAGCGAGTTGATGGCGGTACAGGATGGCCGCTACAAGTTCATCCTGGCGCCGCGCCGCGAGCTCTACGATCTGCAGACCGACCCTGAGGAGGCGCACGATCTGTCGAACGAGCAGCGAAGCCGCGCCGACGCCCTGGAGAGCGCGCTCAGAGCAATGCTAGCGCGCGTCTCGCACTCCGGCCCGCCGATCGAGCGGCAGCCGATCGATCCGGACGCCGAAGCGCGGCTGCGGGCGCTCGGCTACATCGGCGCGAGCCGATCCGGGCGGCATGACGCACCGGGCACGGCGAGGCACGATCCGAAGGACAAGATTGCGCTCTACAACGATCTCCGGGCGGCGACGGCGGATTCCGGGTCCGGACGCACCGAGGCGGCGATCGCGAAGGTGAGGCGCGTGCTGTCGGAAGACCCGGACGTCATCGAAGGGCACACGCTGCTCGGCACCCTTTACAGCAAGGCGGAACGGTTCAGGGAGGCGATTGCGTCGTACCAGGCGGCGCTCCGCCTCGACCCGGAGCACAACGGCGCCGCCTTCAGCCTGGCGCTGGCCTACAAGAACCTCGGCGACTTCGAGGCGGCGGAGGCGGGGTTCCAGCGCGCGAAGCAGCTCGATCCGCGGACCGGAAAAGTCCGCTGGCAGCTCGCCGACATCGCGATGCAGCGAGGGCAGTTCGTCGAGGCGGAGGCCGAGCTCGTCGACGCATTGAAGCTGACTGTCGATCGCCCCTCATTCCTGCTCAAGCTGGGTGAGTGTTACATCGAGATGGAGCGCTACGATCAGGCGGAGACGCAGATCAAGGCAGCGCTTGCCGAACAGGGCCGGCTGCCGCTCGCCCATTACGACCTGGGACTCGTCTATGAAGCGCGCGGACAGCAAGCCGACGCGGTGCGTGCCTATGAGGCCGAGCTGCGCGATTATCCGGGAACAGCGGCGGCGAGCCTGAACCTGGGGAAGCTGCTGGACGCCGCGGGCCGGCCGGCCGAGGCGCGCGCGAGGTTTCGGGAAAGCGTGGCGTCGAATCCGAAGTTCGCGCAGGGCCACTTGTATCTCGCGAAGGCGCTGCTCGACGCCGGCGATCTCGATGGCGCCCAGGAGGCCGCCCGCAAGGGGCTCGAGTTGAAGCCCGAGCCGAAATTCCGTCCCCTCGGGCACTATGTGCTCGCTGACGTCTACAATCGGCTGGGCCGCGCGAACGATGCGGAACGGCAGCTGGAGCTGGCTCGCCGGCAGTGACTGTTCAGGACTGCGCCTGCCGAATGCCTCACTGTTCAGGGCTGCCCGTGCGGACTGCGTCAGCGAGTTTTCAGAAGGGATGTTCACATGCGATGTGCAAGG
>Ga0209382_10009710_pt1 | contig 12018 bp, 9 predicted proteins | sample SoiMetdeltSBSDD5_FD_187599 | JGI IMG/M metagenome (GOLD analysis project Ga0209382, IMG submission 187599) | Bulk soil microbial communities from a Populus tree surrounding site in Tennessee, USA - Soil MetaG P. deltoides SBSDD5 (SPAdes) (version 2) | ecosystem: Environmental > Terrestrial >... | reverse complement strand
GCGTTGCGCCGGAATTCCGCGTCGTCGTTTCTCACGGTCCCGGCAGGACAGGCGAACGTGATCCGGCTCACAAACGCCGGCCAGACGGCGCGGCTGCAGGACATCACCGTGCCGAGTCTGATCCCGAGGATGGCGACGACGATCGTGGTGACGGACGCGGCGACGCCGGGCGGAACGACGCTGCAGGCCTTCACGTTGCCGGCATGTTCTACCTAACGACCCGCGAGCCCGGGAAGTCGCGAAACGACCTGGTTGCCTGGCGGCCTGTGGGACGGCGGAATGCAGCGAACTGCTCACTGCCCACTTCTTGCTGTTGGTTTTCTCGACTGCCGCGATTGCGCATACCACGACAGCCAACCCCGAAGGCAGATAACCATGACCAGCGATGAATTCGGCGACCTGAAAAGCTCGACCGACGAGCCGACGCGTGTCGCGCCGGGCCTGGCCTACCTGCGCGACCGCATGGTGAACGTCGCGTTCATCGGCTCGTCCGACGGGCGCGACGAGGCGTGGATTCTGGTCGACACCGGTCTTCCAGGAGCGGCGTCGCGCATCATCAACGCGGCCGAGCTTCTTTACGGCAGTGATGCGCCGCCCGAGGCCATCGTGCTTACCCATGGGCATTTCGACCACGTCGGCGCCGTCCGCGAGCTCGTGAGACGCTGGCGGGTACCGGTATACGCGCATGAGCTCGAGATGCCGTACCTCACCGGACGGTCGTCGTATCCACCGCCGGACCCGGCCGTCGGCGGCGGCGCGTTGGCCACCATGTCGCGCTTCTTCCCGAAAAAGCCGATCAACCTCGGGGAGTCCGTCATGACGCTGCCGGCGGACGGCTCGGTTCCGGTCATCGGCGAATGGCGATGGATTCACACGCCCGGGCACGCGCCGGGTCACGTGTCACTGTTCCGCGACTACGACCGCGCGCTCGTTTCGGGCGACGCCTTCGTCACCACGAAACAGGAATCGCTCTCGGCAGTGCTCACGCAGCGCCCCGAGGTTCACGGCCCGCCGGCGTACTTCACGACGGACTGGCTTGCGGCCGAGGAGTCGGTGGAAACCCTGACGGAGCTTCATCCGGACGTGGTCGTGACCGGCCACGGGATCGCGATGCGCGGTAGACGACTCGAGCGCGGGCTTCAGGAGCTCGCGGCGACCTTTCGCCAGCGCGCGGTGCCTCGCCGCGGCAGGTACGTCCGTCAACCGGCGATGGCGGATCGCTCCGGCGTGCTGTTCGTCCCTCCGCCGGTCCCCGACGTCGTGGGCCGCGCGGTGGCCGGCGTGGCCGCCGCCGCCATCGCGGCCGTCGCCATCGCAGCCGTTAGGCGACGGAACAGCGGTACGTAGCCGGATCGCGGTCATCGGGGTGGGGCGTGCCTGTAGACGCTAGGCGGACCACGCCGCCGGACGTCGGTCCCAGCGGTGCGCGCGCAGCTCTTTCATGAGTGCCGGGTCGAGCGCCGGCGCATCGCTCGCGGCGATGTTCACCCGCACATGCTTCGGACGACGCATGCCCGGAATCACCGTCGCGACGTCGCGATTGTCGAGGATGAACCGCATCGCCAGGTCCGGCAACGTCGATCCGTTGGGAACGAGCGGCGCCAGCGCATCCACGCGGTCCATCGTCGGCCCGAGATTCTCCGGACCGAAGTACACCGCCCTGAAGTCGCCGCGTGGGAAGCGCGTCTCTCTCGTTAGGGTCCCCGTGAGGGACCCTTCGTCGAACGGCACGCGCGCGATCACCGCGACGTCGAGCTCGCGACACACCGGGAACAGCTCGTCCTCGGGCGCCTGGTCGAAGATGTTGTAGATCACCTGCACGGCGTCGATGATGCCAGTGCGCAGCGTCTGGATCCCGTTCTCGGGCTCCCACCGGTTGACGCTGATGCCGATGCCGCCGATCAGCCCCTCGCGCTTCAAGTCGTCCATGACGCGATGCCAGCGGTCGTCCCGCGCCCACGCGTCCTCCCACACGTGAAACTGCAGCAGATCCACCGAGTCCAGCCCGAGGTTCTCGAGGCTCGACTCGGCGTACTGGCGGATGTAGTCGGGCGGGAAGACCTCGTCGAGCAGAAAGTCAGCGCGCGATGGCCAGGTCCGGTTCTTCGGCGGCACCTTCGTCGCCGTGTAGAGCCGGCGGCCGCGATGCGCGCGGACGAGCTCACCGAGAATGCGCTCACTTTTGCCGTCGCCATACGCCCACGCGGTGTCGAAGAAGTTGCAGCCGAGCCTAACGGCTTCGTCGAGGGCCTCGCGGGTCTCGTCGTCGTCGGAGCCGGTCCACCCGGCGAGGCCCCACATGCCGTAGCCCACTTCGCTCACGGACCAGCCAAGCCGGCCGAAGGTTCGGTAGCGCATCGCAGTGTTCGTTGAGAGGACGTCTGCACCAGGTTCGCGGCGATCTCGACGCGCATTCCGCAGCAGAATGCGCGTCGAAATTACGACTCCACTCTGCGGGAGACTAGCAGCGCGAAGTGCCGACGATCACCGCTTCGGATGGCTCGCGAAGAAAGCCCAGATGACCCGCGTGGCGTCGACCGCGGTACTCCGTGTTCCAGGTCAGGAAACGGTCGCTGCCAGGGCGCCCGCTCCCGGCCGGATACACGACGATCACACCCTCGCGAGCCGCGAGCGCTGAGAATCCGGTCTGCTTCCGCGCACCGGCCGGCGAGCCGCCACCACCGTGGAAATCGAGAACGAGCGGCATGCGTCGGCTCCCGTCATACTGCGGCGGAAGGTCCACGAGGTAGGCGCGTTGCCTTCCGCCGACGGCAATGTGGTGTTCGGACGATCGCGGTTCCGGTGCCTGCGCGCCGACCGATGACGCCACGAGCCCCAAGGCGAGCAGCACGTTTGGCCGCATGTTCTTGATCCGTTCGGAGATCCTTCGCCCCAAAGGAGGTACCGATCTGACGCGCATCACGGACGCGGACGCTGTCTTCCCTGCCCCTGCTGCCCCGGACCAAAGCCCTGCTGACCCGCGTTCTTGATCCGGTCCGGCAAGCTCGCCCACTGCTCCGCCGTCAGAATCCCCTTCGCCTCGGCCACCGCCTTCTGTGCGTTCGTGCGACCCTCCTCGAGCTTCGGCCTGAGCGAGCCGAACAGCGCACCCGGATCCGGATTGGCGCCGGCCTTCTCGATCACCGACTTGACTTCGTCAGACACCAGCTTGTTCTTCGCGTCCAGCGAGTCCCGAAGGATCGTTAGGCGCACGACCTGCGAGTCGGTGAGCGCCATCGAGTCCTTGCGCGCGAGAATCTGGGTGATCGGGTTAGGCAGGACGCGTTCGAAGCGCGAGGCGAAGTTGCCCGGGCCACCAGTGCCGCCGGAGCCGCCGAATCGCCCGGCAGCTCGCTGCGCCAGCGCTCCGCGCACCGCATCGCGCGTGCGATCCGGGCCGATCGTGTACCGCGCCTGGAACCCGATCTGGAACGGCAGCACGACGCTCCCCTGGCCGCTCCGCTGCGCGCCGAACCGCTCGTTCACCTGGTATTGGAACTGCTCCGTCGATGGGTCGAAGCCGCGCACGTAGAGCAGCGTCGGATCGCCGACGCGGGCGGTTCCCCAACCCTGCAGGTTCTTCTGGCCATTGATCAACTGATCCAGTCCGCCGAGGAAGTGGATAGTGGTCACGGACAGCATGAGACGGCGGTCGAGCCCGAACGCGAACGGCCGGTAGTTGACCTGGAAGTCGAGCGACGGCTGCCACGGACCCGAGCACGAGTTTCGACCGGCCACGGTGCCGATCTGCGATTGCAGGCAGTCCGAAATGCGCGAGTCACTTCGGCTGATCAGGCGTCGCATCGCGTTCGCGACGCTCGAGTCGGCCGTTTCGATCGGGTCGAAGATGAACGCCCGATCGTTGCGTGCGCCGTCGGCGTTGATGTCTGACGCCACCATCGGCGTGAACGGGGCGCCTGACGAGAGCCGGCCGATCGCGGTCATCTCCAGCCCTTCGTTGAAGGGATACGTCAAGGTTCCCACGAACGAGTGGCGACGATCGAAGTTGCTCGGCGCCCACTCACGCACGTTAGGGTCGCCCGCGGTCGTCGCCGCCGAGAAGCCACCGGTGGCCGAGCCGCCGGATGCCGACGATTGATCCTTTGCGCGCGAGAGCGTGTACGAGATGTTGAAGATCGCGCCGACGCGCGTAATCCCCTGCGCCGCGACGACGAGCTGCTCGCTCTCCGACTGCAGGTCCGACCCGACGGCAATCACCTGGCCGAACCGCGGCGCGATGCGCGACGAGATGATCGAGACGGCGCCGGTCGCCGGCACGATCGCCGATGGGCTCGCGTACACCGGCCGCCCGCCCTCGGCGCCGAGGGTGAACTTCGGCGTGGCGTCGAGGTTGAGGTCGTGGAAGCCGTACTGGCTGACGCCGCGCGCAAAGTTCGCGTCCACGGACAGCTGCATCCGGTCGAACACACGCCGCTGCGCACCTAACGATGCGCGCCATGCGCGTGGCGCGCTGAAACCTTTGTCGAAGACGGTGACGTTCGGATGAGCGATGATGGGCGGCGTGTCGACCGCCCCGTCGGCGCAGGTAGTCGGGATTCCGGATTCGTCACCCGACCAGATGCTCCAGTCCGGAGTCGGCACGAACGCGCCGATGCAGTAGAGCTGCGACTCCGATTGCGACAGCCCCGTCGCATTCTGCGCCCCCGAGTAGAGCGACGTGGGAATCGTGCTTCTGAACTCCCCGATGCCACCACGGATGATGAGCGGGACGCTGGTGGAAGCATTCGCGTTAGGCCTGGCGTTGTTTCCGCCGGCTCCGCCGCCGCCACCACCGCCCCGCCCACCACGTCCACCGCCGAACCCTCCAACCCCTCCGCCGCCGAATGCGCCGCCTGCACCATTGCCGCCCAGCACCCACGTGAATCCCGCCCGCGGGCTCAGGTGCGTTTCCGTCGGAATCTCGTTCGTCCGGTAGCCGAAGATCTGCTCGACGTCCGGGTTGTAGATCGGCGCGCCATCGAATTGCGTGTGCTCGAGGCGCGCCCCGTAGGTCAGCTGGAGCGACCGCGACTGCCGCCACGTATCGCCAAGGTAGAGCGCGGAGTTCAGGCTCGTCCCCGTGCGAATGGCCGGCGAGAGCGTTCGCGTGAAGATCGACGGCTGATTGTCCGCGAGGTCCTCGAGCGAATTGAACGTGTACGTACCGAGGCGGTTCGACGTCACGTCCTGCGAGAACCGCGACCCGCTGAACAGCACCCCGAGCTTGATGCGGTGAGCACCGTTGCCCTCGAGCCACGAGAGCTCGTTCGAGACGTCGAGGCTCTTCGTGAGCGACCGCTGCGGCAGCCCGGAGTTGCCCCCGAACGCGAGCGTCGTAATCGAACGCGCGTCGGTGAGATCGGAGTTCACCTGCACGCGGGCGGCAGGCATGAGAAAGAACGGGTCGGAATGTCGCTGATCCGTCTGCGCGTACGCGCGAAGCTCGTTGATGAATCGACCGCCGAAATTCGACGACATGACCGCCATGACCCCGCCGCCGCTCGACTTCTGGTTGCCGCCGGTCTGCGGCAGCGACAGGGTGCCCACGCGAGTGGGATCCTGCCCCGTCCCGCGGAAATCGCCGCGCAGCGTGAGCGTTTGGCCGGACGAGGCCAGCACATCCAGTCGGATGAGCGCCGAGTAATTGTCGGCATCGCGGCTGTCCGCAAAGCTGGCGTCAGGCGTTAGGCCGAAGTTCTGCACGATGGACAGGAAGCGGTCGACCGAGTCGCGGCTTACGCCAACTCGGCCCAGCGTGGCGGCGTCGGCGTTCACGAGCGAGGGGACGGCGTCGGTCCGCCTGCGCGCCTGAGCGGATCCGAAGACGAAGACACGGTCCTTGACGATCGGCCCGCCGAATCCTCCGCTCAACTGATTCTGTGTGTAACCGCGGTTGAACGCGGTGGGATCGCCGGATTCCCACGCGAGCTGCTGGTCCCGCAGCGAATAGTTGAACGTGCCCTGCACGAAGTTGCTGCCGCTTCGCGTGGTCGACGCGATCTGGCCACCCGAGAACTGCCCTCGTGCGACGTCGTAGCTGCTCGTGATCACGCGCGTGTTGCGCACGGCATCCTGCGGAATCGTCGAGGCACCGAATGTCAGGCCGTCGAGTGTCACGCTGTTGGCGTCCGGGCGAAGGCCGGCAACGGAGAACGCGGACGACGTGGAATCGGTAGCCTCGATGCCGACCACGCCCGGCGCGAGCGTAGCGAGCAACGCGAGGTCGGACTGATCGATCGGCAGCCGCGCGAGCTGTTCCGGCGTGAGATTTCGCTCCTGGGAGCCGGGTGTCGGCCGGTCTCCGGCATCACGTGGAGTCTGGCGGGCGCGGACGACCACGCCTTGAATCTCGGTCGGGTTCTGCGACAGGCGGATGTTCGTGACGAGCCGGTCTTCGTCGGCGACGTGGGCGATGGTCAGTGTCGCTGGTGCCATCCCGAGAAACTTGACGGTGAGCTGGTACTGTCCGCCGCCGTCGGGGAAGAGGATGGTGTAGCGGCCGTCGGAGTTCGTGCGGGCGCGTCGGGTGACCTGGGTCTCGACAGACTTGGCTTCGACGGTGGCGCCCGGGATGGGTGCGCCGGCGGTGTTCGTGACGATGCCGGTCAGGATGTCGGTGGTGGATCCGACCTGGGCGGTCGCTCGCGACGCGGTTGCTGCGAGAAGCGCAATCACGGCGGCTACGGCGCCGCGACTTAGCCGGTGTGTCACAGGTACAGATTGAGAGTCGAGTGCATGCCCAGGTTGGACCTAAAGACCTATACCGTCGTTAATGGGTTTCCGTTTGGGACTCGCGAGGCGGCTGGCGACTGGCGACTGGCGGCCGATGACAGAGGGCAGATCGCATCACCCTCTTTCGGGATGGTGCCTCAGCCAATCGAGCGATCCCTGCCAGTGAACCCGTATCGCATTCTTCCCGACAGGTAGGCACGCAAACGAAACCGTGCCTCGAACACGGGAGATCCAATGGCTGGACCATCGACCACCACGCCGTCTACCGGCGGCGTCCTCGAATCCCTCTCCAACGACCTCGCCGGCGCCGTAGACCGCGCCGGACAATCCGTCGTCGCGATTCACGCCCGCCGTCGCATCCCGGCGAGCGGCATCCACTGGCGGCCGGGCATCATCGTCGCTGCGCACCACACCATCCAGCGCGAGGAAGATATTACGGTGTCGCTCGCGGACGGCACGACCGCCGCCGCGACGCTCGCCGGGCGCGATCCGACGACCGACCTCGCGGTCCTCAAAGTCGACGACGCGAAGGTACCCGTCGCATCGCTTGGCGACGGAGCCGGCATCCGCGTGGGCGCACTGGTGCTCGCGCTCGGGCGACCCGGCAGCGCCGTCACCGCGAGTCTCGGCGTCATCAGTACGGTCGGTGGCGAGTGGCGTACGTGGCACGGCGGCTCGATCGACCGCTTCGTGCGCCTCGACATCTCCATTTACGACGGCTTCTCCGGCGGCCCGCTCGTCGATGCCGCCGGCCGGGTGCTCGGGGTCAACACGTCCGGGCTCTCGCGCGGCGCGGCGCTGGCGATTCCGGTGTCCACGGTGAACCGGGTCGTCGATCAGCTGGTGAAGAGCGGCCGCGTGGCGCGCGGGTACCTCGGACTCGGCATGCAGACGGTCCGCCTGCCGGCCCCGCTGGTCGAGCGGCTGTCGCTGCCTAACGATGTCGGCCTCATGGTCGTGAGCGCTGAACCGGGTGGACCCGGCGACACCGCAGGCATCCTGATCGGTGACGTGCTCATCGCCCTTGCCGACAGGCCGGTGGCCGACCCCACGGAAGTCCTGAGCCTTCTCGGCGGCGATCAGATCGGCAAGACGTTGGCCACGCGCATCATTCGCGCGGGCGAGTCGAAGACCGTTTCGATCACGATCGGCGAGCGACCGCGCGAGCCGCGGGCGGCGCGGAGGGGGCGATGATCGACACACCGGTCGAACCGTTAGGCGAGGCATTGGCCGAGCTGGCGTCCACGCTGCGGCGGAGCGTCGTCGAGGTGCGCACCCGCGGGGCTGGTGCCGGATCGGGGATCATCTGGTCGGCCAACGGGCTCATTGTCACGAACGCGCACGTCGCCCGCACCGAGCACGCCACGGTCGTGCTGTGGGACGGACGCACGTTCGATGGGGTGGTCACGGCGCACGACTCGCGGCGCGACCTCGCGACGATCGCGATCGATCCCGGCAGCACTGCGTTGACCACCGCTGCGATCGGCCACCCCACCGACCTCCGGACGGGTGACCTCGTGGTCGCGCTCGGACACCCCTGGGGCATCACGGGTGCCATCGCGTTAGGCATCGTGCACGTGGTGGAGACGCGCCGTGGCGCGCCGCGCTGGATCCGCGCCGACATCCGGCTCGCACCTGGCAACTCCGGCGGTCCGCTGGCCGACGCCCGCGGGCGCGTCGTGGGGGTCAACACGTTGATCGCGGGCGGGCTGGGCGTCGCCGTACCGACGACGACGGTGTCACGCTTTCTCGACGACGAGGCGCGTCGGGCCAGGTCGGGGTATCGCGCGGCGTGATTCGGGCGCTCATCGCGGCCGCGTCGCCCGTCATGCGAGCGGGCCTCGAGGCGCTCGTGGCAAAGAGCGCCTCGGTGGCCATCGTCGCCACGACCGCCGGTGACGCGCTCGCCGACGACATCGAGACCCACGAGCCGCAGGTCGTGCTGCTCGCGGTCGAGCCGGGGAACGACCCGTCGCCTAACGTCGCGTCCCGGATCGCGCTCTCACCCGACGCCGTCGCGCGAACGCCCGCCTTCGTCCTGTTGGCCGATGCGCCGACAGCCACCTGGGCCGCGGATGCGCTGCGCGCCGGCGCGCGCAGCGTCCTTCCGCGCGACGCGACGCCCGACGAGATCATCGCGGCGCTGGAAGCCGCGGCCGTGGGTCTCGTGACGCTGCCCGTAGAGCTCGCGGCCGATTTCGTCTCCGCGACTCGCGGCCCGACCGCCCGTTCGGCCGGCCCGCCCACTCAACCTCTCACACGCCGCGAGGTCGAGGTCCTTGGCATGCTGGCCGAAGGACTCGCGAACAAGAACATCGCGGCCCGGCTCGGAATCTCGGAGCACACGGTAAAGACCCACGTGGCTTCGATCCTCACGAAGCTCGACGCCTTTTCGCGCGCCGAGGCGGTGGCGATAGGCGCGCGACAGGGTCTCATTCTGTTGTAGCGGTCGTCGCCGGCCCGCGAGCCCATCCCTTGCGTTGGTGTTCGCTATTATGCTGCGGACCCGATGGTTCCTCCCCCTGATCGCGCTCACAGCGCTGGCCGGAAATACCGACCTCGGCCTCAAGGCCCAGACGCCGGTCGACGCCGGTCGACGCGACGGCTTCGCCACGGCGCGGGACATCTCGGGCACGTGGGAGGGGACATTTCGTCTGGATTCGACCTGGAAGCTGTCGGAGCGGCCGTCAGCGCGCTCGGTAGCGGCGCGACTCCATTTCAATCCCGTCGGTGACGCGTCGCCGACGACGTCCAGCCCGCGGTCGGTTCATCCCGGCACGTTCGAGATCGACTTCAGCCGCTTCGGGTTCAACCTGTCGACCCGCGAGGCGCTCGGCTGGTCCGTGAGCGATGACTCGATGCACGCGACGCTCAACCCGACAGTAGATCACGGCCTGGTCGAAGTGCACGGGACTTTCCGCGGAGACACCATTGTCGGGACGTGGCGATACACCAGCGACCCGGGCGGCGGGACAGGCACGTTCTCGGTCCGCAAAACCTCTGCCCGCTGATACCGGCGCCCCCGCTGATACCGGCAGCTCTGTAGGCGAAGCTTTTCCTGAACTGCCATGAAACTGGTTTTGCTGAAACTACCGGATACCGCCTAACGGGCAGACTCCTCACACCACGAGCCGGGATTCTTTGGGAACTACCTCGGGACGCAGGAGAGGAACCGCCCGGGGCCGTTCCAAAAAAACTCCGGCTCGTTGAGCGAGATTGCGTCAATGCAACGCCGGATCCGGTCGTTTCAGCAACATCCGTTTCATGGTTTTTCAAGAAGAAGTATTGCCTGAAAGCGATGAATCAGCGCTCCATGCCCGCAGCCACCAGCCTGCCCTCACGCACCACTATCTCGGGGATGGCATCCACGTCCGCCGCGGACGTCCGGAAATTCACGATGCACGAGCGCAGCGCGAACGCACCATCGATCACCGCGTTCGACAGATACACCCCCCCGCCCTCCTGCAGGCGCGTCAGCAGTGTCTGATTCAGATCGTTCAGGTATCGCGCGCGCTCGTCAGGCGAGAGCGACGCCGGCAGGTCCGGCGGAACGTAGCGGAACGTCGTGATGCTCAGCGCGCAGGTGAGCGCCTCGAGCTCCGGATGCGCGTCCGCCCGGTCGTACATCCGGCGTGCGAGCGCGATATCGTCCGAGATCATCTTCGTGTAGCCCGCGCGGCCCATCTGCCGGAACGCAAGCCAGACCTTGAGCGCGCGGAAGCCACGGGAGTTCTGCGGGCCCCAGTCGAAGAAGTTTATCGGCGGATCCTCCGCCAGACCGTGGAAGTGATAATACGAGGGCTGGTGCGTGAACGGCGCACGCAGCGTCTCGGGCTCGCGCACGAGCGCGCAACCCGCCTCGAGCGGCGCATAGAACCACTTGTGCGGGTCCACCGCGACCGAATCGGCCTCGCCTAACGCGGCCAGCTCCCGCGGGACTCCGGGCACACGCGCGGCTGGTGCGCCGTAGGCACCGTCGACGTGGAACCACAGCCCTTCGGCGCGGCACAGCGCGGCGATCTCCGGCAACGGATCGACTGCGCCCGTCGAAACGGACCCGCCGGTCCCGATCACGATGAACGGACGGTACCCCGCACGACGATCCTCGGCAATGCGATCCCGCAGCCGATCCATGCGCATGCGCTGCGCGCTGTCGGTCTCGATCCATCGCACGGCATCAGCACCGAGCCCAAAGAGCTCCGACGCTTTCTGTACCCAGGTGTGCGTCTCCGCGGACGTGTACACCGTGAGCTTGTCGGCTCCCTCGACGGTCATGCCTTTCGCGCGGAATTCCCACCCGGCGCGACGCGCGTACTCCATTCGCGCCGCGAGGAAGCAGACCATGTTCGCCATGTTGCCGCCGCTCACGAACAGGCCAGCGCACGACGTCGGGAACCCGATGAAGTCGGCGACCCAGCGAATCGCGAGACGCTCGATCTCGGTGGCCGCCGGCGCGAGCGACCACGCACCAACGTTCGAGTTGATCCCCGCGGCGAGCAGGTCCGACAGAATGCCGATCGGAGCAGCCGATGCCGTGATGTAGCCCAGGAAGCGAGGGTGGCCGTTGAACGTCGAGTTGTCGATCAGAATCGACGTGGCTTCATCGAGCAGTGCGGCCGGATCGCTTCCCTGCTCCGGCAGCCGCCCGTCGCCCAGGCGGGCACGAATGGCGCTCGGCGTCGTATGCGGCGCGACCGGCCGATCGGAGATGGAGGCGAGCAGATCGGCAATGCGGTCGACGAGGGCGTGTCCCGCAGCTCGGAACTGTGCCGAGTCGATCTCTGCCGGCGCGTCACGTTTCTCACTCGCAGCCGCGACGCGTTCTTGTGTAGCACTCACGACGTCTCCTTTGGATCGCTGAAGGTTCTCTTGCCGAGGGCAGTCTACCCTCATATGCGGACCTGCGGTATAAGGTAGGACATCCGCCAACCCGAAATCTTGCATAGAGCTCATGTGATGAGTGCTTGTCTCAGGACCTGGTTCGTCGCAGCAATCGGTGCGAGCGTGGCCCTTTCGATGACCGGTAGGTCGCTGACCGGTCAGCCTGCCCAGCGCGCCGTACTCGCCGCGAAGCTTCGCACCGAGCTTCACCGGATTGCCGACGACACGAAAGGCGTCGTCGGCGCACAGGTGATCGACCTGGCGACCGGCGAACGGATGGGCGTGAACGACACGCTCACCTTCCCGCAGGGGAGCGCGATCAAGATCCCGCTCCTCATCGAGCTATATCACCAGGACGACGCCGGCGCGCTCAAGCTCTCGACGCGCGTGCCCGTTCGACTCGCC